>Ga0207865_101190_pt1 | contig 20912 bp, 17 predicted proteins | sample HigsolmetaAR204D_FD_184836 | JGI IMG/M metagenome (GOLD analysis project Ga0207865, IMG submission 184836) | Ionic liquid and high solid enriched microbial communities from the Joint BioEnergy Institute, USA - AR20-4-D (SPAdes) (version 2) ...
GAAGGCGCGAAGGACGGCGCCGCCATGGCGCGAAGGCTGCTGGCGATATCTTCCTCCGTTTCCGAGCGGGCAAGCTGCTGCAACAGCGACGCGTTGATTTCAGGCCCGAATCCGCCGGGCGCCAACAGCGTCATGGAGCGAACCCGCTGCGGTTCAAACAGCCCCACAAGGACCGATACCGCTCCGCCCAGCGAATGCCCGACTAGGTGAACGGATACCATCCCGCGGGCATTGAGATCGGCCAGGATCATCCGGGCGAAGGACGCGGCCGCACCGTCGCGGAAAGCGTCGAGGGACTTACCGTGTCCGGGAAGGTCGTAGGCCAGTATCGGACGGGATGAATCGAGGTGCGCGATCACTTCATCCCAGATGTGGTGGCTGCCGCCGAAGCCGTGCAGCAGAACGAGGGCTTCATCGCCCTCGCCCGGGATTTCGCGCGCATAAAGGCCCGCCGGTCCGGTTTCGGCACCGGCGGCCCGACGATTGTCGTCCCCTCTGGGCATGCTGCAATCCTGCCTCATCGGGCGATCCAAGCAGGTCCAACGGGATGACGCAAGCCTACCCGGCCCCACTGTCGGAGCCGAGTCGACCAAATTCATCCGTGAGCGGTCAGCCGATGACGCGGTTGACGGCGGAAACCACCGCCTCGAGCGAGGCAACGACGATGTTGGTGTTAATGCCCACGCCGAACAGGCGGCCGCCCGGGTGCTCCACCTCCATGTAGCAGATGGCGGCAGCATCGGCCCCCTTCTGAAGCGAATGCTCGGAATAGTCGACCACCGTCATCGGGACGCCCAGATACTTCGACAGGCCGTTGATGAAGCCGTCGATCGGACCCGTTCCGTGACCGGTAATCGTCACCTCCTTGCCATTGTCGGTAATCGTGGCCTCGACAATGCGGCGGCCCTTGACCTCCGGATCAGGGAACGTCTGGTGCTCCACGAACTTCAGGCGGGCATCCGGCTGGCGCACGTAGAGATCCAGGAAGCGCTCATAGATGCGGGCGGACGGCAACTCCTTGCCCTCGGCGTCGGCGATGGCCTGGATGTCCTCACGGAACTCGATCTGCAGGTTGCGCGGCAGATTCAGCCCGTAGTCGGCCTGCAGCACGTAGGCGATGCCGCCCTTGCCAGACTGCGAGTTGATGCGGATGATCGCCTCGTAGGTGCGGCCCACGTCCTGCGGATCGATCGGCAGGTAGGGCACCTCCCACAGCTCCTTGTTGGAGGCGGAGAGCGCCTTCATGCCCTTGTTGATCGCGTCCTGATGCGAACCGGAGAAGGCCGTGTAGACCAGCTCGCCCACGTAGGGGTGACGCTCGTGGATGCGCAGCTGGTTCGAGTACTCGAAGACTTCCTTGATCCGGTTGATCTGGCTGCAATCCAGCTCCGGATCGATGCCTTGGGTATACATGTTGAGCGCCAGGGTGACGATGTCCACGTTGCCGGTGCGCTCACCGTTGCCGAACAGGGTACCCTCGACGCGGTCGGCGCCAGCCATCAGCGCCAGTTCCGTGGCGGCCACGGCCGTGCCGCGGTCGTTATGCGGATGCAGCGAGATGATCACGGAATCGCGGCGGTCGATGTTTCGGCACATCCACTCGATCTGATCGGCGTAGATGTTGGGCGTCGACATCTCGACGGTCGCCGGCAGGTTGATGATCATCTTGTTGTCCGGCGTCGGATTGACGATCTCGATGACGGCGTTGCAGATCTCCAGCGCCACTTCCAGCTCGGTGCCGGTGAAGCTCTCCGGAGAATACTCGAAGCGGTAGCCGCCGCCCGCCCTGGCCGCCATATCGGTGATCATCTTGGCCGCGTCGGTGGCGATCTCCTTGATGCCAGCCACATCCTTGCCGAACACGACGCGCCGCTGCAGCTCGCTCGTCGAGTTGTAGAAGTGCACGATGGGGTTCTTTGCGCCTTCCAGCGCCTCGAAGGTGCGCGTGATCAGCTCGGGACGGCACTGCACCAGCACCTGCAGGCTGACGTCATCCGGCACATTGCCTTCCTCGATCACCCAGCGGGTGAAGTCGAAATCCGTCTGCGAGGCGGACGGAAAGCCGATCTCGATTTCCTTGAAGCCCATGTCGAGCAGCAGCGCGAACATGCGCGCCTTGCGGTCATGCCCCATGGGATCGATCAGCGCCTGATTGCCGTCACGCAGGTCCACCGAACACCAGATCGGCGCCTTCTCGATACGCTTCGACGGCCAGGTGCGATCCGGCAGGTTGACCAGGGGATAGGGCTGATACTTGCAGCTCGCGTTCGGCATGCCCTTGCGGCCAACCTGCGGGTGCGGATTCTTCACGTCCATTCGCTTACTCCTTGCGGGCAGATGCCCGCGCCTTCCGAATATGTCTGGATTGCTGGTTCGACTCGTCGAAGGAGCTGCGCCGCGCCGGCGATCGACCGCCGGGCGCTCCTTCAACGGACCCGGCGATCGCCAATAAGGCCGAGAAGAAGAAGCGGAGAAAGCGGGAGCGTGCCCGCAGCCATCGCTGCGGCGTCAGGATAGAACCCGTCTGTGCGTTCCCGGTAAGTCATGGTCAGCTTGATAGCGGAGCCAGCCGAGGGACGCAAGTTTTTTTCGTCGTTCGCGTGTTGTTGGTAACAATTGTAAAGGTGGCAGGGCCATCACCGCGACAGCGACAAGACACCGGCATGACTGCCTGAAAAATGCAGGCATTGGCCAAGAAGGAACGTGGCCTGACTTGTGTTCAATCATTCCCCGAGCCGTAAACGCCGGTTACATTGCAGTCACACACCGATGTGATGCCGTGGACGCCCATTCGCGGACCTGCACGCTTCGCACTGAGCTGCCGCTCTCGCTTCACGGATGTGCTGAATTTTCTCAAGGACTCCGGCGCGCTGGTTCGCAAGCGACCTCAGACTGATAGGGACGCGACGGCATTCGCAACGATGGTGCAGGTGAACCAGCCCGAAAAATGCAAGACCGGTTGCACAACAACAGAACTGAATGGCTAGAAATTCCCATCCGTCAGGCATCATTCTGCTCCTTTCCGACCCTCAGAGACGGCCTCAACCTCATTCTCAGCCCCGAAATGCAGAAGCGCAGGAACCACCGCACAGAATGGCACGCTCCCGAGAACCAAGTCGGTCGAGCCCACGGCGGTGCCAAGCACCCATCCGGCTACGGGGCGATCACGCAATCCGCGAATACAGCCGAGGCGAAGCGTGCCACGAACGTGTGGATCGTTGGCGCCACCTCGAGCCTCATTTCCAACTGACAGCGTCCGACCTTCATGGCGCGTTCGGCAACGGCCAACGCCCATACCGCAACGTCCAGTCCCCGATCGGTTGCTCTTACATACACACGCATTTGTCGTCAAATTCAGTGTATAATACAACTTATACGATAGTTCGGAGAAGAAGCAACCTGAAACGAATACGGAAAGGGCATCCGCATTTTTTGGCCGCCCTCGACATGTCGGGTCCGAGGCAACAGGATCGTCCTGAGGAGGAAACGTCCGCCGGATGCGTATCCTGCGGCAAGGACAGCCAATGATAACAGGAGGAGCGAATGAAGTTCATGATGCTGATGATACCCGCCGGGTACGAAACGGCAGAACCCGGGACCATGCCGCCTGCGGACGCCGTAGAGGCAATGATGAAATACAACGACGAGCTGCAGAAGGCGGGCATCCTGCGCGACATCAACGGCCTGCATCCGCCGTCCATGGGGGCGCGGGTGTCGTTCGCCAGCGGCAAGCCGGTGGTGACCGACGGCCCCTTTGCCGAGGCCAAGGAGGTGGTGGGCGGCTACTGGATCATCGAGGTGGGCTCGCTTCAGGAAGCCATCGAATGGGCCAGGAAGTGCCCTGCCCGGCCCAACGAGACGATCGAGATCCGGCAAATCATGGGCGACGACGACTATCCGGACGAGATCCGCGAGCTGGTGGAAAAATATCCGGACATGCCATAGGCCGGCGACAGGCTTGCCGGAAATCCCGCGGAGCCGTGGGAGGGGCGGCCGTCGGGCCGCTCCCATTAGTCGCCGTGAACTCGACCGCCGTGGATGGCGGCGGTCCTGTCAGACGTGCTTCGCCTTGAATTCCGGCTCGACGTGAATGGTTACACGCGCCCCCGGCAGCTGGTCTCCCAGGGCATCCTCGATGCGGTCGCAGATCGCGTGCGACTCCTCCACGGTCATGTCGGAGGGTACGACAAGATGGAATTCGATGAAGCGGGCGCGACCGGCCTCACGCGTCCTGAGGTCGTGGAACTCAAGGGCACCGGCGCTTTCCTCGCGGATTATCCGCTCGACCAGAGCCAGGTCCTCCGCTTCCATGGCGGCGTCCATCAGTCCCTGGACGGAAGAAATCACCAGCCGCCCGCCGTGGAAGATGATCGAGATGGCCATGATGACGGCGAGCAGCGGGTCGAGCCACAGCCAGCCGGTGGCCAGCGCAAGCAGCAGCCCGAGGACGACACCGCCGGAGGTCAGAACGTCTGTCCACAGATGGCGGCCGTCGGCGGCCAGCGCGGGCGAACGCGCCTTGCGCCCCATGCGCATGAGCAGGGTTCCCCAGGCGCCATTGATGACGCTCGCGAGCAGGTTGAGGGCAATGCCCTCGACCGGCGCATCAAGGATGCGCGGCTCGTTGAAGGCCATGATGGCCTCACGAGCGATCAGAGCAGCTGCGATCAGGATCAGGATGCCTTCGATCACGGCCGAAAAGTATTCGACCTTGAAATGCCCGAAGGGATGGTCGTCATCCGCCGGCTTGGCCGCGAGGCGGATGGCATAGAAGACCATCAGGGACGCCACGACGTTGACGATCGACTCCAGCGCGTCGGAGAGCAGGGCCACGGAGCCCGTGAGCTTCCAGGCCAGGAGCTTGAGGGCAAGAACCGCAGTTCCGACGATGATCGTCCAGAAGGACAGGCGACGGACCGTCCTGGCTGACATGCTGGCTCTGTCCTTCCGTTCTTCCAAGCACAAAGACCCAGCCGCAAGGCCGGGCCCGGATCAATTGATAGGTTCAGAATGCGCGCTTCCTAATCCCTGCCGACCCGATTCACAAGAGCGAAATTAGCGACCACCCATGCGCAGAGTGCAGCAGTCGTAACTGAACCCAAACAAGCGTGCCCACCTCTTCCCGCACTGACACCGGCGCTTGCGCTCGACAATCGTGTCCGTCGCGTGAAGGCGATGTTGGGGAAAGGCGGATGCACCGCCTTTCCCCAAGACCCATCAGGCTGCCGCGACCTTCACCTTGCGGGGAAGATGCGCGACGACATTCTCGATCATCTTCATGCCGGCGTTGTGGCCGAGGGTCATGATCGACTCGGGATGGAACTGAACCGCGGCAATCGGCTCGCTCACGTGCTCTATCGCCATGATGATGCCGTCGTCGGTCTCCGCGGTGACGTTGAACTCGCGCGGCAGGGTCGAGGGATCGGCGAAGATCGAGTGATAGCGGCCGACCGTCACCTCCTGCGGGAGGCCCGAGAAGACGATGCTCCTGTTGTCCACGCGGATGCGCGACGGCTTGCCGTGGACCGGCTCATGCAGCTGGCGCAGCTCGCCACCAAAGGCGAGCGCCAGGGCCTGAAGGCCAAGGCAGACGCCGAAAATGGGCAGGTTGCGGCTGCGCGCCTTACGGATCGTGGCCGTGCAGTCGAAGTCCTGCGGTGTGCCAGGTCCGGGCGAAAGCACCACGAGGTCAGGCTGCAGCCGGTCGAAGATCTCGTCGGGCACCGGCGTGCGAACGGTGGTCACGGTCGCGCCCGTCTGGCGGAAGTAGTTCGCCAGCGTGTGGACGAAAGAGTCCTCGTGGTCCACCAGAAGGATCTTCACGCCTTCGCCCACCTTCTTCACGGCGCGGGTCTCCGGCGCGGCGCCAACCTTGCCGGCGTCACGGATCGCGGCAAGCATCGCGGATGCCTTGAGTTCGGTCTCGGCTTCCTCCTCTTCCGGATTGGAGTCGATGAGAAGGGTCGCGCCGGCGCGAACCTCGGCGATGCCGTCCTTGATGCGGATGGTGCGCAGGGTGAGACCGGTGTTCATGTCGCCATTGAAGTGCACCATGCCAATGGCGCCGCCATACCAGGCGCGCGGGCTCTTCTCGTGCTCCTCAATGAAGCGCATGGCCCAGAGCTTCGGCGCGCCGGTGACGGTCACGGCCCAGGCGTGGCTCAGAAAAGCGTCGAACGCGTCCATGCCCTCGCGCAGGCGACCCTCGATGTGATCCACCGTGTGGATCAGGCGCGAATACATCTCGATCTGGCGGCGACCGATCACGCGGACAGAGCCCGGTTCGCAGACGCGGCTCTTGTCGTTGCGGTCCACATCCGAGCACATGGTCAGCTCAGCCTCGTCCTTCTTGGAGTTGAGGAGCTTGAGGATCTGCTCGGAGTCCTCGATGGCGTCCTGGCCGCGCTTGATGGTGCCGGAGATCGGGCAGGTCTCGACGCGGCGACCGCTCACGCGCACGAACATCTCGGGCGAGGCGCCGATGAGGTACTCGTTCTCGCCGAGATTGATGAAGAAGGAATAGGGAGACGGATTGATCTCCTTCAAGCGGCGGGAGATGGCGGAAGGCTTGTTCTCGCAGCGCTCGAAGAACATCTGGCCGGGAACGACCTCGAACAGGTCGCCGCGACGGAAGCTTTCCTTGGCCTTCTCGACCAGCTTCGCGTATTCGCCGGGCTGGTGATCGCCATGCGGCGGAATGGTCGTGGACGGTACATACGGTACTTCCCTGATCTCGCGGGGAAGCCCTTCGGTCGTGAAGTCCTCGCCCGAGAACTCGTAACGGTCGCGCCATGCGGAAGCGTTGTAGTGGTCGACCACCAGGATCTCGTCGGGGATGTAAAGCAGCAGGTCGCGCTGGCTTGCGGGGCGCTCCAGGTGCAGCTTCACCGGATCGAACTGGAAGGCGAGATCATAGCCGAAGGCGCCATAGAGGCCGAGATTGCTGTCGTTGTCGGTGCGGAACTGGTCCGTGATGGCGCGCAGGACGGTGAAGACGGACGGGGCGCGGGAGCGTTCTTCCTCGGTCAGGACGCGATCGGGCTCCGCCACTGTGAGCTCAACCAGCGAGGGAGAGCGCGAGGTGATGGTCACGACCGGCAGGGCGGCAACCGCGGCCGCAATCGGGCGCAGCATCTGCTCGCCGCGGCGGTTCAGCGCCTCGAGCTTCATGGCGCGTCCGCGGGCAGAGATGGCGACGGGAGGATCGACGATAGCGGTGTCCCAGCGGGTGTAGCGGCCCGGATATTCGTAGTTGGAGGAGAATACCGCCCCGCGGCGGGTGTCCAGGGCATCCACGCATTCGTCGATCGCAGTCGCGTAGTTCACCCCCTGCCGGGACCGGAGAATGACAACTCCCCCCTTGGTCACAAAGCGCTCCGTGCCATCCGGCAACGTCTCAACAGTCATCATGCTCTCCCTTCCTGCGCCGCTCCCAGGAAGCCATACAAAAATGGCCGCCTGGTTCACTACCAGCGGCCATCCGATTTCCCGAAACGATGCGCAAACGATCGCGTGGCCGCTGTTCAGCGAGCCCACCACCACCAGCCGAGGATTGCGATCGTCGTCATCATGGTCCAATCCATAGCTTTGAACGCACGTTCGCGCAACAGGAATTGCGAGGTTCCCGCGCAAATCCGACGACGGCGGGATCAGCCAGGGCCATCACACGGAGCTGTCGGTCTCACTGCTGCCGGTGTCCAAGAAATCGCATCACTAGCCACAGGAAGCTGGCCCATGCCACGCCCAACGACCAACCGGCCAGCACGTCGCTCGGCCAATGGACTCCCAGCATGATGCGCGTGATCCCCACAAGCGCCGGCACGAGAACGGCTACGAACAGGACATAAACCCGCACCCGCGTCTCCCGGTAGAAATGCGCCACCACGACGGCCATGGTCAGATAGATCACCGTGCTCATCATCGCATGGCCGCTCGGGAAGCTGGCCGAGGATGCGCTGTCCAGATGCTCCACAATGTTCGGGCGCGGGCGGTTATAGAACTGCTTGAGCGCGGACGAAATGAGCCAGCCGAGCGCCACGGACAGGAACATAAACAGCGCGGGCCCATACCGCCGCAGGGTCAGCAGGAAACCAACCACCAGCACGAGCGCCAAGATGACGACTGACGTGCTTCCCAGGGCACTCAGCTCGACAACCCTCTTCGGCAGCCACGGCGGACCGATCAGCCGGGACGGGTCCGAGGCATCCCTGAAGAAAAGCAGGAGCGAGACGTCAAAATTGCGGATCTCCCCGTCCGCAACCTTGCCGGCGATGACCAAGAAGAAATAGATCCCCAGCGCGAGGCAGCCGAACACGATTGCAGGCACCACGGCATCCCGGCCAAAGCGCATTCCCTTGAAAAGCGGCAGTTTCGGCGGAGTAAGTTTCTCGTTCTCAAAATTCATTTCTTGCAACCGTACCTTATTGAATAATCGCACCCCCCTGGAGGCAATGTTATTCAGAACAACTTTTTTGCTATTCTTGACAAGACCCGGTTCCTGCACCACCTTGAGGTCATGGTGACCCACGTTTCGCAGAATCGTTGCTTTGTCAGGGTGTGTCCGATCGCCGGACACTAGCCCCGGGGTTCGGCCGCGCCTCCGAACCACGGGGGCGCAGATAATCGCCTGAACGTGGCGGCAAGTCTATCCGAAGGCGCATCAACTTCCATCACCGGATCAACCGGAAAAGTGAGTTTGACGAATGCACAGGAAACCCGGGCCCAAGCCTCGCATCACGCTTTGCAGAACCGACCACGACCGCCTTCTCGGGCTCGCGGAGACCATGGAGGCAAAGGATCCCACCTTCGCCGAAACCATGATCGCTGAACTCGAGCGCGCTCATGTCGTGGATGACAACGCGCTGCCCGCAAAAGTGGTGCGCATGGGATCGACGCTGACCTACACGGCCGATGACGGCGAGCCGCAGACGGTGACGCTGGTCTTCCCTGTCGAGGCCGATATCCAGAAGGGCAAGATTTCCGTGACCACGCCCGTCGGCACCGCGCTGATCGGCCTGTCCGTCGGTCAGTCCATCGACTGGACGGATCGCAGCGGCAAGCTGCACCGGCTGAAAATCGTGTCTGTCCAACCCGAAGGCGCACCGGAAAAGGCAGAAGCGGCAGCGCGATAGCTGCTGCACGCTTCGGTCCGTCTCAACTCCAGGTTTCATCCGCAGCCCTTGCCGCCCGGCAGGGGCTTTGCTTTTTGCCCGTTCACCGCCAGTCTAGGCCGGCCATACACAATGGCAGCCAAGTGTGACGACAACTAATATTCCCGTTCAATAATTGAATATTATCAGCATCTTACCGTCTACTCTTCTTGCAATACGTACAATTTTTTATTTGCTTTATAAAGAAGTAATCATGTTCATGAGATGTATCGGCCAGAAAACCACCACAGAATTTCCGCCTAGCCTCCATCCCTGCAGCCGGTCCGAAAAGGCACGAGCCGGGACGGATTGGGGAACAGACGGGGCATGAAAGCCTCCCTTGCGTTTCTCGCCGAGATTTCGCGCACGCGCCAAGGGATCTGGCTGACCTTCCTCAGCGTGCTGACGTCGGTGCAGTCAATCTCGGTCATCCTGCTCCAGCCGGTGCTGGTCTCGGCCTTCGTCCGTACCCTCACGAACCGGCAGGAGATCGTCACGTTGCTCGTCGCGACGCTCGTGGCCACCCCGGTAGCCCTTTATGCCTCGGCTTCAGCCAACAACGCACTACTTCAGCATGTGCGCAAAGCAAGCAAGGAGATCCTGTTCGACTCCATCATCCGCAAGCCGCTCACATTCTTCCACGATCACAACGAGGGATGGGTCGAATCGAGCCTCTCGACCGGGTCGCACGCGGCGCAGACACTTGTTCACGAATCCATCGCCATCTTTTCACGGCTGCTTTTCCTGGCCGGCGCGGCCGTGCTGTTCGCCATCTGGATGAGCCCGTTTTCCGGTACGATTTTCCTTGTGGTCCTGCTCGCCTATCTCTGGCTGTCCCTTTTCCTGTTCAAACGGAATGCGGAGCGCGTACAGCAGGCCGTGCAGTCGACCGCGGCCGTGTCCGCGCAGATCGCCGACGCGATCGCCAATGTCACCGCCATACAGCACAACAACACGTTCGACCATGAGCGGCGGCGGCTCGACCGCTTTCTCAGACTGGAGAAGAGCACCTATCGCGCGTCACAGGCGTCCGTGGACCGGGCTGACGCCACCCAGCGGCTGATCCTTGCGGGCGTACTGGGGGCCTTCCTGATGATCAGCCACAGCGCGAGGACGGCGGGAGACGGCACGTTCCTCGCCCTGTTCGTCCTGACCATGCTGACCTACGGACAACTGGAAAGCACCGGGCGGGCGCTCAATTCCTTCTTCGAGCACTATCATCACCTCGCCTCGGTGCTCACCTCCATCGGTTACCGCCGGCAAGGCGATACCCGACGGCGCGGCGCGGGGTCAGTACCGGCATCGACTTCACGGAAGAGAGCCACCCCTCCCCTCATCCAGGCCGAGAAAGTGAGCTTCGGCTATCGTCCGAGGGAGCAAATCCTGGATCGTGTGGAGCTGGAGATCCGGCCGGGCTCGCATCAACTGATCCACGGCAGCAGCGCGCCGGAAAAACGACCTTCCTCAAGCTCCTGACCGGACAGCTCACGCCGACCGGCGGACGGGTACTCGTGGCAGACAGGAACGTGCAGGACCTCTCCACGCGGGAGAAGGCGGAAACCTTCTGTATCGTCTCCCAGGGGGCGCCCCTGTTCGACCGTCCGCTCCACGAGAACGTGGCCTACGGACATGCGAACCAGAACCGGGCCGTAATCCTGCAGTTGCTCAGGGAGCTCGGCCTTCGTCCACCGCCCGGCCAGGACGAGGAAGAATGGCTCGACACACCCCTCGGCCGGAACGGATGCAGACTCAGCGGCGGTGAGCGCCAGCGAGTGCTGATCGCACGGGCAATCCTTGCCGCGCGACCCGTCCTGGTGCTCGATGAAGCGACCTCGGAGCTGGACCCGGAGACCGAGAAAAGGGTGCTGGAGATCATCCATGACCGACTGGCCGGCTGTTCGATCGTGGCCGTCAGCCACCATCCCCACGCGCGGGTCAGCGGCTATGCCAGCCTCTCCCTCTCACGCGCCCGCGCAGCTGCCCGCGCGGCCCAGAGGGCAGCGCCGGGCAGTGCTCAGGAAAGCCCCTCCACATAGCCCTCGGGCGAGAGGAAGATACGTTCTGCCGCGGGCACCCGCGGCAGGCCGGGCATGGTCATGATGTCACCGCAGATGGCGACGACGAACCCTGCACCCGCCGACAGCCGCACCTCGCGGATGGGCACCACATGGCCGGTCGGAGCTCCGAGAACCGACGGATCCGCCGAGAAGGAGTAAGGCGTCTTCGCCATGCAGACCGGGAGATGGCCGTAGCCCTCCTCCTCCCAGCGGCGCAACTGGGCCTGGATCGTGTCGGAGGCCACCACGCCAGCGCCGCGGTAGATGCGCTTGACGATGGTTTCCATCTTTTCAAGCAGCGGCATCTCGTCGACGTAGAGCGGAGCGAAGTTGGAGGCCCCATGCTCCGCGAGCTCCACCACCTTCTGGGCAAGCTCGACCGCACCGGCTGAGCCTTCTGCCCAATGGTTGCAAAGAATGGCCTCGCAGCCCATGCGGGCAACATAGTCCTTCACCGCACGGATTTCTGCCTCGGTATCGGAGTGGAAGTGGTTGATGGCGACGACGAGCGGCACGCCGAACTGCCGCACGTTCTCGATGTGGCGGCCGAGGTTCGGGCACCCGGCCATAACCGCCTCGACATTTTCGGTGCCGAGGTCTTCCTTCCTCACGCCGCCGTTCATCTTGAGGGCGCGGACGGTGGCAACGATCACAGCGGCGGCAGGCTTGAGGCCCGCCTTGCGGCACTTGATGTCAAAGAACTTCTCCGCGCCTAAATCAGCGCCGAAACCCGCCTCCGTCACCACGTAGTCGGCCAGCTTCAGGGCCGTGGTGGTGGCGATGACCGAGTTGCAGCCATGGGCGATGTTGGCAAAGGGACCGCCATGGACGAAAGCCGGGTTGTTCTCGATGGTCTGGACGAGGTTCGGCTGCATGGCCTGACGCAGCAGCACGGCCATGGCGCCATCGGCCTTTAGGTCGCGGGCATAGACCGGCGTCTTGTCGTAGCGGTAGCCGATGATGATGTTGCCGAGCCGCTCCTCGAGGTCCTTCAGGTCGCGCGCGAGACAGAGAATGGCCATGATCTCGGAGGCCACCGTGATGTCGAAGCCGGTCTCGCGCGGGAAGCCGTTGCCGGTCCCCAGTCCGACAACGATGTCGCGCAGGGCGCGGTCGTTCATGTCCATCACGCGGCGCCAGGTGATGCGGCGCGTGTCTATGCCGAGCGAATTGCCCCAGTAGACATGGTTGTCGATCATCGCCGCGAGCAGGTTGTGGGCGGAGGTGATCGCGTGGAAATCGCCCGTGAAGTGAAGGTTGATGTCCTCCATCGGGATCACCTGCGCATAGCCGCCACCGGCCGCGCCGCCCTTCATGCCGAAGCTGGGGCCCAGCGAGGGTTCGCGCACGCAGATGATGGCCTTCTTGCCGATGCGGTTCAGGGCGTCGCCGAGGCCGATCGTGGTCGTTGTCTTGCCCTCGCCCGCGGGCGTCGGGTTGATGGCGGTGACGAGGACGAGCTTGCCGTCCGGCCGGTCGGCCAGCGAGGCGATGAACGCGCTCGACACCTTGGCCTTGTCGTGCCCGTAGGGAAGAAGATGCTCCTGCGGGATGCCCAGCCCAGCGCCGATTTCCTGGATCGGTTTCCAGGACGCCTCACGGGCGATTTCGATGTCGGTCTTCACGTGCGCCATGCACAGCCCTCTTTCGTCAGCGATCCAGAACCTGCCGCAGCTCGACCAGATTCGAGCGGACGCGGAGGATGTAGAAACCCATGGTGGCAAGATGCGTCGGCATGATCCAGCCGTCTTCCCGGCCGTTGGAAATGATGAAGGGCGTGATGTTCAGGGCCGCGCGCAACTGCTGCTCGGTGTCCTTCCAGAGCGTCCCCAGGTTGCGTTGCTGGATCACCTCGCGAAAGTCGGCGTGGGCGGCCTTGAGCAAGCCGTAGTAACCGTAGAGCTGGCCGTAGGCGAACCAGAAGCGGTCATCGGCGCGGAAGTCGAACCAGCCGCCGTTGTGGTTTTCCGACCGCTCGCGCAGGATCGCCGAGGTGGAGCCGAGATCGCCCGCAATGCGGTCGAGGAACTGCATGAGGTTGTCGGCGCGGCCGTCGAAGACCGCCTCGCAGCGCTCAAGACGGGCGTTGAAGTCGCGCAGAGCCCTTCCCGCCGTGCGGTAGAAGGAGGGGGTCGGGGTCTTGGGGCCGAACGGGTTCAGGCCGAAGTACCAGGCATCCTCGCTGAACTGGATGTTTTCGCGGGCCTTCTGCAGGTCGTTGTCGATCTGCGACGTGCCGCGGACGCGGCCCAGCGTGTCGACGAGCTCCACGGCGGTACGGCGGATGGTCTGGTTCACGCCCCGCTGGAAGGCAGCCTTGTTGTCGAAGAAAGGCGTGTGGGTCCAATCAATGCCGAAGAAGCCCAGCTTGTAGAACAGCATCGAAGTGATCCACGCGTTCTGGTCGACGTTGAAGTCGATCAGGTCGGCTGCGACCTGCGCGATCGCCGAAGGCGAACAGATCTGCGCACCGGCGCCCGTGTCGGCAAGCTGCATGCCGGCGGACGTGTTGCGCTCATCGAAGCCGTATTGCTCCGGGTAGTCCGGGTTGAAGTTGGTCCAGACCTGCGTCTGTACCATGAAGTAGATGTTGAGGCCCACGAAGAGCACAACCAGGAAGCCGACGACGATCCGAAGAATCCACCCCCGGCGCGTATACCAGCGCCCGACGGCAGCGAAAGGAGAGAGGATCCAGTGGAGAAGACGCGAAAAGAAACGACCGATCGCTGCGAACAAATACGCCTCCTGCGGCGAAGGGGAACGGCATCAAACGCGCAAGAACCTGTCCCCGTGGACCTTGCTGCACACTGACATATGTCTTTTACATCAAAGCAACAACCGGCGTCACCCGCAGCGTAAGCCCGAAGTTCCAGGCTGTGGAGTGAGGGCTTGGGCATGTGCCACGCGGCTCCTGAAACTTCTCCCCCTGAAACCGGCAGACTGGGGGCGGAATCGGGGAGGCTGCCGCGGCCCGGCCTTCGAAAAATAGCCATCCCGTTGTCCCTCTTGCCTGTGGCAAGGCCAAATTCGCGCTTGCGTTGAGGCGCTGCCATACCGATTATTCCGCCGAACCAAAGTCTCGGGAGATCGTCATGGCAGGCAAGATGGGTTTGGGTGCAGGTTTCGGACTGGTGCTTTCACTGCTCGGGAGCTGCGCATTCGCGGCAGAGCCTGCAGAATGCCGGTCGATCACCTTCTCCGACGTGGGCTGGACGGACATCACCGCCACCACGGCGACCGCATCCGTGATCCTCAAGGCGCTCGGCTACCAGCCCGAGGTGCAGATGCTGTCGGTGCCGGTCACCTATGCCTCGCTCGCCAACAAGGACATCGACGTCTTCCTCGGCAACTGGATGCCGACCATGGAGGCCGACATCGCGCCCTACCGCGAAAAGGGCTCGGTGGAGACGCTCGTCACCAATCTCGAAGGCGCCAAGTACACGCTGGCCGTACCGCAGTACACCTATGACGCCGGGCTGAAATCCTTCGAGGACATCGCCAAGTTCAAGGACGAGCTGAAGGGCAAGATTTATGGCATCGAGCCCGGCAACGACGGCAACCGGTTGATCCTCAGCATGATCGAGGAAAATAAGTTCGGCCTCGCCGGCTTTGAACTGGTGGAGAGCTCGGAAGCCGGCATGCTCTCGCAGGTGAGCCGTGCCATCCAGCGCAAGGAGCCCATCGTGTTCCTGGGCTGGGAGCCGCATCCCATGAACGCCAAGTTCGACATGGCCTATCTGGAAGGCGGGGACGATGTGTTCGGCCCTGACTACGGCGGCGCGACGGTGCTCACCAATGTGTGGACCGGCTTTACCGAACAGTGCCCGAACGTCGGACAGTTCCTGAAGAATCTCGTCTTCTCGCTCGACATGGAGAACGAGATCATGGGTGCCATCCTCGACGAAGGCGCCGATCCGCAGGAAGCTGCCTCCGCCTGGCTGCAGCGCAATCCGGATGCGATCGAGCCCTGGCTCAACGGCGTGACCACCTTCGACGGCGGCGATGCGGTGGCGGCCGTCAAACAGGCTCTCGGACTTTGATCCTGCACTGTTTCTTGCGGCTCAGCGCGGCTGCGCGCGGGGCCGCATCCCTTCCTCCCCACGGCGGCAAATGAGCGCCGGACCTTCCCTCCAGGGGTTCAAATGGTCTAATTCGTGGTTTATCCACGCAAACCGGCTTGCGGTTTTCTGGAATTGCTCGAACGCTCCAACTAAAGGAATGAGGGCTTTCAACGGCCTCAAGGATGCGCACCGCCAATGGATGACCCGATAACTGCCTGGATCTCCACCTGGAAAATCCCGCTCGGCCGGTGGGGGCGCGAGTTCTTTGAGTTCCTGACTGCGCATTTCGCCTGGTTCTTCGACAATCTCGCCGCCGGTCTGGACAGCGTGCTCAGCGGGCTGGTGGAACTGCTGCTGGCGGTGCCGGCGTCCGTGGTGGTGATCGCGGTGACTGGGTTTGCCTTCCTGCTGCAGCGATCCTGGCGGCTCACCATCGGAACCCTGATCGGGCTGCTTCTCATCATCAACCAGGGGCTCTGGCGCGAGGCCGTGGAGACGCTGGTGCTCGTGGTGGCGGCAACCGCCGTGTCGATGATGATCGGCGTTCCGGTCGGTATCTGGGCTGCCCACAGCGAGCGCATCTACGGGATCATCCGGCCGGTGCTCGACCTCATGCAGACGCTGCCGACCTTCGTCTATCTGATTCCCGTACTCATCCTGTTCGGGCTGGGCGCGGCACCGGGGCTAATCGTCACCGTCATCTTCGCGATTCCCGCGCCCATCCGGTTGACCTACCTGGGGATCACTTCGGTACCGGCGCCGCTGCGCGAGGCAGGTGTCGCCTTTGGCGCGACCAAGATGCAGCTCCTGCGGAAGGTGGAACTGCCGGCTGCCCTGCCCTCGATCATGGCCGGCATGACCCAGTGCATCATGCTGTCGCTTTCCATGGTGGTGATCGCCGCGCTGATCGGCGCGAACGGCCTCGGCAAGCCCGTGGTGCGCGCGCTCAACAGCGTCAACATTCCGCTCGGCATCGAGGCGGGACTGGCGATCGTCGTCCTCGCCATCATCCTTGACCGCATCACCCGGCTGGGCCGGAGGCCGGTGAAATGAAGGCGGTCATCGAATTCCGCAACGTCGATGTAGTCTTCGGCAGCGAGAATCAGCGCAAGGCTGCGCTGCCTCTCATCGACGCCGGCAAGAGCCGTGAGGAGATCGCGCAGGAGACCGGCGCCGTGGTCGGCTGCGCGGGCATCAACCTCACGGTCAAGCACGGCGAGATTTCCGTGCTGATGGGGCTTTCCGGCTCGGGCAAGTCAACGCTGCTGCGCTCGGTCAACGGGCTGACCAGGGTGGAGCGCGGCGAAGTGCTGGTAGACGGGGGCGGCGGCAAGGCCATTTCCGTCGGCAAGGCCTCGGACGACGAGCTGCGCAAGCTCCGGCGCGAAGGCGTGGCCATGGTATTCCAGCAGTTCGCACTGCTGCCCTGGCGGACGGTGGCGCAGAACGTTGGTTTCGGGCTGGAGCTCGCCGGCCTCTCCAAGCCGGAGCGGCAGGAACGCGTGATGGAACAGCTGAAACTGGTGGGCCTTGAGGACTGGGCAAACCGCTACGCGCACGAGCTTTCGGGCGGCATGCAGCAACGCGTGGGGCTTGCCCGGGCGCTGGCGACAGAGGCGCCGATCCTGCTCATGGACGAGCCTTTCTCGGCGCTGGACCCGCTGATCCGCGCCAAGCTGCAGGACGAGCTCATGCAGCTGCAGCAGCGGCTCAAGAAGACGATCCTATTCGTGAGCCACGACCTGGAAGAGGCGCTCAAGATCGGCAACCGCATTTCCATCATGCAGAGCGGGCGGATCGTGCAGTCGGGCAAGCCGGAGGAGATCGTGCTCAATCCGGCCAACGATTACGTGCGCGAATTCGTCTCGCATGTGAACCCGCTGTCGGTGCTGACCGCCGCCAACGTGATGCGCGACGTCAAGGAGCTGGAACCCGCCGGTGACGGCTGGGTGTGGCTGGACCGCCGCAGAACGACACGCTTCAGGCTCGACAGGAACATGCTTGTGGTCGGCGCCGAGTCGAACGGGAGGCCCGCGGACTGGATCTCCTGCGAGGACAAGAGCATGATCCCTCCCGGCCGCAATGTCGTGTACTGGGCGCAGGCGGGAACGCCGCTCAAGATCGTGATGCACGCCATGCACCAGTCGCAGACGGCGCCGGTTGCGGTGTTCGACGAGGCCAGCCGCTTCCTGGGCTCGATCGGCGTGCGCGACACGCTGCGGGCCGTCATGCGGACGCGCGACGACGGCATCATTCTTGAGGACTGACCAGGCCTTGGCACGGGACCTGATCCTGATCACCGACCCAGACGACCCGCGGATAGCCGCCTACCGCGACATCCGCGAGCGTGATCTCGTGGGGCGCGAGGGCAAGTTCGTCGCTGAGGGCAAGACGGTCCTAAACGTTCTCTTCTCCAATGCCCGGTTCGAGGCGGATTCCGTCTTCCTGCGGGAGAACCGGGTGGAAGGTGCTCAGGCCCTGCTCGAACGGGTTCCGCAGCACGTGCCAGTCTATGTCGCGAGCGGCGAGGTGATGGACCGGATCGCCGGGTTCCATATGCACCGGGGCGTGCTTGCCATCGGTCGCAGGGTGGACACACCCGGCGTCGAAAATCTGCTCGACAGCCTGCCGGAGGATGCGCTGGTGGTGGCGCTCGCCGGAATCGCCAACCACGACAATATGGGCTCGATCTTCCGCAACGCGGCCGCCTTCGGCGCGGATGCGGTGGTGATGGACCAGGGGTCGTGCGATCCGCTGTACCGGAAGGCGATACGGGTATCCGTAGGTGCCGCGCTCAAGGTGCCCTTCGCGCGCGAGGGTTCTGCCGAAGGGATGGTGGATGCTCTGATGGCGCGCGGCTTCGAGGTGCTGGCGATGAGCCCGCACGGGACGGTTGACATGACAGAGGTGAAGCCCAGCAAGCGGATGGCGCTGCTGCTCGGCGCTGAAGGGCCGGGTTTGCCCCCTCACCTCCTCGAGCGGCTCACCAGCGTGCGGATCGCCATGCGGCACGATTTCGACAGTCTCAACGTGGCAGCGGCCTCGGCCATCGCGTTGCACCGGCTGTGGCGGGGAGAGAAGCGCTGAACATCGCCAGAGAATGCAAAGTCAGCTCGGTCAGGATGAGAACGGCGGTGAGAAACTAGTCCACGGAAGCGGCGGCATGGAGCTGCTGCGGGCGGCGTAAAAGTCGTCCACCCTTTCCCTTTCTGCGACAGCAGGGAGGGCGCGAGGATTTTCAGCGTGGAACTATATCTCAGGGTTCGCCAGGCCTGCGCGGGGGGCATGAGCCAGCGTCAGGCGGCGAAGGCCTTCAACATCTCCCGTGATACGGTTGCGAAGATGATGACGTTCTCGGTGCCGCCGGGCTACCGGCGGACGGCCGAAGTCAGGCGGCCGAAGCTTGATCCCTTTATCCCGATCATCGAGGGCTGGCTTGAGGCGGATCGCTCCATGCCGCGGAAGCAGCGGCACACGGCGAAGCGGGTGTTCGACCGGCTTCGTGACGAGTGCGGGTTCACCGGCGGCTACACGATCATCAAGGATTACATCCGGGAGCGAGAACGGCGGGGCCAGGAAGTGTTCGTGCCGCTGGCGCATCCCCCGGGCCATGCGCAGGCCGACTTCGGCGAGGCGATGGTCAAGATTGGCGGTGTCGAGCAGAAGGCCCACTTCTTTGTTTTGGATCTGCCGCACAGCGACGCCTGTTACGTCCGCGCCTATCCGGCGGCTGTGGCCGAGGCTTGGGTGGACGGCCACATCCACGCCTTTGCCTTCTTTGGGGCAGTGCCGCAGTCGATCGTCTATGACAATGACCGGTGCCTGGTGGCGAAGATCCTGCCCGATGGCACCCGCAAGCGGGCCGTCCTGTTCAGCGGCTTCCTGTCGCATTACCTGATCTGGGACCACTACGGCCGTCCTGGCAAAGGCAATGACAAGGGGAATGTCGAGGGCTTGGTGGGCTATTGCCGCCGCATTCATGGTGCCGCTTCCCGAGTTCACGAGCTGGGAGGCATTCAACCTTTGGCTGGAGGAGCAATGCCGCAAGCGCCAGCACGATGTCCTGCGCGGTGAGAGCGAGACGATCGGCGAGCGGTTGCAACGTGATCTGGTTGCCATGCGCCCCCTCCCGGTCGCGCCTTTCGACGCCTGTGACCAGGACAGTGGCCGCGTCTCGTCCCAGTGTCTGGTGCGCTACAAGACCAACGACTACTCGGTGCCGGTTGCCTTCGGCCATCAGGATGTCTGGATCCGGGCCTATGTCCACGAGGTGGTGATCGGCTGCCGGGGCGAGGTCATTGCCCGCCATCCCCGCTGCTGGGATCGCGAGGAGATCGTCTTCAACCCGATCCACTACCTGCCGCTGCTGGAGCAGAAGATCAACGCACTCGATCAGGCCGCACCATTGCAAGGCTGGGAGCTTCCCGAGGAGTTCGCAACGTTGCGCCGGCTAATGGAAGCTCGCATGAACCGACATGGCCGACGCGAATACGTCCAGGTCCTGCGGTTGCTCGAGACCTTTGATCTGGCTGATCTGCATGCCGCGGTGAAGCAGGCGCTTCAGATGGGCGCAATCGGCTTCGACGCCGTGAAGCACCTGCTGCTTTGCCGTGTTGAACACCGTCCGCCCCGGCTGGACCTGGACTGTTATCCCTATCTACCCAAGGCAACAGTCGAGAAAACCAGGCCCGGCTCCTATATGCGGTTGTTGTCGGGCGATGCGGAGGACGCGGCATGAGCGATGGTCCGGAAATCCTGCTCGCCCATCACCTCAAGGCGCTGAAGCTGCCCACGTTCCTGCGGGAACATCAGAAGCTGGCCCGGCAATGTGCGGCCGAAGGCATGGATCATGTCCGATACCTCGCCCGGCTTGTTGAACTGGAGTTGATCGACCGGGAGCGGAGGATGGTCGAGCGCCGCATCAAGGCCGCCAAATTCCCCACGGTCAAAAGCCTCGACAGCTTCGACTTCAGCGCCATCCCGAAGCTCAACAAGATGCAGGTGCTGGAACTGGCCCGCTGCGAATGGATCGAGCGGCGCGAGAACGTCATTGCCCTTGGCCCAAGCGGCACGGGCAAGACGCACATTGCCCTTGGCCTCGGGCTGGCGGCTTGTCAGAAGGGCATGTCGGTCAGCTTCACCACCGCCGCAGCCCTGGTCAACGAACTGATGGAGGCCCGCGACGAACGTCGCCTGCTTCGCTTTCAGAAGCAGATGGCTGCCGTCAAGTTGCTGATCGTCGACGAACTGGGCTTTGTGCCGCTGTCCAAGACCGGCGCCGAGTTGCTGTTCGAGCTGATCTCGCACCGCTACGAGCGCGGCTCGACCCTGATCACCAGCAATCTGCCCTTCGATGAATGGACCGAGACCTTCGGCTCCGAGCGCCTCACCGGCGCACTGCTCGACCGGCTGACCCACCACGTCAGCATCCTCGAGATGAACGGCGAGAGCTATCGCCTCGCCAACAGCACTGCCCGAAAGCGGCAACAAAAGTCCTGAGATCAGATCGCTCGTTTTGGCCCAAAGAGGCCAATGCGCCATGGCACGCGCCAGCTATTGGTAAGCGCGCGCGCCATGGCGCAGGCCACTGCCACCTGGCCTGGTTTTGCGCCGCCGCGTGGCCGGATTTTGCACCGCCGTTGACA
>Ga0207865_101194_pt1 | contig 20825 bp, 20 predicted proteins | sample HigsolmetaAR204D_FD_184836 | JGI IMG/M metagenome (GOLD analysis project Ga0207865, IMG submission 184836) | Ionic liquid and high solid enriched microbial communities from the Joint BioEnergy Institute, USA - AR20-4-D (SPAdes) (version 2) ...
CCCCAGCTCCCCAAGCATTGCGTGCAGCGGCTGGCCTTGAACGGCTCGCTGAATCGACGCCACCGTCTCGCTATTTAGCGGAAGCCCTTTATGAAAAGCGATGACCGCTGCGCCGAGCCACTGCTCGGGTGAAATATGAGCAGGCACCATACTGCGGACGGCGGCGAATGCCTGGACATTGTCCTTCGTCAAAGCGATTCCCGATCGATGCAGCAGCTGGACCAATTGCCGAGTGTCCGGCGTATCGGGCAAATCCAACGATTTCAATACTTCCTTGAGCGACGCGTCGGCTATCGGTACGCTCGAGGCATCGAGCGGCTTCAAGACGATCTGCCCGTCCTCAGACATCGGCTGCACCTGGAGCATCGTCGCTTGCCCCGTCGCGAGCGGCGTCTCCAGCCGCGCTCTCACCTGCACTCCGTTGATGCTCAGCACCGCTTCCTGCTCGGAGACGAGCTGCTGAACGACACCACGGACCACCTGGCCGGTCTTCAGCTCCAGAGGCTTTGCTTCCCCTGCCTTGACCTCTCCCAGCATGCTGCGGAACATGCCGCTTACATTCATCGTCCGCTCCTCCCCGTTTGCGCCGCTTGCGCGGCAGGCTATTGCATTATTCCCGTGTCGATAGCAAAAACCGGCCATCCGCCCGGCGGTTCGCTAGCGAAACCGTTCCGGAGCGGCTTGCGCCGGCTCTGATCGCACTGCGTTATGATATTTTATCGGCATTGCGCCCCTCATTATTTAGAAGATCGAATGATTTCAACCGAACTATGCTCGTTTGGCCGCTTAGAACAGCACCTGCTGCTCGTAGGCGATCTTTTTCAAAAACGTTTTGCGGTGCAGCGGGGACGGACCGAACTCAATAATGCGCTCTCTATGATAAGCAGTAGCGTAACCTTTATGTATCGCAATGCCGTATTCTGGATACTGCGTGTCCCAATGCCGGCACATCCGGTCTCGCGTCACTTTGGCGACAATCGAAGCCGCCGCAATCGATTGGCTGAGCGCGTCGCCGTGAATGAGTGCCATCTGTTCGATCGGCAAATCGACCTTCTCCGCATCGACGAGCAGCATATCCGGCTTCACCGTCAGCTTCTCTACGGCCTGTCTCATGGCCAGCCTTGCCGCCTGTTTAATATTGATCTTCTCGATCGTCGGGACGTCTACAACCCCTATACCCACAGCCACGGCGCAATCCATAATGACGTCGTACAACGCTTCCCGCTTTTTTTCGCTCAGCTTCTTGGAATCGTTGACGCCCTCCAGCACGACGCCTTCCGGCAAAATCACCGCTGCAGCAACGACATCTCCGAACAGGCAGCCTCTTCCGACTTCGTCTACCCCGGCAATCCGGCCGATCCCCCGATCCCATAATTCGCGTTCGTATTCCAGCATCTTTTCCTCACCTGCCAACTGCTGCCCAAGAATACCTATCATTATATAGGAAAAAAGCCGCCTCGAAAACCGCAATTTGCGCAAATCCGTCTCCTCTACCAGCCTGTTCAATGCCAACCGATTCGTGCATGTATTGCAGCGAATGGTCCACCATATCGGATCAATGTTGTATAAGAAATGCTCGTTCCTGCCATGGAAAAAAGAAAAATTCTTGCCTTCGGCAAGGTCCTTGATCGTGCAAACCTATATTTTGCAGCGTCAAGCTGCGACGGGGGATAATCAGTCGGCAGCCCCGAACGCCGCATAAGCGTTCGTTAGTCGCGGCGGCGCCGCTGCTCGGCCCGCATGCCCTCAATCGGAGAAAAGCGCCGATTGGCCCGCATACGCATACTCCGTATTGCGTTTGAACTTCGCGCTAGCGGTGCCCCTCCCTGGGCACATGTGACGACAAATCCTGCAAAAAATGCAACATTTTCCGTATTCTTTACACAAGAGGTAAGGCAATGTTGTATTTTGTGCAATATTTTGGGTATCATTAGCTGCAAATCGAGGAACATTGCCAAAAATGTTGCACAAAGTGCAACATTGAGCCGCAAATAGGGCTTATCCCCCCCGTTTTTGTTGTACAAAATACAACATTCGCTGGCTCTCCTGAAAATTCAGCAATGTCCACTCGTTGAATTTGGTAGGTACCGCAGGTGACGGCCGATACCGAAGAAAACGCTCGTCTAGGGGGGTGGCCGGAAAGTACAGAGCAAGTTGAGGCAGTGGGCACCAGCTAGAGCACAGGCACTAGCCGGGACGCGAGCACCAGCCCCAGCCAGGGCTCGGGCTCTCGCCGCGACACCAGCTCCTGCCGAGGCTCAGGCTCATGCCGCGTGCACAAGCTCCTGTCCGGAGCACAGCACTAAACCGGGCCATGAACGCAGGCCGCGACACAAGCTCCTGCCGAGGCTCGGGCTCATGCCGCGCACACAAGCTCCTGTCCGGAGCACGAGCACTAAACCGGGCCATGAGCGCCGAACGCGAGCACCAGCCCCAGCCAGGGCTCGGGCTTATGCCGCGCGCTCCTCCCCGGAGCACGAGCAGCGCCAGCCCGCTAGTTCGCGCTGGACGCCTGTAATCGCCTGTAACGAGCAAGTACCGCCTCATCGGGCGGCCTCAGCAGCGTCCATCGACGTCCATTCAAGGATGAACGACTGCGCCTTTAGCGGTCGTTGTGCTGGTACAGAAGCCGCAAATTGCTTTAACGCTTTAGCGAGTTACGCTTTCTGCAACTTAAAAAACCGTCCGAAATCAGACGGTATGCTTGCAGTCTATCACGCGAACAGCCGAGCGTTCCGCTATGTACGTGCACGCGCCAAGCGGTTGTGCGCCAAGCGCCAACGCTCCGCTCCGCCAAGTCGCTGCTCCTCTTACAATGGCGCAGGATTCTCCAGCGTAATGCGGCCCAGCTTGCCGGCGCGCAGCTCGCGCAGCACCAGCAGCGACGTTTTTTCCAGATCGACCCTGCCGCCGCTCATGAGGGCGCCGCGCTTGCGCCCGATGTTCTCCATCAGCTTGACCATTTCGTCTGTATCGGACGGATCATCAGGCACGCTGTCCAATGCATAGCGCCCCTTCAGCGCGTCCGCATAATGCGCCGCCAAATAGCGCAGCGTAAACAGCGCGATTTCCTCCGGGTGAAGAATCGTCTCCTTGATCGCTCCCGTCGCCGCGAGCCGCATGCCGACGTCCTGATCCTCGAATTTGGGCCATAAAATGCCCGGCGTATCGAGCAGCTCCATTTCGTTGCCGACGCGAATCCACTGCTGCCCCTTCGTGACGCCCGGCTTGTCTCCGGTAATCGCCGCTTTCCGCCCGGCCAGCTTGTTGATCAGCGTCGATTTGCCGACGTTCGGAATGCCGACGATCAGCGCCCGGATCGAGCGCGGCTTCATTCCCTTGCTCAGCTGCTTCTCGATTTTGTCTGCGAGCAGCTCCTTGCAGCGGGCAAGAATGTCCTTGCTCGGGTTGCCGGAGGCGGCATTGACCGGCAGCGCCTTCAGCCCGCGGCCGGCAAAATATTCGATCCACTGTGCCGTCGCCGCCGGATCGGCCAAATCGCTCTTGTTGAGCAGCACCAGTCTCGGCTTGCCGGACAAGATGTCGTCGATCATCGGATTGCGGCTCGACAGCGGAATGCGGGCATCCAGCAGCTCGACGGCCACGTCGATGAGCTTCAGCTTCGCCTGGATTTGCCGGCGCGCCCGCGTCATATGACCGGGAAACCATTGGATTGTCATGAGGTCGCCTCCTTTTCGCTCAAAAAGCCGCAGCACATTGAGCGGCGGCTTAATGAATAAAGCTTATTTTATTGAGCGGCCAAAAAATCAGATCCGCCCGGCCGACGATTTCTTCGTATGAAATCACGCCGATATCGCGGCTGTCCGAGCTGTTCGAACGATTGTCGCCCATCACGAACACGCTGCCTTCGTCCACCGTCATTTCCGGAAAGTTCCTCGTATTATAGGGTATCCCTTTTTTTGCGGCGTCATCCAGCGCTTCCTTCAAATAAGGCTCGTCCAGCACCTCGCCATTGATGTACACCTTGTCGCCCTCGACGCGCACCGTCTCACCCGGCAGCGCGATGACCCGTTTGATGTAATCCTTGTCCTCTGTCGCGTGAAACACGATAACGTCGCCGCGCTTCGGCTCGCCAAACCGGTAAATAAACTTGTTCACGATCAACCGTTCATGGCTTTCGAAGTTCGGCAGCATGGAAGGCCCTTCAACAATGAACGGAGCAAAGACGAGCCAGCGTATAAAGAAGACTAGCACGGCCGCAATGAAAAGCGCCTTGATCCATTCCCAGGCTTCGTTCTTCGCAGAGTTCGTTTTGCCGGATTCAACGGTTTGTTCCTGCTCCATCGCTATGCCTGCCTTTTTGGATGATGGGCCGCCGATGACAGGCGAATCTTCCGCATTCGTCGTCACCTGCGGCTGCTGAATATATGGCGAAATGATCGTCATACGATCAGGATCGTTTCCGTGAAAACGAAAAGGAGCTTGGTTCTCAAGCCCCCGGTCGTATTAACGAATTTCTTGAATTCTTGCCGCCTTGCCGCGAAGATTACGCAGATAGTAGAGCTTCGCGCGACGGACTTTACCACGGCGAGCCACTTGAATCTTCTCGATCTTCGGAGAATGCAGCGGGAACGTTCTTTCAACGCCTACGCCGTAAGAAATTTTTCTTACCGTGAACGTTTCGCTGATACCGCCGCCGCGGCGCTTAATAACGACGCCCTCGAACAGCTGTACCCGTTCGCGGGAACCCTCGATAACCTTCACGAACACTTTCAGCGTATCGCCTGGGCGAAAGCTCGGAATGTCTTGGCGCAGTTGTTCCTTCGTAATTTCCTGGATCAAATTCATGGATGACTCCCTCCTTCCACACAGGTGTTCATGCCGCCCCTTGGATGTGCTTGCTTCGATGTCATGCGCAGAGGACCACCGTATTCAGGCAAAAATGCCACAACAGTCATTATATTAGCATACTTCCGGGCTATTTTCAACTACAATGCGAGCCGATGTTATTGTTCTGTGATATTGTCAGGGCAATGCGAGCCTATGCCGGACCTTCATGAAAGCTCGCTTTCGGCTCGCCGTCCGTTCTCGCCTTTGCCGCTGCCACCGCCTGCCTGCTGCTCGCGGCGCTTTTCTTCATCTAGCCAACGTCTTTCCTGATCGGTCAGCGGGTAATTGTCCAGCAGCTCGGGCCGCTTCCTCAATGTCCGCAGCAAGGACTGACGCTTCCGCCATTCCGCGATTTGCTTGTGGTGGCCGGACAGCAAAATCTCCGGCACCTCCCAACCGCGAAAATTGACCGGTCTCGTATAATGCGGGTATTCGAGCAGTCCCGTGCTGAACGAATCGGTGACAGCCGACATTTCGTTGCCGAGAACGCCCGGCAGCAGCCGAACGATGCTGTCGATCGCCACCATCGCCGGCAGCTCGCCTCCAGTCAGCACGTAGTCGCCGATGGACAGTTCGTCGGTGACGAGATGCTCGCGAATGCGCTCGTCATAGCCTTCGTAATGGCCGCAGATGAACACAAGATGCTCCTCCCGCGCCAGCTCCTCCGCTTTCTTCTGGGAGAACGTCTCGCCCTGCGGACACATCAATATGATGCGCGGTCTGGAAGCCCCGCCAGGCCGACTGGCAGCGGCTCCGGAATGGGACTTGCCGCTCTCGGCCAGGCTGCTCAAAGCGGCGCCGGCCCCCGGCCTGCCCGCTGCTGCGCCGTCATCGGTCTGGACATTTGCCGCTGAACCGCCTGCAGCCGCACCGCCACCGTTTGCCTGCACATCCGACCTCGAACCGTCCGCTGCCGTGCCGCTGCCTTCCGGCCGGACCGGCGCCGGGCTTTGCAGCCCGCCTTCCAACGAGCCCTTCCGCGTTTGTTCCAACAGATGCTCCACCGCGGCAAAGATCGGCTCCGGCTTCAGCACCATGCCGCCCCCGCCGCCGTATGGATAATCGTCGACCGTATTATGCTTGTTGTTGGCATAATCGCGAAAATTGACCGTATTCAGACGGACGATCCCTTTGTCCCGGGCTTTGCCGAGAATGCTGGCGGAGAAGACGCCCTCGAACATTTCGGGAAACAGCGTCAATACATCGATGCGCATCAGTCCAGCAAACCTTCCATCAGGTGAACCTTCACCCTTTTTTCCTTCACATCAACGTCCAGCACGACCTCGTCGATGTACGGCAGCAGCACGTCCTTGCCCTTCGGCCGGCGGACGACCCAAACGTCGTTAGCTCCGGGAGAGAGGATTTCGGAGATTGTCCCTAGCTCCTCGCCCTCATCCGTGACGACCGTACAGCCGATAATTTCGTGGTAGTAATATTCGCCTTCGTCCAGCTCGCTCAAATGCTTCTCCGACACCTTAAGCAGCCAGCCCTTGTATTTCTCGACGTCGTTAATATTGTCCATCCCGTCGAAGAGCACGAGGTACATATTTTTATGTACGCGCGCCGATTTGACGATGACGGGAACCGTCCGCCCTCCGGCCGGATCGACGAACAGCAGTTCGCTGCCTTTGGCGAAGCGCTCCTCGGGAAAGTCGGTTTGCGGAACGATTTTCAGCTCGCCGCGAATTCCGTGCGTATTGACGATTTTGCCGACCGTGTACAGCTTTTCGCTCATTGCTACCCTCCGACGCTTCATACTCCAGGATCAAGAGAAAGAGAGCTAGGAGAAGCTCCTAACCCTCATCGTGTCCATTATGATACGATTTCAACCGAAATCCGCTTCGGTTCCTTCACTGCAGCGGAGGTGACCACAGTCCGGAGCGCTTTCGCGATCCGTCCCTGCTTGCCGATGACCTTGCCCACATCCTCGGGATGAACGGACAGCTCATAGACGATACTGCGCTCGTCCTCCACGCGATGGACGCGGACTTCATCCGGATGATCGACCAACGCTTTGGCGATAACGGTGATTAGATCCTTCATCGTCTCCCCCGAACGTCACAGATTACTTCTGCAGCTTGGATTCATGAAACTTTTTCATAATGCCGGCTTTGCTGAACAGGCTGCGAACAGTATCGGAAGCTTGCGCGCCGGTTTGAAGCCATTTCAGCGCTTTTTCTTCGTCAATATTCACAACGGCCGGGTTCGCAACCGGATTGTACGTACCGATCTCTTCGATGAAACGACCGTCGCGCGGCGAACGGGAATCGGACACGACGACGCGATAGAAAGGAGCCTTGTGGGCGCCCATACGCTTCAGACGAATGCGAGTTGCCATAAGTATCACCTCCCACACAGAGTAAGATTTCATGGTTCCCGCAGGAACCGTTCGTGCTAATCCTCAGGCAAGCTTATTTAAAAAGGAAACTTCATGCCGCGACCGAGCTTCTTCAGCTGCTTGAGCCCTTTGCCGCCCTTCGGCCCCATCAAGCTGGAAAACTGCTTCATCATCTTGCGCATTTCCTCGAACTGCTTGATGAAGCGGTTGACGTCCTGCACCGAGTTGCCGCTGCCTGCGGCCAGCCGCTTGCGCCGGCTCGGGCTCAGCAGATCCGGGTTCGCCCGCTCTTCCTTCGTCATCGACTTGACGATCGCCGCCACGCGCGCCATCTGCCGGTCGTCCACCTTGATGTCCTTCATCCCCTTCATCTTGCCCGCGCCGGGCAGCATGTCCAGAATCTGGTCGAGCGGCCCGAGCTTCTTGACCTGCTCCATCTGCTCGAGGAAGTCGTCGAAGGTGAACTCGGCGTTGCGCATCTTGCGCTCCATCTCCTTCGCCTTGTCGGCGTCGATGGTCGCCTGCGCCTTCTCGATCAGCGTCAGCATGTCGCCCATGCCGAGAATCCGCGACGCCATCCGTTCCGGGTGGAACGGCTCCAGCGCGTCCAGCTTCTCGCCGACTGCCGCGAACTTGATCGGACAGCCGGTAACCGCCTTGACGGACAGCGCCGCGCCGCCGCGGGTATCCCCGTCCAGCCGCGTCAGGATAACGCCCGTCAGCTCCAGCTGCTTGTGGAAGCTTTCCGCCACGTTGACGGCGTCCTGACCGGTCATCGCGTCGACGACGAGCAGCGTCTCGTCCGGATGAACCGCGGCGGAGATTTGCTTGATCTCCTCCATCATGCTCTCGTCGACGTGCAGCCGCCCGGCCGTATCGATGATCAAATAATCGTGATTGTGGTCTTTGGCGTGCTGCAGGGCGCGCGTTGCGATCTCCACCGGGCTGACCTTGTCGCCCAGCGAGAAGACAGGAACGTTCAACTGCTCGCCGAGCACCTGCAGCTGCTTGATCGCCGCCGGGCGGTAGATGTCGGCTGCGGCGAGCAGCGGTCGATGATTCTGCTTCTGCAGCAGCCGCGCCAGCTTGCCGCTTGTCGTCGTCTTGCCGGCCCCCTGCAGTCCCGCCATCAAAATAACGGTCGGCGGCTTGTTCGAGCGCGCCAGCTTGCTCTGCGTGCCGCCCATCAGCTCGGTCAGCTCTTTGTTCACGATGTCGACGACGACCATCGCCGGCGTGAAGCTTTGCAGCACGTCCTGACCGATCGCTCGCTCCTTCACCTTGGCGATGAAGTCCTTGACAACCTTGAAGTTGACGTCCGCTTCCAGCAGCGCGAGCCGTACTTCCCGCAGCGCCTCGTTCACGTCGTCCTCGCTCAATTTGCCCTTGCCGCGCAGCTTGCTGAATACGCTCTGCAGCCGATTGGCCAAGCCTTCGAATGCCATGACGCTCACCGCCCTTTCCCTAAAATCAATCGAGATCGCCTATCCGCCGAAGCAGCGCCAGCGCCTGCTCGCGAGGCTCCGCCGACAGGCCGCCGGCCAGCTCCTCGAGCTCTTGCAATAGCCGCTGCCGCTGTTCATGCTTGGCCAGCAGCTGCAGCTTCGCTTCGCAGTCCTCAAGCACCGCCTCGGCCCGCTTGATATGCTCATACACCGCCTGGCGGCTGATCGCGAATTCCGCAGCAATCTCGCCAAGCGAATAATCGTCGTGAAAATAATGCTTCAAAAACATCTGCTGCTTCTCCGTAAGCAGCTGTTCATAAAAATCGAACAGCAAGTTGATGCGGGTCGTCTTCTGCAATGCAGCCTCATCCGTCAACGTGCTTCCCTCCGTTAAGGTAAAACACTTTACAGGATCAACAGAGCTTATATTACTTCATCCCAGGCTTGTTGTCAAGCTCGATCCCTTGTCAGGCTTCCGTCCCGGCCTGCTCCTTGTCCGATTCCGCAATCCACTTGCTGAACAGCGCGTGCACGAACTGGTCCGAATCGAACGGCTGCAGATCGTCCATCTTCTCGCCGAGGCCGACGAATTTTACCGGCAGCTTGAGCTCCTGGCGGATTGCCACGACGATCCCGCCTTTGGCCGTGCCGTCCAGCTTCGTCAGGACTAGTCCGGTCAGGCCGGATTTCTCGTCGAACAGCTTCGCCTGCTGCAGCGCATTCTGGCCGGTCGTCGCATCGAGCACAAGCAGCACCTCATGCGGCGCCCCCGGCACCTCGCGGCCGATGACGCGGAATATTTTGTTCAGCTCTTCCATCAGATTGACCTTGTTCTGCAAGCGGCCCGCCGTATCGCACAATAGCACGTCCACGCCGCGTGACTTGGCCGCCTGAATGGCGTCGAACATGACCGCCGCCGGGTCCGAGCCGGCCTGCTGCTTGATGACGTCGACCCCGACGCGCCGGCCCCATTCGTCGAGCTGCTCGATCGCCCCTGCGCGGAAAGTGTCTCCGGCGGCCAGCAGCACCTTTTTGCCCTGCGATTTCAGCATATGGGCCATCTTGCCGATCGTCGTCGTCTTGCCAACGCCGTTGACGCCGACGAACAGGAAAACCGTCAGGCCACTCTCGGCCATGCGCAGCCCTGCCTGCTCCTCGCCCTTCAGCAGCGCGATCAGCTTCTCCGTCAAAATCGGCTGCAGCTCGCCCGGCTCCTCGATCTTGCGCTTTTTCACCTCGGCGCGCAAATCGTCGATCAGCTGCACGACCGTCCCCACGCCGACGTCGGCGCTGATCAGAATCTCCTCCAGCTCCTCGTAAAACTCCTCGTCGATCTTCTTGCGGCGGGAGAACAGTTCCTCCACGCGGTCGACGAACACGTCCCGCGTCTTGGCCAGGCCCTCCTTGAACTTGTTCGTCACCGCCTCGGCTTTGCCGGAGATCGCTTCCTTCAGCCGTTTAAAAAAGCTCATTGTCGTCGCTTACCTCCCACGTTATGGCTGCTTCCTCAACAAATTACTTCGCTTTCGCGTCAGGCCGTCTGCCGCGCCATGCATGCACCTCTGCCGCCCGCAGTGTCCGAAGCCGCATGGCAGCTGGCGGCCGGCAAAACACCTCGCAAGCGCGCAGCTTCGGCATTCGCGGCATATCCGGTATAACGGCAATCGGCCCGCCGCATGCCGCATGCCGACCTTACGAGGCGATAATCGCCTCGTCTTCCTCCAGCCGCACGGACACGAGTTTGGAAACGCCGCCTTCCTGCATCGTGACGCCGTACAGCACGTCGGCTTCCTCCATCGTCCCTTTGCGGTGCGTGACGACGATAAACTGCGTCACCTCGGAAAATTCCCGCAAATATTGGGCGAAGCGGGCTACATTCGCCTCGTCGAGCGCCGCCTCCACCTCGTCCAGCACGCAGAACGGCACAGGCTTGACGTGCAGGATGGAGAACAATAGCGCCATCGCCGTCAGCGCCCGCTCTCCGCCCGACAGCAGCTGCAGGTTTTGCAGCTTCTTGCCCGGCGGCTGGGCCACGACCTCGATGCCGGTGCCGAGCAGATCGCCTGGATCGGACAAAATCAGATCCGCCCTGCCGCCTCCGAACAGCTTGGAGAAGACGACGACAAAATGCGAGCGGATCGCTTCGAACGTCGCCTTAAACCGTTTGGCCATCTCCTCGTCCATCTCGCGGATGACCTCATACAGCGCCGCCTTGGCGTCGATCAGGTCCTGCTTCTGGGCGCTGAGGAACTGGTAGCGCTCGTTGACGCGCTCGTACTCCTCGATCGCTCCCAGGTTCACGTCCCCGAGCAGCGCGATGTCCCGCTTGAGCTCGCGGACCTTGGCCTGCGTGCCGGGCACGTCCTCCGGCACCGGATAACGCTCCTTGGCCAGCTCGAAGCTGAGCTCGTACTCCTCGGCCAGCTTCTTCAGCAGGTTATCGAGCTCGACGTCGAGGCGGTTCACCCGCACCTCGGTCTGATGAAGCTGCTCCTCGACCGATTTCAGCCGGTTGCGCTCCTCCCGCGTCTTGTTCTCCTCCTGCTCCAGCTTGGTCAGCCATTCCGCCCGCTCCGCGCGCTTTAGGTCAAGCTCCTCGGCGCACGCCTGCTTCCTCAGCTTCAGCTCGTTCAGCAATTGAATCTGGCGCACCGATTCCTGCTCGTGCGCCGCCTGGTCGCGCTCCAGCCGGGCCAGCATGTCGCGACTCGCCTCAAGCTCCGAGGCAAGCTGAGCCAGCTCCTGGCGGGTGCGGCGCTCGCGGTCCTGCTCGGACTGCTTCTCCTGCGACAAGGAAGCGACCTTGATCTTCAGGTCCGTCAGCTGCGACTGCAGCTCCTCCTTGGCCGACTCGCTCGCCTTGCGCTGCAGCTCGGCCGCGCGGATCGCTTCCTGCAGGCGGGCTTCCTCCCGCTGCAGCTTGTCCAGCTCGGCGAGTCCCGCCTCGCGGCGGCGTTCCAGCTCATGGAGCTCCTGCTCCAGCGATTCCCTGTCCGAGCCGTACAGCGCCAGCTGCTCGCCGACCTGCTTCGCCTCGTGCTCCAGCGGCTCCAGCGAGGCGCGAATTTGCTGCTCCTCGATGCGCAGCGTCTCGCCGGTCTGGCGCAGCTCGTCGATGCTCCTGTTCAGCGCGGCGATCTCCTTGCGCAGCGAGTCCGACTTGCTCCGCAAGGTGCCAAGCTGCACCTCCGACGCGGCGATCTCCTTGTCCATCTCCTCGATCTGCCGCTGCCGGCCGAGCAGGCTGGTCGTCTTCTTCTGCTGGCTGCCGCCCGTCATCGAGCCGCCCGGGTTCACGACGTCGCCCTCGAGGGTGACGACCCGGTAGCGGTACTGCACCCGCGCCGCAATCCGGTTGGCCTGCTCAAGCGTCTCGGCGACGATGACGTTGCCGAGCAGGCTGCCGGCGATCTGCCTGTATTTCTCGTCGAAAGCGACAAGCTCGACAGCAATGCCGACGAAGCCGGGCAGCTCGCGGACATGCCGCTGCTCCGCCTCGGGAATGCTGCGGCCCCGAATGACGTCGAGCGGCAGGAACGTCGCCCGGCCGGATTGGCGCCGCTTCAGGAAGGCGATCGCATCGCGGCCGGCCTTCTCGCTGTCGACGACAATGTGCTGCAGCGCTCCGCCGAGAGCCGTTTCCACGGCGACCTCGACATGGGCCGGCACCTTGACAAGCTCCGCAACCGCCCCCTGGATGCCGTGCAGATCGCCGCGGTCCTTCGCTTTCAGCACTTCCTTGACCCCGTGCATAAAGCCGTCGTAGTCGCTGGCCATCTCCTGCATCGTATCGCGGCGAGAGACGAGCGCATCCAGCTTCTGCTCCAGCTTGCGGATGACGCCCTGCGCTTCATCGGACAGCGACGTCTTCTCCTTGAGCGACTGCGCGCACTCCATGTAGCGCCGCCGCACGTCGGCAAGCTCCTCCACCGTCTTCGCCAGCCGCCCTTCCAGCTTCGCCTGGCGCTCTTTAATCTGCTCCTGCTGCTCCTGCCATTTGCGCCGCTCGTCGCCGACGCGCTCCATCCGGCGGGCCAGCGCCTCGGCCTGCTGCTCGGCGTAACGGATGTCGTTCCGCGCGCCCGCCATTTGGTTCAGCGTCTCGAGCAGCTCCGATTTGAGCCGGTCTTCCTCCGCGCTGCTGATCCCGCCGGCTACGCCGACAAGGCGGCTTTCCTCATCCTTCAGCATCAGCTGCACGCGGGAGAGCTCCTCGCCGAGCGAAGCGAGCTTGAGACGGATCGCCTCCAGATCCGATTCCTTCTCGACGCGCCGCGCCTCCTGCTGCCGGATCGTCTGCTCCAGCTGAGCCTGGTTGGCTTCGTAATTTTTTTTGCGCTCGCGCAGCACCTCGCCGTGACCTTCGCACTTCTCGAACTCTTCGCTGATTTGGAGCAGGAGCGCCTGCAGCTTCTCGATCTCTTCCTCCAGCCGCCGCGATTCCCAGCGGTGCGTCTCCAGCTGGGCGTCGTGCACGCTGACGAATCCGGCCAACTCCTCCTGCTGCCCGCGCAGTTCCTCCAGCTTGGCGTTCGTCTCGGTCCACTGGGCGTAGATTTGCTCGATCTGATAGACGTACATCGAGATCTCGTTCTTCTTCAGCTGCTCCTTGAGCTCCTTGTAGCGCACCGCCTTCTCGGACTGCGCCCGCAGCGGCTCGAGCTGGTCTTCCAGCTCCGAGACAAGATCGTGAATGCGCAGCAAATTTTGCTCCGTATCGTGCAGCTTCTTCTCCGTCTCTTTCTTGCGCGATTTATACTTGACGATGCCCGACGCCTCTTCGAAAATGCCGCGCCGGTCCTCCGACTTCGTGCTGAGAATTTCCTCGATCCGGCCCTGGCCGATAATCGAGTACGCCTCCTTGCCGATGCCGGTATCCATGAACAGCTCGGTAATATCCTTGAGCCTGCAGGCCTGCTTGTTGATGAAATACTCGCTCTCCCCGCTCCGGTGGACGCGGCGGGTGACCGTCACTTCGTTATATTCCAGCGGCAGCGACTGGTCCGAATTGTCCAGCGTCAACGACACTTCGCCGTAATTGACCGCTTTCCGGGCGTCGCTGCCGGCAAAGATGATATCTTCCATCTTGCCGCCGCGCAAGGAACGGGCGCTTTGCTCCCCGAGCACCCAACGGATGCCGTCGGAGATGTTGCTTTTGCCGCTGCCGTTCGGGCCGACTACGGCGGTGATACCCCGTACGAATTCCAGCTCCGTCTTGTCCGCGAACGACTTGAATCCGGACAGCTCGATCCGTTTTAAATACAACCGCCTCACCTCCAGCCTATTGTAACATATTTCTTAAGCCAAGCCTTGGCGCTTACAGAAACCGGACTTAAGACTAAAGGGCCGCGCCGCAAGCCTCCCGGATGGCTTGCCCATCGTGAAATCGGGCGGTTGCTCCGCCCGGGCGCCATGACCGCGGGCCGAAGGGGACGACCGCGGGCCAGCACCCCGATCGTCGCCAGGCGTCAATGCAGCAAAAAAGGCAAAGCTTCCGGGAATGACCGGTACCAAGAGCCGAATCATCCATGCTGCGGAAAGCTTTGCCTTAAGTCCGAACGTTACGACGGCTTCACCTTGACGTCAAGGGCATCCAGCGCCTGGGCCGCCGCCTGCTGCTCCGCCTCTTTCTTCGAGCGGCCGGCGCCCCGGCCGAGCAGCCGTTCGTGCAAATACACTTCGGCCACGAACTCCCGCTCGTGTGCCGGCCCCCGCTCGTCAACGATCCTGTATTCGGGAGACCCGAGGCTGTGCTGCTGGGCGTGCTCCTGGAGGAACGTCTTGTAATCGGCCGTCAGAAGCCTGCCTTGATTCGGCAAGTTCGGGAACATGTGGGCGCGAAGAAATTCGCGCACCTTGTCCATGCCAAGATCCAGGTACAAGGCGCCGATGAACGCTTCGAACACGTCTGCAAGCAGCGCCGGCCGCATTCTTCCGCCGGTCTGCTCCTCGCCTTTGCCAAGCAGCACATACGAGCCGAACTCGAGCCGCTCGGCAAATCCTACCAGCGAAGATTCGCATACGATGGACGCGCGCAGCTTGGTCAGCTCGCCCTCGGGACGATTGGGGTATTTCTCGAACAAATATTCGGAGACAGCCAGTTCCAGGACGGCGTCCCCGAGAAATTCCAGCCGTTCGTTGTCCTTATGATGGAGCGAGCGATGCTCGTTCACGTAGGATGCATGAGTGAAAGCCTGGCGCAAAATGTCGGGATTGCGAAACGCCAGCTTCAGCTCCGTCTGCAGCTGCTTCAGATTGCGGTGCATAATTCGTCACCTCTTGTGCGAGCCGTGATAGGTTTGCCGGATGCGCCCGATAAGCTCCGCGGCTGGCGGAATATCCCGCAAGCCCGCGGACAATCGGTTATCGTTAATGTAATCTTGGATCTTGGCCTTTATGCCCGGGCCATTCGCATCTTTAGCCTTCGAATTTCTTCATCACGATGGTGGCGTTGTGCCCGCCGAATCCGAAGGAATTCGACATGACCGTGCGAAGGTCCGCTTTCCGCGCCGCATTCGGCACATAATCGAGGTCGCACTCGGGATCTTGATTCTCGAGATTGATCGTCGGCGGAATGTAACCGTTCGTGAGGGAGAGCGCGCAAATGACGGCTTCCACACCGCCGGCGGCGCCGAGCAGATGGCCCGTCATCGACTTCGTCGAGCTGACCGCCAGCTTGTACGCATGCTCGCCGAACGCCGCCTTGATCGCCGCCGTCTCGGACTTGTCGCCGACCGGCGTGGAGGTGCCGTGCGCGTTGATATAATCGACCGCCTCCGGCGCGATGCCGGCGTCCTTCAGCGCTTTCGTCATGCAGCGGGCTGCGCCGTCCGGGTCCGGGTCGGTCATGTGGTAAGCGTCGCCGCTCATGCCGTAGCCGATGACCTCGCCGTAGATGCGGGCGCCGCGCTTCTGCGCATGCTCCAGCGATTCAAGCACGAGAATGCCGGAGCCTTCGCCCATGACGAATCCGTCGCGGTCCACGTCGAACGGCCTGCTCGCCTTGTGCGGCTCGTCGTTGCGGGTCGACATCGCCCGCAGCGCGCAGAAGCCGGCGACCCCTGTCGGGCTGATCGTCGCTTCGGCGCCGCCGCAAATCATGACGTCCGCGTCGCCGCGCTGGATCGTTTTGAAAGCGTCCCCGATCGAATGCGTGCCTGTAGCGCAAGCGGTCACTGCCGTGCTGTTCGGCCCTTTGGCGCCGGTCAGCATGGAAATTTGGCCGGAGGCCATGTTCGCGATCATCATCGGAATGAAGAACGGGCTGACGCGCTTCGGTCCTTTCTCCAGCAGCGTCTTATGCTGCTCCTCCCATGTCGTCAGGCCGCCGATTCCGGAGCCTACGTACACTCCGACGCGATCCGGGTCGGTATCCTCCTTGATATTCAGCCCCGCATCCTGCAAGGCCATCCGGGCCGCCGCCACGGCAAACTGGACGAAGCGGTCCATGCGCCGCGCTTCCTTCTTATCCATATATTCCTCAGGGCTAAAATCCTTGATCTCGGCTGCAATCCGGGTCGGATACTCGCTCGTATCGAATGCCTCGATCAAGCTGACGCCCGACTTGCCTTCCATCAAACTGTTCCAAAACGTTTCGAGGTCGCGACCGAGAGAGGACATAACGCCTAGACCCGTAATAACGACTCTTTGCTTCACGATATCCACCTCTATCTAAAATAACTTGCGTTATTTGCTTGCTTTATCAATTGTGATTGCATCGAAGGACGGTTCCGGAAAAGAAATGTCGTTTCAAGCCGCTGCAGCTTGACTATTCATGAATGGAGATAAGTCCCGTCATGCTTGCAACGGGACTTAATTCGGCTCAGGTATGGGATTTTATGTACTCCACTACTTGACCTACCGTAGTGATCTTCTCTGCGTCTTCGTCAGAGATCTCCATATCGAACTCATCTTCCAATTCCATTACCAATTCGACTACGTCGAGAGAATCGGCACCCAGGTCATCCTTAAACGATGCTTCGAGGGTAACTTCCGCCTCGTCCACGTCAAGACGATCAACCACGATGCGCTTCACGCGATCGAAAATATCGGACATCCGGTTCACCTCCTCCTTGGTATTATACTTAACTTATGGACAAATTGCCATAGCTTGTCCCGGCGGCGAAGAAAAAAACAAATTTTGCGAAAATTCCTTGTTTCTCGCGCTTTTTGCCTTGCTTACATGTACATGCCGCCATCGACATGGATCGTTTGTCCTGTCATGTAGGAGGCGTCGTCGGAGGCCAAAAAGCGAACGGCGCGCGCGATATCCTCCGGCTGCCCCATGCGGGCGAGCGGAATTTGCTGCAGCAGTTGTCCCCGCATATCCTCAGGCAGCTTGTCGGTCATATCGGATTGGATAAAGCCCGGTGCGACGCAGTTCACCGTAATGCCCCGCGAGGCCAGCTCCCTGGCCGCCGCCTTGGTCATGCCGATAACGCCCGCCTTGGCCGCCACATAGTTGACCTGGCCCGGATTGCCGAGCGCGCCCACGACGGAGGAAATATTGATGATCCGGCCGGAGCGCTGCTTCATCATCGGGCGGGTCGCTGCTTTGACGCAGTTGAACACGCCCTTCAGGTTGGTAGCGATCACCTGGTCGAACTCTTCCTCTTTCATCCTCATGATCAGGTTGTCGCGGGTGATCCCGGCATTGTTCACGAGAATATCGATCCGGCCGAACGCATCCAGCGTCTGCCTGAACATCTCTTCGACGTCCTGCGTCGAGCTGACGTCCGCCTTCACCATGAACGACTCGCGTCCCAGCTCCTTGATGCGCTGAACTACCTCGGAGGCGGCCGCTTCGCTGCCCGCATAGTTGACGGCGACGTCGGCGCCGGCTGCCGCCAGCTCAAGCGCAATGGCCCGGCCGATACCGCGGGACGCTCCGGTAACGAGCGCTTTTTTTCCGGTAAGCATAGTTTCGGTTTTCCCTCCCTGAACGGTTCGTATTCATTCGCGCGTTTTCTCTATTCGTCTTTAAGTGCGTCTTCACGCCATCGCCTGGGCAAAAGCGTCCAGCGCAGCCGCGCTGTTGATCGAGTGGGTCTTGACGCTGCGGTCGATTTTTTTGATCAATCCGGCGAGCACCGTGCCCGAGCCGAACTCGATGAACGTATCGACGCCCTGCTCGATCAGCCAGACGACGGTATCCTCCCACAGCACGGAGGAATGCACCTGATCGACAAGCAGGCGACGGATCTCGTCCGGGCCTTGCGCCGGACGGGCCGTGACGTTCGCCACGACGGGCGCCTCGGCGGGACGCACCTCCAGCTCCGCCAGCACGCCGGCCAGCCGCTCCGAGGCAGGCTTCATGAGCGACGAATGGAACGGCCCGCTCACCTCAAGCGGCACGACGCGCTTGGCGCCGGCCTCCTTGCCGCGCTCGACGACCGCCTGCACGCCCTCCTTGCTGCCGGATACGACGATTTGCCCCGGGCAGTTCAGATTCGCCAGCTCGACCGCCTGGCCTAAAGCGCTGATCGAGGCGCACAGCTCCGCCAGCGCCGTCCGCTCCGCGCCGAGCACGGCCGCCATTGCGCCGCGGCCGCCCGGCACCGCCTGCTCCATAAATTCGCCGCGGGCGCGCACCGTGCGCACCGCGTCCTCGAAACCGATCGCTCCGGCGGCGACAAGCGCGGTATATTCGCCAAGGCTGTGTCCCGCCAAAAAATCGGGCTTCAGCTCGCAGCGATCGCGGAATACTTGCCAATACGCGATGCTTGTCGCCAGCAGCGCCGGCTGCGTATGATACGTCTGCTTGAGCTGCTCTTCCGGCCCCTCGAAAATGATCCGGCTCAGCTCAAAGCCCAGCGCCCGGTCGGCCGCTTCGAATACGCCGCGCGCCCTGGGCTCGGACTCGTAAATGTCGCGGCCCATGCCGACGGCCTGCGCGCCTTGCCCAGGAAAGACAAATGCCGTTTTCCCCATGCGGATCTCCTCCTTGAATCATCGGTCACATCTATCGTATATCGGCCGTTCGAACGTTGATCGGCCGTATGTCGTCGTCCGAAGACGCGCGGGCTCCGCGCTTTTCGAATTACCAGACGAGCGCCGCGGCGCCCCATGTAAGCCCGCCGCCGAAGCCGACAAGCAGCAGCTTGTCCCCTTCCTTGACGCGCCCGCTCTCCACCGCCTCGGCCAATGCGAGCGGAATGGAAGCGGCCGAAACGTTCCCGTACTTGTCCAAATTGATCATCGCCTTGTCTTCGCTCAGGTGAAGCTTTTGCAGGGCGGATTGGATGATGCGGATATTCGCCTGGTGCGGCACCAGCAGGTCGATCTCGGCCTTGTCGATCCCCGCTTTGCGCAGCGCTTCCTCTGCGGCGCTGCCCATGATCCGCACGGCGAACTTGAACACCTCGCTGCCGGCCATATAAATGAAATGGCGCTTGCTCTCAAGGCTTTCCGGCGAAGCCGGGCAGCGCGAGCCGCCGCCTTCCACCTTGAGCAGTTCGCCGCCGGAGCCGTCGGCGCCGAGCTCGAACGAACGGAAGCCGCGGCCTTCCGGCACCGCTCCCAGCACGACGGCCCCGGCCCCGTCGCCGAACAGCACGCACGTGTTGCGGTCCGTGTAGTCGGTAATTTTGGACAGGCATTCCGCACCGACGACGAGCGCGTACTTGTACGTTCCCGTCGCGATGAAATTGGACGCGTTGGCGAGACCGTAAATAAAGCCGGAGCAGGCGGCCGACAGATCGAAGGCAGCCGCTTTCTTCGCGCCGAGCTTCTCCTGCAGAATGCAGGCCGTCGACGGGAAGGCCATGTCCGGCGTAATCGTGGCGACGATGATCAGATCGAGCTCCTCGGCGCGTATCCCGGCGTTGGATAGCGCCTCCAGGGACGCCTCGTAAGCGAGGTCGGAGGAAGCCTGCTCCGCGGCGGCCAGTCTCCGCTCGCGAATGCCCGTCCGCGTCACGATCCATTCGTCGTTTGTATCCACCATCTGCTCCAGATCCTGATTCGTCAGCACGCGCTCGGGCACATATTTGCCTGTTCCGATAATTCCGACAGGTATTAAACTCATGTTAACCATCCAACTCGCTTCCCTTGCTGATTTCCGCAGATATGCTGCGGACCAAATCGTTTTGCACCGCGATGCGCGCTTGTCTTACCGCATTCTTGAAGGCGACGGCGTCCGAGGAGCCGTGGCTCTTCAGCACCAGCCCGTCGATGCCGAGCAGCGGCGCGGCGCCATGCTCATTGTAGTCCATCTTGCGCTTGAAATCCGTGAGGCCCTTCTTCAGGACGGCGGCCGCCAGCTTCGTCGCCCACGAGCGCATAAATTCCGCTTTCAGTGCGGAGAAGATCATCTGCGCCGCTCCTTCGAACGACTTGAGCATAATATTGCCGGCGAAGCCGTCGCACACCAGCACGTCGCACGGCTTCTGCAGCACGTCGCGCGACTCGACGTTGCCGACGAAGCGGATCGGCGCCGCTTCGAGCAGCGGGTAGGCCGCTTTCGTCAGCTCGTTGCCCTTCATGGCCTCTGTCCCGACGTTAAGCAGTCCGACCCGGGGCTCGGCCAAGCCGTGCACCTTCCTGCGGTAAATGCTGCCCATGATCGCATACTGCAGCAGCTGCTCGGGCGTGGCATCCATGTTGGCGCCGAGATCGAGCGCGAGCACCCCTTCCCCGTCGGAGGTCGGCAGCATCGGCGCCAGCGCCGGCCTCTCGATGCCGCGAATGCGCCCGACGACAAGCAGCCCCGTCGTCATGAGCGCTCCCGTATTGCCGGCGGAGATGAAGGCGTCGGCTTCCCGCTCCTTCACCATGCGGCCGCAGACGACCATCGAGGAATCTTTCTTGCGCCTTACCGCCTTGACCGGCTCGTCCTCCGCTTCGATCGTTTCCGAAGCATGACGCACCTGAAGGTTCGGCGGCTTGCGCTCAAGCAGCGGCTCGATGCGGGCGGCGTCACCGACCAGTATAATCGTGGCGTCGCTCCATTCCTCCGCCGCGGCGACCGCTCCTTGTACCGGCGCCTCGGGAGCGCCGTCTCCGCCCATCGCGTCAATCGCGATCCTCATTCGGCTCCCCCTCCTCTCCCTCGGAACGGCCCCTGCTGGAATGATAAATAATAAAGTTGCCCTGGAAGACGATTTCTTCCCCTACATATGTAAACACTTCCACCTTGGCTTTTCCTTTCGACAGGGAGCGCACATACGCCTTGGCGATGCACTTTTCCCCCA
>Ga0207865_101198_pt1 | contig 20735 bp, 19 predicted proteins | sample HigsolmetaAR204D_FD_184836 | JGI IMG/M metagenome (GOLD analysis project Ga0207865, IMG submission 184836) | Ionic liquid and high solid enriched microbial communities from the Joint BioEnergy Institute, USA - AR20-4-D (SPAdes) (version 2) ...
CGAATTGTGAAGTCGTTCATGATCCGGATCGAGAAGAACGGATAAAATGGGAAGTTTGTCAGGAAAGATAGATGTTCATTCGATGAAATGAAATAAAGATAGATTGGTATCGGTTATTCATGTACCAATCTATCTTGTTTTTCAATAAGTTTTATAACCATTTTGTTCAAGAATTTTACGAGCATTGGACAAATCTGCTTCCGTTTGAAACGATACCCTCAAAACACCGAGCAGGCCTTCACGAGCTTCAATAATATTCAAATTCGTAATATCAATTTCTTGTTCTGCAATTAATCCGGTTATTCGAGCAATGGCACCCGTTTGATCTATCACGTCAACATACAAATCGTGATACGCGGGAATGGCGCCTTTTGACCGAACCGGCAGTGCGTCACGATATATTTTTGCTTCTTCAAAAAAGCCGGCAATCAGATGTTCATTTCCTGTTTGAATGATACTTTGAATATTTCTAATTTCCATTATCCAATCATCTAAAAGGTCCAACAAATTATCCCGGTTTTGTAATACAATATCTTTCCACATTCGGGGACTACTCGACGCAATTCTCGTTATATCACGAAATCCTCCCGCTGCTAAAATATTGATAAAAGGATTCCGATTCGCATGTTTTTTTACATGGGTAACTAACCCTGAAGCAATAATATGAGGAAAATGACTGACCACACCGACAATATAATCATGTTCAGCTGCATCCAAAACAAGAAAATTTGCTTTTGTTCCTTTAAGTAAATCCTTTAACTCCTCTATTTTTTCATAGGAAGTACATGGTTGCGGTGTTAAAACGTAAAAAGCATTTTCCAATAAATGAGCCTTGGCGCTTTCCACCCCTGTTTTATGGGAACCTGCCATCGGATGACCTCCGATAAACGTAATATCTCCGTTCCATAACTCATTGGCCAAATTCATAATATTCCGTTTTGTACTTCCCACGTCTGTGATCAATACATTTTCCTTTAATTGGTATGTTGCCAATTCCCGCATAATTTTTATCGTTTCTTCTACAGGTGATGCCAAAATTATTAATTCGGCACATTCAGCTTCTTTGCGAAAATTAGTCGCCACTTTATCAATGACAGATAACTGCTTTGCCTTTTCAGCTTGTTCATTATTAATATCATAACCTATGACGACAGCTTCCGTTTCCTTCCTAATGGCTAAGGCAATTGATCCGCCAATTAATCCTGTTCCAATTAGTAGTACCCTTTTTTTACCATCCACTTTAACACCTGCTTTCATGTTGCACAATGATACGGATGGGGCGGTTTGATGGAAAGTTTCCGCCCCACACATACCATGAAACATTGGGCATACCTCTTATGTCATAATCTAAATCTCATTAAACAAGCCTTTCCTTAAATGCGTTCAGTTCATTCATAAAGTCATGGAATTGCGGTATATCCATTTGTTGTAACGAATCAGACAAGGCAACAGCCGGATCCGGATGGACTTCTGCCATTACTAAATCCGCACCAATCGCCAAGGCTGCTTTCGCGGTCGGTAATAGTAAATCTCTTCTGCCGGTTGAATGAGTCACATCCACTGCAACTGGTAAATGGGTTTCTTTTTTCAAAATCGGAACGGCGGAAATATCGAGTGTATTTCTCGTTGCTCTTTCATATGTCCGAATGCCGCGTTCACATAAAATGATTTGGTCATTTCCGCCAGCCATAATGTATTCTGCCGCATTAATGAATTCAGAAATGGTTGCTGAAAGCCCCCGTTTCAATAAAACCGGTTTTTTCACACTACCAACTGTTTTTAAAAGTTCAAAGTTTTGCATATTGCGTGCACCGACTTGAATGACATCGACATAATCCAACGCCAACTCAACATCTTGCGGGGTTACAATTTCCGTAATAACGGACAATTCTAATTCATCGGCAACTTGTCTTAAAATCTTTAATCCTTCCACACCTAATCCTTGGAAATCATACGGTGAAGTTCTTGGTTTATAAGCTCCACCCCTCATCAAGGTTAACCCGTGTTCTTTTAACGCTAAAGCAACTTCCCGAACTTGCTCATAACTTTCAACAGCACACGGTCCCATAACAAAGCGTTGCACACCGTCACCGACTGTTTCCCCGTTTATATTGACAACCGTATTTTCCGGATGAGCTTTTCTGGATACAAGCAACGTCCTTTCATAATCGATTTCCTGTAATTCTAAACTTGCTTTGAAAATTTGCTTAAAAAGATGTTTTATCGTTGCTTCCGTATACGGTCCGTCATAGTTTTTTAAAAGTAAGTCCAGCGATTCCCGTTCCCGTACCGGATCAAAACGATTTGTTCCGTGTTTTTTCTTTTCCTCACCAATTGCTTGAACAATTTTTCCACGCTCATTTAAAAGTTCGAGAATTTGTAAATTAATTTGATCCACTTGTTCACGTAATTTGGCCAACTGATTTTCACTCATGGTAAAACTCCCCCTAGATAGAATTTTAGATAAGAATAGATTTATAATAAAAAAGTCCCTGTTGTAAGAACAACAGGGACGATTTTTTAACCGCGGTACCACCCTCATTGTGAGCAAAAATACTCACCACTTAAGACAATAACGATCTGTTGACCGTCTAATCCCCTGAAAATTTTCCGGGAAAAAGAAGCTCCGGGAGTGTAATTCATGCTTATCTTTGTACTGATTCGCACCAACCATCAGCTCTCTTAAAACAGGGAGATCAAGCATTACTCATGTCCTTTCATTGCTTTTCACATATTTACTATCCTAAAAAAAACAAACGGTAATAAAAAAGTCCTTACTGGAATAACCAGCAGGGACGAATTTATCGCGGTACCACCCTCATTGTGAGTAAAAACACTCACCACTCATTTGGATAACGATCCGTTCACGACCGTCTCTTTCTCAAAGAAAATTCTGAGAAAAAGAAGCTCCAGGAGTGTAATTCGTGCCTATCTGTGTACTGATTTGCACCCGCCATCAGCTCTCTTAAAACAGGGAGATAAGTCACTACTTGTGTCCTTTCTTCGCTTTTATTGAATGAAAGTTTTTGTTATTGTTTTGAATTATAAGTTCATTGCAACTTTATGTCAATAGTTTTTTATTAATTTTTAAATAAATTTTTAATTAGTGTAAAACTAAAAAAACCACCGGCTATACGTAACCGGTGGCATTCATTATATTTGGACAGGGCGACTAAGGAGCCCAATTTCAAGTGGTGGTAAATTTTTTATTGCATAGAAACCCAAACACTCTTCACTTCTGTATAATTGTTCAGTGCATAAGAGCCCATTTCACGACCAAACCCGGATTGTTTGTAACCACCAAACGGACTGGCGGCATCAAACATGTTGTAACAGTTCACCCATACAGTTCCGGCACGTAACTTGCTGGCAATGTAATGGGCTTTTGCGACATCCTGTGTCCAAACCCCGGCGGCCAAACCGTAATCACTGTTGTTTGCCCGGGCAATTAAATCATCGAGATCATCATAAGGTAAGGCTGAAATAACCGGACCAAAAATTTCTTCTTTCGCAATCGTCATTTCATCATTGACATTGGCGAAAATGGTCGGTTCCACAAAATATCCTTGTTCAAACGGATTTTTACCGCCCGTCAGCAGTTCTGCACCTTCATTTAAGCCTTTTTCAATGTAGCCAAGGACACGATTTTGTTGTTCAGTAGAAACAAGCGGTCCCATTTCCGTGTCTTCTTTTAAACCGAAACCTTGCTGAATGCTTTTCGCATGACTGACCATATCACTGACAACATTATCATAATCTTTTTTCTGAATAAATACACGAGATCCGGCACAACATACTTGACCTTGGTTAAACATCACGCCCATTAATGCACCCGGTATCGCTTTCGTCAAATCAGCATCCGGTAAAATGATATTTGGTGATTTTCCACCCAATTCCAAGGTCACCCGTTTTAATGTCTTGGAAGCTCGTTCCATAATCAGTTTTCCCACTTCAGTTGAACCGGTAAACGCAATTTTATTGACTTCCGGATGATCAACAAGCGGCTCACCGGCTGTTTCTCCAAATCCGGGAACAATATTGACAACACCTTCAGGAAATCCGGCTTCTTCAATTAGCTCTGCCAAATATAGAGCAGAAAGGGGCGTTTGTTCTGCCGGTTTTAAAACAACGGTACATCCCGTGGCAAGAGCCGCTCCTAATTTCCACATAGCCATAAGTAACGGAAAATTCCAAGGAATAATTTGCCCGACAACCCCGACCGGTTCATGACGGGTATAGTTAAAATATGGACCAGCTACCGGAATTGTTTGCCCGACAATTTTCGTCGACCATCCGGCATAATATCGCATATGTTCTATGGACAACGGAACATCAGCATTCGAAGTTTCCCGAATCGGTTTCCCATTATCAAGTGTTTCCAATTGAGCCAATTCTGCGCTGTTTGCTTCCATCAAATCCGCTAATTTATACATTAAACGACTTCTCTCTGCAGCACTCATCCGTGACCACGGACCTTCATCAAAGGCTCGCCGTGCCGCTTTTACTGCTCGGTCAATATCTTCAGGTCCAGCTTCATATACGGTTGCCAATACCTCTCCAGTGGCCGGATTGTAAGTTTCAAATGTTTTCCCTGATGCACTTTCAACAAACTCGCCATTAATGTATATCTTCTTCGTTCCTGTTAAAAACTTCTCTACCTTTTCCAATAATTGAACGGTTAATTGGCTCATAAAATTCCTCCTTTAATAGTTTTATAAAGTAGGATACTAGTTGATAACGCTTACAAGGTAAATTATACCAAAGTAGGAATCATCCATCAATAAAATATATACAAAATATTTCGCCATTAATCGACAATTTCTGAATGGATTATCAACCTTTTAACTCTTTGTTCACAAATGATAAATACAATATCAATTTTATTCTCTTTGAAAGTTATTAAGGCAAACCCTTATCGCTTTTCAATTATTTTTCCTGGAATGGGCAATCCCGGTTTCCTGTTGTATAAAAAATTTCCTTTTATTTTTGTATCATCATTAAAAATATATTAAAATAATGTCAATGGTATAACGAGGAGGTTTTACAGAAGTGATAATTAACGACGCGAAAAATTATAGAAAACCTGAACATGAAATTGATGATGTGTTTATCAATCGTTGGTCGCCGAGGTCCTTTTCCGAACAAGAAGTTCCCGAAAATATTTTACTTTCCATATTTGAAGCGGCTCGCTGGGCACCATCAGCATATAATGAACAACCTTGGCGTTTTATTATAGCTAGGACAAAAGAGGCTCGCGAAAAGTTTTATTCTTTTGTTAGTGAATTTAATTTAACTTGGTGTAAAAAGGCACCCGTACTAGTCCTTATTCTTTCAAAGAAAAACAGTGAAAGAGGCGAAAATAAATCACATGCTTTCGATACCGGTGCCGCTTGGGGATTTCTTGCCTTACAAGCTACAAAATGCGGATTAGTTACCCATCCGATGACAGGCTTTCATTTTGAGAAGGCAAGAGAAGTTCTAGGAATTCCGGATGACTATGCTATTCAAGCACTGGTTGCCATCGGTTATCAAGGAGAGCGGGAAGATTTGCCAAGCAATTTACAGGAACAGGAACAACCAAAAGGACGTAGACCTTTAGGAGAAACTATATTTGAAGATACATTTGGAAATACATGGAAATAAATTAAAGTGGTTTTTTAAAGCGGAACAAAATCGGTTCAAAAAGCCAACAAATGTAAAATTTTTTCTTTATTAATTACACTGAGTAATTCCTTTAATGGACATTTATTTTATAGATAAATCTCCTTTTAATTAGGATTTGGGCACCTAATTATTAGGAGTTTTTATTTTACGGGAGGTAAAATTAGGAGAGAAAACGATTGACAGTTTTGCTTTTCATTCAGATTTAACCTTTTTTATATTATCGTTCACAAATCTCCATTCAACTTATTCAACATATTTAGCCAGTTCTTATTTCACATAACCATTTTACACCCTCCGTTTACAAAGACCGGACAATGGACACCGGTCACAAATCGGCTTTGATTTGCAATACGTTTTTGCATGCTGTACCAAAAGAGCGTGGAATTCATTGTACAATTGCACATCTTGCGGCAGCTCCTTTTCAACAAGCTGGCGAAAAGAATCATAGTCATCAGGCAAATCGTACCCGAGACGGTAAAAAATTCTCTTTGCGTATGCATCTACAATAAAAACAGGTGTATTAAATACATACAATAAGATTGAATCCGCTGTTTCTTTTCCTATTCCGGATATTTGCAGCAGTTCCTCTCTTAATTGTTTTTTATCCTTATCCCTGATGCTATCAATATGAAAATGATAGTTTTTTAACCATGACAGAAACGACTTAATTCGTTCTGCTTTTCGATTATAAAATCCACTTGACCGGATGAATTGAGCTATTTCTTCTTTTGACAATACATCAAGTTGTTGGGGTGTTAAATAAGGCCTAAGCTGCTCAAGGGCCTTTTCAACATTCCTCCAGTTTGTATTTTGAACAAGAATGGCACTAATCATCATCTCAAAGTCGGTATCTGCCGGCCACCAATGTTGCGGACCGTAGTGTTCAAATAAATGTTCATAGATTTCTTGAATGTTTTTTATCTTCATAAATGAGTCAAATCCCCCTTACATTTAAGCGGTCGACTTTCATAAGAAAAAGTCGACCATTCTAGGAAACATGCTTTAAAATATTTTTTTCGGATTTAATATTCCCTTTGGATCAAGAGCTTCTTTAATTTTCCTCATAACAGCCAGTGCCGCGCCATGTTCTTTTTCCTGATATTTTTTCTTGCCGATACCTACACCATGTTCCCCTGTACAAGTGCCGCCACGGGATAAGGCATAGGTCACAATTTCTTGATTCAGTTTGTTTGCCCGGGCAATATCATCGGGATCATTTACATCAATCATTATACAAATATGAAAATTGCCATCACCGACATGGCCGACAATCCCGCCCGGAATACCGGAATCCTGCAAAACATTTGTTCCAAACCCAATTGCTCCCGCTAATTCAGAAATTGGAACGGCAACATCAGTGGACATAAATTTTCTGTTTCGATATGTATGGATAAAAGCATAGGCCATATGATGACGGGCTTTCCACAGTTGATTTCTTTTTGCATTATCCGTTTCGTGAATAAATTCTTGACACTGAAACGCCTCCAAAATCTCTCTCGTAAATTTTACATCTTCTTTCAAACCGGCTTCATTGCCATGAAACTCGAAAAACAAGGTCGGTTTTTCCGGATAATCTGTCTGTTCAAAATGATTAACGGCACGAATCGAATGCGCATCGACAAATTCTACCCTCGCCACCGGGATTCCGGTTTGTCTAATGGCAACAACCGCATTTACTGCATCTTCAACTGTCGTAAAAACGGCTCGAGCTGCCATCATGTACTCAGGAATTCCATATACTTTCAATGTTAATTCAGTAAAGCATCCAAGCGTCCCCTCTGATCCGACAAAAAGCCCGGTCAAATGGTAACCCGATGAAGATTTTACTGCAAGACTTCCCGTATGGATAATAGTTCCGTCAGCAAGTACCACTTCCAAATCTTGAACTTGGTCACGCATCGTTCCATATTTGACCGAAGTCGTTCCACTTGCCCCGGTGGCCGCCATCCCGCCTAAAGTTGCATCAGCACCCGGATCAACAGGAAAAAATAATCCATATTGCTTTAAGGCTTTATTTAGTTGGGTTCTCGTTACCCCCGGCTGAACTTTAACAAGTAAATCATTTTCCCGAATTTCAAGAATTTCGTTCATTAAGGTAAAATCAATCGTTATGCCACCCTCATAAGGAATGACATGCCCTTCTAAACTTGAACCGATACCAAAGGGAACGACCGGAATTTCATACTGATTGGCCAACTTCATAATAGCCGCAACTTCCTCTTTTGTTTTTGGAAATACAACTACATCAGGTAAGCTTGGCGTATGATATGATTCATCTTTACTATGTTGTTCAAGAACGGTCGGATTTTGACTAACCCTTTCCTCATCCAGCAATTCCTTTAACTCATTTACAGTTTGGCTAATATTTACTTGGTACATTTGAAATCCCCTCCTGTTTGATTATCAAATTTCTTTCCGATTCCCCCGTCATTCTTTTAACGTTAGCTTTTTCTCCATTTTTGACGTAGCGTTTTTCTTGCTACAATTTTAAGGGCAATTTTTCATATATTTTTATTAAAAAATATGTATCAATCTCAAAGCTCCTGAACAAAAAAGAAAGTCAGACAGTTTCATAACTTTTTATACATTAACAAATCATCAACAAATTGACCGTTAATGAAAAATTCGTCTATCAATCTGCCTTGTTCGATAAACCCTTTTGCCTTATAAAAAGCAATGGCTTGCGTATTTGTTTCGAGCACCCGGATTGAAACTTTATAATAGCCGTTTTCTTTGCCCCACTTAAAAATATAGTCAATTAACTGTTTCCCTACGCCACTCCTTTGAAAGTCAGGGTGCACACCGATGTCAATTTCCAGTACATGGCTGTTGGACAATAAACCGGTCGGATTTTTGTAGCCAATATAACCTGCCACCCGATTGGCAATTACAGCAACAAATTGACTTCCGGGCGGATAATGTTCAGCGTATTCCGTTACCGACGGATAATGAATCGTAGCCGGTGAGTTTGTACCATTCCATATAAGATGATTTAATGCGATTAATTCAGGTAAATCTGCTTCAATAGAAGGTCTAATTACGATTTCAGACATTGCGTCCCCCTCACTCTTTAATTTTAAAGTACCATTTGCTTTCTGGTCGCTCACGCGGAGTCAGATTAATAATAAAGTTGCAAATAATCAATATGAGAATTACAAGAGAATTTAATAAAGTTGCAACTGGCTCATCATGGCTGACAATGATTTGCCGTATCATTGCAGTGATTCCAATATAAATAAAATATCGAAGCGGAAAATGGTAATCTTCTTTAAAGTATTTTACGATCATCGCAATGAACTCAAAGTACAGGAAAAAGATAAGAATACTTTCCAAAAATATTTTATAGTCATCATCACTTTGGAAAATCAGGCGGAAAAAATCAACCAATTCTCTTATTAACAAAAACAGTAAAATGATTCCCAGTGTTATGAGTGAAAAATTCAAAACGTGTTGGAATATTTTAGTAATGTAATGACCAATAGAGGTAAATTTTTTATCAAGCTGCTGCAAGTCAACCTCCTCCTCACCAATAGCTATGAATCTTAAATTAATAATAGCATAGGTATATTATGGTTCACACCTAAAAAAGCATTTTTTAGGAAACTGAGGCTTAATGGACAATTGTCGTGTCATACAAATAACGGTTTAGTACTATATTTCACGAAATTTTTTATAGAGGCTGTTTTGTTGCTACGAGGGGATTGTTGGAATTAAGGTAGTTTTTATTGATAATATGAGGAAAATAACGGGAAAGAGGATGCCAGCTACCATTCGATTTGCTTCTCGTCACCCATTTTAAGGCAAAAAATGCTCGTTTTTGGCGACGAAACCCGTTCTCGTCACCATTTTGAGGTGAAAAATACTCGTTTTTGGCGACGAGACTTATTCTCGTCACTTGTTTTTGACGACGAGACCCTTTCTCGTCACCATTTTGAAGCGGGAAACCCCATTTTTTGACGACGAGACCTATTCTCGTCACCATTTTGAGGTGAAAAATACTCGTTTTTGGCGACGAAACCCGTTCTCGTCACCATTTTGAGGTGAAAAATCCACTTTTTTGACGACGAGACTTATTCTCGTCACCATTTTGAGGCGTAAAATGCTCGTTTTTGGCGACGAAACCCGTTCTCGTCACCATTTTTAGGTGAAAAATACTCGTTTTTGGCGACGAGACCTATTCTCGTCACCATTTTGAGGTGAAAAATCCACTTTTTTGACGACGAGACTTATTCTCGTCACCATTTTGAGGCGTAAAATGCTCGTTTTTGGCGACGAAACCCGTTCTCGTCACCATTTTTAGGTGAAAAATACTCGTTTTTGGCGACGAGGTCCGTTCTCGTCACCATTTTGAGGTGAAAAATCCACTTTTTTGACGACGAGACCTATTCTCGTCACCATTTTGAGGTGAAAAATGCTCGTTTTTGGCGACGAAACCCGTTCTCGTCACCATTTTTAGGTGAAAAATACTCGTTTTTGGCGACGAGGTCCGTTCTCGTCAACATTTTAAGGCGAAAAATGCTCGTTTTTGACGACGAGACTTATTCTCGTCACCATTTTGAGGCGTAAAATGCTCGTTTTTGGCGACGAAACCCGTTCTCGTCACCTTTTTTAGGTGAGATATGACCATTTTTGACGACGAGACCTGTCCTCGTCACCTTTTTTGGGTGAGATATGCTCGTTTTTGACGACGAGACCCTTTCTCGTCACCTTTTTCAGGCGGAAAAATGCTCGTTTTTGGTGACGAAACTCCTTCTATGTTAAGTGTATTATGGCACCTTCAATATACTTATGGTCCCTTTTCTGTTGTTAACTGTGCCAAGCTAATGTACATAGGATAGAACATGTAAACAGAATAAACTGAGGAGGTTCATTTGTGTACTTCTATCCCGTTATCATTCCAATATATTCTTGTTCGTTTAGCCCGGTAACGAGTTTTTATCGGAATCCATTATCTAATATGTCAACTCAAATTCGGAAGCAAAGCCCTTTTCCACCGGTTAACATTGGAAAATTTGAAACATCTGCCCGGCAATTTCAAAAATTAATGGAGCAAGCCAAGCTATTTGTAAATAAAGTTGTAGAAGATCACCGATATGCTTATGAACTAATGAACTCTGCCCAACTGTCCAATCAACAAAGAGTTGAAGAGCTAATCCGTTCAACCGGTATAAATATTCATTTTCATGTCCATTTTACTCCAACATCGATTCAAATTACTTTTGATAATTCCAATAATCAATTTAATTGCTGCCAACTCATTATGGAACTGCGTTGGTAATATGTTGGGAATTTTGGCTGTGTTAACCAGTCCGTGCAATACTTTCCAATTCAAAGTGAATATTCCTTTAAAAGTCTTGGAAAATATAAAATTTTTCTGTTTGAAAAAGCGGGTCTATCCTTAAATCCCGTTTTCCAATCAAGATTCATACTCGATTTTTTTGTCTAAAATACAGTCCACTATCCAAGTGCAACATCTAAAATCATCATGATAACAAATCCTACCATTAAACTCATCGCAGCCAAATCCTTATTTCCCTTTTCCTGTGAACCGGGTATTACCTCTTCGGCTACCACAAAAATCATCGCACCGGCAGCAAAGCTTAATGCATATGGCAATAGCGGCTCAACGAAGGTCACTGCAATACAACCAATAATTGCGGCAATAGGCTCAACCATACCGGAAAATTGCCCGTAAAGGAAGCTTCTCATTTTCGTCATTCCTTCCCCTCTTAACGGAAGAGAGACAGCTACACCTTCAGGAAAATTTTGGATTCCGATTCCAAGAGCAAGAGCGATCGCCCCGGCCAACGTTGCATCACTTGTTCCGTTAGCCACCGCACCAAAGGCAATCCCGACAGCGAGCCCTTCCGGAATATTATGCAAGGTGATTGCCAGCACGAGCAACGTACTTCTTTTTCTTCCCTTTGGATGATAACCCTCCGCCTGACTTAGTGGTGTATTTGGATGGAGATGTGGTAATAACTTATCAATTCCCCATAAAAAAACTCCGCCTATTAGAAATCCGCTGGCAGCCGGAAACCAAGCGGGAACTCCGAGATTTGCTGACATTTCTATTGAAGGCCCAAGCAGGGACCAATAACTTGCAGCGATCATTACTCCACCGGCAAAACCTAACATACCGTCCAACAATTTTTGCCTCATTCCTCTTGTTGCAAAAACAAGGGCGGCGCCAAGAGCAGTCATTCCCCAAGTAAATAATGTTGCTAAAAAAGTTTGTCCAATCGGACTCAAATCTTGAAATAAATTTACCATAATCTCGTTTTCCCCCTTACATCAAGCTTGTCTGTTCTTGTTTGTTTATTTGTTCTTATCTATATATTCCATTTTTCTTTTGTATACATGACGTTCACTTTCGAAAAATTGTCTTAAAGCATTTGGAATATAGAAAATGATTCAAACGACAAGTATGGCCTTGGCTTAAAAAGTTTCCTGCAGTAAAAATTTTACTTCTCCATTATTCTTTTTGTCAATAGTACAGCTTTGAGCCCTTGATTTGCTATTCATGCGGGGTGCAGTGAAACTACAACCAGTGGGATTCCTTATCCCCACCGGTAGTTAGTTGAACCAATCGGGCACTTATCTTCCCGTTTATCATCTTTGAATCACCTAAGCTTATAGGCCACCTTTTCTTCTTTTATTTTCCCAAACTTAAGGGGAAATTTAGTGACCGTTTGTACGGGGGTAAAATAATTTTATCTTTCTCATTATTATTGCTATGATAGAAGATAAATAAACCTGTTGAGAGGGAGTGAAATATTTGCAAGCACCACTTTATTTTAACTTAATGAAACCGAAGACGATAGAAACAGACAAAAAGTACCCGGCTATTTTTCTTCTCCACGGTATGGGTAGCAACGAACTTGACTTACCGCCACTTGTACAGGCATTCAATGAAAAAATGTTTATTTTCAGTCTCCGTGGACCCATTGTACAACCACCGGGTTACGCTTTTTTTACTATGGAAGACCTCGGTCAACCGAACGAGAACAGTTTTAAACAAACGATAAAAATGGTCGATGACTTTATTTTGTTTGCAACGAAGACTTATCCGATTGATGAATACAACTTATTTTTAATGGGATTTAGCCAAGGGGCCATTTTATCAATGACTTATGCCATAATACATTTGGGAAAAATAAAAGGAGTTCTTGCCTTAAGCGGATATATTCCTGCATTTATTAAAGCGGAGTATAAAAATACTGAACTAGCACATCTTAACTTGTTCATTTCCCACGGCGAGGATGATCCAGTATTGCCGTTTTCATGGGGAGTTGCAAGTAAAGAGTTTTTACAAGAACGTGGAGCAAATGTTACTTTCAAATCCTATCAAGCAGGTCATTGGGTAACCCAGGAAAATTTTGAAGATATCCAAGTTTGGCTGAAAGATCGTTTACAATGAATTTAAGTAACACCTCTCTCGTTTCATTGAATATGGGGCATTCTCTTTATACTTGCCCCATCATTACCCACGAAAATGGTATAACACGGAGATGATCTTATGTGGCCTCTCGTTTTCATTGTCATTTTTATTATTTTAATGAGTACTTATACCATAATGAAGAAAACTAATACGAAACAAATAGAACTAGACGATTTAAATACATTATATCAATGTACATCTTGCGGAAAATTACACCGAAAATATCAAGAAGAATTACAATCATTAATCGATTTAACCTATTCAACACCTTCCATTTGTCCAAGATGTCATCAACCGGCCAATCTATACATAGGTGAATATTTTGATTGGATGAAAACAAACCCGGAATGTCCCGAATTGAGAAAACAAGATTTAAGAAAATTTAAAAAAACGGTAAAAAAAGCAAGACAGTTGGAAAAAGAATTGCAAAATCTAGATGCTTTTCTTCATTACTATCACCCGGTAAATAAAAATAAAAATTCCTCAGACAGGGACGGGAAATTATTGTAACATTACCCAAGCCACCATCCCTCCCTGACTTATAAAATGTTTAAACCGGTAACTCTTCTTGTTTAGCATTTTCTTCAAAAATAATTTCTTTCTTTAAGCGTTCAGCAAAATGGCGATTAATAAAATCTTTAACAAATAGATCTCTTTTTGTAATGTCTTCCTCTTTCCGTAGCAATCCAACCTTTTTGAAACGTTCTTCCACCGGTTTCGCTGTCCAAATCAGAAGTGCCTCTTTTTCCAGTTGGTACTCGACTCGCCTTTTTACGATCATATCTTGAAATCTTCTTTCTCTCTCATCTTCTGTTTTATCCGGTGCTGATATCCGCTGGGCGATTGATTCAACTTGGTTTTTCAACTCAAGCAACTGACCGGCGGCAACTTCTTCTATAGCACCTCGAATCTCAACAAGTAGTTCCTCTTTAAAGCGGTTCAGATTCAAATGCTGCAACATATTAGCAATTGACGGGACCGGTAATTCATTTTTAGCTGGTTCGAGATGTTCAACGGGAAGTGGTCGAACTTCCAATTGATCGGCAATCTCATTAAAAATAGCATTTAGTGACCAATTTTCATTTCGCTTCTTTTTTATAAAAATGCCGATTCGTAAATCAAGCTCATTATATACCTTTTCATTTGTATCTTCTGTTCGATTGACATAATGGATTCTTTCCTCTTCCAATTTTTTAAACCAAATATCCACCGTTTTTCGATTCAATTTTTCGTCCCCGACAGCTTGTTTAATCTCTTCTGTAAAGTCACTTATTCTCCAGTACAACTGACTCTCCCCTTTTCCAATAAATCTTCTACCGGTGAATTTTCGCAAAATCAAACAATTTTTACATGTATATAAATAAATTTGACAATATGAACGGAAACCCTTTAAAAATTGTTCGACAGTTTCTCACAAATGCTGTTGAAATTTTGTCAAACAAAAGATAAATATGTTGAATATGTTGTCAATTTGTCTGTATTTGGCTGTACTATTTCATTTGACGATTGAAAACCATCTATATTTTTAGCAAAAGTTTAAAAATGTCGAAAAAACATTAGTCGAATTCCTCTTAACTATAAATGCAAAAATTTCTTAACCGACTCACATCACTTTTATGTTAAAATACGAAATATATCCTTTTTTTAGTAACTGAAAGCAGGCGATTTTATGCAAGCAAAGATTGAAAATGCCCCAATTGTTGGTGAAGGTAGTTTTTATCGGCGGGCACTATACACGTTTAGCGGGGCACATTTTTTAAATGACTTAGTCACGACCGGTATGGTACCGGCACTTGTAGTTATGTATAAAGACGCATTCAATCTTAACTATACGCAATCAACATTAATTGTACTAATTTCCTATTTAACTTCTTCCATTACACAGCCCATTTTCGGTGTGTTAACTGATCGAAAGCCACGGGTATGGTTTTTTGCTGTCGGTTTATTTCTCTCGATATCAGGGTTGGCACTGACTGCAATTGCACCGAATTTAATTTGGTTATTAATTTTTGTTGCGATTTCCGGATTCGGTTCAGGTGTATTTCATCCGGAAGCTTCAAGAGGGACTCATTTTGCATCAGGTACAAAGAAAGGGTTGGCTCAGGCAATTTTTCAGGTTGGTGGAAATGGAGGGCAAGCTTTTGGACCGTTAATGATTCCGTTATTTCTCGTTCATACCGGGATTGATGGTCTGATCTGGCTTTTACCTCTGGCTTTGTTATCCCTGGTGTTGACCGTTCCATTGTTAAACTGGCTTAACGGGAAAGTGAAAGATTTTCAGTTTAAGAAGAAGGAACTACCGGGAGAAAATCATTTGCCCGGCACCATTTTATTAGTCACGGTCATTTTATTACGGTCATGGTGTCAAGTCGGAGTCGTTATCTTTTTACCTTTTTATTTAAGCAACTTAACTTTGGAGCAATCAGAACTATTGAATTTTATTTTTGTCGGAGCAGGGGCCCTTGGAACATTTATTGGCGGTTTGCTATCGGATCGAATTGGGATGAAACGGCTCATGGTCGGTTCCATGTTTTTGGCAACACCATTCGCGTTACTTTTCCCACATACCAGTGGTTTTCTCTCCGTAATCGTGTTGCTTTTATTCGGCTTTACTGTACTTTCTTCTTTTTCTATCAGTGTTGTTTATATGCAATTATTATTACCGAAAAATATTGCACTGGCATCCGGATTATCAATTGGTTTCGGTGTTGGTGCAGGGGGAATCGGTTCTGTATTCTTAGGCAGTATTTCGGATTTATTAGGCGTATCGACCGTCTTTACGATACTTTCTTTATTTCCGTTAATCGGTGCGGTTTTGGCAGCACTTTTACCGAATGAAAATAAATTGTTCGCAAAATAGGAAAAACATATGTGCCGCACATTTTGACATATAAACCGGCCGGCTAAGGGTGCCCTGTTGAAACGTATGCCCATCCACGTCCTGTCGCTTAAGCGTGGCGTCGGGAGGACTTTGATTTCCTCCATTACTAAACACAGAACGAAGAAAATGTGTGAAGCTTTTTCTTTAAAACATATTCATTAATAGTAAAAATCACACTGCATGAAGAAAAAATGCGTCTGGCTTTTTCCTGAAGTTAGTTTGAACACCTGGAAAAAAGTTGCCAATGGGGCAGACACAGACGCATTTTCGCAGTTATCAGTAAACGGGTTTATAAATTTTATTAATTCTTTCTAGTCCCGACGCATTTTCGAAAAGTTATTCCGTTAATTGGCACACTTTGATACTACTGATAAAGAGAAACGACATTTTCTAAATCGGATAGCAATAGGCTCATTTCATCTTTTGTTAGTCGGACCAATAATTGATCGTAAAGAGTGAGTATTTGCTCCTCTGCTTCCTTATTTCGTATTAAATAAGCATATAATTTTTCAACTTGCTCTTCTTTTACTACTGTCTCGGTATACCAATTTTTAATTTTTTGGATCGTAAATTCCTGCGCATTCTTATCGAATTCCCCGGATATGATCATTCCTTCAATCTTCATTTGTTATACAGCCCCCAGTTCGAATTTATTATCAGTTTGCCCGATTCCTTTCAAAGGTATGAACATAATAGAAAGTATAGAGTTCGAACAAGGAACTGAGTTTAAACTAATAAGAAATTTTAGGAATAAATTATGTGTACACGATGGCGGCTTCTACAGGCGTAACTGATAGTAGCAAACATCCAACCATTCCCCGAATTTATACCCTACTTCTTTCAAACATCCGGCAAATTCAAATCCGAATTTTTCATGGAGTTTTACGCTTGCTTTATTCCCACCGGTAATCACGGCAATGATCGTATGGTAGTTTAATTGTTTTGCCTCGGAGATAATCTCTTCCATTAGTTTTTTGCCGATACCAAACCCGTGATATGCTTCGGAAAGATAAATCGATATCTCTACAGTTTTTTCATATGCTTTTTTATCTTTAAATGGACTGAGGCTGCAGTAACCTGCTACTGTTCCATCTACTTCGGCAACAATGAGAGGATATTTATCACCGTGCTGATTAAACCATTTTCTTCTCTGATGTAGCGTTTGTTCTTCAAGATCAAAAGTCGCCGTCCAATTTTTAATCGCATAATTATAAATAGCTAACATTTCCGGTAAATCTTCTACTTCAGCTTCACGAATACGTAACATAACTTGTTCCTCCCATAAAAAAATCTAACCCTATCTTAATACACATTTTTATGGAAGAAAATAAATATGTAAAAGTGAGATAAAAAAAACTGAATAGTTCAGGTACCGAGTCTCCAGCGCATACGTTTTCTTATCCAAGAAAGAATAGAAAATTTGCTTTTTACCGGATTATTTGAACATCTTCTAAAAATTATCTCAAAATAAATGTTTGAGTAAAATTTCAAACCAAACTTGATATCCTTGATCATTCGGGTGAATTTCGTCAGCCAAATAATCTTGAAGTTTATGGTTATTTTGGGAGAGCAATTTATTCATTTCGTCGTAAATATTCATATAGTTTAATCCTTCTTGTTGGAAATAGGCCGTGGTTTGCATTTGGTAATCATCATACGTTAAGCCGACTTGGTTTTTATTAGGAGAAAGGATCGGATTTGGTGAAATAATTAGGATTTTTGCACCGGGAAGTTCTTTCTTTATTTTATTTACTAAATCATCAATGTATTTTATTGTTTCAAATAAGGTTGATGATTGTCGATAGTTATTAATGATACATGTTTCCAGAATAATAAAGTCCGGCTTTTCCAAAATCAGTTGATCAGCTTTTCCTTCTTTCAATAAATCTTCTGCCTTAAATCCGGAAAATCCGTAATTGACAAGCTGAATGTCCCGGTATTTTAATTCATTCCTTTCTTGTAAAAAAGTTTTAAGCCTGGATGGCCAACTCATTTTTGGTGATGAGGAACCGGTTCCTTTTGTTACACTGCTACCCATTACTGCAATCTTTAATTTTCCCTTCGTTTCCAGGACTGATTGAAAATAATTTAAATAAGTATCATCCATATTTTCCGCTTTCATTCCTTTCACTTGGTCCGGCGGGATTATTTTGTTGGTCTGAAAAAAATCAGTCCACATATTGAACCCGAAAATCATTAATACAAAAACAGAAATAATGAAGCCAAGGAAAAATTTTTTCATGATGTACTCCCTCTTTTGCCTTTCGTTTTTCCAAAAAAATATAGATTTTCTACAATTGTAAATCAACAACAATTGGTTATATAAAAATAATGAAATCGCAATCATATTTCTTTACTTTTTTTCACCGGAGTTTTAAAATATAGACAATAAAATGTAACAAATTTGACAAAGTGTTTAATAATTTTCATTTTAACGGTCGGAAAGGGGTTTTTATATATGAATTTATCATTTGTCGTATCACTTATTTTTATGCTTCTTTATTGGGTTGTGAGTATGTCAGGGTCTTATGGAACTGCTTTAATCATGTTTGTTTTAACAATGATTTTCTTGGGGTTGGGAATCTATCAAGCGCTTGCAAAAGAAAACAGAAAAAATATTCATATAAAAACTCGGTAAACGGCGATTTTTTACGTAAGTCAAGGATCCCTCTCCAAATTCGAGTCAAACGGCAAAGATTGGTGGGAGAGGGATACCCGCCTACGTCTAATTTGTCGGTTATCAATCAGTGACTATTTGGTGGGGTACCAAATAGTCACTTTTTTTGCGTAAAGAAGCTGAAAAATTTATACTTTCCTAATTAGCCAAAAGAAGAACTGTCCCCAATCTTAGAGACAGCTCAAATACATTATATGCATCTTTCATTCTATTGAATAACCGTTTTTCCTTCCCTTACAAAAAATTTACTGATTACTGTTGTTAACACGATGGCAATGACGGCCGGAACCAACCATCCTAAACCTTGACTATATAAAGGCAGGAAATCATTATAAAAAGATATGATTGATGACAACCAGCCAAAATAATCTATATTTAACGAATCACATAGTGCTTTCAATCCATCAACAATACTAATTAAGAAAGTGACACCGATTGTTCCTGCATATACAATTTGCGAATGGTCAAACAATGGCGAAACAAATGTTAATAACATAAGCACAATTGTCAATGGATAGAGAAACATTAATACCGGAACCGAGAATGCAATTATGTTAGCCAGCCCAAAGTTGGCGATAACAAATGAGACAACGGAAAAAATAATTGCCAGCACTTTATAACTTACATTAGGTAAAAGCGTATTAAAATATTCTGCACAGGAAGTTATCAGACCAATGCTTGTTGTTAAGCAGGCAAGAATCATAATCATTGCCAACACGATTAAACCAAAATTACCTAAATAATATGAAGCAACATTGCTTAACACCGGTCCGCCTGTATCAAACAAACCAAACGTTTGAACAGTGATTGAGCCCATGTACGCAATCCCAATATAAATAATTCCGAGGAAAAGCGCTGAAATAACACCTGATTTGAAAGTTGCCAGCAAAATTCCTTTGTTTGATTTAAGACCTAATGCCTTAATCGCGTTGATAACAATGATTGCAAATACTAAAGAAGCTAAGGCATCCATCGTGTTATAGCCTTCTACAAAACCTTTTGCAAACGGACTTGATAAATATTCACCTTGTGCCCTGCCCGTTGATCCAATCGGGTTAATTACCGAAAGAACAATTAAAACAATTAACAGTATGATTAAGGCCGGTGATAATAACTTTCCAACCCGGTCAACGATTTTACTTGGATTTAATGATAACCAAAGGGTCAATGCAAAAAATAGGAATGAAAATATGAATAAGCTAATCTTTGGATTTACGTCTCCCATTAACGGTAAGATACTCACTTCAAACGGAACCGTCGCCGTTCTCGGAATTGCAAAAAACGGCCCAATCGTTAAATACAACAAACTGGTAAATAAAACACCGTATATAGGGTGTACACGGCTGGACAACTCCTGTAAATTATTCGTTCCGGAATATCCAATGGCAATAATTCCTAACAGCGGTAATCCAACACCCGTGATCAAAAATCCAAAAATCGACGGCCAAAGGTTTTCCCCTGCCAATTGGCCAAGATGTGCCGGGAATATTAAATTACCCGCTCCAAAAAACAGTGCAAATAACATGACTCCAATCACTAAATACTCTGAAAATGACACTTTTTCTTTCTCCATTTTGCGCCTCCTGATTGTACTATTCTCCTTTTAATAGTGAATTTTCAGAAAATAAAGGTAAAATTATACTAGAAAAATTTTATTAGTCTTGTTATATCATATTCTAAAAAAATATTCCAGGAATATTTTATCTTTTAAATAAATTATTGTTTTTTTCATATACCGAATTAATTAAATCTTACTATTTTTCTTCTTATTTCAGACCATAAAAGTATATCATAATTTGCAAGAAATTTGAAGAAGTATGTCGAATAATTCTTGAGTCTTGAGTATTATAAAATAATAATTTTTGCATAAACGTATGATTTTCCAATAATTTCATTGAAAATATTGTTAATTTTTTTCATTTGGAGTACCATATTAGTGTTAAAATGAATAGAAATTTTGGAAGTGGAGTTGAGGCACAAATGGAAAAGATACTCGTATTCGGACATAAAAATCCAGATACAGACACAATTTGTTCGGCAATCGCTTATGCGGAGTTAAAAAAAGAATTGGG
>Ga0207865_101202_pt1 | contig 20698 bp, 27 predicted proteins | sample HigsolmetaAR204D_FD_184836 | JGI IMG/M metagenome (GOLD analysis project Ga0207865, IMG submission 184836) | Ionic liquid and high solid enriched microbial communities from the Joint BioEnergy Institute, USA - AR20-4-D (SPAdes) (version 2) ...
GAGCCACAGAGGTAGAGGTTTCGGTAGTTGACCTGGACGAGACCAGGGAGAAGGCTCTCAATCTCGCCCTGAACAAAATCAGAGGCGATTGGGACGAGGAGAAGCTGGCCCAAGTACTGGCTGAGCTGCAGGAGAGCGAGCTTGACCTCGCGCTTACAGGATTCGACGACGAGGAAGCTGCTGATTTGATCGAACAGTTCACGTTCAAAAGCGATGCAGAGGCGGTGTTTACAAACAAAGAGATCGACCTGGATGAATTCTCAGAAGACAGGTTTGAGTGTAAGTGCCCGCGCTGCGGCTTTGTGTTCAATCCAAAAGATCCAATTCCAGAAGAGGAAGGGCATGACGACAGTGAAGCGTGAATGGGATTGGAGCCTTGCTGATCTGGCTCGTATCCCGAGGAACGGCCGAAAGGTGTTTTCCTGCTTCTCTTGCGGAGGCGGGTCGACGATGGGATACAAACTGGCTGGATATGAAGTCATTGGCAACGTCGAGATCGACCCGCAGATGATGGCGCTGTACAAGCGGAACCATAAGCCGCGGTTTTCGTTCCAAATGCCAATTCAAGACTTCAAGACGATACCGGATGACCAACTGCCAGCGGAACTGTTTGATTTGGACGTTCTTGACGGATCCCCGCCTTGCAGTGTGTTTTCCACGGCAGGAAAACGCGAAAAGAAATGGGGAAAGGAACACCATTTCCGGGAGGGACAGGCCAAGCAGCGGCTTGATGACCTGTTTTTCGACTTTCTGGATGTCGTTGAGAAGCTTCGCCCACGGGTTGTAGTGGCCGAAAACGTGAAGGGCATGATCATCGGGCTGGCAAAGGGCTATGTCTCGCTGGTGAAAAAGCGGTTTGAGGAGCTGGGCTATCGCACTCAGCTTTTCCTGCTAAACTCTGCGACAATGGGTGTGCCTCAGAAACGGGAGCGCATCTTTTTTATTGCTCATCGTCGTGACTTGAAGCTGCCAAAGCTTGATCTCCGTTTTTCGGAGAAGCCTATTCTCTACCGAGAGATTCGTTCCGGCCGCGGTAGACCTCTTGATCCGAACAGCTTAACGTACAAACGATGGCTGAAGCGTCGTCCCTGTGATGATAACTTCGGGGATATTACCAAACGGATTGAGGGGAAGGAAAGGAACTTCAACTCCATTTTGGTGAAGGACGACCGCGTCCCGAACACAATCGCAAGTAATTCCTGCTTCATCCGATATGATGAGCCTTACTACATCAGCGATATGGACATCATCAGGATTCAGACCTTCCCGCGGGACTATGACTTCATGGATGCGGATGTCCAATATGTCTGCGGGATGTCGGTACCACCGGTGATGATGAAGAAGATCGCCAGGGAGATTTACCGACAATGGCTCTCTAAGATTCCCTCATAAAAAGCAAAAGGAGGACGCTGCAACGTCCCCCTATGCACCCGGGACACCCCCCGGCTGAGATAGCGAAACCCTGCGGCCGCAGATTCCTCGACTCGCTATCTCGTTTTCCATTTTACCGGAAAGCCGAGGGTGTCTCAATGAAAAATACAAACACGCGTTCTGATTCTGTTGAACAAGAGTTGGACCTCCTTGAAGGGATGATCGAGTCAAAGAACAGATACCGGAAAATCATCCAGGCGGCTATCGCCAAATGGGTGAGGGACTTCCAGGATGGGGTCATCCAAATCAGAACCGTGGAAGACCTTCGAACGCTCATCCAAATTGACATGGAGTTGCAAAAAGGATTGCGCGCCGACCGACAACGGCAAAAGAACCGAATGCGCGGAGGTGGGTGAGATGTAGTGGCACGTGCAAGAGATCCCAAGCGCGACCAAGCGTACGAACTGTGGAAGCAAAGTGGCGGGACCGCGAAGCTAAAGGATATTGCTGACCAACTCGGTGTTTCTGAGGGAACCGTTCGAGGATGGAAAAACAAGGACCAGTGGGAAGAGCGGTTGAACGGAACGTTCCAATCAACCGAACGGAGCGCTCCGAAAAATACGGAACGTTCCAATGGAACGGAACGGAGCGATCTCCATGTCTCGTGGGCAGAAATTGAAAATGAGTACGTCACGGACATACGGCGGAAACCCTGTACTCTCAAGGAGTTGGCCGAAAAGTATGATGTCCCGTTGCAGACAGTGAAGGAGTACGCAGCTCGGAATCAGTGGACCGAGAAGCGAAGCAGGCACCGTACCAACGTCATACAAAAAACCGCCGAGAAAACAGCCGAACTGGTCAGCTCCGACATCGCCCGCGTAACCGCACGTCACCTTCGGTTGTCAGACAAGCTGTTGGCCGTGATTGAGGAGGCACTCCAGGATGAGAAGCAGTTCTATCAGTATGTGGAGAAGATTCGAACCGGCTACGGCCCTGGTGAGTTTGATGAAAGAGTCCAGGTTGAGGTGCTGGATTCATTGAACGAGTCCAAGCTACTGAACACCGTTGCAGCATTGGAAAAGCTCCAGAAGATGCAGCGGCAGACACTTGGTATCCTCGACGAGCGAGACAGGCGGAAGCTGGAGATCTACGAACGAAAGAACACCAACGGGATAAGGCAGGTGGAGAAGGATGGCGAGCGACAGGATGTTGTCAGAGAACTCATCAACATCCCTGACATTGCCGCCTTGGTTCGAAATAATTTCCGACGACGAATTAGAGAGGGAGCTGGCGAAGAGTAAGCTCTCTTTCTTTTTGGAGTACGAGAGTCATGGCATTTGGCAGTCTGCCAGGCACCTGGAACTGCTCTGCTCCAAGCTGGAGGCCGTAGAGCGCGGCAAAATCAAACGCCTGATGGTATTCATGCCGCCGCGGCACGGGAAGTCCGAAGTCTCGACCAAGAAGTTCCCCGCGTGGTTTCTCGGCCGAAACCCCGACAAAGAGGTAATCATCAGCTCGTATGCAGCCGATCTGGCTTATGACTTCTCCCGCATCGCCCGAAACACGTTGAAAGAGTGGGGGCCGGTGCTGTGGGGTGTGGAAATCGCCAAGGACAACGCCGGCGTTGAGCGGTGGGGTATCGAGGGCACCCGCGGCGGATTGACGGCGGCCGGTGTCGGTGGTCCAATCACAGGCCGCGGTGCTCATGTGGCGATCATCGACGACCCGTTCAAAAACTGGGAAGAAGCAGTCAGTCCGACCATCCGGGAGAACGTCTGGAACTGGTATCGATCAACCCTGCGTACTCGTCTCGCTCCGGGCGGCGCAATCATCCTCATTATGACGCGCTGGCACGAGGATGACCTTGCGGGACGGCTGCTCGAAGAGATGAAGCGCGGCACTGGTGAGGATTGGGAAGTGCTATCGCTGCCGGCAGTTGCCGAGGATGAAAAGGATGCACTCGGTCGGGAACCGGGACAGGTTCTCTGGCCAGAACGTTTCAGCGAGAAAGAATACGAGGACACCAAGAAGGCTGTTGGGAGCAAGTTGTGGGCAAGTATGTACCAGCAGAGGCCGGCGCCGGATGAGGGTGGCATCTTCAAACGGCGGTGGTGGAAATTCTACCGGCAACAACCGGCGCGATTTGACGAGGTCATTCAGTCGTGGGACTGCACGTTCAAAGATGCCCAGTCCTCCGACTATGTTGTTGGACAGGTGTGGGGGCGCCTTGGGGCTGATAAGTACCTGCTTGATCAGGTTCGAGACCGTATGGACTTTCCCACCACGCTGCAGGCGATTCGAACGATGACCGCAAAATGGCCGCAGGCAAGAGCCAAACTCGTCGAGGACAAGGCGAACGGCCCGGCTGTAATCGCAACGCTGAAACGAGAGATCAGTGGGCTGATTGCGGTGGAACCGGAGGGAGGTAAGGTCGTTCGTGCGCAGGCGGTGTCTCCTGACGTGGAGGCCGGTAACGTGTACTTGCCAGACCCAAGTGTCGCACCGTGGATTCATGACTTCATCGAGGAGACGGTAGCCTTTCCGAACGGAGCCAATGACGACCAGGTGGATGCGATGACGCAGGCGTTGAATCGATTCGCAAAAGGTGATGTGAAGCCCAAAATCAACACCGAACGCCGCAGTGTCACCGAGCGGGTAAGCATTACGGAAAGGAGGTAGAGCATGGCAAACGAGATGACTGTCAGGATTTTTAAAGAGACGAGTATTTCGGCCGGCGAGACAAAGCAGATTCCCGATAGCTTCAGCGGCGATTATGACGGTCTTGTGGAGCCGGATTATTCGCCGGCCCAGTTGAAGGCTGTCGTCAGCCAGAGTAACATCCTGCCGCAATGCATTGAGGCATACGCGACGAACGTCGCAGATTTCGGCATTCAGATCGAGTATGACGAGCGAGTAAACGTCAACGACGAGAAGCAGAAGAAGCTGGCCGATGAGGAATGGGCGCGGCTGGAGGAGTTTTTTGACGTGATGAACCCTTTGACAACGCCGCAGGAGATCGTCAAGCACGTCGTCCGCGAACTGGAGCAGACAGGCAGCGCCTATTTGGAGGTGGCCTGGGCAGAAACAGCCGATACCCCGACCATCTATCCCGCCGACAGCGAGTATATTCGGGCGGGGAAGGAGACGGCCAGCGAAACCGTTCGATTGCCGTATCTCACGAAGACCGGGGAAATTAAGTTCATCGAAATGCCGGTTCGGACGCGGAAGTATGCTCAAAAGCGCACGACGGACAAAGTTTTTTTCGAACAGTTTCTGCCGCTAGCACGACCGGGAAGCTCTCAAATCCTTCACATCAAGCTGAACGATGCCACAAGCATCTACGGCGAGCCGCGGTGGATCGGGAATATCCCGGGAATCCTTGGCACGCGCATGGCTGAGGAACTGAACCTGAAATACTTCAAGAAGGGCAAGAAAATTCCGGTTGCCGTAGTAGCCGAGGGAGGTACGGCCACCAAAGAGTCGGTCGAACAGATTAAGGCTGCGTCCAATCCAGAAAACGACGGATCGTGGATGCTGCTGGAGTTCATCGGTACCGAGGTCATGATGGGCGACGACATGAAAGTGACAAAGCCGACGGTTCGCTTCGAGAAGCTGCAGGACGTTCTGCAGCAAGACGGTCTGTTCCAAGAGTACGACCTGAAGCAGCGCGAAAAGGCCCTCTCGCAGTTCCGTCTGCCGCCTATCTACGTGGGATTGAGCCAGGACTATACCAGGGCCACAGCCGACACAGCCCGCCGCATTACAGAGGAGCAGGTTTTTGTTCCATACCGACGTTGGCTGGCCGACAAGATCTTCAACAAGGCGCTACTTCCGGCAATTGGCATTCACCGGGTGAAAGTTAAATTGCGCGGCCCAGAGATCACCGATCCGGATGAGCGTACCGCTCTGCTGAACTACCTGGCCGACCGTGGTGTCCTGCTCGTACGTGACCTAATTCCGATTGCGGAAAGCGTGTTGGGCGTCACCATCGAAGAATCCCGGTACGAATCGGGGTATTTGGATACGCCTGTTGCCAAACTGTTGGCATCGATGCCATCTAATGATTTGCTGGGCCTGGGTAATGACCCACAGGAGCAAGTAGCCACCATCGCCAAACGTCTGCTGCGTGAAACGAGGGACCGACACCATGTGTGACCAGTGCCTGTACCTTATCGCGAAAGCGGATGACGACGACTTTTTGGACAGCCTTGACCTGAACCACGCCGAGCGCGCGCTGCTGGAGAAGTTGTACAAAGAAGGCGAGGAGTCTATTGCTGACATCCTGGAGTTACAGGGGAAGGCGCTAGACGAGGCGATCCAGGAGCTGAGCGACGAGCTTGCAGTCGATGAAAAAGAGTTGTGGAAGGTCATTCTGCAGGTCCAGGCCGGCGAGTTCTTCCAAGAGAAGTTCGAACAGGCCGTATACAACGCATTCATGCCGCTGTTCCATCTTGCTGGGGAGTCGGAGGCGGTCGGGATCAATGAGACGGCCAAGTGGGAGCAGGAGAACAAAGCGGCAGCCAAGTTTGCGCAGCGGCTGAAAAAACTGGTCCCCGCGATGAACGAAACATCTGCCGACCATATGCTTCGCGCCTTCAAGCGTGCCATCGAACAAGGCAAGACCGCAGCGGAACGCGCAACGCTCGTCAAAGAGGTCAGCAAGCAGGCAGCCAAAGGCGAGGAGGGGCCGTTCAGTATGAACCGGGCCGTCACCATCTCCAGAACGCTTTCGACTGCTGCCGCCAATGGCGGGAAGCTGGAGGGCTGGAAGCAGTCCGGTTTGGTGAAAAAGAAGCGCTGGCGGGCAGCCAACAACAATCGGACCCGTAAAGATCACCGGGAGGCCAACGGCCAAACGGTTGACATTGACAAGCCGTTCAGAGTGGGAGGTGAAAAGCTTATGTACCCAGGCGATCCGGCGGGAAGCGCCAAGCAAATCGTAAAATGCCGCTGCACCATGCAGGCGGTTTTCTGATGGAAAGGAGGTGAATAAGCATATGCCGTTTGAATTGAAAGATGCGAAGATCACACACATCTCGCTGGTTGACAAAGGCGCCAACGGCCGGCCTTTCGCAATCATCAAGGAAGAGGGCAAGGAGCCGGTTCAGAAAAGCATTGTTATCGCCAAGGCGGACAAAGCGAAGCAGATCGTCTACGGTGTGGTTTACGAGCCGGACGTCGTGGACGCACACGGCGACTTCATGACGGCCGAGGAGATCGAGAAAGCAGCCCACGCCTTCATGGAAAGTCAGCATACTCACAACATCGACAAGCAGCACGACCTGGAGGCCGACGAGGGCTACGTGGTCGAATCGTACATCGCACCGGTCGATATGCAGCTCGGGGACCAGACAATCAAGAAAGGCTCCTGGGTGGCCGGCGTGAAGGTGACCAACGCCGAGACATGGGCGGCCATCGAGAAAGGTGAGATCACCGGATTCTCTATGTGGGGAATTGGAAAACGGGTGAAAGTTGAAGATGCCCCTTCAGATACCGACAGGGTAGAGAAGGGGCTTTTGCATGCGATTAAAAAGGCGTTGCAGGAGTTTTTGCCTGCGGCGAAGCCTACGCCCATCGCGAAGGCTGTCCAGTCTTTTAAAAGTCGCATAGCGGCAAGGGACGTTCGTGACAAGTGGTATGACGCCCAGTGGGCGTTCACCGATACCATGCGCGAGATTCTGGACGACCCTGAAATCACCGACAAAGCCGAGGCTATCGGGAAGACCATTGATGAGTACAAGACAGTCGCCGTCACTCTAGCCGCTCAGTGGCCTGTTGACAGTGAAGTTGTGAAGTCGGATGGGTACCAAGAGCGCTTGGAAGCTGTAAGGAAGGCAGGGAAGGTACTCTCATCAGCCAATCTGCAGGCCGTTGAGGATGCTATCGCTGCGCTTACAGCATTGCGTGACAAAGCCAAACCGAAGGAGGAAGACGACGTGAAAGCAGAAGACATCGAAAAAGCTGTGAAGGCGGCCATGGAGCCAATCACGAAGCAACTGCAAGAGTTGCAGACGGAGGTTGCGGAACTGAAGAAGGCAGAAGGCGCCGGGGATGACGCAAACAATGGCGGTACCGATCCGGCTGCCGAAGCAGTGACGCAAGCCGTACAAAAGGCTCTGGAACCGATCGTCAAGCAGGTGGAGAACCTGTCTGCTGATGTGCAACTGATGAAGAACGCCCGAGCTGCAAGCCAGCAGCCTGGCGACACCACAATCACCAAGTCGAACGAGCCGTCCTACATGAGGCTCTTTCGCGGACAATAAGGAGGGATAACAGATGACTGCAAACGCTGCATTGCTGAACGATTTTGAAACTACCATTGCCAAGTCGGTGGACTTGATTCTGCCACACAACGACGCCGAACAGTTCTTGGTAGATACGTTGAAAAAGGCAACCACTCTCCCGAAGCTGCCGGCGCAATACAAAAAGACCCCGTCCGGCAAACTGGACAAACTGACGGTGAAAAGCCGAAAAATCCGCCTTCATACCGGTTCTGAAAATCCGACTGGTACCGGTGGTGTTGGTCAAGAACAGGTCGATTACAACGTAAAAAAGGTCTTCTGGGACGAGTGGATCAAAAACGATGATGTTTGGTATAGCGATCAGTCCCGGGGCGAGAACACGGAGGCCAAAATCATCAACCTGGTACAGGAGCAGTTCGGGGTTGACCTGCAGGATCTCCTGTTCAACGGCGATACTGCCGCAAAGCTCTCGGATGGTACGACACCTGATCCGTTCCTGTCGATTCTGGACGGATTCGTCAAAAAAATGAAGGCATCTACGTTGAAGACGGACCTGGCCGACAACGAACCAACCATCGACGACTTTGTGAATCACACGCTGCTGCTTGACGAAAAATATCTGAACCAGCCAGACTTGACCTGGTTCATGCCGCGGCGCACGTATCAGAAACTGGTGGGACTGATCCAGAAAAGACAGACAGCGCTTGGCGACGTAACACTGGTAAATGGGAAACTCACGGAGATCGCTGGCTACCCGATCGAGGTGGTTCAGGCGTTGCAGACCGGTTTCGTGGCCCTCACGCCTATGAGAAACCTTGTCCCGGTATTTACTCGCGATCTGCGCTATAAGCGGACGGCAGAAGGTGCAACGGCTGCGGTGAAAGATTCCACATACAACATCATTTTCGCTTATGCAGATGCGGTGGTGTTGGAAACGGAAGCTGTTGCGTGGATGACCGGTTCCAAACTGTAAAGAAAGGGGAATTAAACGATGGCAAAAATCAAATATAAGCACGAGAAAGGCGCTCTGCACATTGGCGGCGGGCGCTTTTTCCATGCCGGCGAAATCTACGAAGTGACCGACGAAGATGCCAAACGTTTGACTGAAACGTATGGCGACCTCGAAATCGTCGAGGAGAAGAAGGCTGGCCGAGGAGGCGGACGCCATGCTGACGCCGGAGAAGGTAAAGCAGCAGAGTAGCACGCGGGCCGTTCAGGACATGACACCTGAGCGGCTTTCTTATCTCATCGACGAGGCCAAAATTCGCATTGAACTGTTCACAGCCAGGCCGTTCGTAGACGATGACAGTCGCCTGGAGGTGGCTCATTTCCGGTTGGTAGAGGCCATGGCCCTGACGGACAACGATGAAACGCTGGGCGCAGAAGCCCGCGGTATCACCTCCGAGTCTGATCAAGGCTACTCCTGGTCGATTGAGCGGGCGACGATCACGACCGGCAGCGCGCTGGTTGATTCTCTGCTGCGCCAGTGGATGGCCTTCACGACGGAGGCCAGCGGCAGCGGAAACATTCGGGCGATGCTGCTATGATCCATCGGATGAACGATCAGATCGTCGTGAAACGAACGGGAACGGCGCTGGATGAGCGCAACAGGGTAGTTCCAGTGGAATTACCCTCTCAGACAATAATGGGGTGCATACGGGCCGTAGAATCGTCCTGGCAACGCCCTGCGAGTGCCGATCCGGTGACGTGGGAGTACAAGGCGTCCCTCGGCTTCCGTTTGGGCGAGGATGTACGAAAGGATGACGTTCTGGAGATTCCCGGTCGGGGGGAGTTTGTGGTCGTTGACGTAACCCCTGGGCGGCGTTTCCTGTCCGTAGTCGCCATTCAGGAGAAACGGGGGGCGGAGCAGTGAATTTTGCTGAGTTCCAGAAAAAGATGGAGCGGCTAAACAGAGACATGCCCAGAATCATGGAACGGATTGTGTACCAACTTGGCGAGGAACTGCTGAACCACGTCATCGACGAGATCAACAGACAGGACCTGATTGACACCGGGTCCATGTGGCAGTCCTTTGCTCAGGGCGGCGAGGGCAACGTTTGGGAGTTTGATGCGGACCGGAATACCCTGACGCTTGAAGTCGGGTCAAACCTGACCCACGCGGAGCTTGTGAACGACGGCTACACGATCAATCACCGTTACTTTGTACCGGGCTACTGGAACAGCGTAGGCAAGTTCATATACGACCCGGATGCCAAGGGCGGCTTTATGGTTCGGCCGCGCTCCTTCATCGGCCGGCGCTACTTTGACATAGCGTTGGAGGAATTCCAGGGCGGAATGCAGGCGTTGATCGAAAAACTGCTGCAGGCAGAGTTGGAAAGGATGGTGAGGTAAATGGACCGAGCGTTGTCGTGCATCATCGATCTGGTGAACGAAGCATACCCAAACCTCGCCATCCTGGACAGCTTGGACGTATGGCTGGCCGGCAAATTTCAACCGCCTGTCGCCTTCATCCAGACGCAGGAAGTAACGGAAAAGGGCAACACTCTGACGTCGTACAAAGTCATCTCCGACGCCGGGATCGTGTTGCACCATCCAAAGGTGAAGGTCGGAGGCCATGAGGTTTACGAGCCGATCTCTACCGAATCCCTACGGCAGCTCCTGCGAAGAGAGCGGTACAGCTACCGCGGGAAAACGGACGGACTGTTCATCAACATCGACAGCACAACCTTCCGCGTCCGGACCGACAAAAAAGACCGGACCGAAATCACCTTCCGATTCGAGTACACTGTCCCGATTCCAAAGCCAACTGTCGAGAAGATTAACACATTTGAAATCGAGGAGGATTGGTCCTAGTGGCAACACGGAAAGACCAAAGCAGTGAGGCTCCTGAGATCAAACGCACAAAGCAGGAGTGGATTGAGAGCGCCGCCAGTTTGAACGCACAGCGGTTCGAAGTGGCCGGCGCTCTTTTTGATGTGAAAGACAATCAACCGGTGGCCGAGAGTGAAGTAAAGCGTCGGCTCACCAAGTACAAAGGCGGTGAGTAATCATGACCATCCAACGTGAACGGCCGGGTGTGAGGGTCGAACTGATCGCGAAAGCTAAGGAGCGCGTGCTCCCCAAAAGCGGCGTTGTTCTCGTCCCCTATCAAGCGGAATGGGGAGCCCCGGACACGATTTTACGAATGACTGGGTACGACGAGCGAATCGCGGAGACATTCGGAGAGGTGGACGTTATCGAGCTTGCGGCAGAGGGCGGCGCCACCATTCTGGGCTACCGGATGACGAACGGCAGCGCGCAGGCGGCGTCCTACACACAACCGGATGCCATCAAAATCGAAGCGCGCTACCCAGGGCTGCGAGGAAATGACTTGAAGGTGTCTATTGCGCCGTCCACGGCTGAGCCTGGTAAAAAGGAACTTGCCATTAAAGGGCCAGTCAAGACGGAGCGGTTTTCGTTTGCTGACGCCGACGAGTTGGTAGGTAAAACAAGCCAATCGATCTATGTCCGCGTATCCAAGTTGGGAGATACAGCGATCACTGATGTGGCCGAAACATCGTTGACTGGTGGTACGTCCGGGACATCGACGTTGACGGCAAGCGACTTCACCACGTTGTTCAACGCCATCTCCGGGGCCGACTTTGACGCGCTCTATTTGCCCTCGGATGACCCGGCAATCCAGGCAGCAGCCAAACAGTTCATGAAGGACCGGCGAACACTGAACAAAAAGCTCAGCACCCTGGTGATTGGCGGTCCGGCAGCAGATGACGCCAACATGACGAAGCACACGGAGCGCTCTGTATCCATGAACGCCCGGTACGTCGTTAACTGCGCTATCGCCGGACAACACAACAACGGCAAGGATTACAACAGCCTGCAGTGGGCTGCTTGGGTGGCCGGGATGATTGCTGCGACACCGGCTCACGAATCCCTGACAGCTGTGGTTGTCCCGATGAAAAAGGCGCGGAAGGATTGGGGTCATACCGAAATCCTGCAGGCGCTTTCCACTGGTACTCTGATCGCTACCCGTGACGGTGACGTGTACATCATTGAAAGTGCTGTTAACACCCTTTCAACGTTGGGGCCCGGAGAACGTGAAGACTTTGGGAAAATCCGTGTTTCGATGACCCTGGACCAGATCGTGAACGACATCCAGACTGTCGGCAAGAAGTACAAGGGGAAACTGGACAACAACGAAATCGGCGCCGCGACCTTTGTTGGGGCTGTCAAAGCGTACCTGGAGGAACGCGAGCGACAAGGCGCTATCGACACTGGATGGTTGTTCGAAGACAAGAAAAACGGAGTTGGCGACCGCCGCGGTTTCCGCCTGGCAGCCAAGCCTCTGGATGCCATCGAATACTTCGACGTCGAGTGGGAGGTGCTGTAGTAGATGCAACGTGACATCAAGCTGAAAAACTGCCAAGTCTATGATGAAAACGGCGATCCGATCGAAGGGACGTTGGAAGGCCGATTTGTCCTCCGAACCAACTATGGCGAGGTTTACCGCCTGCAAAAAGGGGCGGTGCAAACCGTAAACGACTGGTATGTAGAGGTAACGCTACGCCTCACTTCTGCCAACGCATCGCTCAAATATTACTGCGTTGAGCAACTGACCAAAGGCAAAACGCCGATCCTGCCTATGCTGATCGGAGAAACGTTGGACAAAGAGGCCGACAATTCCGAACTGGTTCGTATCTCGGACATCTACCTCAACCCTGAAGAGTTAACGTTGTGGGAAGCCAAAGCGGAAGGCAATGATCATGCAACATACGAGATTAGAGGACGCAGCAACAAGGTACCCGACTTCTTGGAAAAACTGCCTGAATACGTCGAATAGGAGGAAAGATAAATCATGAGCAAACTGGAGAAGTACTTGGCAAAAGCACAAGAACCGGTACAGCGCCGTACCGGAACCGTAACCATCGACGGCGAAGAATGGTCGGTGAGGGAACTGACTATGAGCGAAAATCGTCAGGCCTACAAACTGGCTGAGGATGCCAACGGCAGATTCGACGTGTTTCGGTACAATGACATCCGCATTGTAAAAGCAACGGAACACGACTTCCCCTGGAACAACCAGGAGCTGCTGAAAGCGTACAAAGCAAAGGATAAGTTCGACCTGCCCGTGAGGCTGTTCGAGCGAAATCCCGAAGGGTACCAGGCGCTGCTGGACAAGGTGAACGAAGTGAACGCAAGGGTGAAAAGCGAGCAGGAGGTGGTGGATGAACTAAAAAACTCATCCGAACCGACGGAGAAGCAAGCCACCTCTGTCGGGCATTCCTGATGGGCCGGGGGAAACCGTCGGAGATTGTCGAGTACGAAGTGGATCCGTACATGCAAAAGCTGTTTCTCATCGCGTGCCAAGAGATAGAGCTGGAAGAGATGGAGAAGGCGCAACAGTAGCTTTCTCCCTTCTCCCGAGCGGGTGACGGTTGGGGAGAAGTCGAATTGTGTCGTTTGTTCCCGAATTGTTTGCACTGACCTGAAAAAATGAGGTGAGGTAGAATGTAGGCGGGAGGAGTGAAAATAATGCCATATTATCTATTTGCTCTAATAAAATATTGCTTATTCGGGTTAACCGCATGGTGCTTCATAGGGATATTTTTTCCGGAGTTAATGAATAAATTAGAAAAAGACAAACGAAAGCAATATACAAGTAAGTCAATGCTTTGGCGCACTATCCTTATGTTGGCGGTTTCCTTCTGCTTTATTAAATTTGTGCCAGTGGAAGACAAGGGTGTGCAAACAACAGGTGAGGCGAATGCTGCTCAAGAATATTCACAACAGAACCCCCAAGAAACAATAGAGGGAACAGATAATAAGCCTGATCCCAAAGAAGATTTGCAATTCGCAAAGCAAGTGTTAACTTGGTATGAAGAATCTGGTTTGCCGATTAATAACGTACGTAACACCACAGAGGAAGATACAAGGGTTTATAAAGATTTAAGCGCAAGTATCTCTTCTAATCCCGTGAATGTCCTAGTTTTTAACAATGAAGAGAATGCTAAAAAAAATACAAGCGAAGAATTTAATATGTACAATGTCGGAAGGGTTTTGTTATGGATTAAAGACGATGTCAATAAGGACAGTTACCTCAGGATTCTAACCGAGAAACGTCCTATTAAGGACGTAAAAGTGAATTACATTAGCCCTCTTGCTGAACAAATCGTTAAAAATCTGGACAAGTATGATTCCTTTAAAGATTTCACTCAACAGTTTTTAAAAATTGCCCCACCTGACAGAACTAAAATCTATCAGACATATTTGTACAACCGAGAGTTCGAATGGGAAGGGATTGTTTTGGATAGAGAGGCAATCCCTAACGGGTTGGTTGTTTGGTGCGGGGAAGAAAATCAAGAACCAAAACATTGGTTAGACTCAAATGGGAAAGTAGAGACGTTATCTGACATCGTGGTGGTTGAGCTAAAAGATGACGATGCTAAGGCTTATATTGGTGCCGGTGATCAAGTTAAGTTTAAAGGAAAACTTTATACGATTTGGAATAAAGAATGGAAACGAAATTGGAAACTCATAGATGCAGAAATTTGGAAACTCATAGATACAGAAACAATAAAGTAGAGTAAAAAAGCACCTTAGTTGGTGCTTTTCCTTTTTGGGGGTGAAAACAGTGGGTTCAGTGGTTGGTATCACTGCGTATCTTCAAGCTAAAAACGAGTTGTCACCGCAACTGCACGATGTAGTCAAAATGACCCGTAATGCAGCCAAAGAAATGCTACAACTCGATGATGCGACACAAGAAATGATCAAGGAAATGCGTAAGATCAAACAAGCTGCGGAACAAAATGAGCGAGCATTTAAGCGAGAGATCGACCAAATGCAACGTGAAATCCAAGACCTGAGACGTCAATTAGGGGTGTTAGACTCAACAAGAGCCATTCCCAAGGTGAGCATTGATGATCAAGCGCGCCGAGAGATAGCGGCTATCAGGCAGGAAGTTAAAGCGCTTGACGGAGCAAAAGCTAAGGTGCAAATTGAAGCGGCACAGGCGGGCAGTGATGGAGAGCTTGCTGCAAGCGGGGTCATAGGTGGAATGGCAGCCTACGCAGGTGCAGGCTTCATTGATCAGTTAACCATGGAGACGCAAGCTAACGCCAGGCGTGCATTGCTCGGGGATACGCCCGAAGAGTTGCTCCAGTTCCAGCAACAAGCTCAAGATTTGTCGTTAATAAACCCGAATGTGGATCGAACCTACGTCAAAGACTTGATGACACAAGCAACCAGGTTCGATTCAGAGAACGGCGCAGAGATTACCAAACAGGCTCTACAACTAAATGCGATTCGGCCGGACCTTGGTGGGGTTGAGGAATATCAAAAGACGATCTTTGCTATGAGGCAGGCTTGGAAAGATGTAACCGACATCGGACGATTTGGGGACACTCTCGCAGAGATCGCGAATACCACAACGGACATACGCGGTGAGGCGTTGGACTCCATCGTGGAATACTCTACCCAGGTGACCAAGTTTCTTGACACCCCTGAAAAGCTGGCTGCCCTTGTGAAAGAAATGAACAACCTATGGTCGATTGACAACGGATTTGATGCACTGAAAGAGGCCACGATCAAACTGGATAACCAAGGGGATATGGTCAACGTTCTGAAAACAGCTTATGAGGCCCAAGGGCTTGATTCTGAGGCAGCCCAGCAAAAGGCCGAAAAAGAATCAAAAACGATTGCTGAAGCGATTCATTCTGACAGCGTGGCGGAGAACCAGTTTGCTGTCGCTGCTTTGCTTCAAACCTTTGGAGGGATACAGGACCAAAAGGTACGGCAGGAATTGTTGAACGAATTGGGTGCCGGTCCTGGCGAAAACATTGCTAAAGCATACGCTCCGTTGCTGCAGGCTGCTGGTCGTATCGGTATGTCTGATGCCAGCCAATTCAACTATCGAGGTAGGTTGGAACAGTCATACAAAACGTATCAAGAGAGCGATCCGCTTCGGGGGTTTATTGAAGCGAAGACCATGTTTGCAAATGAGTTGATAGGGCTAGGAACTGTAATTGCTCAAGAGGTCAGTCCGATTATAAAAGGCTTAGGCATAGTGGTTAAAGGCACAAAGGAAGCTTTTGATGCAATGCCGACATGGTTAGCTTTACCTACGCTAGGCGCCATGTTGGGTTTAGCCACAATCGGCCTTTGGAAGTTCAAAGTAGCACTGTCAGCAGCAACTGAAGCAGCGGTACGACGCCGACTTGGCGGCGACATTCCTGATATCGACATCCCGGACAAGGATGACAAGAGGGTGAGAGGCGGTAAAGGTGGCCGCGGCGGCAAACGCAGTTGGTGGAATCCACTAAGCTGGGGCAGGAAAGAAGAACTTCCCGAGCGCAAGTGGTTATCATCTGCAGAAGCAGCCAAAAAGGCGCTGGGTGGTACGGTATCGGAAGAAGTAACGAAGGCATCCAAAAGCGGTGTGCTTGAACGTCTAAAAGGGCTAGGGGGCATGCTACCCAAAGGAGATACTGTTGCATCTGGGCTGAAAAGTGCATGGGAAGGTGTGAAGTCTTTGGGAGGTGGTCTCGTGAAAAGACTCCCTCTCATCGGAACCGCTATTGGAGCTGGCCAGATCCTCATGGCAGATAACAAACTTGAAACCGCCGGGAAGGTCGGCGCTGAAGCACTTGGCGGCTGGGGTGGCGCGGCTGCAGGTGCCGCGATCGGTTCGATAGTACCAGGCGTTGGTACTGCCATTGGGGGGATTGCAGGGGGAATCATTGGAGCGCTTGGAGGCGGCGCGTTGTTCGACAAAGTGAAAGCCTGGTGGAACGACGCGCCGGCCACGCCGCCACCCCCAACTAAGCCCGGAATGATAAAGCCGATTCCGCGAGAAGAACTGGACAAATTACGGCCGGCACCGGCTGTAGCAGGACCACCTATTCCCCCTGTTTCACCGGCTGGAAAGGTTGCGGAGAAGCCGAAAGCGGTATCTGTGACTGTCTCGTCGATACCCATCACCTTGAAAGCTGAGGGGGTTCTCCAGGATGTGGCCGGCATGATTCGACTGCTCCATGATCCCGCCGTAAGTAACGAGGTGAAGCGGATCATCGAAAAAGCGTTCATTGACGCGTACGAAACCCGCGGCGGTGTCGCTGGAGGAGGTGTCCCATCATGATTCGCCTTCAAGGTAAGTACCGTCTGACGTTCCCCGTAACCCCGGGCGAGATCGAGTTTCGCGGGTACGGGAATGACATCGAGAGCACAACCTCGATCAACCTACTGACGAATAACCGGATATCGGGCCGCCGGCCAAAGTCAATCGCCTTCGAGTTTATCCTGCCAGGCGACATCGAGGCGCCTTACATCGAAGTGGAAGGCTACCAGGGGCCGCGCGCCTGGCTGCAGGGGCTGGATCGTCTGACAGGGGCAGAGGCGCTACTCACGATCGATGAGCTGAACCTCGCCTGGAACGTCCTTGTCGGCCCATGCGACGGCCGGTTCGTCGGGAAAAACGTTGACTATCACGGCACGATTGAGCTCCCCTTGTTCGTAAAAGAAGAGTTCGTGACTTGGAGCAATCAAAAGCAGTTACTTTCTCCGGCAAAAGTAGTCGCCAAGCAGCAGAAAGCGCGGCCGAACACCAGCGGCAAAACAGCCAAGAAGACCAGCAACAAGTCTTTGGTGGAACCGGCGATCCAGGCCATTCAACGCGATCGAATCGAGCGGAAGCTGGCCAGCGTAAACCGGGCCATCGGTACGTGAGGTGATACCGTGAAATGAAAGTCATCTACGGCAAAGAATCAACGCGTATCGACCTGACACCGGCCGTCCTGGAACTGTCCTGGTCCTCATCCCGGGGCCAGATCGCCCAAAACTGCGATATCCGCGTCAAGAGTGCCCCGCCGTTACAGTCGGCGGGCTTTTTGATGCTGTTCTCCGGCTACGAGTTGAAGGAGGCGCAGCAGTTCTTCCACGGCCCGATCGTACGGTTTGATCGAGACGACAAGACCGGCGATCTATCGGCCACGGCATACGAGTTGGCATGGTATCTTCAGAAGAACGAAACGTCTCGCATAAAGCTGAACGGTGACGCCGGCAAGGAGTTGGAGCGCATCATCCGGGCCACCGGGATCAACTTCTCGTGCCCGGCGTTCGGGTTTACGGTGAAAGATCGCCTCTCCTCTCAGTCCTTCGCTTCCCTTTACACGACCCTGACTGAACAGGCTTACGAGAAGACCGGGCGGAGGTACTTTATCCAGCCTCAACGTGACAAACTGACCGTCCTACCAGAGGGCGGAAACAGCGTGGTCCCGATGTTCCGGGCCGGCCTTCTGGAGAGTAGTTCAACGGGTGAGTCGATCGAGGAAGTGTACACGGTCGTCACGGTGGAGCGATACAAAGACGACAAACTGGCCGGCAGCGTGACGAAAGAAGATGCCGGTCTGATCAAACAGATCGGTCGTATGCAGAAAGTTATCGATGCAGGCGAGGAGAAGGACCTCGCCTCTCTTGCATCGCTGCAGCTCGCGGAGCTGGCCAAGATTCCACGGACGCGCGACATCACGGTCAAACACGAAGACAACAACGCGGCCAGGCTGCGGGCCGGCTGGCTCATCAAGATTTTGGAGAAAGACAACAAGACGATTACCGATTGGATCGTCACAAACTGCAACGCACGCTGGAAAGGTGGGCAGTACACCATGGATCTGCAGTTGGAAAGGAGGGTGTAATCCTTGCACGCAGCCTTACAAAAGATATTCGCCGGCGCCAAGGAGGGGCTGACGGATACGAAGGTAGAGTTTGGCGATCTGCTCTCGCTGTCTCCCTTGTCCGTAAAGCTGGACCAGGACCCGACGCCCTTGGAGGCAGACGAGATTGTCATGCTGCGGTCCGCCGACCTGAAGCCGGAGGACGCAGGGAAGAAGGTAGCCCTTCTGCGATGCACGAACGGCCAATACCTGATTCTCGGGGAGGTGGAGTAGATGTTCCCTACACTTGAAGGTGACGAGACGCAACTCATCCAGTCCCCGGATGACCCAATCCCCTGGACGTACCGGTTTGACTGGCAAACCAAGCAGCTTATGCAGGGTCCGGATGGCCGTTACGTTCGAACAAAAACCTACGCGGAGTACCTGGAGGAAGTGACGAAGAAAATCCTTAACACAAAGCGGTTTCGGTACGCCATCTACTCGGAAAACTACGGCGTGGACTTTCTGACCGACATCGGCCGGATGAGATCGGGACTCTCGCTCCCTGTCATCAAAACACAGGCAGAGGAAGCGCTGGAGGCCCACAGCGAAATCGAACGGGCTGAGGTGCTGGACATCCGGTTTGAGGGCCACCGGATCATTTTCGTCCTTGAAGTCGAAGGGGTTCGAGGACGCACAAGAACGGAGGTGGACGCATGGCCACGATAGAGAAACCAGAGATGCCGATTTTGCGCGAGACGCCCGATCAAATCTATCAGCGGATCGCCAACCGGATGGCGGATATTGCTCGGCAGCGCGGGGAGACACCGCCGGCGACTGAGGAGGGGGAAATCTTTTACGACCTGGAGTATCCCCTCGCTGAAGAAATCAGCGAGCAGCAGCAATTGCTGGAATACGCCTTTTTGCAGCGGTTCCTTCCTTGGGCAGACGGAGAGTTCCTGGACGCCAATGGGGCTTTCTTTGGGCTGGAACGGTTGGAAGGTGAGACGGACGATCAATACCGGGAACGGCTGATCGAGCGTGCCCGTACAGAGGAGGGCGACGGTCGGCGCGAGGATTACGAACGTTGGGCCCGGGATGTGGAAGGTGTCGGCGGTGCGAAGGCGATCGAGAAAGCCCGCCATGATCTGTCCATCGACGTGTACATCACGGACTTGAACGGGCAGCCGGCGACTGCCGAACTGGCCCAGTACGTGAGGACAAAGCTGGAGGAGAAGCGAAAAGCTCTGCACGACCTGCAGGTGCTGCCGGCCAATGTGTTTCCGGTTACTGTTTCTGTCCGGTTGATATTGCTGCCTGACGCCGATCTGGAAACAGTGACAACGGACATCACCGACCTACTCCAAACCTATCTCAAGGGGCGATCCAAGATCGTTTACCAGAAGATCGTACCGCTCTTTTTTGTTGACGGCGTGGAGGACTTTTCGGATTACACGTTGAACGGCGGGACGGAAAACCTTACGGTGCCATCCGGCTCCGTGGCTACGCTGAATCTGGAGGTGACGACATGATCCCTGAGCGATACAGACGGAAGCTGCCGCCCTACTGGTACGAAAACAAGGTGGCCGAGTACCATTTTGAGGGGGCGGCTGCCGCCATTGATACGTTCAAGGCCCAACGAGAGGACGTTCAGTCACAATTGTTTCCATGGTCGGCCACCTGGGGGCTGGATATTTGGGACTGGGTTTACTTCGGTCAAAAGCAGTCGCTGCCTATCGAGGAGCGCCGCAAAAACATCCAGCGGCAGCACTGGGCGCGCCTGGGGTTTACGCCAAGCGTGCTGCGTGCCATTGGTCTTAGCGCCTCGACGCTGAAAAACGTCCAGATGGTGGAGGATTTCAGCGAAAAGGTGATCCGGTATGTATATCCGGTGGAGGACATGTTCGACACCCGCCATGCGGTTCAGTCGGTAGAGAAGATCCGGCCGATTCACTGCAATGGCGTCGCCTTTGAACCGACCAATCGGGAAACCATTGTGATGCGTGATGTCCTGGTGGTTGGGATCAAGGAGTATCACACCGTCGGCGAATTTCGGGTCGGCATGACGCCGATCAAACGCGTGGAGGAGGTGGTCGGGTGATCCACAGCAGTTATCTGGAGATGATTCGTAATGATCTGCTGTCTCGGGTGGTCGGCGGCAGCATCCTGCTTAACGATTCGGTTTCCGTTCCCGTGCAGGCGGTCGCCATCTCCTCACACCCGGTCGCCGGAGTCCAGAACGCCATAGCGCTGCAAGTATCTGCCCAGCATGTGACCAGCGTGCCGGTGATCACTAATGCGAAGTTACGGACGAGTACCGGGGCGGTTGTGGCGGAAAAGACGGCGCGCGTCGAGATGAACGGCGCCCAGTTCATGACGCTAACATTCGTGGTCGAAGTGAAGGGAGGAATGTAGGGTTGTCCTATCAAGCGAAAACGGACTGGCAATACAACGACCCTGTGACTGAAATGGACATCAACA
>Ga0207865_101206_pt1 | contig 20660 bp, 20 predicted proteins | sample HigsolmetaAR204D_FD_184836 | JGI IMG/M metagenome (GOLD analysis project Ga0207865, IMG submission 184836) | Ionic liquid and high solid enriched microbial communities from the Joint BioEnergy Institute, USA - AR20-4-D (SPAdes) (version 2) ...
GTTTATCTTGCGCACGAGCCGCCAAGCCCGCGCGGCGAGGGGATATTGGTGCCGGCTTCGTCGGACATTCAGAGCGTCAAAGATTTGAAGGGCAAAAAGGTGGCGCTCAACAAAGGTTCCAACGTGCATTATTTGCTCGTCAAGCTGCTGGAGGCGGCCGGGCTGTCCTACGAGGATGTGGAGACGGCTTTCCTGCCGCCGGCCGACGCCCGGGCCGCTTTCGAGAGGGGCAGCGTCGATGCCTGGGTCATCTGGGACCCGTTCTACGCGGCAGCGCAGAACGGCGCGAAGGCGCGCATCCTGGCCGATGGGGAAGGGATCGTATCGAACCACGAGTTTTATCTGGCTTCCCGCACCTTTGCCGAGCGGCATGGGGATGCCATCGAGCTGCTGCTGGATGAGCTGGAGCGGGTGGACGCATGGGCGCAGGCGAACCCGAGGGAGGCGGCCGAACTTCTCGCTCCGCAGCTCGGTATCGATGCCGATTCCCTGGAGCTGGCCGGAAAACGCAGAGGCTACGGCGTGCAGCCGATGGACGACAAGGTGATCGCCGAGCAGCAGCTGATCGCCGACACGTTTCACAGGCTCGGCCTCATTCCGAAGGCGATTGAGGTGCGGGATGCCGTGTTGAAAAAGGATAACTAGTCTTCGTTAAGAGACTCCTATGACGGGCGATTCCTTTTGTCATCGGTCGTCACCTGCGGGGTTGAAATTTTGTCGGCGGGTTATCGCCAAATTTTCAAAATAGACGCCTATGACGAACGACTCCTTCGTCATCGGTCGTCACCTTCGGTATTGAAAAATTCGTCGGAGGAATCCCGTCCAATTTTTCAAGATAGATAGGAGCGATCAGTTATGAACGTTTTTTGGTTTATTCCGACGCATGGCGACGGGCGGTATTTGGGAACGAACCGCGGAGCGCGGGCTGTCGATTACAGCTATATGCGGCAAATCGCCCAAGCGGTTGACAGACTCGGCTACGAAGGCGTGCTGATTCCTACGGGCAAATCATGCGAGGACCCGTGGATCGTCGCTTCGTCTCTGGCGCCTGTCACGGAGCGGCTGAAATTTCTCGTTGCGGTCAGACCCGGCCTCATGTCGCCGACGCTGGCCGCGCGCATGACGGCAACGCTCGACCGGATTTCGGGCGGCCGGCTGCTGATCAACGTCGTTACCGGCGGCGATCCTCTCGAGCTGGCGGGCGACGGCTTTTTCCTCGATCATGGGGCCCGCTATGCGCTTACCGACGAATTCCTCGAGATTTGGCGCCGCGAGCTGGCCGGCGAGGAAGTATCCTACGAGGGGGAGCATCTTGCTGTCCGCGGCGGCAAGCTGCTGTATGCGCCGGTTCAGCACCCATATCCGCCGCTGTATTTCGGCGGCTCTTCGGCTGCGGCACAGCAGGTGGCGGCGAAGCACGTCGATCTGTATTTGACCTGGGGAGAGACTCCGGCGCAGGTAGCGGACAAAATCGCCGCAGTCCGCAAGCTTGCCGCTGAGCAAGGGCGCACCGTCCGCTTCGGCATCCGCCTTCATGTGATCGTGCGCGAAACCGAAGCCGAGGCATGGAGTGCGGCCGACGCGCTGATTCGTCATCTGGATGACGAGACGATCGCGCAAGCCCAGCGAGTGTTCGCTCGCTTCGATTCGGAGGGCCAGCGGCGGATGACGGAGCTGCACCACGGGGACCGGAGCAAGCTGGAGATCAGCCCCAACCTGTGGGCCGGCATCGGTCTCGTGCGCGGCGGAGCCGGGACGGCGCTTGTCGGCGATCCGCAGACGGTTGCCGAGCGGATGCGCGAATATGCCGAGCTCGGTATCGAGACGTTCATTTTCTCCGGTTATCCTCACCTGGAAGAAGCGTACCGGGTCGCCGAGCTGCTATTTCCGCTGCTGCCGCTGGACAGGAAGGCGGAGGCCGCGGGCGGCTCATTCATCAGTCCGTTCGGTGAGATCGTCGCCAACAACGAGCTGCCGAAGCAAGAGATTGCCGTAGGCAGGGAAGGAAAAGAGGGGCGAGCCGATGAAGGCAGCATTCGACAGACGGCGATTTGACGCGCTTCTGCCTTGGGCGGTTCCGGCGCTGGTCTTGATCGTCTGGCAGGCGCTCGGTTCAGCTGGCGTGATCCCCTCGCGCATTCTGCCGACGCCGTGGGCGGTGCTGGAGGCGGGCTATCAGCTCGCCCGGCAAGGAACGCTCCTCGAATCGGTGGCGGTCAGCACGCAGCGGGCGCTGCTCGGCTTCGCCATCGGAGGCGGCATCGGCTTTGCGCTCGGGCTGCTTAACGGCGTCGTGCCGCTGGCCGAGAAGCTGATCGATTCCACCGTTCAAATGGTTCGGAACATACCGCATCTGGCGCTCATCCCGCTCGTCATCCTCTGGTTTGGGATTGAGGAGGAAGCGAAGCTGTTCCTCGTCGCTTTGGGGGTCGCTTTTCCGATCTATCTGAATACGTTCCACGGCATCCGCTCGGTCGATCCCGGACTGATCGAGATGGGCAAAGTGTACGGCCTCGGCAGGCTCGCTCTGTTCCGCAAAGTGATCCTGCCCGGCGCCCTGTCGTCCATTCTCGTCGGCGTCCGCTTCGCCCTCGGCATCATGTGGGTGACGCTGATCGTCGCCGAGACGATCTCGGCGAGCTCCGGCATCGGGTATATGGCGATGAACGCCCGGGAGTTTATGCAGATGGACGTCGTCGTGCTGAGCATCGTCATGTATGCGCTGCTCGGCAAGCTGTCGGATTGGATCGCCAGGTTGCTGGAACGGACGTGGCTCCGCTGGCACCCGAATTACCGCAACATTTGATTATATATGCGATGTTAAAGAAAGGAGCGGTAGTCATGAACAATCGGCGAGCGGGCCGAGGGATATCGCTTACGGTTCGCCGGGCCGGCAAGCGTTTTGGGGAGCTTGCCGTTCTAAGCGGCATCGAGCTGGATATCAGGTCTGGACAATTCGTCGCCATCGTCGGCAAAAGCGGCTGCGGCAAAAGCACGCTGCTCCGGCTGATCGCGGGCCTGGACCGCCCGAGCGAAGGCGAGCTGTTCGCGGACGGAGCACTAGTAACCGGTCTTCATCCCGATGTGCGGCTGCTGTTCCAGGACGCGCGGCTGCTGCCATGGAAGACGGCGGCCGCCAACGTGCAGCTCGGCGTCCGTTCAGGCGGTAAGGAGGCGGCGCTGACGGCGCTAAGGCTCGTCGGCCTGGAGCACAAGGCAAGCGAATGGCCCGGCGTGCTGTCCGGCGGCCAGCGGCAGCGGGTGGCGCTGGCTCGCGCGCTGGCCGGAGAGCCGCGGCTGCTTCTGCTCGACGAGCCGCTCGGCGCCCTGGATGCATTGACGCGCATCGAGATGCAGCAGCTGATCGAGCGGCTGTGGCTCGAGCAAGGCTTCACGGCGATTCTGGTGACGCATGATGTGAGCGAAGCCGTAGCGCTGGCCGACCGGGTCATTCTGATCGAGGAGGGCGCGGTCGCTCTGGATGTGCCGGTTGCGCTGCCAAGGCCGCGTCAGCGGGATCACCGTTTTGCCCGATTGGAGCAGCTGATTTTGGATCGGGTGATGGGCAAAGACGTCGAACCGGCCGAAGCGAGCCAGATCTTGGAGCCCAGCTCGTTATTTGTCTGAACGACGGTTTTTCTGTACGAATGGTTTCGGTCTGTACGAATGTGGAGGAGGTGTGACGGATGTCGGTATCCTCTATGCCTGCGGACATCCGAATAGCCGAAGACGAGATGCTGCAGCTGCCGGACTACCGGTTCGTCATCTACTGCTTTGAGCAGTTCGGTTTGAACCGGGGCATTTACAATACGATCGACGAATGGCTGTACGATCAAGGGTACGTCAATATCATAGAGCGCAGGCGGGAGCTTGTTCGCTTCTTGAGCGCCGTGCAAGCGGGCGGGCGGAAGCAAGGGGACCGGTTCCTGAAGTTCGGCAAGGGAGGTCTGATGAAGCGCCTCGGCGAATTTTTGGAAGCCAACGCCTAGCGGGAAGGAAGAGAACGGCCGGGTTCCGGCGTCGGCCGCTTAAGGCAACCCGGTCTTAAGCGGCGCGTCTTGCAGCGCCTGGCGCGGACAGATGTAGACCTGCGGCTCTGCATCACTCCAGCCGCCATGCATGCTGCAAGAGGCAGTTACCGGCCGGACAAGGCCGCGGCGAACGGCGGGCTTACAGGGCGGCGCCGACGATGAGCCGCACCATGATGACCGATGCGGCCGCAAAGCAGAGGCACGAAATACTAGGCGGCCAGCAGCGAGCCGAGGAGAGGCCTGGCACTTTGCCGGGCGTCTTTTCAAAATTAAAAAAACCGCCAGGGCCGTGCACTCGCATGCCTGCCTGACGGTTTCCTTAACAGAAAGCGCTTACTCGATGATGAAATGTTTTATTGAACGTTGCGACGAGAGTCAATAAGCTGTTCGTCAAGCCCGCGCTTGATTTTCTGAATAGCGTCCACCTCAAGCTTATGATTTTGCGGGAAACGGACGCCCGTCAAAGCCAGCGCTTCATTCAAAGTCAACTCGACGAAAATTTTCTTCTCTTGCAGCTGTTGTACATCCTGATTCATGGTTCATCGCTCCTTCAATCAATATATTCCTGGCGCGTCGAACAAGCGGATCAAGTGCTGCGTCTTAGAGGGGCCAAATTGCTGAAACCCTTGATATTGCTCGGTTTTAATATAACACATCATGTAAAGTTTTGCAAGAGCAGATTGACGGCAGGCCGAAGAAAACCAGCCGATGCCCGGCTGGCCATCATACCGGCTTAAACGTTCGGCTCCTGCTGATTATTCCCGTCTTGGCCGAAACAGAAGCTAGCAGTGATCGGTGGATCGCATTGCGGCAATTCCCGTTCCGAGCCCCGCGAACGTTATTTCTGTGCTTTTGATTCGGCTGCTTCGGAATCCTTGTTGTTGCCAGGCTGCTTCTTTTTGCCGTTATTGTTCGCATTGTCTCTGGACACCGCGGAATCCTCCTCGCTGTTTTGGCATGAAATAAGCGCGACTCCCGGCGCGCGGCTCGCCCATGGTGGCGGTCAGCCGCATATAGTATATCCTTTCAACAGCTTGTTTCATTCTTGATGATCGGTGTTAAGAGCCTGGGATTGATATCCGATTCGCTCGGAATGTTCATATGCCCTTCAATTAGGAAAAGCGTCCATCGACGCCCATTCAAGGAAGAGCGAACACGGTTTAACGATAGTTTGTCTTGATACAGAAAGTCGCACTCGCACTTTGCTTTATCGCTTTAGTAAGGTTAAAACCAGGCATCCGACGGGTTATTTGATCTTCCTCTGCATTCTTTTTCGCTGCATCGCCAGAACGATCCGGTCTATCTTCTGGCTGAGCTTGACGACTTTAGGGTCGACAAAGCTGCCGGTCTGTTCCACCAGCACGACAAGCTCGCGCCGCATCGATTCCAATCGCTGCTTCATCTCCACTTCTTCCATGAAAGGCATGTCCCCAATTCGGCCATTAATGATCTGTTTCGATTATTATAAATCTTTTTTTATATGAAAATTGTAAAAAACTGTCGATGCAATTGTTAATTTTTTTTGACAAGAATCGACTATCATGAATCCGGAGCCTATACGCCAAAATAAAAGGGCGGGAGGTGAGCACATTGAGCAAGCGAAACGGCGCCGCGCCGGACGGCAGAAAAAATCCGAACTTTAAAGAGAACAAATTTACGGAAGAGCAGACGTTCATGCGCGCGGAGAAAGCGGCCGACCGGCCGCCAAGCTTGAACGGCATTCCGAAGCAGACCAATCCGCAATAAACGCCGCAATTCGACAAAAACCAGAAGGTGCAGCCTCTCGCTTCAGAGATGCTGTACTTTTTTATCGTTGTTACAGAAAGCTTAACTTCGCTAAGGATTAAAGCGAAGTGTGAGTTTCTATGATTATGATAAGCAGATGTAGAAAGTGCAATATTTTGGGCGATATTCCCGGGTTTGAAGCTCGTTTTTCCGAAATTGTTGCATAAAATACAACATTACCCTATCTTTTGCACGAAGGAAGCGGAAAATGTTGCATTTTTTGTTTGAGAGACGAACGAACCGCAGACGCTAGACTTCTTTGCGCGGTTGATGTTAGTATTTGTACTGGAAATATGCCGGAATGCGCCGCCGACCCATGCAGGTGCGGCGCGCATTCCGCTCGCGATAAGGAGCGCTATTCAAGTTGAACAGACGAACAACGATGTGGACAAGCTTTTCGCTGGCAGCCCTGCTGCTGGCGGGCGCGGGCACGGCCGAAGCGGTTTCCGGAACGTCGTCCCGCGCGGTGCTGACGGACGGGGCCCGTGAGGCCGTCGTCAATGGCGCGGCGGTGCCGCTGACGGTGCCTGCTGTGCAGAAGGAAGGGGATTTTTATGTGCCGGCCCGCTGGGTAGGCGAGACGGTAGGCCATGTGCCGGTCTGGCACGGCGATCGGGGCACGATCGGCTGGCTTACGCCCAATGCTTACCTGGAATGGGATTTCGGGCGGGGCGTTGTCGCAGTGAACGGCGTAGACTCGCCGATCGGAGGCGACGCATACATACAGGACGGCAACTTGATGGTGCGGCTCGCCTGGATCGCTACGCATCTCGGCGTGACTTACCGGATTAGCCCGGAGTCGGCCCGCGCCGAATTCGAGTTTGTATCCGAGCCGGCCCGCGCCTACGAGGAATCTGCGTATCCCGGCGAAACGCAGCCGAATTCGCGGCCGGTCGCCAAGTTTATGCCGGGCAAGCCCGTTTATCGTCCGGGAGAGCCGGTTAAGTACGTCGATTTGAGCTACGACCCCGATGCCGAAGGGCTGCCGGTGTACGAATGGAGCGGCAACGAACCGGCTTTTTTTGCGGAAGGTACATATCCGGTGACGCTGGTCGTCAAAGACGGCAAAGGCAATGTCAGCCTGCCGTTCACCCGGACCGTAACGATTGCGGGCGAGCCTTACTTGTCGAAGGAGGAATATGCTTGGCATGCGACGCCGATTGGATCGGTCGTTCCGGGCCAAGACGACGCTTGGGAAGAGAAGCTTGTCCAGGCGCCGGAATGGAAGGCGGCGATTCGCCATAACGAGCAGCGGCCGCTCATCAGCGCAGGGGAAGCGGTGCATCTGACAGGGCGGGGAACGGTGTACGAAGCGCCGGTAAGTGCCGGAGCGGCCCGTTTGTACGCTCATCCGGTCAATGCCAGCAGCGGCAAGCTGCAGTGGGTGACGGCAATCCGCAATCCGGACGGCGCTAAGAGATTATTCGTTAAAGTAACCCGTGCGGGGGAAACAGCACCGAGCTGGTATCATCCGGGAACCGGAGCGCATACGGCGATCGATTTCCTCAGCGGACCGGCGGCGGACAAGGCGATTGAAATCGGGCCGGGTGAAACGGCGTTCCTTCATCAATATGCGATGGAGAGCGGGCAAGCGATGAGCTTGCTGGCGGATCTCGAGCTCGACGGCGATGCGGTGCTGATTTTCGCCGCGACCGCGCCGGGTGAAACGGCGGAAAGCTGGAAGCCGCTCCAGCAAGCGGAGCCGGCTGCCGAGGAACGCGGCACCTACGCCGCATCCGAGGTCGAGATATCGGCCCCGGCAGGCGGCATCAGCGAGCCGGCGCGCATTCGGCTCAAGGCCGATCCGCAGCTGCCTCCAATTGCCGCTGTCGACGGCATCGCCGGGACGGCGTTTGACGGCCGGGGCGGCCATGGCGTCACCTATCGCATCCGCCTCGATTATCCGCGCGAGCTGGCCATCGGCGTTCGCCCGGGCGACGGCGTGTTGAAAGGCGCGTTCAAAGTGAACGGAAACGTGATTATGGCTCCGGAGGGGGGAGTGACCCCCGCGGACGGTTACCTGATGCTTCATCGCACGGAAGGGACGGAGAAGGCGGTCGAGATCGAATATACGCCCGCGCCGGGTTCCGCCGCCGCCGATTCGCTCATTCTGATCCCGCTGCTTACTCCGTAAAACTACACGAAAGGACTTATTCTTCATGTTCGATTGGAAAAAAACAGTAACCGCCGGCACAGCCGCGGCGCTGCTGTTCACGCAGCTGACGGCTTCCGCCGTCATGGCTTCGGCCGCTCCGGAGAGCGCGGAGATGATCTTGTATGCCGGCAAGCATGAAGCTTACGTGAACGGCCGGCCGATTCAGCTGGAGCTGCCGCCTGCCCGCAAGGAAGGGCGTACCTACATTCCGCTTGCCGTCTCGGACGAACTGTTCGGCTTGAACGTCATCTGGAACGAACCGACGCAGTCCGTCCGCCTGCTCACGCCCAAAGGGCTGCTGGAGTGGGTTCCGGCTGCCGCGGCGGTGAGGATCAACGGGGAGGAACAGCCTTTTGGCGATTCGGCGTATATGGAAGACGGCCGCTTATACGTCGACTTGGACTGGCTCGGCGAATATGTCGGCTTCAAAGCCCGCTTCAACGGCGAGCTGCAGCGGCTTGAGCTGCTGTACATCAAGCCGGGCTTCAGCGGGTCGCTCGGCAACGACAAGCTGCCGAATGCGAAACCGATCGCCAAATTCGCCTTTGACAAGGACGTATACCGCCTCGGCGAGCCGATCCGATACACGGACCTCAGCTACGATCCGGACGGTGACGAGCTGATTTCGCGGGAATGGATCGGGAACGCCAAAGCGATCTTTACCCCGGGGCTCTACAAAGTCTCCCTGAAGGTCACCGATGCCAAAGGAAATGTCAGCGACGAGTTCTCGCGCAATGTGCTCGTTTCTTCCGAAGAATATCTGGACCCGTTCGAGCACGGTGTCTATTACGAGCCGGTCGGCAAATACGTTCATGAGGAAGAAGCGGTACTGCGCAAATATTTGCGCGACATTCCGCAGTTCAGCATCGACGTGAAAACGTCGAACGAGCGGCCGCTGATCGTCAGCGACAGCCCGGAGACGTTCACGGAAAAAGGCTTCCTGTACCAGGAGAAGGTAAACGGCAAGGCGCGGCTGTACGCCGATCACGTGAACGGCATGAACGAAGAGGTGCAGTTCGCAATCGTCGTGCGCAATCCGGACCCGGAGAAAACGGTCACGATCAAGACGACGAACCGGGGCGAAGTGTACCCGTCCATTTACGCCAACCTGATCGGCCACGAGGCGACACTGGAATTTTTGCAGGGCGAGCAGCCGCCGGAGACGATGGTGCTCGGGCCGCACGAGGTGGCATTTTACCGTCTGATGACCAAGTTTTATCCCGGCCAGGGCGTCAACGTTATCTACGATGTCGAGACGGACGGAGAGGTGTACTTCTCGTTCGTGGCGATGGACCCCGGCGCCGGTCCCGAATCGGTCGGCACCTACAAGCAGCTGCCGTACAGCGGAAACGTACGGGGGACGTTCGAAGGCTCCGAAGTCCAGTGGACGATCCAGGCGGATAAATTCGATACGCCGACCAGCGTGACGATCGGCGACGGAGTGACGGACAAGTTCGTGACCGGCTACGATTTCTTCACGCAGGAGCCGTCCACGAATCTCGGCAACTACGGCGTCGTCTATAAAATCCGCATCGAGCGGCCGCGCAAAATGGCGCTGCTGCTGCTAGCCAGAGGAGGCCCGTTCCGCGGTCCGTTCAAAATCAACGGAACGATGGTCGCGGCTCCGCCTTCCGGAATTATGATGGATTACCAGGGGTACACGATTCTGACCCGCACGACCGGAAACGAGAAGGCGCTGGACATCGAATTTTCGCCTGCCGCAGGCTCGGCCTTCCCTGTGGACCTGATTTTTTATCCGATCGACGAGAAGTAGCCTCTCCCTAATGCACCTACTTCTCCTTCGGTATATCGAACAGCTCGGGGACAGTGACAAGCTGAATATTTTGCCCCTGGAGCTGCTCGATGATCCGCGGCAGCGCCTCGATGGTACCTGTCAAGTCCTCGCCTGCGCCGCCCCCGGCATGCTGCAAAATGACGCAGCCGGGGACGATATGGCCGAGCACGTTAGCCGCCACTTGGTCGCCGCTCAAGCCTTTCCAGTCCAGCGAATCGACGTTCCAGTTGATGATATAGTTTTTTTGGCTGGCGAGCCATAATATTTGCTGCTCGTTGACGTTGCCGTACGGCGGGCGGAACAGTCTCGGCGTATAGCCGATCATGTCGCCCAACAGCTTTTCTGTTCTCAAAATTTCGTCGCGAAAACGGGCATCGTCCATTTTAATCAGATTCGGGTGGCTGTAGGAATGAGTGCCGATCACATGTCCTTCGGCGATGATACGCTTTATCATGTCCGGATGAGCTTCCGCCCGGTTGCCTACGACGAAGAAGGTCGCATGGACCCCGTACTTTTTCAATACGTCGAGCACCATCGGCGTGAAGCGGTTATCGGGCACGTCGTCGAAGGTCAGTGCGGCCTGCCGCTTCCAGGAAGGGCCGCTGAACAGGAAGGTGCTGCGGTACTTCTGGTGCAAATCGGTAAGCGACAGCGGGACGTTCTTTCGCGTGGCGCTTTCGCTGCCGGAATGCAGCTGCGGCGTAGCCGCGTGCGCCTGCGGCCGGTTCGGCGCTGTCCCGCCAGCCGCCTGCGGCCGCGGCGCAGCAGCCAGGCCGGGCTGCTGCGCCGTTCGGCTTTGCTCCGGCGCCGGTTGGCTACTCCGGCTTGCGGTGCAAGCCGTCATCGTCAGGAGGGCGCAGAGGGCGAGTGTGAACATGCATTGGACGGGGCGCATCATGAATGATCGCAACCTCCCTTTCATGCCATCTTTGTCTTAGCCTTCACATTCTTCCCGAAACGGGTCCTGCTTATGAATGACCTGGCGCTGCAGGTGGTATTGCGCCGGAAAAACATGTTATAGTGAAAGTACAATTTTCGTCAGATAAGGAGCATCGGACGCATGATCATCGTTCGCAATCTGAGCAAAACGTACCCGCCCGGTCACCAGGTGCTGCAGCGGGTCAGCTTTCAGGCCGACGAAGGGGAGCTGATCGCCTTGGTCGGCGCCAGCGGCAGCGGCAAATCGACCTTTTTTCGCTGCCTGATGCTGAAGGAGAAGTGGGATGAGGGGCAGTACATATACGAGGGCAAGGATATTACGCAAGCGAGCCTGCTCGAGAAGCTGAAGCTGCGCAACGAATGGATGCTGCTCGAGGAGAAGCCGACGCTCAATCCGCGCAAGAGCGCAGTCAAAAACGTGCTCAGCGCGCTGCTGTTCAAGAAATCGTGGTGGCGCTTTCTTACGAATACGGTTTCCGAGGACGACCATATGGAGGCGATGGACTGGCTGGACCGGGTCGGCCTGCTGGATAAGGCGCACGAGCCCGTCGAGAAGCTGAGCGGCGGGGAGCAGCAGCGGGTGGCGGTATGCCGGGCTTTGATCAAGGGGGCCAAGGTGATCTTCGCCGACGAGCCGGTGTCCGGTCTCGATCCGGACTCTGCGGCCAAAGTGATCGAGGACCTGAAGACGCTCTGCGTGAAAAACAAAGTCGTCGTCTTCGTCATCCTGCATCAATTGGAGCTGGCGGAAAAGTACGCTTCCCGCATATGGGGCTTGTCCGGCGGCAAGCTGGTCGTGGATATCGCCGGAAGGCGGCTGACGCAGCGGGAGAAGGATCTCATTTTTTAAAACTCCGGGCGCTCGGTGTTCCGGAATGGGCCTGCATCGTCATGGCGAACTCCCGCCGCGGACCGTGGGAAATGTCCCGCAATACAAACAACGCCCTCCCGACTTCCTATTGGGAAGCGAAAGGGCTGAAAAGTTTGCTTTCTCGTTATCCGGAGCTTTGCTAACCTTTTGGAACCGCCGTCTGCGAAACCCGCATGTACGGTACTGCGAGAGAACGCGGGCTAGCCGCCCCCTCTTACTCGATCGGCGATATGCTCCGCGATTTTGGTGCCGTGGTGGCGTCCGGTCTCGATGAAAATCTCGTTCGCATTCGTCCCCGAGGCGGCCACGCCGGCGATATACAGGCCCGGAACGGTCGTCTCCATCGTATCCGGATCGAACAGCGGGGTGCCTGTTGCTTCATCCAGCTTCGCTCCTGCGCTGACGAGCAGGCTGCGGTCCGGACGAAATCCGGTGAGCGCCAGCACAAAATCGTTCTCCAGCTCGGTCTCCGTGCCGTCCGCATCGATCGCGATCGAATGCTCGCCGATGCGAATGACGCGGGAGCGGAACATCATGCGAATGTAGCCTTTGGCGACCATGCTTTCGAAGATCGGGCGCACCCACGGCTTAATGGTGGGCGAATACTGCTCGCCCCGGTACACGACGGTGATGTCCGCGCCGGCCTTGAAGAGATCCATCGCGGCGTCGATCGCCGAATTGCTTCCCCCGATGATGGCCACCTTCGTTCCCGCATACGGGTGCGCCTCGCGATAATAATGCGATACCTTCGGCATCTCCTCTCCGGGAATACCGAGCATATTGGGATGGTCGAAATAGCCGGTGGCGACGACGACGCGGCGGGCGCACACCGTCTCGCGCCGCTCGAAGCGGTCGACAACGTCCAGCTCGAACGTTCCGGCCGACGTCTTTCTTACGCTCGTAACCGTATGGTACGGCCGGACCCGCAAAGCGCTGCGGGAGGCCACCGTGCGATAGTAGGTCAGCGCCTCGAGGCGCGTCGGTTTTTCATTCGGCGTCGAGAACGGGTACCCGCCGATCTCGAGCAGCTCCGGCGTGCTGAAAAACGTCATATATGTAGGGTACAAATAAATGGAATGAACGACGTTATGCTTTTCGATGAGCAAGGGGTCGATCCCCGTTTTTCTCAGTTCCAGAGCGGCCGACAGCCCGCAGGGACCCGCTCCGACAATCACAGCCTCTTCCATGTAGCGGCACCTCGCAAGTCTTTAAGATATGATGACAAACCACCATGTTAATACTAACCGATTCGCGGCCGCTGTGCCAATATCCTGCATGGCGGCCAGCGATACACGCGAAAGCTGGAGGCGGCCAGGCGCCAAGGGGCCAAGAAGCGAAAGCGAGGCGCGGGAGCCGCCTGCTTGCGCGTAAGCGCAGTTTTCCACAATGTGGCTTAACACAATGAAGGCCATATGGTATGATCGGGTTTCAGGAGGTGTCGGAACCGATGTTAAAAGGAATTCCTGCCATCATTTCTCCCGAACTGATGAAAATATTGATGGAAATGGGGCATGGCGACGAGATCGTGCTGGCCGACGGCAATTTCCCCGCCGCAAGCTGCGCGCAAAGGCTGGTGCGCGCGGACGGTCATGGCGTGCCGGCGCTGCTTGCAGCGATCTTAAGCTTGTTCCCGCTGGACACGTATGCCGAGCACTCCGTCGGCCTCATGGCCGTCGTTCCCGGCGACCCGGTGAAGCCGGTCATATGGGACGAGTACAAGCGGCTTACGGATATTTACGAGCCGGAGGCAGGCAAATTCGAGCTAATCGAACGGTTCGCCTTTTACGAAAGAGCCAAACAAGCGTACGCCATCGTAGCGACCGGGGAAACGGCGCAGTATGCCAACATTATTTTGAAGAAAGGCGTCATCAAGCCTTGAAAGCGACGGGATATGTTGAAGAATGTTACAAAAGAACGAAACTTTCTGTCCGCATCATCGTAAGTAAAGTGTACCCGAAAGGCTTGGGGGTGTAAAATAATGCTCGCTTTCTATTGGGGACTGCTGCTGACAGGCGCTCTGTTCGCGCTCGTTACGGTTGTATTCGGAGATTTGCTCAGCAATGCGCTGGACGGCCTGCTTGATTTCTTGTCCGGCGATTGGCTGCAGTGGCTGCAGCCGATGGTGATTTTCAGCGCTATCGCGACGCTCGGCGGGGCGGGAATACTGCTGACCGAATATACCGGGCTTAGCGCTGCGACGGTGTTCGTGCTGTCCTTGCTCATCTCGATCGCCGTTGCCGTGCCGGTCTATCTGTTCTATGTCCGGCCGATGGACAACAGCGAGAACTCGGTGGCCTTCTCGATTCGCGATCTGGTCGGGCGCATCGGCGAAGTCTCCGTTCCGATTCCCGTCGGGGGATGCGGAGAAGTTCTGGTCAGGACGACCGGAGGATTGACGAACCAGATTGCGGAAAGCTTCGATGGGGAAAGCATCGAGTCGGGGGCCAGAGTCGTGGCTGTCGACGTGAGAGACGGCGTGCTGCTCGTCTCCCGGCTCGATTCTTAAATAAATAGACGCCGATGACGAGCGATTCCTTTCGTCATCGGTCGTCACCTTCGGTGTTGAAAAATTCGCCGGAGGGTTCCATCCAATTTTTCAAGATAGAAAAGAGAGGGAGATGACACATGAGTGATGTTTTGCTTGTACCCGTCATTGTCGTCGCAGTGATTGTCGCGCTTGGCCTTGCTTTCTGGGCCAGGTACAAAACGGTCAGTCCCGACGAAGCGATGATCGTGACCGGCTCGTTTCTCGGCAGCAAGAACGCGATGACCGACGATACCGGACGCAAAATTAAAATCGTGCGCGGGGGCGGCGCCTTCATCTTGCCGGTGTTCCAGAAGGCCGAGTTTTTGTCGCTGCTATCGCATAAGCTTGACGTCTCGACGCCGGAAGTATATACCGAGCAAGGGGTTCCGGTCATGGCCGACGGCGTGGCCATCATCAAGATCGGCGGCACGGTCGAGGATATCGCCACAGCCGCGGAGCAGTTCATGGGCAAGCCGACCGAGGCGCTGAAGGGCGAAGCCCAGGAAGTGCTGGAAGGCCATCTGCGGGCGATTCTCGGCTCCATGACCGTGGAAGAGGTGTACCGCAACCGCGACAAGTTCGCTCAGGAGGTGCAGGGCGTTGCCGCGAAGGATCTGAAGAAGATGGGCCTGCAGATCGTCTCGTTCACGATCAAGGACGTGCGCGACAAGCACGGTTATCTTGACGCTCTCGGCAAACCGCGCATCGCAGCGGTCAAGCGCGATGCGGAGATTGCCGAAGCCGAAGCGGTGCGGGACGCCAGAATCCAGAAGGCGCGCGCCGAGGAGGAAGGCCAGAAGGCGGAGCTGCTGCGCGATACGAACATAGCCGAAGCGAACAAGGAGAAGGAGCTCAAGGTCGCCTCGTTCAAGAAGGAACAGGACATGGCCAAGGCGGAAGCCGACCAGGCTTACCATATCCAGGAAGCGCGCGCCCGGCAGAGCGTCGTCGAGGAGCAGATGCGCGTCGAGCTCGTCCGCAAGGAGCGCGAGATCGACCTGGAGGCCAAAGAAATTTTGCGCCGCGAGAAGCAGTATGATGCCGAAGTGAAGAAGAAAGCGGACGCCGACCGCTATGCCATCGAGACGCAGGCGGAAGCGGATAAGCTGCGGCAAATTCGCGAGGCGGAAGCGATGCAGTACCGGATCGAAGCCGAAGCGAAGGCGCTCGCCGAGCGCAAGCGGCTGGAAGGATTGGCTGTCGCTGATGCGGAACGGGCCAAAGGTGCGGCCGAGGCCGAAGTGATCCGGCTGCGCGGTCTGGCGGAGGCGGAAGCGAAGGAAAAGCTGGCGGAAGCGTTCGAGAAGTTCGGCGAAGCGGCTGTGCTCGATATTATCGTGAAGATGCTGCCTGAGCTGGCAGGCAAGGTGGCGGAACCGATCAAAGGCATCGACAAGCTGACCGTTGTCGATACGGGCAACGGCGAAGGAGCGGCCCGCGTGAGCAACTATGTGACCTCGCTGATGGCCACGGCTCCGGAGATGCTGAAGAACGTCAGCGGAATCGACGTCGAACAGCTGATCAAAGGGTTCACCCAGCGCAGCTCCATCGCCGCTCCCGCCGCTCAACCGGTCAAGGCCGCGCCATTGCAGCCGGCTGCCAAGCCGGTCGCGGAGGAACCTGCGGACATTCCACCGGCGAAGGTCGACGAGTAATTTACGAACCGATATTTTCGGTATATAATGATTCGTACGGAAATCATTGATCAAATTCATGCTTCAGAGGCAGCCGGTGCGGCTGCCTTTCTGTTCGCCAGCATCGAAGGGGCAGCTCGATCTTTGCAGTACGAAATGGAGGAGAAGGAGTGGCTAGCGCGATCAATACGCATACGGATTTGACGGAAGGACCGATAGGCCGGACGCTGATCTTTTTTGCGATTCCTTTGCTGCTGGGCAATGTTCTGCAATCGCTCAACGGAACGGTCAATGCGATCTGGGTCGGCAAATTTTTGGGAGAAAGCGCCTTCGCCGCAACCTCGAACGCCAACAACATCATGTTTTTTCTGCTCAGTCTCGTGTTCGGCATCGGCATGGCTTCCACGATCCTGGTCGGGCAAAGCATCGGCGCCCACAATGAAGCACAGGCCAAGCGGGTAGTCGGCACGAGCCTGCTCTTTTTCATGGGCGTTTCGCTGTTGATCATGGCGGGCGGCCTAATGCTCTCCGATCGGATTCTGCTGTGGATGCACACGCCGGCGGACGCCATGCCTCATGCCGCCACTTATTTGCGGATTTCATTCCTCGGCGTTCCGTTCATGTTCGGTTTCCAATTCGTCATGATGATCATGCGCGGCGCCGGCGATTCCAAGACGCCGTTTTATTTTCTGCTGTTGTCGACAGCGCTCGATATCGTGCTCAATCCGCTGTTCATTTTCGGCCTCGGCCCGCTGCCGCGGCTGGAAACCGCCGGATCGGCCACGGCCGCCGTATTGGCGCAAAGCGCCAGCCTGGTGCTGCTGATCGTATATTTGTACCGCAAGCGGTATTTTTTGCGGCTGACCCGCCAGGATAAGCATTACGTCCGCCTGGACCGGGCCATTGTCGGCGCCCTGGTCAAGAAAGGAATCCCGATGGGGCTGCAAATGATGGTCGTGTCGACGAGCGCTATCGCTCTCGTCAATCTGATCAACGGGTTCGGCTCAGCCGCCACCGCCGCATTCGGCGCGGCGATGCAGCTGGCGAGCTATGTACAGATGCCGGCCATGGCCATCGGCGGCGCCGTCTCCTCGCTTGCCGCCCAAAACATCGGGGCGGGCAAGTGGGACCGCGTGCACAAGACGACGATGATGGGCATCGCCATCAACTTTGTGATGACCGGCGCGCTGGTCGGCATCATCTACGTGTTCAATCGGCAGGCGCTGAGCCTGTTTCTCCAGGACGAGGCGGCGATCGCGATCGGCATGACGGCCAACGCCATTACGTTATGGGCGTTCATCCTTTTCGGCATCACCTTCGTCGTGTCCGGCGTCGTCCGCGCGACCGGCGCGGTAATGGTGCCGCTATTGACGACGTTCCTTGCGCTTTGGTGCATCCGCGTGCCGCTCGCTTACTATTTGGGAAGCCAATACGGCATCGATGCGCTGTGGTGGAGCTTTCCGCTCGGCTTCGCCGTCGGCATCGTCTGCTCGGTCGCTTACTACGTATGGGGCGGCTGGCGCCGCGCGACCATGTTATCCGCCGAGTCTGCGAGCGTAAGCTGAAGCCTCACATACTTTTCGCGCCGTTCGGGCAAACCAACCAAGGAGAATGAAATCCGACATTTCACTTGGGAAGGGAAGAAGAGGAAATGAGCGTGCAAATACTGCCAAAGCCGCGCATTCAGCTGCCTGATTTGCAGGATAAAGTCGCCTGGATTACCGGCGCCGGCTCCGGCATCGGACATGCCGCCGCAATGCTGCTGGCGCAGCAAGGCATGAAGGTGTGTCTGGTCGATGTGAAGAACGATCGGCTCGCTCAGACAGTGAAGGACATCACGGATGCGGGCGGCCAGGCGATGACGGTCGATGCGGACGCAGCGGACCCGGCCCGGATCGCGCAAGCCTTCGAGCAGACGGTGAAGCAGTGGGGGCGGCTCGACGTCGTGTTCGCCAATGCCGGAATCAACGGTGTCCTTGCTCCGATCGAGGACATGAAGCCGGAGGATTGGGACCGCACGCTGGACGTCAATCTGAAGGGGACGTTCCTGAGCGTGAAATATGCCATACCGCATATGAAGCAAAGCGGCGGCAGCATTATCATCACAAGCTCGATCAACGGCAGCCGCAGCTTCTCCGGATTCGGCATGACGGCTTACAGCGCCTCCAAGGCGGGACAGGTCGCTTTTGCCAAGATGGCTGCTCTGGAGCTGGCCCGCTACAAAATCCGCGTCAATGCGATCTGTCCTGGCTCGATCGAGACGAATATCAAGGAAAATACGCAGCCGACGCCGGAGCTCGGCAAAATCAAGATTCCGGTAAAATACCCGGAAGGCAGCCAGCCGCTGGAGCACGCTCCCGGGCAGCCGGAGCAGGTCGCCGAGCTGGTCGCTTTCCTGGCGTCGGAGGTATCCAGCCATATTACCGGCACGGAGCTGTTCATCGACGGCGCCGAATCGCTGCTGTGAATGTTCACGGTTAACATCGAACGTTTGGAAGGGCAGTCCCGTTCTCCGGGGCTACCCTTTTTTTCTTTGCGGGGGTGGCTGCTGCAGCCGTTTTGGCGCCTGGGCTTGTCCGATCGCCTCATAAATATGGTATAGTGGTACAATAGACGCCGTTGACGAACGAACCCTTTATCATCGGCCGTCACTTCGGCTGAGAACAGCTGCTTATGATCCACAATGTCGCGGCGCTTGGAGCTGGCTGTCATCACCGCCGTACAGGGGAGGAGAAGCCGTTGAACGAGGACTTTATTCAAATCAAATCATTGGAAGGCGATCTGAAAATTTCTCACAAAAAGCCCGGATTCGGACTGACCGTATCGACCAAGGAGCTCGTCTACCAGAAGCCGCACGCAAACTACATTATCAAGCTGGAAGATATCGTCAGCATTACGCCTTACGAGGAGCCGCGTTACCGCCGCCCGATCGTCTTTCACAGCCGCAAAGCGGAGGGGAAAGAGATCGTGAATCTCGAGGCGGGAATGCCTCATTACCGCATTTACGTCAAGAAGGCGACGCTGCATAACCGGAGTGGCCAGTTTCGGCTAGGGGCGTCGCAGTTTATTTTGCCGGTGCTCGGCGAGCTGCTAATGATCATCTCGAAGCATGCGGGCCTTGACGCCATCGTATGATCAGGACAGTCTCCGGCCGCGTTCGCATGACATGCAGCTTGTACGTAAAAAGGACCTCCGCTGTCCACGGCCAGGTGGAGCTTGAGGTCCTTTTTTCAGTGGGGGCAGCCTATTCCCGCTCGTTCAGCCATTTCAGCTTCTCCAGCGCTTTGAAGAAAAGGCTGAGCACGATCGCCAGCACGGTGGCCAGTGCCATGCCCTTCAAGGAGAAATGCCCGATATTGACGGACGCCCCGCTTATGCCGATCACAAGAACGACCGTCGTCAGGATCATATTGCTCGGCTTGGAGTAATCGACCTTGCTCTCAACGAGCATCCGGATGCCGGAGGCGGCAATGATGCCGAACAAGAGCAGCGAGACGCCACCCATCACTGCGGACGGAATCGTCTGGATCAGCGCCGCCAGCTTGCCGACGAACGACAGGATGATCGCCAGGACCGCAGCTCCGCCGATGATCCAGGTCGAATATACGCGGGTTAGCGCCATCACCCCGATGTTCTCGCCGTAAGTCGTGTTCGGCGTCGAGCCGACGAAGCCGGAGATGACGGTGGAGATGCCGTTGCCGAGCAGTGAGCGGTGCAGGCCCGGATCTTCCGACAAGTTGCGGCCGACGATGTTGCTGGTGACGATCAGGTGGCCGATATGCTCGGCAATGACGACCAGCGCAGCGGGAGCGATGACGGCGATCGCGGTCAGGCTGAACTGCGGCGCATAGAAGGTCGGGAGCGCGAGCAGATCGGCTTCGGCCACCGCTTCAAAATGAACGAGCCCGATGCCCCAGGCGATCACATACCCGGCGACGATGCCGACCAGAATCGGGATGATCTTGAGAAAGCCGCGAAACATGACCGAGCCGATAATCGTGATCAACAAGGTCGATACGGATACGATGATGGTCGGCACGTCCGGCTTCCAGTCGGCTGCGCTGACGTCCGCCGGCTTGATGATGCCGGCCATTTCGGCCGCGACCGGGACGAGCTCGAGCCCGATGACGGCGACGATGGCGCCCATCGCGGCGGGCGGGAAGACGACGTCGAGCCAGCGGGCGCCGGTTTTTTGGATGACCAGGGCGACCAGAATGAAAATGATCCCCGTCACGATAAATCCGCCCAGCGCGGCCTCGTACGATTGACCCGAGCCGAGCACCGCGAACACTGGCGACAGGAAGGCGAAGCTGGAGCCGAGGTAGGCGGGAATTTTGCCTTTGCAGATGAACAGGTACAGCAAGGTGCCGATGCCGTTCATCAGCAGGATCGTTGCCGGGTCCACCTTGAAGAGGATCGGCACGAGCACGGTGGAGCCGAACATGGCGAACAAGTGCTGCAGGCTGAGCGGCAGACTCTGCGCGATAGGCGGCCGTTCGTCCACTCCGATTTGGCGTTGCTGCAAAGAAATGCACCCTTTCGATCATTATGGAATGAAACCTTTCCGTATTTTATCAAATTTCGACAAAAAGTCTACGAAAAAATAAGCTACAGCATGATCTTTTTTGCAATCCCCTTTTATAGAAAAGCTCCTTGGGAATGTTCGTCAGAAGCACGGCCTTCCGACCGATGCGGGGCCCACCCGGGGCCGAGACCCCAGCTAAGGCGCGGGCTACACCGGTGACCGGGCCCCCAGCTGAAGCGCGGGGCCCACCCGGGGCCGAGCCCCCAGCTAAGGCGCGGGCCCCACCGGTGACCGAGACCCCAGCTGAGCACGGGCTACCACCGGTGACCGAGACCCCAGCTGAAGCGCGGGCTACACCGGTGACCGAGACCCCAGCTGAAGCGCGGGCTACCACCGGT
>Ga0207865_101208_pt1 | contig 20645 bp, 21 predicted proteins | sample HigsolmetaAR204D_FD_184836 | JGI IMG/M metagenome (GOLD analysis project Ga0207865, IMG submission 184836) | Ionic liquid and high solid enriched microbial communities from the Joint BioEnergy Institute, USA - AR20-4-D (SPAdes) (version 2) ...
TTTCGGTTTGGCTGCTGTATGTCAACGGGTATGACGACACGTCAGCCAAACCGAAAGGAAAGAACTTGCCCAGCCCGGGAGCGGGATGGCTTGGCAAGTTGGGGCTCGTCGTTGCCGTCGGGAACAATCTGTTCGAAACGCTGATGTTGAATCTCACGTTGCTGCGTGACGGACAGACCCTGTGGGAACGGGGCGATGCGATATGGGAACAGAATGAAGTTAGAACGGAAGAACGCTGCGAAATCGCGCAGCCCAATCATCCGGCAGAACTTCTTACGCTGCAGTCGCGCCGCCTGCAGCTGAAGCGGAGCGGCGGCAAAGTCATCGGGTATTCGCTGCTCGGCGGCGATTTCTTTCCGCCGGAAAATGCGTTTGCCGAACAGATGACCGTATGGCGGAAAAGCAAGGAATCTGGCGGCGGGCCCGAAGAATACAAACCTCGCCGTCACGATCCGTCGCGGCAAGTTTGGCGGGATTTTGCGGCACTCTTCGCGAACAGCAGCGGTCATCGCAGCCCCGGGGTCGTCAGTTGGGTAAAGCAGTTGAATAATCGAAAAATTGTCAACCGTCCGCTGTTTCGTTTCCAAATCGCCGCTGTCAAGTATGGCGACAAAGATTTTTTCATCGATGATGTGTTCAGCGACGGCATTGCTTTCCATGGAGATCTGCTGGACGGCGACCTCATGGAGGAACGGTGGATCGGCCGCATTTTGCAAGAAATCGAAACGACCGAGCTGCTGGTCGGACAAGTCGGCCAGCTCGCGCAAAATATTGCCAGAGTGACGGGAGACAGCGATGCGAATCGCCTTCGCCGCACGGCGAGCGAAGCTCGGGAACAAGCGTACTATCGGTTGGACAGGCCGTTCCGGAAGCTTCTGGAAGAGATCGACCCCGCACAGAATCCAGATGAGATGTCCGCCAAATGGTGGGAGCAAGCCCAGCGCATCGTCCGCGGATTGGGGAGAGAGTTGGTGGAGCAATGCGGCTTGCGCGCTTATGCGGAGCGGTCCTTTGAAGAAAATGGTCAGAAGATCCGTTACTCGGTCCCGCAAGCATATAATCAATTTTTGTATCGAACTGCCAACCATAATACATTGAAGGGAGGGAAGAAAGGTGAAACCGTCCAAAGCAGGGCAAATTAGTCAATTCGTTCAGGCACGCATCACCCGCCTGTCCCATATCAACAATGAGTCGAGGCTTGCAGCAACGTTGGCGAAGCTTCGCCGCGGTGTCGGCAAAGAACCGGGCAGCCTGCCGGAGCTGTGGGAAGTGACGCTCGACGGGATGCCGGAGGGCCTGCAAGGTAATGACGAACAGCCGAGTTTTGGCGAACGGGCGGCGCACACGGCGTTGACGTTATTTGCGCTTCATCAGCAAGGCAAAAAGGAGAAATGGATGAGCGAATCAGGCGCCACGCTGGGAGGGGCCATGCGCGAAATGATCCGGCGAAATTCGGAGCGGGAAACCGCGATCACGCGCCGCTTCTTGGCCGCGGTGACGGCAGACAGCTATGAAGAGTTGGTATGGCATCTGCGCGGGCTTGTCCAGTTGCTGCGTGCGGAAGACATCAAGCTGGATTATCCGTTGCTGGCGAAAGAGCTGTTTGACTTTCAGTATCCCGTCAGACGGGACCGTATTCGCCTCCAGTGGGGAAGACAATTTTACTGGCAACCGCCTCAGGAACGTTCCGACAATGGGTCCAATGATCAGAAATAAGGAGATGATATCCATGTCTTATTCAACCCGTCTGTATCTTGATGTCCATGCCTTGCAAACGGTCCCGGTCAGCTGCATCAATCGGGATGACACCGGAAGTCCGAAAACGGCCACATATGGCGGCGTGACGCGCTCGCGCGTCTCCTCGCAGAGCTGGAAACGGGCCATCCGCGTGATGTTCAAGGACTTGCTCCCTGAAGAAAAGCTGGGAGTGCGCACGAAAAAAATCGTGGACATGGTAGCGGAAGAAATTCAACGCCGCGGTGCGGCAGACGATCCCCAGGCCGCTGCGCAAAAAATCCTCGAGGCGGCCGGACTCAAGATCAAATCGGTGGAGAAAGGAACGGATGCGCTGTTTTTTCTCAGCCGGTCGCAAGCCGGGGCGTTGGCTCAACTCGCCGCGCAGGAACCGGAACTCCTGAAGGGAAGTTTGTCCAGAGAGGATAAGAAAAAGATCGCCAGAGCCTTAAGTGACCATCCTGCTATCGACGTAGCGCTGTTCGGGCGTATGGTGGCCGACGATCCTTCCCTGAACACGGATGCTTCGGCGCAAGTTGCGCACAGCTTGTCGACGCATAAGGTCAGCAACGAATATGATTACTTCACGGCAGTGGATGATCTGACTATGGAGGACAGCGCAGGAGCGAGTCATATCGGCACGATGGAGTTCAATTCGTCCACCATGTATCGGTACGCCACTGTGGCGGTACACCAGCTGGCGGAACAGTTGGCCGAAGATACGGTGCAGGCGGCGGTGCAGTTCGTTCGCGCCTTTGTCTGCTCCATGCCCACAGGCAGGCAGAATTCGTGTGCCAACCGGACTTTGCCGGACGCGGTACTCGTCACCTTGCGCAATGACCAGCCGATCAACCTAGTGGGCGCTTACGAAAAACCGGTGCCGGCCAGCGATGAAGGATACGTTGCGCCGTCCGCCCGGCGCCTCGTGCGCCATGCCCGCAACGTATACGGGCAGTTTGCCGGAGAACCGGTTTTGTCGCTCGTCACCGGCGAATTGTTGTCGGAGTTGGGAGACACGATGCCGCTGTCTGAACTGCTCGATACTTTGGCGAGAGCGCTGCCCGAACACTTGCCCGCTGGCAGGAATGTCTTATGAGCACGTTGCTGTTGCGGCTGGCGGCTCCGCTGCAGTCCTGGGGGAGCGATGCCAAGTTTGAACGCAGGGGCACCGAACGGGTGCCGACGAAAAGCGGTGTCATCGGGATGATCGCGGCAGCGCTTGGACGCAGGCGTCATGAAAGTGTGGAGGATTTGTTACGGCTGCGTTTTGGCGTCAGGGTGGATCGAGAAGGGGCGCTGCTGCGGGATTTTCATACTGCCCGGCGGGACAAGCTGGCCTATGTAACGCACCGCTACTATCTCGCCGATGCCGTGTTTCTTGTCGGTCTGGAGGGATCGGAGGAGCAGCTGACGGCGATTGACCGTGCCTTGCGTCAGCCAGCGTATCCGCTGTTTCTCGGACGCCGTTCCTGCCCTCCGGAAGGCCGGGTGTCGCTGGGCATCCGTTCCGGAAGGCCGCTGTTGTCCGCGCTGCAGGAAGAGCCGCCGTTGACGGACAGAAAGCCGTCCCAGTGGCGTTTTGTTTATGATGCTGAACCAGGCGAATCGCGTGCTTATGTGCAGCGGGATCTCCCGCTGTCTTATGATTCGGCACATCGCAAGCATGGATTTCGCCGGATTGCGGAGAAGACGATGCCGACCGATACGGCGGCCGGGGAGCGGCATCCTGAACAGGCGACAGATCATGATCCGTTCCTGGGATTGGAGGGGGATTAGTCGATGTACTTGTCGCGGGTGATATTGAATGATCGCAAGAGGGATACGCAGCGTGCCCTCGCTTCTCCCCAAATCATCCATGGGGCAGTGGAATCCAGCTTCCCGAGGAATGGTTCCAGGCCGGAATCAGCTCGCAAGCGGCTGCTGTGGCGTGTGGATTATGTGGCGGACAAGTGTTGTCTGCTCCTGCTGAGTGAAGATCGGCCGGATTTGACATCTTTGATCCAACAGTTCGGATATCCGGACGTCCAGCCACAGGGAGAGACGAAAGCGTACGCTCCTTTTCTGGACAAGCTGCGCAACGGCCAGCGCTGGCAATTTCGCTTGCGGGCCAATCCGGTGCGCAGCAGTGCCAGAGAAGCAGATGAACGTACCGGTAGAGGCAAAGTCTTCGCACACGTTACCCCGGAACAACAAAAGCAATGGCTGATGGCGCGGGCAGAAGGTTGCGGTTTTGCCGTGAAACCGGAAGAATTTAATGTCGTTCACACTGATTGGAAAACATTCCGCAAAGCAACGCAAGGCCAACATCGTGTTGTACTGCGCACCGCCACGTTCGAAGGAGTGTTATCCATCACAGACGCTGAACGCTTTCGGTTAGCGCTGACCAGCGGCATCGGGAGAGCTAAGGCGTATGGCTGCGGCCTGATGACGATCATGCCGATTGCGGGGGGATGATATGGGTTCAAAACGTACGAGCATGGACAAGCCCGGGCTGCACGCTCTTCCAACCGTACGTGACCGGTTTTCGTTTCTTTATCTGGAACGGTGTACTATCAATCGTCAGGACGGAGCGATCACGGTAACGGATGCGCGTGGTACTGTACACGTTCCGGCTGCATCGCTGGGCGTGCTGATGCTGGGCCCCGGTTCCACAATCAGTCATCGTGCGATAGAATTGATCGGCGATACGGCAACCAGTGTCATCTGGGTGGGGGAGAGAGGCGTTCGATATTATGCCCACGGGCAACCGCTCACCCACTCGGCGCATTTGTTGATTCGCCAGGCGGAATTGGTATCCAATACAAGATCGCGGATTGCGGTGGCCCGCCACATGTATCAGCTTCGCTTTCCGGATGAAGATGTATCCAAATTGTCCATGCAGCAGTTGCGGGGACGCGAGGGAGCCAGAATTCGTGCGGTTTATCGGAAAGTATCCCAGGATACGGGGGTTCACTGGAAAGGCAGGGTTTATAATCCGAATGATTTCGGGGGAAGCGATGCGGTGAACATGGCATTGTCAGCGGCTCATGCCTGTCTGTACGGGGTGGTGCACAGCGTCATCGTCGCTTTGGGTTGCTCGCCAGGGCTGGGGTTCATTCATACCGGACATGAGCGATCGTTTGTGTACGATATTGCTGATCTGTACAAGGCGGAGTTGACGATTCCGATCGCTTTTCAGGTAGCGGCAGAACAGCCGAAGGATATCGGCGGGACGACGCGGCGGCGAGTGCGTGATGCGATCGCGGATGGACGTATTTTGGAAACCGTGGTGAGAGACATTCGCGCCTTGCTGCTGGACAAGGAAGAGGCTCAGGATGAGCGCCTGGATGTCAACATTGTACGATTATGGGATGATAGAACTGGGGCCGTGGCCCATGGGGTGTCTTACGGCAAACGATTGGATGAGGATGACGAAGGACTGGAAGAAGGTTATGGAAATCTGCTGGAGGAACGCTCATGATCGTGCTTACATTAACGAACGGCCCGCCTTCCTTGCGCGGAGAATTGACGAGGTGGCTGCTGGAAATCGATACCGGCGTGTACGTGGGGCGAGTTAGTGCAAGGGTACGAGAACAGATTTGGCACCGGGTTCAGGAACATGTTCAAAGCGGCCGGGCGATCATGGTATTTCATTCTGGCACAAGCGAGCAAGGTTTGGACTTTCGAACCCATAACGCGGAATGGGAACCGATTGATTTTGACGGACTGAAATTGATGCTACGCCCATCGTTGCCTCGAATAGCAAGTCGGGACGCCGTACCAGAGGAAACGTTAAACGGTAAATTCAGCAGGTCGGCAAAGATGCAGACAGCAAAGCGCATGACGAAAAGCGTCTATCGGCCTTGGCATGATTATGTCGTCATCGATGTCGAAACGACAGGATTGTCCCCGGAACGCGATGAAATGATGGAGATTGGTGCGGTGAAAGTGCGGGAGCGGCAGGTGGAAGCGACTTTTCAAGCCTTGTTGAAGATTAATGGCAGGATATCGCCCTCTGCATCGAAATTAACCGGATTAACGGAAGAGATGCTACAGGCTGAGGGGAGACGGTTGGAGGAAGTATTGCCCGAATTCCTTGCTTTTATCGGAGATTTGCCGGTGATAGCGCATCATGGCTATTTCGACTACGCTTTTATCCGGGCGGCGTGCGCAAAATACGGTTTTCCGCTTATTACCAATCAACGGACGGATACGAACTCGCTGGCCAAACGCTGCATTGATAAGTTGGCAAATTACAGGCTGGATACGTTGGTTGACTATTTTCAGATCCCGGTTAAACGGCTGCACCGCAGTTTGGATGACTGTTTTGCCACAATGCAACTTTATCAGAAACTCAATGAAATCAGGGAGCAAGAGTTATAAAAAGCGGATGATTACGGGATTTTTTTAGTATGTTCCCCGCGTGTGCGGGGGTGATCCCCTCGGCCTTCGCCGCCTTCCCACGCTGATTGAATGTTCCCCGCGTGTGCGGGGGTGATCCTCAAATTCACGACTTTCGTAGTACGCCCTATCCATGTTCCCCGCGTGTGCGGGGGTGATCCCCCGATCATCGACCAGTCCAAGGTTTACAGCGGATGTTCCCCGCGTGTGCGGGGGTGATCCAACTAACTCTTTACTCAATTTTTATTTTTCTCCATGTTCCCCGCGTGTGCGGGGGTGATCCTAAACTCACCTTATCAATTACATAGTGAAACAAATGTTCCCCGCGTGTGCGGGGGTGATCCCTAACCCTGAAAACGGATGGCCGGCCAATGCCCATGTTCCCCGCGTGTGCGGGGGTGATCCTCAAGAATTACGAGTATTACTCGATGTCGGCGTATGTTCCCCGCGTGTGCGGGGGTGATCCCACGCCAGCGCCGAAAAGCCGCGCCACTACGCGATGTTCCCCGCGTGTGCGGGGGTGATCCCTGGCGGTACGGGCAATATTACGATTGCGGACGGATGTTCCCCGCGTGTGCGGGGGTGATCCTTAGAAGTGTGTTACAATAGAGCTAAATTACATATGTTCCCCGCGTGTGCGGGGGTGATCCCGGAGGAGGTGGCAATCGATGTATGAGCACATGATGTTCCCCGCGTGTGCGGGGGTGATCCGAATACGCGACCGATTTTGATGTCGTCGTTTACATGTTCCCCGCGTGTGCGGGGGTGATCCCAAACGGGTAATAGCCGATCTTTGGGAAGATGTATGTTCCCCGCGTGTGCGGGGGTGATCCTAAGAATCACACGCTTTCCGCTACAAAATTTTGAATGTTCCCCGCGTGTGCGGGGGTGATCCTTTGCCGCCAAGAATTTCGGAGGTTCGTACACAATGTTCCCCGCGTGTGCGGGGGTGATCCTGGATTGGAAAGCAATTGCGCAAGAGATTTTGGATGTTCCCCGCGTGTGCGGGGGTGATCCTTGAGAATGGACATTTCCGCCATTTTTATAGAGATGTTCCCCGCGTGTGCGGGGGTGATCCATCAAGGGTGATGCAACATGAACCGAGGCGACAATGTTCCCCGCGTGTGCGGGGGTGATCCTGTTCGAAGGCGTCGGCGGCGAAGGGTTGATGGATGTTCCCCGCGTGTGCGGGGGTGATCCCGAAATTGGGATAAGTTAGAATTAGGTGACACAATGTTCCCCGCGTGTGCGGGGGTGATCCTGGCGCGGTCGACGTAAACGCGGATACGTTTCAATGTTCCCCGCGTGTGCGGGGGTGATCCTTGAACGGGCAGAGATAGCAGCGTGACCGTCTGATGTTCCCCGCGTGTGCGGGGGTGATCCTAGAATATGGGGGAAATGCATGGGCGCATACAAATGTTCCCCGCGTGTGCGGGGGTGATCCCGCCTCGCTGCAATCGCGTACGCCGATATCGTCATGTTCCCCGCGTATGCGGCTTGCGTACGAGTGATTTTGCAGAGAGAATGTATGGCGGCGACCAATGGGGCGTCGCTCCTTGATGGCGTTACATGCGCGAGCTCTGGCCCGCGGTCGCAAGCACGGCTGTCTGGAACGAATACCGCATACTTTGGTCCTCGCGCTGCTGTGCGTTCATCGGCAGGTCAAGTGGAGAATGGCGGCCATTCCGCTTCTACTAAGCCTCGACGAGTGGATGGCAGAACAAGACCTGGTCCCCGAGGACCAGGTCTGCTTTAATGGCTTGCGAGGCTGCAGCGGCGTTGGCTTAATGGAATTGAACGTCGATGCGTTTTCTTGTATCTCCCTGCTGCTTCGGCATGCGGATTTCCAGCACGCCGTTCCGGTACGTCGCTTTGATGCCCTCAGGCGATACGTCGTGCGGCAGGGTAACGGACCGGTGAAAACGGCCAGCAAAACGCTCCTGCCGGTGCATATGCTCCTCCTTCACCTCGTTCACCCGGTTCACCGTTCCGCTGATCGTCAGCACGTTGCGGTCGACGTCGATGCTGACGTCTTCCTTTTTCTCCAGTCCCGGGATGTCGCAGGTCGCCACCACTTCATGCCCGGTTTCGTACACATCGACATTCAGATGGCCAAAAACATGTGCCAGGCCCCCTTTCAGACCGGAAAAATCATGCGAGAAAAACCGGTCCAGCTCGCGTCTCATGTTCTCGAGATGGCGGAACGGTTCGTACGGTACAAGCGCCATTAGTCATACCTCCATGCGTGATAAATATTGGACAATGTGATTATAACCGGATGCTATAGCGATTATTCGGAGCATCTTCTTGGCCGCGGCATGGAAAAGGGGTATGTATGTTCAGCGGCGGCCATAGCGCACCTTCCGCAGTTTGAACGGGGATGCTCCGGAGAGGAGTGACCGTTTGACAAATGGTGCGGGCTAGCCCATGATAAACGGTGAGAATATCGGACAAAGGAGCCTGACATGATACGTTTTGCGGTTATCGGAACGAATTGGATTACGGAGTCGTTTATCGAAGCGGCGCGAGAGACGGGAGAGTTTGTGCTGGCGGCAGTCTATTCGCGGACGGAGGAACGGGCGCGGGAGTTCGCCCGCAAGCACGGAGCCGAAGCGGTTTACACCGATTTGCAGGCGATGGCGGCCAGCGGCGCGATCGATGCCGTGTATATTGCCAGCCCGAATTCGCTGCATGCGGAGCAGGCGATCGTCTGCATGAATCATGGCAAGCATGTGCTGTGCGAGAAGCCGATCGCCTCCAACGTCGGCGAGCTGCAGGAGATGATCGAAGCCGCGAAGCGCAATGGCGTTGTGCTAATGGAAGCGATGAAGTCGACAGTGCTCCCCAACTTTGCCGCGGTGCGCGAGCATTTGCCCAAGCTGGGGCCGATTCGCCGCTATTTCGCCAGCTTTTGTCAGTATTCGTCGCGCTATGACGCCTATAAGAAGGGAACGGTGCTCAATGCGTTCAACCCGGCGTTCTCCAATGGCTCCCTGATGGATTTGGGCATTTATGGCGTCTATCCGGCCGTCGTGCTGTTCGGAAGACCCGAGCGGGTGCAGGCGAGCGGCGTCATGCTGGAGTCCGGAGTCGACGGGGAAGGGACGGTGACGCTGCAGTACAAGGATATGGATGCGGTCGTCATCCATTCGAAAATGACCGATTCCTACTTGCCTGCGGAGATTCAGGGCGAGCATGGCACGATGGTTATCGATAAAATCAGCCGCCCGTCCAGCGTACAAATCCGCTACCGCGACGGATCGACGGAGGATTTGACGCGGCAGCAGCACGCGAACGAGATGTTCTACGAAGCGCAGGAATTTATTCGGCTGATCCGCTCCGGCCTGCGGGAGTCGCCCGTCAATTCGCACGCCCATTCTTTGCTCACGCTCGGCATTCTGGACGAGGCCCGGCGCCAGTTCGGGCTCGTGTTCCCCGCAGACGCAAAGTCTGTGCGATAGGCAGGGCCGCCGCAGAAGCTGTTATGGCGGCACTATAAACCAATGCGAGGGGGCGCAAGGCATGCCCTGGCCCTGTAGGCGCAGCCGCGCTTAAAGGCAAGGCATCCACGGCAAACAGGCGCAGCACAACCGCAGGCAGGTATGGCCCGGCGGGCAATGGCTGGTGCGGCGTCGAGGTTCGCGTGTGCCCTCCGCACTCCTATCCCCCTCCATCTATACCGCACCGTATCCCGACTCGTCTCCCGCAATTTTGAATGATCCTTCTCCAAAAATATCGTTTTCTTAAGCATTTTCTTAAAACGGTTTTCACATTTGTCAGGTAGTATCAAGGTATACCGATAAAGAAAGCGATTAGAGAAGGAGAGACGGCGATGGACAGCGGCTTTTTCATAAATTTGGTCGATCAGTACGGGTACTGGATCTTTTATTTGGCGCTAAGCTTCGGGCCGTTCGGCATTCCGCTGCCCAATGAGGTGATCGTGACGACGAGCGGCCTGATTACCGGCAACGGGGGCTTGCTCCCTTGGCTCGTATATCTGTGCATCGTTTCCGGGATGATCACTGCGGTTACGGCTGGTTTTCTGATCGGCAAGCATTTCGGCAATCCGCTGGTCGAGAAGCTTAGAAAACATCGCAAGTACGGCCGTTCCATGGCGGCGGCCGAACGGCTGTTTCACCGGTATGGGGGCATCGCTTTATTCGTCAGCTACTTCATTCCGATCATCCGCTACATCGCGCCGGTTATGGCGGGAGCAAGTCGCATCCCGTACCGGACGTTCGCAGCGGTATCGTATGCCGGCGCGGTGACGTGGACGCTGCTGTTTTTCGGCTTCGGCTATTTGGCGGGGGACGAGCTGGCCGATGCGCTTGCTGCCCTGCATCCGGAGAAGGTGCTGGCTCCTTGCCTGACGGGAATGCTCATCGTGCTATCTGGCATTCGGAAATATTTTCCCGCTGCCGAAGGGGAAGGAGATGTCGGGGCATGAAGGCCGGCGACCGTCAGCCGAGCAGCAGACAACACGGCGAAGGAGGAAACGATGCTGAAAGCTGGGCAGATACGCTATCATACATTCGGAGAGCCTGAGCAGGTGCTGCGCTGGGAACGGATGACGTTGGCGCCGCCGGCAGCCGGAGAAATGCTCGTCCGCATGAAGGCGCGGCCGATCAACCCGTCGGACTTGATCCCGATTCGCGGGTCTTACGCCCACCGCATAGCGCTTCCCGCCGTGCCCGGCTACGAAGGCGTCGGCATCGTCGAGGAGGTCGGGCCTGACGTTCCGAAGGAGCTTGTCGGGCGGCGCGTGCTGCCCTTGAGGGGAGAGGGCACGTGGCAGGAAGTTGTGAGAACATCCGCGGCATTGGCCGTGCCCGTCCCGGACGAGCTGGGCGACGCGACAGCGGCGCAGCTATATATTAATCCGCTTACGGCGTGGCTCGTGTGCACGGAGGTGCTGGCGCTTAAGCCGGGCGACATCGTGCTGGTCAATGCCGCAGGCTCATCGCTCGGCCGCGTGATCGCCCAACTGGCGAAGCTGCGGGGCTTTCGGTTGATTGCCGTAATCCGAAACCGCGTACATACGAAAGAGCTGCTCCGGCTTGGCGCGGCGCATATCGTTCACACGGCGGAAGCCGACCTGTACCCCTCGGTCATGGAGCTGACAAAAGGCCGCGGCGCTACCGCCGCCATCGATGCCATTGGCGGGCCGGAAGGGACGAAGCTGGCCCGCTGCCTGCAGCCCGGCGGCACGTACTTGTCGATCGGCCTGCTGTCCGGGGTGCCGGTCGATTGGGCCGCGATTGCTCGCGGAACCCGGGTCCGGGCGACCTTGTTCCATCTTCGGCACTGGCTGGCAAGAACCACGGCGCCGGCATGGCAGGACACGTTCCGCCGCTTAGTCTCGGCCGTCGCGGACGGTCATTTGCGGCTGCCGCCGGCCGCCGCGTCTTACCCGCTCGCGAAGTTTCGGGAAGCTGTCCGCGCCGCCGAGCGGCCCGGGAGGAGCGGCAAAATTTTGTTAACGGATTAAGGGGACCGGCAATGCGTGCCGCAATCCAAGCAGGAGCCGTTCGCCCAGCCTATGGCCGGGCATAGGGCCGATACGATAACGGAAATGACGGGGACGATCCGCTTTCTCAGGCGCTGAGTCGAGCCCCTTCCCGCGCGTTGGCCCAGGTGACAGACGGCCTGCTTCGAGACATTCAGGCGAACGAGCGCATCTCGCCATATTTTATATTGCTGATTGCTCGCTGCTGGCGCTGGAGCCGCTGCCTCACATGGAGGAGCTGCAAAAGCTCGATCTGCGATGTGGAATGATTTTACATGAGTGGGGAATGATGTGTATACTATTGGAGTAATCATGTCATGCCGAGGTGAAACCGATGCAGAGATCGACGCGATTTGCTTCTCTGTTAGTAGGACTGCTGTTTGCCGGTTGCGTAGGCATAGCCAGCGCGGAGGCGTTGAACGTTCCGGCCGAAGCGAAGTCGGGCAAGCCGGTCAAGGAAGTGGTGAGCAATCCGGAGGCGGCGGCGCGCAGCATTGCTCATGACTATTTTAGGGAGATCGTGAGCCGGAAAGGCTCGGACGGCATTGCGCTCATCGACTTTGCCATCGTGAATGTCGATGCGTCGGATTTAAGCGAGCTGAAGGTGTCCGTCGCCCTCACCTACGATACCGACCATTACGGAGAATGGCCCCCCGTCGAATATTCGATCGTCCCGGTCCAAGGCAAATACCAGGTGAAAAAGCAGGTGTGCGTCATGGATGCGATCCCGGATTCCCCAGGGCGGGGGACGGTTAGCTGCAGCAAGCCGCTTCGGCAGGACGGGTCGGCCTTGTCTGTATCGTCCTGATATCTTGATCGGTTCAGCCTTGAGGCCACTTCTTTCGCAAGCAAAACGCTGTTTTTGCCTGAACAAGGTCAGCCGGACTTCGGTTAGCCTATTTTCATATACCAATAAACGACAAGCCTCCGCCTCCCGTGGAGGCTGTTTGCGCTTCGCTTAGGCTTTCGGCGGCGCGGACGATTCGCGGACGATCAGATTGGGCGGCAGCAGCGTTTCCGTCAGCGGCTTGTCCGGGTCGGCGATCCGCTCCATGAGCCTTTCGACCGCGCAACTGCCGAACAGCTCGAGATCGACGTTGACCGTTGTGATCGTTGGCGTAGCGATGCGCGACAAGTAGCCGTTGTCGAAGCTGACGACGGAGACGTCCTCGGGCACGCGCAAGCCGATCTGCTGCAGGGCGGAGTTCAGCATGAAGCCGAGCCCGTCGTTGACGCAAAACCATGCGGTCGGATGAGCATCGAGCTGCTGGACAAGGTTATTAATATAGGAGCTGTCCTCCTGCGCGTGATCGATGATAAAGCGGTCGTCCGCCTCCAGGCCGTGCTCGTGCAGGGCGAGCCGGTAGCCGTCCAGCCGCTCGTAGTAGCTCGGCGAAAAAGCGATATCTCCGACATACCCGATGGACCGGTGCCCGAGCCGGATCAGGTGGCGCACCGCTTCGTAAGCCCCGAACCGGTTGTTGGTCAGCACGCTGTCCGCCGCGATATCGGGATGGTGATGGTCGATCAGCACGGTCGGGATGCCCGTATCGATCACGGCATTGATATAATCGGTCGTGATATGGGAGAGCGCCAGCACCCCCGCCACCGACCGGTTCGCTACAAACGGCGGGAGGTCCAGCGCGGCGGCCTGCGCCTTGTTGACCGATTGGATCAATAGCTCGTAGCCGCGCTCGCGCACTTTCTTCTCGATGCTGAGATAGATGCCGCCGAAAAAGTTTTTCTGGGAGAACGCGAAATCGGAAGCGATCAGCGCAATACTGCCCCCGCCCGGCGCATTCGGCTGCCGCCGTTTCTTATCTTTGCTGTATACATAGCCCATCTGCTCCGCCGTTTCGATAATCAGCTGCCGCGTCGTCTCGCTGACGCCGGATTTGCCGGTCAGCGCCTGCGACACGGAGTTTTTGGACAGATTAAGCCGGTCGGCGATATCCTGCATCGTCACTTTCGCTTTCATGCCGTTCATCCCTTTCTTCCCTTTCCTGGTCAAGGCCGCGATCTGCCGATCCGATGCCTGCTCTTATGAATATTCCTATTGTCAATGACAGCGCAGCTTTGCGTCAACACTACAATTGTAACGTTACAAAATCATTTTGTAAAGTTAACATTGTAAATTGATATGTGACATTATAACTTGACTTTTTCGCTGATAATGATGATAATGAAGGCATAAACGCTTTCATTTGCCTTGTTTTTATTGTAAGTAACGTTACTTTACATTACTTTCGTGACGAAAATGGTGAATCTTTCGGGAGGTCTTGGGGACAATGAGAAAAAGTAACGCGGTTCTTCTCTTATCGGTCATGTTAGGCTCTGTGCTGTCCGCCTGCTCCACCGGCCAAGGAAATCCGGGAGGCGGCGCCGCAGCCGAGGGCGGCGTGACGACCATCGAATTTTGGGCGGCGCCCAATCCGACGCAGCAGGCGTATTGGCAGCAGATGGCCAAAGCGTACGAAGCGGACAATCCCGGCGTCAAGATCAACGTGAGCGTCATCAAGGAATCGCCGAGCTCGGAGGCGAGCATTCAGGCGGCGCTGGCCGGCAAGAGTGCGCCGACGATGTCCGAGAACATCAACCGCGGGTTCGCGGCGCAGCTGGCCGGAAGCAAGGCGCTCGTCCCGCTCGATACGCTGCCCGGTTTTGCCGAGATCGTCGGCAGCCGGAACATGTCGCAGACGATCGAATCGTGGTCGTTCGCGGACGGCCATCAATATGTATTGCCGATATACTCCAATGCGATGCTGTTCGGCTGGCGCATCGACCTCTTGAAGGAACTCGGCTATGACCGGCCGCCGCAAACGTATAGCGAAGTGCTGGAGCTGACCGGAAAGCTGAAGGCGGCGAATAAAGACCGCTACCTGTGGGCGAAGGCCGACCTGGCCGATCCGACCGCCTGGAAGCGCTGGTTCGACTTCTTCATGCTCTATAACGCCGCGTCGGGAGGCAACAATTTCATCGAAGGTAACCGGTTCGTCGGAGACGACAAGGCCGGCGTGGAGACGCTGACCTTCCTCGATAACCTGCGCAAGGCCGGCGGCCTTCTGACGCAGAATGCGACCGACCCGTTCGAGACCGGAACGAGCGTGTTCGCCGATCTCGGCCCGTGGACATTCACGTACTGGAAGGAGAAATTTCCGGAGATGAAATACGGCGAGACGTTCGCGCTGTCGATGCCGCCGGTGCCTGACGGCCAGGACCCGGCGGCAAGCAAGACGTTCGCAGATACGAAGGGGATCGTCATCTACGCCTCCGCTACGGAAGAGCAGAAGAAAGCGGCGATGGATTTCCTGAAGTGGGTTTACGCGAATCCGGAGAACGACCTGAAATGGTTCGAGCAGACGATGCTGCCGCCGGCGCGCGACGATCTGACGACGAACGAATCGTTCCAGGCCATCTTGAAGGCTAACCCGGAGCTGGCGCCGTATGCGGAGAATGTGCCGAACGCCGTGCCGCCGGTAGATAACGCGAAATATAACGAGCTGCAAACGCTGATCGGTCAGGAGGCGCTGAACAAGGTGGTGCGCGGCGAAATTTCGCCGCAGGATGGCTGGGCCAATATGAAGAAGGCCATCGAAGCCGCACTGAAATAAAGGAGTCTTCTTATGGAACGGCCTAACAACAGGTTGGGCTGGCTGTTTACCAGCCCGTACCTCATTTATTCCGTCGTGTTCTTTGTAGTTCCGCTCGTCTGGTCTTTGTATTTGTCCATTACCGACTGGGATCTGATCGCGCCGGAATATCATTTCGTCGGATTGGGCAATTTCCTGGACGCGCTCCGTTCGCCGGGCGTGCGCTCCGCGTTCTGGGTCACCTACAAGTTCATGCTCGTCTTCATTCCGATCGTGACGGTGATGGCGCTGACCGTGGCGGTGCTCGTAAGCGGGCTGCCGCGCTGCAAAAGCTTGTTCCTGATCGGCTTTTTCCTGCCGTACTTGTCGTCGGGGGTCGTTTCCTCGCTGATCGTCAAAGGGCTGCTGTCCTATAACAGCCCGGTGAATACGCTGCTTCGGGGCTTCGGCATCTCGATCGACTGGCTCGGCACGCCGATGGCTGCGCTGTTTGTCGTCGGCGTCATTTTGGCCTGGAAATTCACGGGCTATTATGCGCTCATCCTGACCGCCGGACTGGGCAGCATCGACAAGGAAATTTACGAAGCGGCCGCCATCGACGGCGTGACGGACCGCCAGCGGTTCTGGAAGATCACGCTGCCGCTGCTCTATCCGTCGCTGTATACGACGCTTATTCTGGCCTTCGGGGTCACCTTCGGCATCTTCACCGAAGTGTACCAGCTGACCGGCGGCGGTCCGAATTTCGCGACGAATACGTGGCAGATGGAGATTTTCAATCAGGCGTTCAAAAACTTGCAGGCCGGCTACGCATCCGCCGTAGCGCTGCTGGCGTCGCTCGCGACGTTCGCTTCGATCTATGTCGTCCGAAAACTATTGGAATGGTGGGGGAAGCGCTATGGTTGGAGCTAAACGCCATCGCCAGCTGCGGCTTGCGGTGCGCTATGCCTTCGCGCTCGTCCTGCTGCTCTTGCTGGTCTATCCGTATTTGTACATGGTGCTCAATTCGCTCGCCGACTGGAGCCAGATCGACCGCAAGCTGATTCCGACCTCGTACACGCTGAAGTCGTACGAATGGCTGTTTTCCGGCGGCGAGACCGGCGTGTCCCGGCCGTGGACGACGGCGTTTGTGAACAGCGTCATCGTCTCCGTCGCCTCGACGGCGCTGATGATGCTGTTCGGGGTGATGGTCGCCTACGCGCTGGCGAAGCTGAAATTCCGCGGCCGCGATTTTACGAACAATTTCGTGCTGTTCCATATGTTTTTTCCGGCCATCATTTTGCTCATTCCGACGTTTTTGACGGTGCAGCGGATCGGCATGTACGATACGTATCTCGGGATGATTGTGCCGAAGGCGCTCAGCTTGTGGGCGATTTTCATGTACACGAACTTTTTCAAGGCGATCCCTGATGCGTTCATCGAAGCGGCCAAGCTCGACGGAGCCAGCGACTGGACGATCATGTACAAGATTATGCTGCCGATGTCCAAATCGATCACAACCGTCGTCTTCCTGTTCCTGTTGATGGAGCGGTGGACGGAGCTGTTGTGGGACATGATTGTCGTGCAAAGCGACGAGCTGCTGACGCTCAACGTGCTGCTGTCGCAAATGTTCGGCCCGTACGCGACGTATCCGGGGCCGCTGTACGCGGCGTCCGTGCTGCTGACACTGCCGATCATCGTGCTGTTCGTTATTTTCGGGAAAAAGTTTCAAGAAGGCATGCAATTCAATCTCAAATGACAACAAGGAGTGCTTCATTCAGCCATGACTTACTTTTCGGAGAAGACGTCCGTTCAGAAGTGCGACGCCCTGCTCGAGCAGTACCGAAGCGCCGGGGAGCGGGCCGGCGGCGCGCAGAAGCTGAATTTCGGAGGCGTGGACGGCAAGGACGTATACAATATTGCGGCTCCGTTCCAGGACGGCGGGGAGACGATCATCGCCGGACGGGTGGAGTCGCGGGACAGCGAAAACTCCGACATCGTCTTCTTCACGGAGCGCGGCGGCGTCTGGTTGCCCCTCGAAGGGGCGCCGGTGCTGCGGCTGCAGGACCCGTTCCATGCGACGATCGGCGGTCTGCACGTGCTCGGCGGCGTGGAGACTTTCCCCCATCCCGAGCAGCCCGGCAAGCTGATGTGGCGGACGGTGCTGTACCGGGGACAGCGCATTGCCGAGCTGGAGCGGTTCTTCGAGGGGCCGGACGGCATGAAGGACATCCGCCTCGTCGAGCTGAACGACGGCTCGGTCGGCGTATTTACCCGGCCGCAAGGGGAGAAGGGCGGCCGCGGCAAAATCGGCTTCATCCGCATCGGCTCGCTGGACGAGCTGACGGTGCAGGCGATCGAGGATGCGCCGCTCTTGGAAGCCCATTTTGACGACGAGGAATGGGGCGGCGCGAACGAAGCCCATCTGCTGACCGGCGGCCTCGTCGGGGTGCTCGGCCATATCGCCCGTTTCGACGAGCAGGGCAACCGTCATTATTATCCGATCGTATTCGTCTATCATCCCGAGACGGGCGGCCGCACCCCGCTCAAAATTATAGCCGAGCGGGCCGACTTCGCGCCGGGACCGTCCAAGCGGCCGGATCTTGCGGATGTCGTCTTCAGCGGCGGCCTCATCCGCCACGGCGACGGCACGGCTACACTGTACGCCGGCATCGGCGATGCGGAAGCGCAGCGGATCGAGATCCGCGACCCGTTCGCCGCTTACGAGCGCAAGCCGGAATGAGCGGCGCCGCGCGCGCCGGCGGCCAGCCGGGTCAAGCGAAGCTACAGGCAAGGGAGTTAGTTCATCTATGATCAAGGTTTATCGCTATGAAGAGAATCCGCTGATTACGCCGGCCGATGTCAAGCCCCACTGCGACGGCTTCGAGGTGATCGGCGCGTTCAACGCCGGCATTGCCCGGTACGGCGACGAGATTATTATGCTGCTGCGGGTGGCGGAACGGCCTGTCACGCGCAAGCCTGGCATCGTCGCGGCGCCGGTATACGACGCGGCCCAGGGACGGCTTGAGCTGATCGAGCTGGATGAGCGCGACGAGCGGTACGACTTCTCGGACCCGCGCGTCATCCGCAACCGCAGCGAAGGCGCGACGTTCCAATATTTAACGTCGCTGTCGTATTTGCGCCTTGCGCGCAGCCGGGACGGCCGCCGCTTTACCGTCGATGACGAGCCGTTCATCTACCCGTCGCAGCCGCAGGAATCGTTCGGCATCGAAGATCCGCGCATTACGCAGATCGGCGATACGTACTATATTTATTTTTCGGCTGTGTCGCCTGTCGGCGTCGGCGTGTCGCTCGTGTCGACGACCGATTTTCGCGCCGTGACTCATCACGGCATGATTTTTTGCCCGGACAACAAGGATGTGCTCATCTTCCCGGAGAAGATCGGGGGCAAATATTACGCCCTCCACCGTCCGACGACGAGGAGCGTCGGCTATCCGGAGATCTGGATCGCCGAGTCGGACAATCTGCTGCAGTGGGGCAATCACCGCCATCTGCTCGGCCTTCGCCCGGGCATGTGGGACAGCGGCCGCATCGGCGGCGGCGCGGTGCCGATCCGCACGGAGCGGGGCTGGCTCGAGCTGTACCACGGCGCGACGAAGGAGCATCGCTACTGCATGGGCGCGGTGCTGCTCGACCTGGAAGACCCGGCGAAGGTGCTGGCCCGCTCGAGCAAGCCGATTCTCGAACCGGAAGCGCCGTACGAGAAGGAAGGCTTTTTCGGCGGCGTCGTCTTCTCCTGCGGAGCGCTCGTGGAAGGCGATGTCGTTAAGATGTACTACGGCGTCGCCGATACATCGATGGCGGCGGCCGAGCTGAGCTTGACGGACATTCTGGGCAGCCTGGAGAAGGTGTGATTGGACGACCCGATTCAGCGTTTTTGACCAAATAGCGTTGCTGCGTACTGTTCCATTTTAAAAAGGGCTGCGGCATCCCAGGAAGCGGCAGGATCAGCGAGAAGGGGAAGCTAGCATTTGACAACGGGCGCCTGATCGCCGCGGCAGGGCACGCCGGGGCGTGCCGCCGGGCCATGGCCGAGGGCACGCGAGCCCTCAGCCGCGAGTACCCGAGCCTTGTGGCCGTACACTGTTGCTACGTCGCCCACTTGAGCCCGACTGCCGAAACGATGATCAGGGCAATAAAGAAGCCGCGCCGCCAATCCTTCGGCTCGCCGAAGGCGAACATCCCGAGCAGCGTGCTGCCGACCGCGCCGATTCCGGTCCAGACCGCGTAGGCAGTGCCCATGGAAATATCGGACATGGCCAACATGAGCAGCGAGAAGCTGCTTCCGTACGCAGCGACGAAGAAGACATACGACAGCCAGTTCCGGTACGTCGTGATGCTCTTAAGGGCCAGCACGCCGAGCACCTCGCAGAGGCCTGCGGCGACAAGGGCAATCCAGGCCATGATCAGGCTCCTCCTTCCGTACGTTCGGCTTCGACGTCGGCGTCTTTGGTGACGAGCTTAAGGCCCAGGACGCCCGCCGCCATCGTGGCGATAAACAGCAGCTTCAGCGGCTTGACCGGCTCGCCGAACAGCACGATTTCGGCGATGACGGTTCCGGCTGTGCCGAGTCCGGTAAAGAGGACGTATACCGTGCCGAGCGGCAGCTTGGCCGCCACATCGATAAACACCTTGAAGCTGAAAATAATCGAGGCCGCGGTGATCGCCCAATGCCACCAGGCTGTCGAATGCTTGAGACCTGATACCCAGACGACCTCCAGCGCCCCGGCCAGCAATAACAACCACCATTCTTTTTTCACAACCATACACTCCTCTGAAAAGCTAAGAACGAAAATTTGTTGATAACGGGAGAACGCACGCCAAGCTTTGCGGCTTGCCCGAACTCCATTGTATACGAAAGCCCCCTCTTTCGTATAATGAACGATTGTGATCGAGATATCAAAAATGATGATGCCTCGGATCGAGGCGAGAAGATGTTATCGGGACAAAAAATGCAGTAACAGTTCCGCGGACCCGCCGAGGGCGGATGGTTGAATAAAGGCGGTTCATGAACGTGAGCAATCGGTCAGCAATCAGTGAGCAATCGCCCAGGCATTGCGCATTTGAGCGGGGCGTGTACAATAGATAGGGAAGCAGCCAGGGAAGGAGAGGTTAACGAATGGAATACCATCGCATTACAAGTATAGAAGACCCGTTGTTTCGCAAAATGCACCGGCTCATGCAGGATGTATTCCCGCCCGAGGAAGTGCTGGAATACGAGCTGTGGAAAGAGCCGCTGGAGGACCCGGGCATCCGCGTCTTTGTCGCCGTAAGCGAAGGAGAAGTGGTCGGAGCGACGGAATACCGATATTACGACGATTTTAACGTCGCCATGACGGATTTTACGATCATCGGCAAGCCGGGGCTTGGCATCGGCCGGTTCCTGTGGCGGAAGCGGCAGGATGACCTGCTTGCGCTGGCTGCGGCGAATGGACGGG
>Ga0207865_101210_pt1 | contig 20636 bp, 18 predicted proteins | sample HigsolmetaAR204D_FD_184836 | JGI IMG/M metagenome (GOLD analysis project Ga0207865, IMG submission 184836) | Ionic liquid and high solid enriched microbial communities from the Joint BioEnergy Institute, USA - AR20-4-D (SPAdes) (version 2) ...
GCACGGACATGTCGACGGGAGATTCGCTCGGCCCTTTGGTCGGCACACAATTAAAAAAATATAACATCCAAGGGCTCCACCTGTACGGAACGCTCGACCATCCTGTGCATGCAATGAACTTGAATGACACGCTAACGATCGTACATCAGCATTATAACAACCCGTTCATCATTGCCGTGGATGCTTGCCTCGGTCAGTTGACCAGTGTCGGCTGCATCCAGCTGGGCAGCGGCCCGGTGAAGCCGGGAGCCGGAGTCAACAAGGAGCTTCCTCCGGTCGGCGACATTCATGTGACAGGTATCGTTAACGTCGGAGGCTTTATGGAATATTTCGTCCTGCAAAACACGCGGCTCAGCCTGGTGATGAGCATGGCGGAAGTGATCTCCAAATCGTTCTACGACGCGATGTCCGGCCTCAAGCGCTGGACAGCTACTTCTTTGGCACGGATCGACTGATCGCTTCCTTCTCCTCGGGAGACAGTGCATACGTCGACTGCCCGTTTTCAAGCGGCTTGGCATATACAAAGGTATGCTCTCGGTTATGAATGCCTGAGATCACAATGCCGTCCTGGCGTTCATCCGTAATAGCCACCGAAAAACTCATTTCGTTGCCTCTTTCTCCGAAAGCGTTATATCTGACAATACCGATATGCGATTTCATCGCGGCCATTTGCTCACGGATGCGGCTAATCTTGCTTTCGGCCACATCCGTTTTATTTTCCAGTTGGTTGGTCTTCTCCTGCAGCTGCGCAAGCACTTGTTCAATGTTTAGCCCTTCGCTGCCGTTCATTAGCTGCATATAACCTTTGCGCAGCTTACCAAGTTTTCTCCATAGCATAATGAGAATAATAATAAAAACAAACAGCATGACCGCCATCGCCATAAAGGCAACTTCCATCGGGATCAGCGGCAATTCCAGTTCCCCCATCGACACTCCCCTTTCTCCTACCTCTCGCCCTCTCTATATCATTAACGGTATGTTGCGGCAATCTCCTTCACGGCGCTGACCAGGGCCTCGGCCTCCTCCGGCGTCGTAAAGCAGCCCACGCTTGCCCTGACAGCTCCCCGTTCCATCGTTCTGGCCATTTCGTGTGCCAGCGGAGAGCAGTGATACCCGGCACGCACGGCAATTTGGAACGACTGATCTAAAATGAAAGCAACCTCCGAGGAATCGACTTGCCTAACATTAAATGCTACAATCCCTGTTTTATTTTGCCCCAATTCCGGTCCGAATACCGTCACGCCATCGATTCCCATGAGCCCCTCCATGATCTGCTGGACAAGCTCCCACTCCTTCTTATGGATCGCTTCTGGCCCTTGCTCGAGTACATATTTGACCCCCTCATTCAGCCCGGCAATCCCTACTGTATTCTGCGTTCCGGCTTCGTATCGGTCCGGTCTTACCGTCGGCTGATCGATCTCCTCGGATTGACTGCCGGTCCCCCCATGAAGAATGGGCTCCAGCTCGATGTCCGGATGCACGTACAACCCGCCGGTTCCTTGCGGCCCCAGGAGTGCTTTATGTCCCGGAAAAGCCATCATGTCGATCCCCATCGACTCTACATCGATCGGCAAGGTTCCGGCTGTCTGGGCAGCATCGACCAGCAGTCTCGCCCCTCGCTCTTTGGCCAGCTGTCCAATCTCCGCAAGCGGAAGAATGCTGCCGAGCAAATTCGAGCTGTGGTTGCACACGATCAGCGTCGTTGCCGATGTGATCGCCTCAGCCAAATCGTCCATATGAAGCTCGCCTCGCTCATTCGTCCGTACGTAGGACACTTGAACCCCTTTCGTGCGCTTCAAATATTCCAGCGGCCGGCGAACCGAATTATGTTCTATAGCCGTGCAGACAACATGATCTCCTTCTTTGACGAAGCCTTTGATCGCTTGGTTCAAAGCCATCGTCGTATTCAAGGCAAACGAGATATGATTCGGATTTTTAATATGAAATAGCCGAGCCAAGTTTTTTCTGCACTCGAACAACGTCCGGCTTGCACGGACTGCCATGGCATGGCTTCCTCGCCCCGGGTTCGCTCCGTATTCCAGCATACATTCCTGCATCGCTTCCAGAACGGCCGGAGGTTTAGGCCAGGACGATGCCGCGTGATCCAAATATATCATGGGACGATACGCCGCCTTTCCTTTGAGCTCGAATGTTCTTGCAACCGATGGACCGATAACAAGCATTATTCGCCATCGGCTCAATGAACAAAGATAGCATACCTCGTTCGCATTGCCCGCAGGCAGCATTCGGGTATGCTATTCGTTTTATATCGATGAACAACCGATCAGGATGACTTCACCTGAAGCAATTCCAACAGACGATCCAAATCTTCCTTTGAATAATACATCAATTCGATTTTTCCTCTATTATTGTTATGTTTAATTTTTACGGTCGTTCGGTACATTTCACGCATTTGCTCTTCCAGCTGATTAATGTAAGGATCTTTATTTTTGCTTGCCGGCTTTGCGGGTTTGTTCACTGCCTCTTTTTGCTCAAGCTTTTTCACTTCTTCTTCGAGCTGCCGAACGCTCCACTCCTCAATCACGGCCATTTCCGCCAGCAGCTTGATCTTCTTCTGATCCTTCAAACCAGCAATCGCCTTGGCATGTCCCATCGATAATGTTCCACGTGAAACATACATCTTCACATCGTCAGGCAGCTGCAGCAGCCGCAAAAAGTTAGCGATATGCGAACGACTTTTGCCGACCTTCACCGAAAGCTCCTCCTGCGTCAGCGAAAACTGATCAATCAGCGCTTGATAAGCCATAGCAATCTCCAGCGAGTTCAAATCTTCGCGCTGCAGATTCTCGATCAATGCAATCTCCATCACTTGCTGGTCGGAGAACTTTTTGACGACGGCCGGAATGGTCGCCAGTCCCAAAACTTGCGATGCCCGGAACCGCCTCTCCCCGGCAATGATTTCATAGCCCTTCAGCACACTGCGGACGATAATCGGCTGAATAACCCCATGCTCTTTAATGGAATCAGCCAGCTCCTGAATCGATTCGTCGTTAAAATTGCGCCGCGGCTGATATGGGTTCGGGCGAAGCTGAGACAAAGGAATTTCGACCACTTTATCATCATCGCCAATGCTTAGGGCAGGCAGCAGAGCATCCAAACCTTTACCTAGACGTTTACTCAAAGTGCCATCACTTCCTTTGCTAACTCCATGTACACCTCGGCCCCCTTCGATCTCGGGTCGTAAGTGACGATTGATTGTCCATGGCTCGGAGCTTCACTCAAACGCACATTCCGCGGTATGATCGTTTGATACACTTTTTGCTGAAAATATTTTTTCACTTCCTCGATCACCTGCATCCCAAGGTTCGTCCTGGCATCGAACATCGTAAGCAGCACCCCTTCGATTTGCAGCGACGTATTCAGATGCTTCTGAACCAAACGCACCGTATTGAGCAGTTGACTGAGTCCTTCCAGAGCATAATATTCGCATTGGATAGGGATAATGACGGAATCGGAGGCAGTCAAAGAATTGACCGTTAAAATACCAAGCGACGGCGGACAATCGATCAAAATATAATCGAATAAATGGCGTACAAGCTGCAACGATTTCTTCAAGCGTACTTCGCGGGAAATTGTAGGAACCAGTTCAATCTCCGCCCCGGCCAGTTGAATGGTTGCCGGAATGATTTTCAAGTTGGGGATATTCGTATCCGCCATGGCATCCTTGGGATGGACGTCGTTAATCAGCACATCGTAAATACAATAAGTCACGTCGGCTTTGTTGATCCCAATACCACTCGTTGTGTTGCCTTGGGGATCGATATCGACAAGCAGCACCTTCTTGCCCAGCGAGGCCAGAGACGCGCCTAAATTGACGGAAGTCGTCGTTTTGCCGACGCCGCCTTTCTGATTGGTTATGGCGATGATTTTGGACAACCTTTTCACCTCAAAATCTAACAAATTCGCAATCATCCCCGCCATCCGGATTGCCAGGAGAAAAGAAAAGCCTCTTAACGAGGCCCCTTTTACATTTCCCATCAAATATGAAAAGCTTGATAGAACCTAAGCACTGCTTACGGATAACGTTGGATAAATATATAAAATAACATTCAATCCGCTCTGAAGAAGCACTTCCACAGGATGACTCTACCCTACGTCCACCCAGGCAGCAATTCACTGACAAATTCCAGCATACTGTAAGGAGAAGACGACCGATCCGAAGTATTTCTCTCGTTACAGGCGCCTCTCCCGAAAACTCACGATGATCTGACCGCAAAATACCAGCAGACGAGATGACGACTAGCAGACGAAGGATTCATAACGTTATAGAAGCGTATCCTTATCATGAATGATGATCGTCAGCAAATAGTCAGCAACTCAAGATGACGAATCGATAATAAAGGATTCCTTCGTTATATGAGTCCCTCTCCTATTTTACTTCTTTGGGATGCGAATTACAATCTCGTAATGATCCTCGTAATCCTGCTCCGATGTATTAATAGGAAGCCCCGACGAAGTGACCATTTCGACCGATTGTCTAATCGTATTGAGCGCCAGCCGAACATCTTTGGAAAACGATACTCGTTTCGCCTTCTTCACCTTGGTGGCTTCTTTCATCAGCGCGATGCGAGCTTCTGTCTGCTTGACGTTCAGCTCTTTGGAAATAATATCCTCGAGTACTTTCACTTGCGCTTCTTCCTGATCCAGCGACAGCAGCGCCCTGGCATGTCTCTCTGTAATTTTCCGTTCCATGAGTGCCAGCTTCACCGGCTCGCTCAAATGGAGCAGCCGAATTTTGTTGGCGATGGTCGACTGACTTTTGCCCAATCGCTGCGCCAAACTTTCCTGAGTCAAATTGTGCAGATCGATTAATTGCTGATAGGCGACAGCTTCCTCAATCGCGGTCAATCCTTCCCTCTGCAAATTCTCGATCAGCGCTATCGAAGCCGCTTGCGAATCATTGAATTCGCGAAGAATGGCCGGAATCGTGTCGTAGCCTAACTTCTTGACCGCCCGCCAGCGACGCTCGCCAGCGATTAATTCGAACCGATCATTACGAACCCGGACGACGATCGGTTGGATGACCCCGTGCGTTTTGATGGTTTGGCATAGCTCATCGATCCGCTCATCATCAAAGATGGTTCTCGGTTGATACGGACTCGGATCGATACTATCAACAGGAAGCTGCTTCACTTCATCCGCCGATGTCTTTTCTGCAAAACCAAACAACCTGGATAGTTGTTCTTTCATTACGTTAACCACCCGATCTTTTGCCGAGAAATAATATCTTTCTATATGTAATTCAACAGAAATCAGGAAACTCCTGCTATTCTCCAAAGTTGTCAAACTTTATTGTCACTTTGCACAAAATGTTCCACGTGAAACATTTTGCCCTGGCGATGAATGCCGATCATCAAGCAGGTTGATCAGTAACCGAAGGCAAGAGCGATGACGAAAGAGGCATCGTCACCGGCTCCAACGAAGTTATATGTTGTTCGTTCGCCTTGAGAAAATATTCGTTTCGTGCAAAAGCTCCCAGGCACAATCATGATGAAGCTTCGCCGCCCGTCGGTCCCGCATTACAGAGACGATTTTACGAGCGGCGATTTTAACGGCATCCCCGGCTTTCGCGGATATTTGCCTGGTGTCGGCGCTGTTTTTCGAATGAGCACCATATGCCGCAACGAATCCTCCAGCGGAAGCTGAAAACGGTGAGTGTCCATCCATTCCCCTTTCAACTCCTTCAAGCTGTAGCCGGCCTCCGCCAGTTCCTCCTGCACCTCGCTGCCTTTCATCGCGGCGAACGTGCCGCCAGGAGCGGCAAATGGCAGACAAAGCTCGTTCAGCACAGCCAATCGTGCTACCGCGCGAGCCGTCACAAGGCTATAACGGTCTCGATGCTCCTCTTGGCGAGCGATCTCCTCGGCCCGCCCATGAATGCAGCGCACATTCGTCAGCTCCAGTGCATCGCACAGGTGCTTCAAAAACTGGATGCGCTTGTTGAGCGAATCGACGATCGTCAATTGCAGGTAAGGAAAAACAATCTTAAGCGGAATACCTGGAAAGCCGGCGCCCGATCCGATATCGGCCAGACGCTCGACCTTGTCCATCGCGACAAAAAAAGAAACAGAGAGAGAATCGTAGAAATGCTTCACGTACACCTGCTCTCTCTCTGTGATGCCGGTAAGGTTCATTCGTTCGTTCCAATCGGTCAGTATGTTATAGTACAATTCGAACTGCTCCAACTGACGCTCCGACAAAACGATCCCCTTCGGCTGAAGTAGACTAACAAAACGGCTTTGTATCTCGTCCATATGCGCTCCTCAGGATGATGCTCTTGCCGCGGTGACGCGGTTGTAATGCTCCAAGTAAACAAGCAGGATCGAAATGTCGGCGGGCGTTACGCCGGATATCCGCGATGCCTGCCCGATCGATACGGGACGAATCTTTTCGAGCTTCTGCTTCGCTTCGCTTGCAATGCCGTGAATGTCGGCATAGACGATATCGTCCGGAATTTTCTTCTGCTCCATCTTGCGCAGCCGCTCGACTTGCGCAAGCTGCTTCTCGATGTAACCCGAATATTTCACTTGAATCTCGACCTGTTCCTTCATTTCTTCGGTGAGCTCGTAAGGAGCCGGCGAAAGCTGGGAAATATGCTCGTAAGTGACCTCCGGGCGGCGCAGCAGCGTCAGCAGATCGGTGGCGCTTGCCAGCTCCGCGCTGCCGAGCGACTGAAGCAGCTCTTTCACGTCCTGCGGCTTCACCTTCACCGATCTAAGCCGTTCGAGCTCCTCCTTGACACGGCGAACCTTCTCCTGGAACCGCTCATATCTTGCTTCGGAAATGAGGCCGATCTCGTATCCGATCTCGGTCAAGCGAAGATCGGCATTGTCATGACGCAGCAGCAGCCGATATTCGGCGCGGGAAGTCAGCAGCCGGTACGGCTCGTTCGTCCCCTTCGTGACAAGATCGTCGATCAGCACGCCGATATACGCCTGCGAGCGCTCCAGAATGACCGCCTCCTTGCCCTGCACCTTGCGCGCGGCATTAATGCCGGCCATAATGCCTTGAGCGGCCGCTTCCTCATAGCCCGATGTGCCGTTGATCTGGCCGGCTGTGAACAGCCCGTTAACCCGCTTCGTCTCCAAGGAAGGCTTCAATTGCGTCGGCACTATCGCATCGTATTCGATCGCATACCCTGTCCGCATCATCTCCACATTTTCCATCCCGGGAACGGAGCGCAGGATTCGCAGCTGCACATCCTCCGGCATGCTCGTCGACAAGCCCTGCACGTAATATTCCTTCGTATCGCGCCCTTCCGGCTCCAGGAATATTTGATGCTTCGGCTTGTCGCTGAAGCGAACGATTTTATCTTCAATCGAAGGACAATAGCGCGGTCCCGTCCCTTCGATCGCTCCGGAGAACATCGGCGCCCGGTGCAGGTTCTCATTGATAATTCGATGCGTCTCCTCCGAAGTATACGTCAGCCAACACGGCAATTGATTCGGAATCGCCTCTGTCGTTTCGTAGGAAAAATGCTTCGGATGCTCGTCTCCCGGCTGAATCGTCGTCTTCGAAAAGTCGATGGAGTCCTTATGCACCCGCGGCGGCGTGCCGGTTTTGAAACGCACAAGCTCGAATCCGAGGTTCTTCAGACACTCGGACAGCTTGACGGCCGGCTGCTGGTTGTTCGGGCCGCTCTCGTACATCAGCTCGCCCATAATGATTTTGCCGCGCAAATACGTCCCCGTCGTCAGTACGACAGCCTTCGCCAAATACTGCGCGCCGCTCTTCGTCACAACGCCCCGGCACTCGCCGTCTTCGACAATAATTTCATCGACCATACCTTGGCGAAGCGTCAATTTCTCCTGATTTTCGATCGTTTGTTTCATCCGATTTTGATAAAGCACCTTATCGGCCTGAGCCCTGAGCGCGTGCACCGCCGGGCCTTTGCCGGTGTTCAGCATACGCATCTGAATATATGTCCGGTCGATATTGCGCCCCATCTCTCCGCCCAGCGCATCGATCTCCCGTACGACATGGCCTTTGGCCGGTCCACCGACGGACGGATTGCAGGGCATGAAAGCGACCATGTCGAGATTGATCGTCAGCAGCAGCGTTTCGCAGCCCATGCGCGCCGCGGCCAGCGCCGCCTCGCAGCCTGCATGTCCCGCGCCGACGACGATAACGTCGTATTGTCCTGCAGCGTATGTCATAGTTCCAACCTCCTTCAAGTTCGTTATTTCCCTAAGCAAAATTGCGAAAAAATTTGATCGATCAACGTTTCGCTTACCGAATCGCCGATAATCTCCCCTAATGCTTCCCACGCATTGCGCACGTCAATCTGGATCATATCGATTGGAATGAATTGCTCCGCAGCCGTATAAGCTTCCTCCAGCGACGCCTTCGCCCGGTTGAGCAGGTGAATATGGCGAACGTTGCTGACATATGTCAAATCGCCTGATTCGAGCTGCCCGGTGAAAAAGATGTCGGCAATCGCCTTTTCCAGTCGATCGATGCCCTGCTGCTCAAGCAGCGATGTGCGAACGACGCGCTCTTCTCCGAACATTCGTTCGATATAAGCTGTCTCTATCTGCTGCGGCAAATCCTGCTTGTTAATAATTACGATCGTCTGACGGTCCTTGAGCTGCTCGATCAGCCCCCGCTCTTCTTCGCTCAACGGCTCCGCGCCGCTGACGACAAGCAGGATCAGGTCCGCCTCGGACAATGCGCTCCGGGAGCGCTCCACCCCGATTTTTTCCACCAAATCGGCCGTTTCGCGAATTCCCGCCGTATCGAGCAGCTTGAGCGGAATGCCGTTCACATTCACATATTCCTCAATGACGTCCCGCGTCGTGCCGGCAATATCCGTTACAATCGCCCGTTCTTCCTGGGCCAATGTGTTGAGCAAAGACGATTTGCCTACGTTGGGACGCCCGACAATGGCGGTTACAATGCCCTCCCGCAATATTTTACCCTGTTTTGCAGAATGAAGCAGCTTGTCGATTTCCTCCATCACCCGCCCGCACTTATCTTTAATGAAGGCGCTGGTCAGTTCCTCCACATCGTGCTCGGGATAATCGATATTGACCTCGATGTGCGCCATCGTTTCGACAAGCTCGCGGCGCAGCACTTCGATTTTTTTCGACAAACTTCCCTCCGACTGCTTCATGGCAATGCGGAAAGCGCGATCCGATTTGGCGCGGATAAGGTCCATGACCGCTTCCGCCTGCGACAGGTCGATCCGTCCGTTCAGGAAAGCGCGCTTCGTGAATTCGCCCGGCTCCGCTAGCCGAACGCCCTGGTCCAGCAGCAGGTCGAGCACCTTCTTCACGGATACGAAGCCCCCGTGGCAGCTGATCTCCACCACATCCTCGCGGGTGAAGGAGCGCGGCCCCCTCATCACCGTGACGAGCGCCTCCTCCAGGCGCTCCTTCGTGGCCGGATGAACGATGCGTCCGTAATGAACCGTATGCGTCGGCACCTCGGTCAACTTGTTTTTTCCTTTATAGATCGTATCGCATATGCGAACGGCATCGGCTCCGCTTACGCGGATGACCGCGATCCCCCCTTCCCCCATGGGCGTCGCGATCGCCGCTATCGTATCCTCTATCATCACTCGCACCTCAAATTGCTGTATAGTGAGCGTCTTCCGCCCGGTCCTCCTTATACTATAGGCAGGCAATCGATGCCGCTTCGAGCAGCGGCTTACCCGCCTCGCCTTGCCGGGCATGGAGCAGATCTGCATATCATATGAAAAAAGCAATGAAGCCATTCTTCGTAAAATGGCGCCATTGCATGTAGTGATTCAGCGTAAAACGATGACGACTCTGCGGTTCGGCTCGTCCCCTCGGCTGAAGGTGCGAACCTTGGCATGATGCTGGAGCTGAGTATGAATGATTTTGCGCTCTTGCGGCGACATCGGCTCGAGCACGACTTCCTTCCGCGTGCGCACGACCCGCTCGGCCAGCCGGTCGGCCAGCGCCTCCAGCGTCTTTCTGCGCCTCTCGCGGAACTGCTCGGCGTCGAGCACGATGCGCACATGCTTGTCCGAGTAGCGGTTGGCGACAATATTAGTCAAATATTGAAGCGCATCCAATGTTTGGCCGCGGCGGCCGATCAGCATGCCGAGCTCCGGCCCGTGCAGATGCAGCTCCTCCGCTTCCCGGGTGGACTTCCGCTCGATCCGGATCTCCAGATTCATCGCGCGAACGACATCCTCCAGGAACAGGATCGCTTCCTCCATCGCATCGGGAATGAGCTCGAGCTCCACCTTCGCGTCCTTGGCCCCGATCAGTCCGAACAACCCTTTGGACGGCTGCTCCAGCACGTTGATCTTGACCCGCTCTTCCCCTACGCCGAGCTCCAGCAGCCCTTTTCTTACCGCTTCATCGATCGTTTTCCCTGTAACCACGACATTTTTCATTTCTTTTGGCCACCCTTGACGCCCTTTTTCTTGGTTTGGGCAGTTTTCCCGGTTTCCACTGCCACTTCTTTCTTAGGCACACCGTAAATGAAATAGGTTTGTACAATGGTAAAGATGTTGCTGTACACCCAGTAAAGCGGCAGTGCGGAAGCAAAGCTCATCGACATGACGAAGATCAGCACTGGAAAAATGAACATCAGGCTCCGCATCTGCGCGTTCATCTGCGAAGACATCATCTTCTGCTGCAAGTACGTCGTAAGCGCAGCGATCAGCGGCAAAATGTAATACGGATCGGGCGTACCGAGCTGCATCCATAGGAACGAATGTTCCTTGATCTCGGTATTTCGCATAATCGCATTGTACAGCGCGATCAGAATCGGCATCTGCACCAGCAGCGGGAAGCAACCGGCGAGCGGGTTGACCCCTTCCTTCTGAAACAGCTTCATCGTCTCTTCCTGCTGCTTCTTGGGATCGTCCTTGTACTTTTCCCGAATCTTCTGCATCTCCGGCTGAATCAGCTGCATCTTCTTCGAGCTGCGGTACTGCTTCAGCGTCAGCGGCAAAATAATCAGCCGTATAATGATCGTGACAACCAGAATGGCCAGACCGTACTCATCCCACATCAGATGGGCAAACCAATCCAGCGTATCCGACAATGGTTTGACGAAGTACTTGTCCCATACGCCGTTATTCGGATCGATGGGTGTGGCAGCCGGGTTTCCGCACCCTGCAAGCAAGAGCATGAAAACCGCCAGCAGCGGTAACATTTTGACAAGTCGACGGGTCAAAACAATATCCTCCCAGCTTCAGCTTTTCCAATAATAAACTATATCATATCTTGGCGCACAAAGAAACTAATCCTTGGCTTTTCGCTGGCTTTCCTCCCCGCCTCCCGGCAAGGTCTTCTCCCGCTGCGCCGGCTGCAGCAGCTTGGAGCGCTTCAGCACATGCAGAAAGCTCTTCTCCAGCTCGCGATACGTCATATCTGCCGCCGGTTTGCGGGCAATCAGGATCAGATCGTAACCCTTCGGCAGCCGGTCCGCGTTCAGCCTGGCGATCTCCTTGAGTCTGCGCCGGATTTTGTTGCGGACGACCGCCTTGCCCAGCTTCTTGCTCACCGAGATGCCGAACCGGAACTCCTCCTGCTTCGGCCGCGGCAAATAGTACAGCACGAATTGATGGTTGGCCGCCGATTTGCCCCAGCGATATACCTTATTGAAATATTCCCTTTTAGTCAGTCGATGTTTTCTTTCCATGAGACGCCTGTGGCGAGCTCTCGCCCTCGGTCGTCACCTCCGGCGCCGAAAATGATGAATCCGGATTCTATCGTTTACACTCGCTGCCGCTTTTAAACCGGTGCAACAAAAAAGACCACCTGAAGAAGTGGTCTCTCTCATTAAGCACTCAGCACTTTTCTGCCCTTCTTGCGGCGAGCAGCCAATACCTTCTGGCCGTTCTTCGTGCTCATTCTTTTGCGGAAGCCGTGGTTTTTCTTACGCTTTCTGGTGTTCGGATTGAACGTCGGTTTCATGCATCGCACCTCCTCGTGAGGAATTCGTCCCATTCCCCTAAATACCTTATAACATTAAACCACCTCGGAGGGCAAAAGTCAACTAAAACAAGCAGTCTCCCGCTCCGCCGCATTAAAGGCAATACATACCTGTGACGAGTGTGACGGGCGCTCCTTCGCCAGCGGTTATCAACTGCGGGGTTGAGGTAAATATCGACGGCAAAGGCGGCTGTGTATAACTTTTTCCAAAAATTCGACGGCAGTTATCAACATGTAAACAAATTATAAACAATATGTAGTGTTGTTAATAACTTTGAACCACAACTTCTAGATAATGTGGATAAACTCGAACATTCCGTTGCGTATCAAGCCCAATTTTGATATCATGAGTATGTTTTCGGTTGTGGATACGATTAGTTGTCAACAATGTTATCAACAGGCTGTGGATATCTTTGTGAACAATATACAACGCCTTCGTATAACTTTATCTACAGGGTTCTACGATATGTGGACAGATTCGACAGTATTCCGTACGATTCTACACCCCCTGCGGCTTACCGTCACACCGGTATTTTCTTGAAGGAGTGAATCATTTGTGGAAAGCCGTCCTACCGAGCACTGGCAGCAAGTACTTTCCATCCTGCAAAAACGTGTAAGCAAGCCTAGCTATGAGACGTGGCTGACATCTACGCGGGCCGTCAAATTTACCGACAGCCAAGTTGTCATCTGCACGCCGAACCAATTCGCCAGGGATTGGCTCGAGAACCGCTACACCAGGCATATCGCCGATGCGATCAAGGATTACAACGGAAAAACCGTCGAATTGAAATTTGTTGTCGAATCCGAAGAAGAAGCTTCGTTCGACCTGCCTCCTCCGCCGCAGAACGTCCCGGCCAAACCGCGCGCGCCGATCATCGACGACAATTCCAGCCTGAATCCGAAGTATACCTTCGATACGTTCGTCATCGGCGCCGGGAACCGCTTCGCCCATGCCGCTTCGCTGGCGGTGGCGGAAGCGCCGGCCAAGACGTACAATCCGCTGTTTCTGTACGGCGGCGTCGGACTCGGCAAGACGCACCTGATGCACGCGATCGGCCATTACGTCGTCGAGCATAACCCGAACGCGCGTGTCGTCTATATTTCGTCGGAGAAGTTCACCAACGAATTCATTAACGCGATCCGCGACAACCGCGGCGAAAGCTTCCGCAACAAATATCGCAATATCGACGTTTTGCTGATCGACGATATCCAATTTTTGGCGGGAAAGGAACAGACGCAGGAGGAGTTTTTCCACACGTTCAATGCGCTTCACGAGGAACGGAAGCAGATCATTATCTCCAGCGACCGGCCGCCCAAGGAAATTCCGACCTTGGAGGAACGGCTGCGCTCCCGCTTCGAATGGGGCCTGATCACGGATATTCAGCCGCCGGATCTGGAGACGAGGATTGCGATTTTGCGCAAGAAGGCGAAAGCCGAAAATTTGGATATCCCGAACGAAGCGATGAATTACATCGCCAATATGATCGATACGAACATCCGCGAGCTGGAGGGCGCGTTAATCCGCGTCGTTGCTTACTCTTCTTTAATTAATCAGGACATCACTTCGCATTTGGCGGCGGAAGCGCTCAAGGACATCATCCCGAGCAGCCGTCCCAAGGTGATCACGATACAGGACATTCAGCAGAAGGTCGGAGAATTTTACGGGCTCAAGATCGAAGATTTCAAAGCGCGGAAACGCACGAAGGCCGTCGCCTTCCCCCGCCAGGTTGCCATGTATTTGGCCCGCGAGCTGACCGAATTTTCGCTTCCCAAGATCGGCGACGCGTTCGGCGGGCGCGACCATACGACCGTCATTCACGCCCACGAGAAAATCAGCAGCCAGCTCAAAACCGATCAGGACTTATCCAAAATCATTCAATCCATCACCGAGAAAATTAAAAACATGACCATGTAGGCTCCCGGCAGCCTAAGGAACACTCTGGATAACCTTAAGCCTATGCACAACTTTATGCACATGTGGATAGGCTTTCTTTTTGCCTGCTTCATTCACATATCCACATGTTCAAGGCGCCTACTACTATTACTAACAAAAAACATGTAAAATAGATAGGAACAACCTTCGCACGGCAACGAAGCTTTCCGATTCATTCACAGGTGCATAACTGCGCTTTTCCGGGAAAGGTTCGGCTGCATCTTTCGCTGCGTATACGACATCCTATGCGCGCATGGCGCCGGTTAGAACGCTTGCTGACTATTTTTTTGGAAATAATGTAATCAAGTTTAGGAGTGACATGATGAAGCTGACCGTACTCAAGGAATATTTGAACGAATCGATACAGCATGTCTCCAAAGCGATCACGAGCCGCACGACGATACCGATCCTGAGCGGGATCAAGATCGACGCGGATACGAGCGGCATTACGATGACGGCGAGCGATACCGACATTTCGATTCAAAGCTATATTCCGATGGAGCAGGACGAGCTCCAGGTCATCGAACTGAAACAGTCCGGAAGCGTCGTGCTGCCTTCCAAGTTTTTCGTCGAAATTGTCCGCAAGCTGCCTGCCGCCCTGGTCGAGATCGAGGTCAAGGAGCATTTTCAGACGACGATCCGTTCCGGTTCGACGGAAATTCAGCTGGTCGGCCTCGACCCGGAAGAATACCCGGTCATGCCGGGCATTGAGGAGAACACGCGCATTCAGATTCCGAGCGATCTGCTGAAGACGATGATTAAGCAGACGGCTTTTGCGGTATCGACCAATGAAGCGACGCCGATCTTGACCGGGGTGTTGTGGACGATCGCCGACGGCAAATTGAAGTTTACCGGCTGCGACCGCTTCCGCTTGGCAAGCCGGGAAACGAAGATTGATGTCGATCCGGACTTTACTTTAAATAACATTTCCATTTCTGGGAAAACGTTGAATGAGCTCTCGAAAATTTTGCCTGACCAGAACACGCTGATCGACATCGTTTTTGCGGAGAATCAGGTGCTTTTCAAGATGAACCAGTTGCTGTTCTACACGCGCATTCTCGAAGGCACCTATCCCGATACGAGTAAGCTTATCCCGCAGTCGTTCCAGACCGAGCTGGTCGCCAATCATCACGAGCTGGCCAACTCGATAGACCGCGCTTACTTGCTGTCGCGCGAAGAGAAGACGAATATCGTCAAAATGGTCATGCGCGAGGATCAGACGATCGAAATCTCCTCCAGTTCTTCCGAAGTCGGCAAGGTGACGGAGGAGCTGAATGTGGAGCGGATGGATGGAGAACTGATACGCATCTCGTTCAATTCCAAATTTATGCTGGACGCCTTGAAGGTTATGGACAGCGAGCGCGTTTTTATCGGCTTTACCGGACCGATGCAGCCGATCATCATCCGACCGGAAGGCGACAGCAGCCTGCTGCAGCTGATTCTCCCCTACCGGACGGTTTAAACCAAGGAGCGTGAGCCTCACAGGCTATGAAACCGATCGAGATTTCCACCGATTACATCACGTTAGGGCAATTTTTGAAGCTGGCGGACTGCATCTCCACGGGAGGACAGGCCAAATTTTTTCTCAAGGAAACGTCTGTTCTGATCAATGGGGAGCCGGACAACCGCCGCGGCCGCAAGCTCGTTCATCTTGACGTCGTCAAGGTGGAGGGCTGCGGCGAATTCCAGGTCGTGCGCCGCTAGAGATGGCCGCAGGCGCCGGGCGCGGGCCTTCAGGAGGAAGCATCTTGCAGTTGAAAAAGCTAGCTTTGCAGCATTACCGCAATTACGACGAGCTGGAGTTTGAGACGGACCGGCTGGTCAACATCATCGTCGGCCCGAATGCGCAGGGCAAGACGAATCTGCTCGAATCGATCTTTGTGCTGGCGCTGACCAAGTCGCATCGGACGCACCAGGACAAGGAGCTGATTCAGTGGAATGCCCCCCAAGCCACGCTGCACGCCGAGGTAGAGAAGAGGTACGGCACCGTTCAGATGGATTTGTCCATTTCCCCGCAAGGCAAGAAGGCTAAGCTCAACGGGCTGGAGCAGCGCAAGCTGAGCGATTTTATCGGCTCGCTCAACGTCGTCATGTTCGCCCCGGAAGACCTAGAGATCGTCAAAGGCTCGCCCGGGGTGCGGCGGCGCTTTCTGGACATGGAGATTGGACAGGTGCAGCCGTCGTATTTGTATGAATTATCGCAATATAATAAAACGTTGGTACAGCGCAACAATTTGCTGAAGCAGCCCCCCGCCGGCCCCGGCATGTCATCGCCGCTTCTCGACGTATGGAATGAGCAGCTGGTACAGTTTGGTATTAAAATTATTAAAAAACGTCAAAGCTTTATAAAGAAACTTCAAGCATGGGCAGAGAAGATTCATGCCGGCATTACAGGCGGGCAAGAAGCGCTCCGTATCGAGTACGATTCGTCGGTGGACGGCTCGGAGGAGCAAGATGAAGCTGTTTTATTCGACCGATTTATGATAAAGTTATCTAAGGTGAAAGAACAGGAGCTGCGCCGCGGCGTAACGCTTGCCGGTCCGCATCGCGACGATCTGCGCTTTTATATCAACGATAGGGAAGTGCAGACGTTCGGGTCGCAAGGCCAGCAGCGCACGACCGCGCTGTCGCTCAAGCTGGCGGAGATCGAGCTGATTCGGGAGGAAGTCGGCGAGTATCCGCTGCTGCTGCTTGACGATGTGCTGTCCGAGCTTGACCGCTACCGGCAGACGCAGCTGATCGAGACGTTTCAGAGCAAGGTCCAAACCTTTATTACGACGACAGGCATCGAGAGTATTGATCTGTCCAGACTGGAGAACGCTTCTGTCATACACGTTCGACAAGGAAGCTTGACATAGATAAGTTCCTGTACGGAAGGGGAATAACCGGCATGTTCATTCATTTGGGCGGCGAGAAGATCGTGCGCGCTTCGGAGCTGGTTGCGATTTTTGACTTATCTATCGAGAAATCATCCAAAATCTCCAAACAGTTCGTTCAGTATGCCAACCGGGATAAGCGCGTGGAGGTTATCGGGGAAGAAGAAAGCAAGTCGCTCGTGATTACGCAGACTAAGGTCTATTATTCTCCCATCTCGTCGATGACGCTCAAGAAGCGGGCCCATCAACTGATCACCATTTGAACGGATGACTTAAAAGACGCAGATTATTTTGTGAAACAGGAAGCAGGTGACCGACATGTCTGTGAATCCGAATACAGCTTACGATGAAAGTCAAATACAGGTGCTCGAGGGACTGGAAGCGGTCCGCAAGCGTCCGGGGATGTATATCGGCTCCACCAGCGTCAAAGGCTTGCACCATCTTGTCTGGGAAGTTGTCGACAACAGTATCGACGAAGCGCTGGCCGGCTTCTGTACGAAGATCGATGTGATCGTGCATAAGGACAACAGCATCACCGTCATCGACAACGGCCGCGGCATACCGGTCGGCGAGAATCCGAAGCTGAAGCGCCCTACCGTTGAGGTGGTGCTTACGGTGCTTCATGCCGGCGGGAAGTTTGGCGGCGAAGGCTACAAGGTATCGGGCGGCCTGCACGGCGTCGGCGTCTCCGTCGTCAACGCCCTGTCCAAGAGACTGATCGTCGTCGTCAAGCGCGACGGCAAAATTCACCAGCAGGAATATCATCGCGGCGTTCCCCAGTACGATTTGAAGGTCGTCGGGGAGACGGAGGAGACCGGAACGACCGTTACGTTCTGGCCGGACGAGGAAATTTTTAAGGAAACGACCGAGTACGAGTACGAAACGCTGCAGTCGCGGATTCGCGAGCTCGCCTTTTTGAACAAAGGGATCGAAATTACGTTGACCGATGAACGTACGGATACCTCGCAATCGTTCATGTACGAAGGCGGTATCATTTCGTTCGTCGAGCATTTGAACCGCAACCGCGAGGCGTTGCATCAGCCGCCGATTTATATCGAGGGCACCAAGGAAGGCATACAGGCGGAAGTGGCGCTGCAGTATAATGACAGCTACTCCGAGAACATCTATTCGTTCGCCAACAACATCAATACGCATGAGGGCGGAACGCACGAATCGGGCTTCAAGAGCGCATTGACTCGGATCTTGAACGATTACGCCCGCAAATTTCACATGCTCAAAGATAATGACGCGAATTTGTCCGGCGACGACGTTCGCGAAGGGCTGACCGCCATCGTCTCGGTCAAAATTCCGGACCCGCAGTTTGAAGGACAGACGAAGACGAAGCTTGGAAACAGCGAAGTGCGCGGCATCGTCGAGTCGCTGTTTGCCGACAAATTCGAGGAATTTTTGATCGAGAATCCGAGCGTGGCCAAGCGGATCGTGGAGAAAGGCGTTCAAGCCCAACGGGCCCGCGAGGCGGCCAAGAGAGCGCGCGAGCTGACAAGGCGCAAGAGCGCCCTCGAGGTCAGTTCATTGCCCGGGAAATTGGCCGATTGCTCCTCGAAGGATGCTTCCATCAGCGAAGTCTATATCGTGGAAGGGGATTCTGCGGGCGGCTCGGCCAAGCAAGGCCGCGATCGGCATTTTCAAGCAATTTTGCCGCTGCGGGGCAAAATCTTGAACGTGGAGAAGGCGAGATTGGATAAGATTTTGTCCAATGCCGAGATTCGGGCGATCATTACGGCGCTCGGAACAGGGATCGGCGACGATTTCGATATCGGCAAGGCCAGGTACCACAAGGTTATCATCATGACCGACGCCGATGTGGACGGAGCCCATATTCGCACTTTGCTGCTGACGTTCTTTTACCGATATATGCGCAAACTTATTGAAGCGGGATACATCTACATCGCTCAGCCGCCGCTCTATAAGCTGGAGCGCAACAAGGTCATCCGCTACGCTTACAACGATAAGCAGCGGGACGAATTGATGGCGGAATTCGGTGAAGGGGCCAAAGTCAACGTACAGCGTTATAAAGGCCTAGGCGAGATGAACCCCGGCCAGCTGTGGGAAACAACCATGGACCCGGAAAATCGCACGCTGCTTAAAGTCAGCATTCAGGACGCGATCGAAGCGGATGTGCTTTTCGATACGCTGATGGGCGACAATGTCGAGCCGCGGCGCGATTTTATCCAGGAGCATGCGAAGTACGTAAAAAATCTCGATATTTAAGACGGAGAGCGGCTTTCCTTGGGGAAAGCTTCGCTTGGTTTTTAGGCGGTTTAATCCTAGAAAATGAACGCCGCAAGCGGCGAATTTCAATGAATGATCAGGCGGCGGCGATGAACGGAGATGCGTTCTTGACCGCCGTTCCAAGCAGCTTTTCCACACCTTTTTTCAGCATAAGATTCGAAGGAGGTACCCCATGTCGGAAGAAAACCGTTCTTCAATCAGAGAAATCGATATCGGCTCAGAGATGCGCACTTCCTTTATGGACTATGCGATGAGCATTATCGTCAGCCGGGCGCTTCCCGATGTAAGAGACGGCCTGAAGCCCGTGCATCGGCGCATATTGTATGCGATGTCCGAGCTCGGAATGTCCCCGGACAAACCGTATAAGAAATCGGCCAGAATCGTCGGCGAAGTCATCGGTAAATACCATCCCCATGGCGATTCCGCTGTATACGAGACGATGGTTCGTATGGCGCAAGATTTTTCGCTTCGCTATATGCTTGTCGACGGACATGGCAACTTCGGTTCCATCGACGGCGACGCCGCTGCGGCGATGCGTTATACCGAGGCGCGTTTATCGAAGATTGCGATGGAGATGCTGCGCGACATTAACAAGGAGACCATCGATTTCGTTCCGAACTACGACGGCGAGGAGCAGGAGCCGGCTGTGCTTCCGGCACGGTTCCCGAACCTGCTTGTGAACGGGCTGTCGGGGATTGCGGTCGGGATGGCTACGAACGTCCCTCCGCACAACTTGACGGAAGTGATCGACGGGGTGCAGCAGCTGATCGAGCAGCCGGATTTGGCGCCGCTTGATTTGATGAAATCGATCAAGGGTCCGGATTTTCCGACCGGCGGCTTAATTATGGGGCGGGAAGGTATTCGTCAAGCCTACGCGACCGGCCGCGGGTCCGTCACGATGCGGGCCAAGGCGGATATCGAGGAGAACGGCGGCAAGGCGCGGATCATCGTCCACGAGCTGCCCTACCAGGTCAATAAGGCGCGGCTGATCGAGAAGATCGCCGAACTGGTCCGCGAGAAAAAACTCGACGGCATTACCGATTTGCGGGACGAATCGGACCGGACGGGCATGCGTATCGTGATTGAGCTGCGCAGGGACGTGAATCCCAATGTTGTGTTGAACAATTTGTACAAGCATACAGCTATGCAGTCGAATTTCGGCATCATTATGCTGGCGCTGGTGAATGGCGAGCCGAAAGTGCTCAACCTGAAGGAAATGCTGTTCCACTATCTGGAACATCAGAAAGATGTCATTCGCCGCCGCACTGAATTCGATCTGAAAAAGGCCGAAGCACGCGCTCATATCCTCGAAGGCTTGCGCATTGCGCTCGATCATATCGATGAGATTATCGCGCTCATTCGCGGCTCCCGAACGACAGAGGAAGCCAGGGACGGCCTGATTAGCCGGTTCTCGCTCAGCTTCGAGCAGGCCCAGGCTATTCTGGATATGCGTCTCCAGCGCTTGACGGGCCTGGAGCGCGAGAAGATCGAGGAGGAATATGCCGAGCTGCTGAAGAAGATCGCCGAGTATCGTGCGATACTGGCCGACGAGAAGCTTGTCCTGGACATTATCAGCAAAGAGCTGGATGAGATTAAGGAGAAGTATGGCGACGAACGCCGTACCGAAATTACGGCAGG
>Ga0207865_101211_pt1 | contig 20629 bp, 18 predicted proteins | sample HigsolmetaAR204D_FD_184836 | JGI IMG/M metagenome (GOLD analysis project Ga0207865, IMG submission 184836) | Ionic liquid and high solid enriched microbial communities from the Joint BioEnergy Institute, USA - AR20-4-D (SPAdes) (version 2) ...
ACTCCGTTTCACTGGCGCTAAAACAGATTAGAGGATTCGTCAATACCGACTGGACAAGGTTAACGTTTTTTTTCATGGCTCCCAGTGTGCCGTTTGTCTTTTTCCCGGATGAGGTATACAGCCATTTCAGTACATTTTTGGCCATGTGCGGAACCGTGATCGGGCCGCTTGTCGGAATCGGCCTGGTAGACTACTTCCTGTTGCGCAAACAGCAGATTCACCTAGCTGCTCTTTTTGCCGATACACCTGGTTCTCCTTATTACTACTGGGGAGGTTACAACCTGGCGGCCATTGCTTCGCTTGTCGGCGGGACGTTACTTTACTTCCTCATTCTCGATCCTGTTACTTTTGACCATTCCTTGTTCTTCCTCTTCTTCTCGGCGTCGATTCCGGTCATCATCTTGACGGGGATCCTGTATTACGTCTTGACCCGGATGTTCGTAATTCCACGCGGATTTGGCGGCTACGGCAAAAAGGAAACTGCCGGCAATCAAACGTCAGTAACGCAGTAAATTGGAATGGTTTTTGCTTGGAAAATCGATCAGTGTAGCAATCCAACAGGTTGAAAAGACAGGAGGAAGCCATGCGTTATCATTTTCACATTCCAACCAAAGTTGTTCTTGAACATAATGTTTCAAAAAGAGTTGCCGATTTTCTTCCCGAACTTGGCGTTGATCGGGTGATGTTATTGACAGACAAGGGAATCCGGCAGGCAGGATTGATTGATCCCATTGTGCAAAATCTGCAAGCACATGTCGAAGTGTTTTCATACGATGACGTAAAGCCAAATCCGCGTGACAAGGACTGCGATCTTGCCGCAGCCTTTGCCAGGGAAAACGGGGTAAACGGAATTGTTGCGGTTGGCGGCGGAAGCGTGATGGATACGGCCAAGGCGGTGTCCATCCTTTTGACTCACGGCGGAAGCATCAACGACTGGGAAGGAACCGACATCCTGCAAAGGGAGACTACGCCGCTGATCTGCATTCCGACTACTGCCGGTACCGGCAGTGAGGTCACGAGTACTGCGGTGATCACGGATACGGGCAGGAAAATCAAAATGGGCGTTGTCGATTCCCGCATTTTCCCGCGGATCGCGCTGTTGGACCCCTTGTTGACGCGAAATTTGCCCGCTTCGATTACTGCCAGTACCGGTATGGATGCATTGACGCACGCCATCGAAGCGTACACGTCGAGGGTGGCGACTCCCGTCACGGACGCGTTGGCGCTTCACGCAATCAACCTGATTCGCCACAACCTGGTGGAAGCGGTCAAGAACGGCGGCAATCTAGTTGCCAGGGAAAACATGATGATCGCCAGCACAATTGCCGGTATTGCGTTCGGGAATTCGGACGTTGGCAGTGTGCACTGCATCGCCGAAGCCGTCGGGGGGCTGTACGATACTCCGCACGGCGTGGCCAACTCGATTTTTCTCCCTCATGTGTTTGAGGTTAACTCGGTGGCCAACCTCAACCGCCATGCGGAAGTGGCCTATGCGCTGGGAGTCAGTCGTCAGCTTCCGGCAGAGCAGGCAGTTGCGGAGGGAGTGCAACTCTTGTTTTCGTTGAGTGAGCGAATTGGCATTCCCAAATTCCGCGACCTGCCGTATGTTAATCCCCAAGACTTTCCGCGTCTTGCCTCGGTTGCAAAGCAGGCGCCGATGGACGCAAGCAACGCCAGGGAATTGACGGAAGAAGAGTATCTGGCAATCATCGAAACAGCGTACCGGTACTAAGACTGGCGTAGTGGTTCCGGCTTCCTGAGCGGGCAGCGGCCAAGTGGAGGAGTATTGCGAAATTGACGTTTGCCCCGGATAAAGGTGTGTCTTTTCTCAAAAAAACAGCGGCATCTTGCGGAAGACAATCCGAAATGCCGCTGTTATTTTTTCTTTTCGATGATCCCGTACTTTTGCAGTTTTCGCACGACCGAGGGTTGGCTGATACCCAGGTACTTAGCCATGTCAATGGTCGTCCGGCAACGTTCATATGCCCGTTTCAACCATTGCCGTTCCACTTTTTCCAGCACTTCTTTCAGGGGAATGTTCTCGTTTTCTTCTTCCCAAGGTTGGGCTGAAACGGAACGGACGGAAAACGGCAGGTGTTCGGGAAAGATAACGTCGCTTTCGACGGTCAGGACCAGTCTCTCCACCGTGTTTTCCAATTGCCGCACGTTGCCGGGCCAGTCGTAAGCGGTCATCAGGTCCAGTGTGGCAGGATGGAAGCTTTTTTGCAGGTTGTACTTTTCATTGAAATTTTTCAGGTAGTGGTGAACAAGCAGGCAGATGTCTTCTGACCGGTGGCGAAGCGGGGGAATCTCGATCGGAATGACATTCAGACGAAAGTAGAGGTCTTCGCGCAGTTTCCCGTTTTTGACCATGCTTTCCAGATCCCTGTTGGTGGCGGCAATCAGGCGGAAATCAATTGAACGTTGGCGTATACCGCCAATGCGCACCACTTTTTTCTCCTGGATCACCTTCAGCAGCTTGGCTTGCATGGCCAGAGGAATTTCTCCGATTTCGTCAAGAAACAAGGTACCCTTGTCTGCCAGTTCAAAAATTCCCGGCTTGCCATTTCGGTTGGCACCCGTAAAGGCCCCCGCTTCATAGCCAAACAATTCCGACTCAAACAAGCTTTCCGGAATCGCCCCGCAGTTGATTTCAATAAACGGTCCGGACCGCCTCTCGCTGGCGTTGTGCAGTGCCCGCGCCAACACGCTTTTGCCAACTCCCGATTCCCCGAGAAACACGACCGTGGCATCCGACCGAGCAACCCGTTGAATCAGGCGCCACACGTTTCGCATGGATTCGCTGTTGATCACGATCCCCTCGACGTGAGTGCTCTTTTCACGCAGCTCCTCAATTTCCGTTTCGTAGCGCAGCATGCGAATCTGCAACTCTTCATACTTTTCCTTTAATTGTTGGAGTTCCGTCAAATCGTGAGAAAAGCTGATGACGCGAAATATCCGCTGTTCGTCGTCAAACACCGGAAATCCGGAAGCCATTACCAGACGGCCCGTCTTGGTGTGCTGCATCAACTGGCATTCTTTGCCCTGGCGCAGTACCTGCACCGTAACAGAAGGGGAGAAAATCCCCATCTTCTCCAGTTCAAATACGGATTGTCCGATCAGCGATTGGGCGGGATGGCCGTAGATGGAGAGACAGGACGAACTGGCGCGAATGACAATACCGTTTCCATCGGTCACGACAATGTTGTCTTTGGACGTTTCGATCAGTGCGTTTAATTCCACTTCCAGCAAGTTTCGCAACATGATCCTCCTCGGCAGTGAAGAAAGCAAATATTCCTGACAGTTTGCTATTTGTAGTATAACAAACAATTAAATTTTATTGAAATATACAAAAAATCATACATATTAAATTTATTTAATTAGATATAATAATTTCTTCGCGGAAGAAAACAGCTGGAAACCAAAAATCAGCATCAATCAATGGCATTCTACTGTTCAAGCACGATTTTTCCGATTTGGCAAACCCCGGCTTTTCGGTTAGGATAAGAGAAAGAAACATAGAGCATGCAAAGGAGTGGCCGAATGGAACACCGGAAAACCTTGTGGGACATTCAGCAGGAAGTGGACCAGTACATATCGCAGTTCAAGGAAGGGTATTTTTCTCCCCTTGCCATGATGGCCCGCATGACTGAAGAGGTGGGTGAACTGGCGAGGGAGATCAACCACTATTACGGTGAAAAACCAAAGAAAAAGGACGAGGCCGAAAAATCGGTGGAGGAGGAACTGGGCGATGTCTTTTTCATCGTCCTCTGTTTTGCCAACTCTCTTGGCATCGACCTGCAGGAAGCGTTTGACCGTATTATGCACAAATTCAACACGCGCGATAAAGATCGTTGGACGAGAATAGAGGAGACGAAGTGATGGAAAAGCAAATTCGTGTAGCAGTAGCGGGGGCAAATGGACGCATGGGCCGGGAAGTGGTGGCCATGCTGGGGAAGGATGAGCAGTTGTTGTACACGGGCGCCCTTGACACGCGGGCAGCGGAAGAGGAAGTAAGGGCCCGTCTGGATGAGATGAAACCTGATGTGCTGGTGGATTTTACGACACCGCACAGCATTTACAAAAACATGGAACTTTGCCTGGCACACGGCATCCGGCCGGTTGTGGGGACGACGGGGCTGACCGCAGAACAGCTGGATGAGATGCGCAAGCGCTTTGCGGAAGCGCAGCTGGGCTGTATCGTCGCGCCCAACTTTGCCATTGGGGCCATTTTGTGCATGAAATTTGCGGCCATGGCGGCAAAGTACATGCCGGATGTGGAGATCATCGAACTCCACCACGACAACAAGCTTGATGCGCCAAGCGGCACCGCGCTGAAGACCGCGGAGATGATTGCCGCGGTTCGCCAGGAAAAGCAGCAGGGCCATCCGCAGGAAAAAGAGACCCTGGCTGGAGCGCGCGGCGCCAACTACGAAGGTTTTCGCATCCACAGCGTCCGCTTGCCGGGATTGGTTGCGCACCAGGAGGTTTTGTTTGGAGCGACGGGACAAACCTTGTCCATTCGGCATGATTCCATCAGCAGGGAATCGTTTATGCCGGGCGTCAACATGGCCATCAAGGCGGTCATGAACTTGTCCGGGCTGGTTTACGGTTTGGAGCATTTGATCGATTAAACATTTGCATAACGCCTGGCTAAAAAGGGAGAGGTTTGCGTGAAAATCGCCTTGATCGCTCACGATCGCAAAAAGGAAGAGATTGTTCAACTTGCAGTGGCTTACAAAGCGATACTGGCAAATCACGAATTGTACGCAACCGGGACGACCGGACAGCGGATCATCGAGGCTACCTCGCTTCCGGTAAAACGGTTTCTTTCCGGGCCGCTGGGGGGAGACCAGCAAATTGGCGCGATGGTGGCCGAAAATGAGATGGATCTGATTATCTTCTTGCGCGACCCGTTGGCGGCTCAGCCGCATGAACCGGATATACAGGCGCTGTTGCGGCTGTGTGACGTGCATAAAATTCCCGTTGCCACCAATCTGGGAACGGCCGAAATCCTGCTTCGCGCTCTGGTGCGGGACGGACTGGACTGGCGCAAACTCATACACGAGGAGAAATAAAGCATGAACCAGCTGGACATTTTGGCGATTGGAGCCCATCCGGACGATGTGGAAATCGGGGCTGCGGGAAGCTTGCTGCTGGCAGCGAAACAGGGACAACGCGTCGGGATCCTGGATCTGACCTATGCGGAGCTGTCCTCCAACGGCACGGTGGAGCGAAGGCAGCAGGAGGCGGCCGCTGCCAGCCGCCTGTTGGGATTGGCGGACAGATACAACTTCGGGTTTCCGGACCGCGGGCTTGAACCTGTGCGGGAAAGTGCGATCAGCCGCATCGTGGATCTGATTCGCCGCACCCGCCCGCGCATTGTGCTCGCTCCCTACTGGCAGGACCGCCATCCCGACCACGAAAGCGCAAGCCGCATCGTCCGCGAAGCGGTGTTTTCCGCCGGCATACGCAAGTATCAAGCGAACGATTCCGTTTCTGCCTACAGACCGCAAAAACTTCTCTACTATTTTATCAATTCCGCTGTCACGCCTCAGATTGTTGTGGACGTGACCTCCGTTTATCCGGAAAAAATGAAGGTGCTGCGCTGCTACCGCAGCCAGTTCGAGTTGGAGGAGGGTAGCGTGGAAACGCCGCTGACCAACGGCTATCTGGAAATGGTGGAATACCGGGAAAAACTCTTTGGTCAGCAGGCGGGGGTAACCTATGCGGAGGGCTTTGTCAGCGCTTCGCCGTATGTACTCCCCAGCTTGTGAGAAGGAGTGACAACCGCACAATGAATATTGGAATCACGTGTTACCCATCCCTGGGAGGATCAGGGGTCGTGGCGACGGAACTGGGAAAACTGCTTGCGGAACGGGGACACAAGGTGCATTTTATTACGTCGGGGGTGCCTTTTCGCCTCGGCTCCTTTCACCCGAACATCTTTTTCCACGAGGTGGAAGTGAACCATTACGACGTATTCAAATACCCCCCTTACGATCTCAGCCTGGCCAGCCGGATGGCTCAGGTGGCAAAAAACGAGCAACTGGACTTGTTGCATGTGCATTACGCTGTTCCGCACGCTCTGTGCGCCTACCTCGCCAAACAAATGGTCGGGGAAAAGCTGAAGATCGTCACCACGCTGCACGGGACAGACATCACCGTTTTGGGATATGATTCCAACCTGAGCGATCTGATTCGGTTCGGGATTGAACAGAGCGATCTGGTTACCGCCGTGTCCAAGGACCTGATTCGGCAGACGAAAGAGTTGCTCGGTGTGGACAAGGAGATCATCCCGGTTTACAATTTCGTCGACAAACGGCGGTACTATCCCAAGGACGTCAGCCATTTGAAAGACGGATTTGCGCCCAACGGGGAAAAGATTCTGATGCATATTTCCAATTTCCGTCCGGTCAAACGGGTTCCCGACGTCATTCAGGTATTTGCCAGGGTTCGCGCCCGGATGCCGTCCAGACTTCTCTTGATCGGGGAAGGTCCGGAGATGGCGGTGGTCCGCAGAATGGTGGAAGAACTCGGGCTTGCGGAGGATGTCTTCTTTTTGGGGAAACAGGAAGACGTGGCCGAGGTGATCTCCATGGCCGATCTCATGCTGTTGCCCTCTTCCAAGGAAAGCTTCGGGCTGGTGGCCCTGGAGGCGATGGCTTGCGGTGTCCCGGTTGTGGCGACGAGGGCAGGCGGCTTGCCGGAAGTGGTCATCGACGGCGTCTGCGGCCTGCTTTTGCCCATCGGGGACGTCGACGGAATGGCGGAGGCCGCGCTGCGCCTGCTTCAGGATGAAGCGATGTACCGCTCGTTTTCGCAAAACAGCATCGAACGTTCCAAGACGATGTTTTGCCACGAGCTGATCACACACCAGTACGAACGTTTGTATCAACAACTTTTGGAGGGAAGTGCTTCCTGCTAGAAGCGCGGATTCCCGGCTTTCAGGAACTGATGCAGTTTGGCCATCAGGATGAACAGCCCGTACAGCACTCTCATTGCTTGCCCTCCTTTCCGGGAAGGTGTGAAAAACAGGAGTGATTGCCAATGGGGTATGAACAAGCGGTCCGAATCCTGCAACGATTGGAAGAACACGGCTTTGAAGCCTATTTCGTGGGCGGCTGTGTCCGGGACTGGCTGCTGGGAAGAACCGTTCACGATATTGATATATGTACGAATGCCCATCCCGGCGACGTCATTTCCCTGTTTCCCGACCATGTGCCGACGGGTTTGAAACACGGGACGGTTAGCGTGAAAATGGAAGGGAAACTGTTTGAGGTGACCACGTTCCGTACGGAAGGCAAGTATGAGGATTACCGCCGGCCGAAAGATGTCCGGTTTGTCTCCGATCTGAAGCTGGACCTTCAGCGGCGGGATTTCACGATCAACGCAATCGCGATGGATCTGAGGAAAAATCTGCACGATCCTTTTCACGGGCGGCAAGACCTGGCCGCCCGCCTGATCCGGGCGGTAGGCGATCCCGGGGAACGGTTTCGGGAAGATGCCCTGCGGCTGCTGCGCGCTGCCCGCTTTGCCGCCCAGTTGAATTTCCGCATTGAAGGCCGGACGCTCGCGGCGATGCAGGAAGCGGCACCGCTGTTGGGCCGCATCGCCGTGGAACGGGTTCGCGAAGAGCTGAACAAAATGCTGGACAGCGCATATCCGCAGCGGGGCTTTGAAATTGTGCGGGAAACCCATTTGCTCTGCGCCCTGCCGTGGCTTTCGGAGTTGTTCGCCAACGCTTGCGCGGAAAGCTGGCGGCTGATCCATCTGCGCACCCTCGCGCAAAAATGGGCCCTTTTCTTCTTTGCCGCCCGCTGTTCGGCGGCGGAAGCCCGGATGGTGTGCGAACAATTGCGCATGTCAAAGCGGGACACGAATGAAATCGGCCTCTTCGTCGAATGCCTGCAGGAACTCAAGCCCCAATGGGACAAACCCGAAAAAATCGGCTGGGGAAAGCTGCTGGTGCAAAGGGGCTTTGACGTTTGCGCCAATCTGGACACTCTGCTTCAGGCGTGCTGGTGGAGGCAGCGCGATGGGCGCTCCACCCGCGAGCTGGAGCGAACGTATAGGGAGATGCCGGTGAAGACGGAAAAAGAGCTGGCGGTGAACGGACGCGATTTGCAGAAAGCCCTGGACAAACAGCCGGGAGAGTGGATTGCCCGCGTTTTGAAGCATCTGCTGGAACAGACCGCGCTGCACGGGCTGCCCAACGAGCGGGAGATCTTGATGGAAGCGGCGAGAAACGAGGTTATGCGCAATGAATATTAAACAAGCGATCCTGGAGGCGTTTCGCAGATCCGCGGGAGGTTTTGTTTCGGGAGAGGAGCTGAGCCAGCTTTGCGGCTGTTCGCGGACAGCGGTCTGGAAACATATCGGGGAGTTGCGCAGCGAAGGGTATGAGATTGAGGCGGTGCGCAAGGCAGGATACCGCCTGGTGCAGGCTCCCGACCGGCTTTCCGCGGCGGAAGTGTTGGCAGGTCTTTCCACAACCCGCATCGGCCAACGCGTCCACGCCTATGACGAAGTTGTCTCCACGCAGCTTGTCGCCCACGAAATGGCGGCGAAGGGAGCGCCGGAAGGAACACTTGTCCTTGCTGAAATGCAGACCGGCGGCAAGGGGCGACTGGGGCGCCAGTGGCACTCGCCCCGGGGGACGGGCATCTGGTTCAGCCTGATTGTCCGCCCGCACATACCTGTGCCGAAAACGCCGCAGATGACGCTTTTGACAGCTGTGGCCATGGCGCGCACGATTGCGGAGGAAACCGGCCTGAACGCGCGGATCAAATGGCCGAACGACCTGTTTATCGGCGGCAAAAAGGTCTGCGGCATCCTGACGGAACTGCACGCGGAGGCGGACCGGGTCCATTATCTGGTCATCGGGATCGGCGTCAACGTCAACAGTGAAGCGGAGGATTTTCCGCAGCCGTTGGCGCCGATTGCCACCTCGCTGAAAATCGAAGCGGGGAGAAAAGTGGATCGGGTGCGCCTGCTGCAGCGCTTTTGCGCGAATTTTGAGGAAAGTTACGACTTGTACCTGAAGCATGGCTTCCAGCCGATCAAGGAAGCGTGGGAGTCGCTTTCCTGGACGATCGGGCGCTGGGTGAGCGTGCAAACGGTCTCCCAGCAGCTGAAGGGGCGCGCCGTCGGTCTGGACGACGAAGGTGTCCTTGTGCTGGAAGACGAAGCGGGAAACCTGCACAAAGTGTATTCCGCCGACGTCAATTATGATGCAAATCGGTAAATCATCTGCTATACTCCAACTTGGAAGCTGTATCCTTGATGGAACGGCAATCCAGCTGTATGGTTTCTCTTGAATTTGCACAATCCAAAAGCATAACACAACAATCTGCTCAGAGCCTGCAAGGACCGAGACAGAAGGTTTTCCCAACTTGCAAACGGACGTTTCCTGTCTTTTTGGCAGTGGACAACCCTCTCCCGTTTTCGGCGAGAGGGTTTTTGTTCATGTCCGCCTGCAGGCCTGGCATGACACGAGGTGAACTGGATGGCACAAGCAAAGCAGGTGACGACAGCCCTGATCCGCAAGAAAAAAGAGACAGGGACTCCCATCACGATGATAACCGCCTATGATTTTCCTACCGCCAAACTGGTGGAGGAAGCGGGAGTGGACATGATACTGGTAGGGGATTCGCTCGGCATGGTGGTGCTGGGCTACGATTCGACGATCCCCGTGACGATGGAGGACATGATCCATCATACAAAAGCGGTGACGCGGGCAGCCAAACGCAGCCTGGTCGTGGCCGACCTGCCTTTTTTAAGTTATCACAAATCGGTGGAGGAAGCGGTTGCCAACGCCGGGCGGCTGATGCAGGAAGGATTGGCCAAAGCGGTCAAAATGGAAGGCGGCAGCGAGATTGCCCCGGTTGTCCAGCGCTGTGTCCAGGCGGGCATTCCGGTGGTGGGCCATATCGGGCTTACCCCGCAGTCGGTTTACCAGCTTGGCGGCTACAAGGTGCAGGGGCGCGATCTGGCGGCAGCGCAAAAGCTCATGGCTGATGCCATCGCGCTGCAGGAGGCGGGCGCATTTGCCGTCGTACTGGAATGCGTGCCGGAGGAAGTGGCAGGAAAGATCGCCAAGGAGCTGACCATTCCGGTGATCGGCATTGGCTCGGGAGCCGGCTGTGATGGACAGGTGCTCGTCTTTCACGATCTGGTGGGATATGCTTCCCAAATTGCTCCTTCGTTTGTCAAGCGATATGCCGATGTGGGCGGGATCATCCGCGAGGCCGTTGCCCAATATGTGCGGGATGTGGAAGCGAGAGCGTTTCCAGGGCCGGAACATGTGTTCCATGCCGCGGAGGATACCATCAAGCAGTTGTACGGAGAGGGAGCGGAAGAACAATGATGCAAACCTTGCAGCAAGTCGACACGATCGCCGGGGTGAGAGCCCTCGTCGCAAAAGCAAAACAGCAGGGGAAGCGGATTGGCCTGGTGCCGACCATGGGATACCTGCATCAGGGACATCTGAGCCTGGTGGAGGCAGCCAGGAAAAGATGCGATCTGGTCGTGATGAGCATCTTCGTCAACCCCTTGCAGTTCGGGCCAAACGAGGATTTTGAACGCTATCCCCGCGACATGGAGCGCGACCGGAAAATGGCGGCAGAAGCAGGGGTGGACGTGCTGTTTACCCCGAGCGTGGAGGAGATGTATCCGAAGCCGCCTTTGACCAATATTTCCATATCCGGTGTGACTGCGCCCCTGTGCGGCAAATCGCGCCCCGGCCACTTTGACGGGGTGGCGGTTGTCGTCATGAAGCTGTTTCAGATCGTTCAGCCCGATTTCGCCTTCTTTGGTCAAAAGGATGCGCAACAGGTAGCCGTCGTCACGCAGATGGTTGACGACTTGAACGTTCCGGTGGAAATCGTGCCGTGTCCGATCGTTCGGGAGCCGGACGGCCTGGCGATGAGTTCGCGAAACGTCTACCTGAGCCCGGAAGAGCGGGAGCAGGCGCTCGTCTTGTCCCGCGGGCTGCGGATGGCGGAACAGTGGATCCGGGAGCGGGTGGCGCCCGAAAAGATCTGCGCACGGTTGCGGGAGATGATTGAGCAAATGCCGCTCGCATCCATTGATTACGTGGAAATTCTCCATTATCCGGAGCTGACCCCCGTGGCAGCGCTTGAGCCGGGCCGCACCATTATTGTCGCGCTGGCTGTTCGCTTCGGCAAAACGCGCCTGATCGACAATCTGATTGCCACGGTGTAACACGCTGGAAAACAGGAACACAAACACGCTGGGGGAGGAAGCAAGACCATGCTGCGGAACATGATGAAAGCCAAGATCCACCGGGCCACGGTAACGGATGCCAATCTCAACTACGTGGGAAGCATTACCATCGACAAGGACGTGTTGGATGCCCTTGACATCTTGCCGAACGAGAAGGTGCAAGTGGTCAACAACAACAACGGCGCCCGGCTGGAGACCTATGTGATCGCCGGAGAACCGGGCAGCGGCGTGATCTGTTTGAACGGGGCGGCGGCCCGGCTGGTGCAGAAAGGGGATGTCGTGATCATCATCTCCTACGCCTGGATGACGGACGAGGAAGCCCGGAAGCACACGCCGCGGGTGGCGATCATGGACGAAAACAACCGAATCAAGCAGCTGTTGCACGAGGAAGTTCACGCCGCCATCCTCTAAGGCCGCTTCCCGCAACGCCTGCATAGAGCCCGCCTCCTTGTGAGAGAATGAGTGTACTCATTCCTCCAGGGAGGTGGCTTTTTGCTTGAAGATTGATGAATGGTTTCACGGTCTTGGCAACACGGCGGAAACAATTGAAGAAAAATGGGCACATGCCACTTTGCAGGAACGGCAACAGATGGCCGACCAGCTTTTTTACCTGCGGCAAATCAGCGACCATGTCGTCGACCTCTGGCTTGAGTTTGAAGAGAGATTGTCCCGTGCCATTCGTTCCATCAAGCGGCTGGAGGGGCAGCATGCGGAAGAGTTGCCGGAAGAAAGCCATCCGGAAGGCCAGGCTTATTCCGCCCATACCGGCGCACTGACGGCGGAGGCAGGGTTAGGGGAGGCCAAACCGGAAACGCTCAAAGCGGAGACTTCCAAAGCGGAAACAACGGCGGAAGCGTTTGGGTCTGTCGCACCGCCGTACGAACACCTGTTTCGACGGGGAGAGGGGTTTTATCACCTGCGCATGTATCCGGATGCCCGCGCGTGTTTTGCTGAGCTGGTGGCGGCTTCTCCTGATTGGGAGATGGGCCGGCTCTACTATGCCTACAGTTTGTTGTTCACGGAAGAGCGGGAGTTGGCCATGCGGGAATTTCGCCTGCTTGGCAAGTCAGCCGCTTCAGCGGAGGTAACGGCCATCAGCCGCAACGCGCTCGGCTGCATGCTGGCCGAAGAAGGGCAGTGGTTGGAAGCGGCGCAGGCTTTCAAGGCTGCGCTGGAAGCAAACGCGGGAAATGGCACAGCCCGCTACAACCTTGCCCTCTGTTACCTGAAGGAGGGGGATGCGCGGGAGGCGCTGGAAGAGATCGAGGCGTATCTGCGCGATTGCCCGCATGACTGGGAGGCTCAGATGCTGTGGCTCCGCGCTGCGCATTTGCTGTTGAAAACGGATGCCGATCAGGCGCTTTTGCCTCCCGACTCGCTGAAAGTGCCGTCAAGGGAGATGGACAGCTCGGTTCTGCGGGAGATGGCCGCACTCTACGAAGCGGCGGGCAGCTACCACCGTGCGCAACTCTGCTATGCCTTCCTTGCTGAAGCACTGCCCCGCGAAGGTTGGACGTGGCACGGGCTAGCCTGGAACACGTGGCTGATTACCGGCACACGCCGCGCGGCAACGCTGATGAAGAAGGCGATTTCGCTGAACCCGCACAACCTGGATTTTGTCTTCAGTTACGGCTGGATGCAGTTGTTTGACGGAGAGCTGGACGAGGCCGTAAACGCTTTTCGGCGCATCCTGGAAAAACAGGCGGATCATCGGCTGGCCCAGTCCGGCATGATCTCGGCCTACGAAAAACAGGGAGAAATTCACGCCGCCAAGCAGTTGGCCAAATCGTTTTTGCAAGACGCGCGGCCGTACGTCCGGGCGCTGGGTTTGTTTCATCTGGGACGGCTCAGCATGGCGGAGGAAAACTGGCTGCTGGCGGAACAGTATTTTCAGCGGGCAGCTTCTTTAGGCGAACATCTGCGGGAAATTCCGCTTTACCTGCAGGTGTGCGCCAGCAAAATGGGCAAACAGGTGGCTCACGCCGCGCTTGTGCAGCCGTAATGCGGGGCAAGGCAGGAATTGGCCCTGCTGATGGCGAATGTGCGATGAGTGTTTTTTCACGATTGTTGGTCAGGTATGAGGTGACAAACGTTTTGAAGCGATTTGTAGTTGTAGATTTGGAAACAACGGGAAACCATCCCCGGCAGGGAGACAGCATCATCCAGATCGGCGCCGTGACGGTGGAGGACGGACAGATTCGGGAGCGTTTTTCCACCCTGGTGAACCCCGGTTGTCCGCTTCCGCCTTTTATTACCCAACTGACCGGGATCACCGATGAGATGGTGGCGGAGGCGCCTCATCTGGAAGACGTGCTGCCCCGTTTTTTGCCGCTGTTGGAAGGCAGAACGTTCGTGGCGCACAACGCCGGATTTGATCTTCAGTTTTTACAGGAAGCCCTGCTGAGTCAGGGCTATTATACGTTTGACGGTTATGTGCTCGATACAGTGGAACTGTCCAGGCTGCTTCTGCCGATGCAGAACAGCTACCGGCTGCAAGAGCTTGCTTCCGATCTGGATCTTTGCCATGACCGTCCGCATCAGGCGGACAGCGATGCTTTGGCTACAGCCAAATTGTTTCTTTACTTGCAGGAGATTTTGCAGCAGTTGCCGCTGGTCACGATACAGCGGCTGCAAATGCTCGTCTCTTCCTTTCGCAGCGACATCGGCGTTTTTCTGCGCCAGGTGGAATTGGCAAAAATGGCGGAACTTCCGCTTTGGGGCGAGAGCGGCAAGGGAAAAGATGATTCCGGCCAGTGGGATATCTACCGGCATATTGCCCTGCGAAAGCGGCCGGAAAAGCATGCGCTCTCTCTCCGGCCACACAAGCCCGTCAGAGTGACGGACAGCTTCGAGGACTTGTTGGAAACAGTGGCCGGAAGTGAAGGCATCCTGGCGCAAAGCGCATCCGGCTACCAACCCCGGCAAGCGCAAATCGAGATGATGCAGGAGGTTTACGCCGCAATGCGCGACGGCGCTCACCTGTTGGTGGAGGCAGGCACGGGAACGGGAAAATCGCTTGGCTACTTGCTGCCGGGAATTGTTTGGGCCAGACAGAACGATCAGCCGCTGGTGGTCAGCACCAACACCGTTCAGCTTCAGGAACAGCTGTTGCACAAGGAGATTGCGCGGCTTCAGCAGGTGTTGCCGTTTTCCTTCACTGCCGCGACGCTGAAGGGGAGAGGCAACTATCTGTGCCTGCGAAAGTTCGAGCAGGCTTTGCTGGAGCCGGTTGAAGAGATCAGCCAGGAGATCCGCATGGTCAAGGGACAGATGCTGGTCTGGCTGACACAGACGGAGACGGGCGATATCGAGGAGATCAACTTGCCTTCATCCGGAAAACTGTTCTGGCAGCAGGTGAAAAGCGATTCCCACTCTTGTCTCAATCGGGAGTGTCCGTGGTTTAGCCGCTGTTACTACTTCCAGGCCAGGGAACGGACCCGCGAAGCGGACGTGATTATTGTCAACCACGCGTTGCTCCTGAGCGATTTGCAGGCAGAAAACCGCATTTTGCCTGCCTATGAGACAGCGGTGATCGACGAAGCCCACCACCTGGACGAAGCGGCCACGCAACACTTGGGGAAACAGTTTTCCACCGCCCAGTTGCTCTTTCTGCTGGATCGGCTTTTGAGCGGAAACGGCAGTCTTCTGGGTCGTCTGCAGGAGGAGGGGAGTGACTCGGCGGAAATGTCCGCTGCACTGGCATCCTTCCGCGAAGTGCTGGACAAGGTGTATGCGCCGCTCTGCGAAAAGGCGCAGAAATGGGCAAACCTGGTGTACCAATGGGCGTCCAAACGGGCGGTGGAAACGACGGAGACAGGGCGTGAGACGGTGCGCTACCAGCAGGACTCTTTTGCCGGCGACAAGGAGCGCATCCCGAAATTGACCCGCAGCCTGATCCAAGCCATGGCGGAGGTGGCGGCCGCTTTGGAAAAGCTGCTGAGAAGCGCACTTGCCGAAGAGAAACAAACGATTTCCTTCCGCAGCATCCGGACCGACCTGAATGGACTTTTGCACGACTGGCAGGAGGCAATGGAATCCCTCCACTTTTTCCTGCTGGATCTGGATGAGCAATACGTGTACTGGATGGAAGTGGAATCGCGCACTGCCCGCAAGCAGGTGTACTTTTTCGCCGCCTTGCTGCAGGTTTCGGCGGCGTTGGCCGAACCGTTGTTCGCCCAGAAGCGCAGCCTGGTGCTGACGTCCGCCACGCTGACCGTCAAAAACAGCTTTTCTTATTTTGCCCAGCGGCTTGGCCTCGACCAGTTGCCGGACCGCACTGTCCGCACCTTGCAGCTTCCCTCTCCGTTTCACTACGAAGAACAGGGGTTGCTGTTGATTCCCTCCGATTTTCCCGCACCGGGCAAGGAGAGCGAACAGGCCTACCTGGACGCGGTCATCCAGGGGTGCGTTGACGTTGTCACCAGAGCGAAGGGGAGGACGATGATTCTGTTTACCTCCCACTCCATGCTGCGCACCGTGCACCAGGGGATGAAGGAGCGGCTGGCGCTGGAATCGGAAGCATACATGGTGCTTGGCCACGGGGTTGACAGCAACAACCGCAGCAAGCTGGTCAGTCTGTTTCAAAGTTTGGAGCGGAGCGTTCTTTTGGGAACGAGCAGTTTTTGGGAAGGCGTGGACATCCCGGGTGAGACGCTCAGTTGCCTGGTGATTGTCCGGCTGCCGTTCGCCCCTCCCAACCACCCCGTTTACCAGGGGCGTGCGGAACTGTTGCAGGCGCAGGGCAAAAACGCCTTCATGTCATTGGCGCTTCCGCAGGCGGTGATCCAGTTCAAGCAGGGGGTCGGCAGATTGATTCGCCATCAGCTGGACCGGGGCGTGGTCGTCGTTTTCGACACCCGTGTGGTGGAAGCGCGCTACGGGAAAACCTTCCTGCAATCGCTGCCTCCCTTCCGCATGGAAAGCGGTCCTTGGCCGGTCCTGCGCGAACAAATCGCCCCATTTTTGAGTACTGAATCCCAGTTCGACTAATAATAAATGAAGCAATAGTTAATCAGGGATTTAGGTGATAAAATACATGATGGGGAATTACAGACGAGTGTGGTTACCGCTGATGTGCGCCGCCTTGCTTTGCGGCTGTTCCATCGCCAACGGTCAGGAGATTTTTCCGGCAATCAAGGTGAAAGACCCGCTTGCAGCAGAAAGCGAGCACGAGTTTATCGGGCTGGTGCTTTCCTATTTTGCCTTGCCGGATGGAGAAAGCACGCTGGCCCGCCTCCCGGAGGGGAAGCATCTGCTGATAGACACGGGCAGCGCGAAAGATTGGCCTGTTTTGTACAGCCACCTGCTGGAACGTAAAGTGACCCGGTTGGATTACTTGGTGTTGACCAATGATCTGCCCGAGTACTCCGGAGGTTATCCGCAACTAGCGGAAAAACTGGAGATCGACACCGTTATTTTGCCCAAATTGACCGAGCTCGCGATCCGCAAGGGAGTGCCTGTCCCGCCGGCGCAAAGGCAACAGGCGGTGCAGGATGGGGATGTGGTGCGGCTGGACAGGGAGGTTTCCATGCAGGTTTTGCTTCCCAGTGAACCCCTTTTTCTTTCCCCGCAAAACAACTCACTGGTGTTTCGCCTGCAGCACGGCCGCCTGGGTTTCCTGTTTGCCGGCGGGATCAACGAAAAGGCGGAGGAACGCCTGCTGGAGCGCCATCCCGACAAGCTGAAGGCGGAAGTGCTGAAGGTGGGCGACCAGGGGAGCAACCAGGGCACGTCCCAGCCATTCTTAAGCAAGGTTGATCCGCACGTGGCCATTATCGCCACAGGCAAATGGCCGGATCAGTGGAAAGAGATTCAGGAAGTTCTGGAGAGGCTGGGCGAATCGTGGGCGGAAACCTATATCACGAGCAAGGACGGCACCATCACGATCCTGTCCAATGGAAAAGATTATCGTGTCCTCAAGGAGAAACGATAAGGGAGGAGACACGTGTGGCCAAATACGAAAGGATTTCCGAAGCGGTTGTGCGCCGTTTGCCCATTTACCTCCGTTACCTTACCTATCTGCAACAGGTGAACGTGAACACGGTCTCATCTCAACAAATGGGAAAACATCTGAATGTGAATCCCGCCCAGATCCGCAAAGACCTGTCGGCTTTTGGCGATTTCGGGAAAAAGGGGATCGGCTATGACGTCAATTACCTGGTGGACAACATCCGCCAGATTCTCAAGTTGAACAGGGAAATACGCGTCGCGCTGGTCGGAGCGGGACATCTGGGCCATGCGATCAGCAATTACAATGCCTACATGAAAGACAACCTGCGGATTGCCGCCATCTTCGATAACGATCCCGCCAAATTGGGAAAAGAGATTGCGGGCATCCGCATTCAGCCCCTGGAGGAGCTGGAGTCGACCGTCAAAGCGCAAAATATCCGCCTGGCGATTATCACGGTGCCGGCATCGGCCGCGCAATCCGTCTGCGATACCCTGATTCAGGCGGGGATCAAGGGAATTTTGAATTTTGCGCCTACCACCATACGGGCGCCGAAAGACGTGCGCATCCATTACGCGGATGTGACGTCCAACCTGCAAAGTCTTGCTTACTACCTTACATAACGGAACGGAGAGGTTCGGATGAAAAAGACAATTCTGACTCATGCTACAGTGATTACGGTGAATGACGCCAACGAGGTGATTGAAGACGGCGCGGTTGCCTTCGAGGGCGACAAAATCACCTATGTCGGTCCCACCCCTGAAGACTTGTCCGCTTATGACGAGGTGATCGACCAGAAGGGCCGGTACGTTCTTCCGGGACTGATCAACACGCACGGGCATGTCGGCATGTCCCTGCTTCGCAGCTTCGCCGACGACCTGCCGCTCAAGCAGTGGCTGGAAGAAAAGATGTGGCCGATGGAAGCACAGTTTACGGCAGAACATGTCAAATGGGGCACCCATCTTTCCATCATTGAGATGATCCGCACGGGCACGACCACGTTTGTGGATATGTACGACCATATGGACGAAGTTGCCAAGGCAGTGGAGGAAAGCGGCATGCGCGCCCGCCTGTGCCGCGGCATGATCGGCCTGTGTTCGGAAGCGGAGCGGCGGGCAAAACTGGAGGAAGCCACAATGTTCGCCAAAAATTGGCACAACCAGGCGGAGGGCCGCATCACGGTCATGATGTCTCCCCATGCGCCGTACACCTGCCCGCCCGAATTTATCACCCAAATTATCGAAGTGGCTGACCAGCTCAACCTGCCGCTTCACACGCACATGTCGGAAACCCGTTACGAAGTGGAACAGAACGTCAAGGATTACGGGCTGCGTCCCGTCGCCCATCTGGAAAAGCTGGGCATGTTCAACCGTCCCACGCTTCTGGCCCACGCGGTGCATTTGACGGATGAGGAAATCGACGTATTGGCACACTATCAGGTAAAGGTCTCCCACAACGTGGTGAGCAACCTGAAACTGGCCAGCGGCGTCGCCCCCGTGCCGAAGATGCTGAAAAAAGGCATCTCGGTCTCCCTGGGAACGGACAGCTCAGCCAGCAACAACAACCTCAACCTGTTCGAGGAATTGAAGCTGGCGGCTATTTTGCACAAGGGCGTCAATTACGATCCCGTTGCCGTTTCGGCTGACGAAGCGTTGCGGATGGCGACGCGCTACGGCGCGGACGGGGTATTCCAGGCAGACAAACTGGGGTCGCTGGAAGTGGGCAAACAGGCGGACATCATCGTCCTGGACAGCCATCAGGCTCACTTCCAACCCGCCCACAATCCGGTGGCACACGTCGTCTACGCCGCAAACGGACGCGATGTGACCGATACGATCGTGGCCGGGAAGTTCCTGATGCGCAACCGGGAGTTGCTGACGATTGACGAGGAACGGGCGATTTACGAAGCGAACCGCGTCTTCGCGCAGCTCAAACGGTAAAAGTCTCCTGCCCCGCCGGACAGGAGGAAAAGCGTAGGTGTAGGTAGGGGATTTTGATCGTGCAACATGCCGTGCTAGCCGCGCCACAGCTTGGAGAGACTTTCGTGGCGAAAACAAAAACTGGGCGTGGGGGGTAGCGTACGCAGCGGTGAAGATAGCGCTGCCCAGGAAATGCGGTATTCCTGCATGAGCAAACCCAGTACATCAGGAGATGTGGTTCGTGGCGGCCGGTTCACGCGCTCACCTCCTTCGGGTGTACCTGTAGTATGACCTCCCGCCCCCGCGCTATGAGTAGCAACTTTTCCGTCCCGTTCTAAAACCTTCCCGGCTTACATAGGCTTAAAGCAAAACGGGACAGGGGGGAGGGCATTGTACATCCGGCCAGGGATGTTGTGGTGGGCAATCCCCGCCTTTCTGATGTTGTTTCTGCTGGGCCTCGCACTGGGTTTTGCCAGTGGACAGGAGAACATGGAAGAATGGTCTGCGGCAGAAGAAAAGAGACAGGATGAGACGCTTCTCCTTTCCGGACTGCTGGATCAGCTGACCGAAAGAGGGGAGCGTTCGTTTATGGTGACCATAGAGGAATGCGTCCTGAAGGGAACGTACAATCAGGGACAGTTTCATCTCACCGGGGACGTTGGCGGACACAAGGTGGAGATGAAGCGGGATGAACAAGAGCGGGTCACGGTGTGGATCGACGGAAAAGTGCAGGACCACACTGCCTTGCCTTATGCCTTGTACACGCCGCACGAGCATGCGCAACTGCTCAAAAGGGTGTTGGATTCCGCCATCACCATCCCCCTGCAGCCGGAAAGCGACCAGGGCTGGAGGGGGTTTCGCCTTTCGGTGCCTTCCGGGGAAGTGACGGAACTTTTGGACATGTGGCTGGGCCCATCTTTTTCCGTCCGGGAGATCGCACAACAGGCAGCAAATCAAATTGCCGTCGATTATCAACTCTGGTATGATGAACAATCAGGCCGGGTTCGGCAGCTCGATCTCGAACTGCAATTCCGTACCCCGTTCGGAGAAAAACGGGATACGCTCAAATTCCGGATGTAACGCAATGTCTGAAAAGGAGCTAATGACTGTGGCAATCCGAATTCTTGCAGGCGCACTGCTTGTTCTGGTCCTATTTGCAGCAGGATGGGCCTACCATTTGACTTCCAGCGTGGCGGCAGAAAGAACCGAATTTGAAAAACAGGTGCAGGAATGGGTGGAGAAACGGACAGAGATTTCGGAAATCGAGTCCATTGATGAATACCGGGGCAAAGAGAGCTACGCCGTGGTCATCGGCAAAAACCGGGCCGGCACCCCGGTCGTCGTCTGGTTGACGGAAGAGAAAACGGTCATTGGCCGCATGGATCTGGCGGTTCCCCGTGAAAATGTGGAAGCGGCCATCGCCCAAAACTTCCCAGGAGCTGAAGAGGTGCGGATCGTGCCGGGCCTGGACGGGGATCAGCGCTTCTGGGAAGTCACCCTGAAGGACCAGGACGGC
>Ga0207865_101212_pt1 | contig 20613 bp, 16 predicted proteins | sample HigsolmetaAR204D_FD_184836 | JGI IMG/M metagenome (GOLD analysis project Ga0207865, IMG submission 184836) | Ionic liquid and high solid enriched microbial communities from the Joint BioEnergy Institute, USA - AR20-4-D (SPAdes) (version 2) ...
AAGAAGAGGTTTGGTGACAATGGCGGAGGGGAACCACGCGTACCCATCCCGAACACGACCGTTAAGCCCTCCAGCGCCGATGGTACTTGGACCGAAGGGTCCTGGGAGAGTAGGACGTTGCCAAGCCTCATAAATCACCTAAACAGCCGGTTTTGACGGTAATGAATTGGGCAACATCCAATTATACCTTACGGTTTACTACCCGAAGCTGTATGCATCGGTATCCATATTCCCCGATAGCTCAGTCGGTAGAGCACTCGACTGTTAATCGAGTTGTCACAGGTTCGAGTCCTGTTCGGGGAGCCATATGCTCCCATAGCTCAGGAGGTAGAGTGCTTCCATGGTAAGGAAGAGGTCACCGGTTCAAATCCGGTTGGGAGCTTAGGACATGGCCCGTTGGTCAAGGGGTTAAGACACCTCCCTTTCACGGAGGTAACAGGGGTTCGAATCCCCTACGGGTCACCAACATGGACGCTTAGCTCAGCTGGGAGAGCATCTGCCTTACAAGCAGAGGGTCGGCGGTTCGATCCCGTCAGCGTCCACCATCATAGATAATTACGCGAAAACAGCGTAAACGAAATGATTCTTATGGCTATTGCGTATCTCCTGCAACATGGGAGAAACTGCTAACCGTCACCCACTTGCATTTTGCGAGCGAACATGTTAACCTAATGAGGTTGCAACCGTGAGTGCTTCATTATTGGGGATTAGCCAAGCGGTAAGGCAACGGACTTTGACTCCGTCATGCCTAGGTTCGAATCCTAGATCCCCAGCCATGCGAGCCATTAGCTCAGTCGGTAGAGCACCTGACTTTTAATCAGGGTGTCGGAGGTTCGAGTCCTCCATGGCTCACCATTTTAGGTTGTTGACATGCGCGTGTGGCGGAATTGGCAGACGCACTAGACTTAGGATCTAGCGGGTAACCGTGGGGGTTCAAGTCCCTCCACGCGCATCATGCGGACGTGGCTCAGTGGTAGAGCATCGCCTTGCCAAGGCGAGGGTCGCGGGTTCGAATCCCGTCGTCCGCTCCATATATGTGCCCTTAGCTCAGCCGGATAGAGCGTTTGACTACGAATCAAAAGGTCGGGAGTTCGAATCTCTCAGGGCACGCCATTTAAGTCGGGACGTAGCTCAGTTTGGTAGAGCACCTGGTTTGGGACCAGGGGGTCGCATGTTCAAATCGTGTCGTCCCGACCATTTCTATTGCGGGTGTAGTTTAGTGGTAAAACCACAGCCTTCCAAGCTGTTGTCGAGGGTTCGATTCCCTTCACCCGCTCCATCAGAAAAACCGCGTAAAAGCGCGGTTTTTTTGTTATATTCACATATAAGCTGCATAAAGACCCGCCTGAATCTTCACACGTATGGACACAAGTCGTGCAGTATGGGATGCTGTGAGGATGGTAATTTTAATTTTCAATATATTGGAGCATATTTTTTTACATAAAATTGCGCGAAAATAAGGAATTTATTTTGATTTTTTGTTACAATTGCTTAGATAAGAACATTTTATTGCGCTCTTGAAGGCCATAGCTAGATAGATAAGCAGTATTCAAATGGGGTGACGGATTTTTATGAGTGAAGCCATCAATCAGGAGAGTAACCGGCAATCCATCAACAATGCGTTGCGCCGCGATGTAAGATTCCTGGGCAACATACTTGGGGAAGTGCTGGTCCACCAAGGCGGTACGGAGTTGTTGGATATTGTCGAACACATTCGTGAGATGAGCAAAACATTGCGCGCAGATCCGAATAAGTCCAACGATGAGTTGAAGAAATGCATCCAAGAGCTCAAGCCGGAAGTAAGGCATCAGGTGATCCGCGCGTTCTCGATATATTTCCACCTGGTGAACATCGCTGAACAGAACCACCGCATACGCCGTAAACGTGAATATGAACGCTCTGCCGGCGAGCAGATCCAACCCGGATCGATTGAAGATGCTGTGATGAAGCTGAAAGAAAAGAATATCGCGGCTGACGAAGTTCAGGAGATGATGCAAGGCATCTACTTGGAGCTCATCATGACCGCTCATCCAACGGAAGCGACGCGCAGAGCTGTTCTGGAGATACATAAGCGTATCGCCGACGACATGATGAAGCTCGATGATCCGACGCTTACCTATCGTGAGAGAGAGACGCTGAGAAATAAGCTGCTCAATGAAGTGATCACGCTGTGGCAAACCGATGAGCTGCGCGATCGCAAACCGACGGTGCTCGACGAAGTTCGCAACGGTCTGTACTATTTCGATGAAACGTTGTTTGACGTTATTCCGGACGTGTATATCGAGCTTGAACGATGCCTCGACAAGTATTATCCCGACAAGTCCTGGCATGTGCCTCCTTTCCTGCGTTTCGGCTCCTGGATCGGCGGAGACAGAGACGGCAATCCATCCGTAACCCATGAGGTCACCTGGGAGACCTTGAAGATGCACAGAGAGCTCGCTCTGAGCAAATACGAAGCCAGCTTGATGAATCTGCTCAAGATGCTGAGCTTCAGCACGAATATCGTCAAGGTTACCGATGAACTGCTGGCTTCCATCGAGAAGGACAAGGAGAAGATCCAACTTCGCTCTGACTTCCTGTGGCGCAACAGCAAAGAACCGTATCGGATCAAGCTGTGCTACATGATCAAGAAGATTCGAAATACCGGCAAGCCGGTTGAAGATGGCGAGACCGAGGCCGCCAGATACAATGATGTGCAGGAGTTCATCGAAGATCTTAGAATCCTCGACCGCAGCCTGCGCAGCCACTACGCCGATTACGTCGCGGATGAATACATCAAGAAGCTGATCCGGCAAGCGGAACTGTTCGGATTCCACGTGGCGACGCTGGATATTCGCCAACACAGCAAGGAACATGAACTGGCGATGACGGAGATCCTGTCGAATATGGGCATCACAAACAACTACTCGGAGTTGTCCGAGGAGAGCAAGATTAAGCTGCTGCATGATCTGTTGCTCGATCCTCGACCGCTGACTTCCCCTTATCACCAATATTCGGACAGTACGCGCGAGGTGCTGGATGTATTCCGAACCGTACGGAGAGGGCAACAGGAATTCGGACAGAATTGCATCCGCAGCTATTTGATCAGTATGACAGCAGGCGCCAGCGATATGCTGGAGGTATTGCTGCTGGCTAAGGAGACGGGCTTGTACCAGCGTATGCCCGATGGCAAGGTCATCTGCACGTTACAACCTGTGCCGCTGTTCGAGACGATCGAGGACCTGCATGAGGCGCCGAAGATCATGTCCACTCTGTATGAACTGCCAGCCTTCATGGACGGCGTAAAGGCGATGGACGGCGTTCAGGAGATCATGCTCGGCTATTCGGATAGCAACAAGGACGGGGGCGTCGTTACCGCGAACTGGGAACTGCGTGTGGCGCTTAAGACGCTGACGGATGTATCCGAGAAGTATAACGTCAAGGTCAAGTTCTTCCATGGACGAGGCGGAGCGCTCGGAAGAGGCGGTATGCCGCTCAACCGCAGCATTCTCGCACAGCCGCCGAGCACACTGGGGGCAGGCATCAAGATCACCGAACAAGGGGAAGTGCTGTCGTCCCGATATTCGCTGCAAGGCATCGCCTATCGCAGCTTGGAGCAGGCTACATCAGCACTGCTCACCGCACTCCTCATGCGCAAATATCCTGAAGTGACACAGAAGGAAGAGCGTTGGGAGGAGATCGTCAAAGGCATCTCCGAGGTCGCGCTTGAGAAGTATCAGGATCTGGTCTTCCGCGATCCGGACTTCTACACCTTCTTCAAGGAATCGACGCCGATGCCGGAGGTTGGCGAGTTGAATATCGGCTCCCGTCCTGCGAAGCGGAAGAACAGCGACCGGTTCGAGGATCTGCGTGCGATACCGTGGGTGTTCGGCTGGACGCAGAGCCGCTACTTGTTCCCGGCTTGGTACGCTGCCGGAACAGGACTCAACAGCTACTATCAGGGCAAGGAAGAGAGGCTGCAGGAACTCCGCGACATGTATAACAACTGGTCCTTCTTCCAGTCGTTGATCGACAATCTGCAGATGGCTCTCTCCAAGTCAGACCTCAAGATCGCGACAGAGTATGCGGGACTCGTGAAGAATGAGGAAACGAAGAAACGAATCCTCGAGCAGATCGTAAATGAACATAAGCTGACAAGTGAGCTTATACTGAAGATTACGGGTCAGCAGGAAATTCTCGACAATGTTCCTGTCATTCAAGAATCGATCCGTTTGCGCAACCCGTACGTCGATCCGCTGAGCTATCTGCAGGTAAAGCTGCTGCAAGAATTGCGTTCGCTTCGCGAACAAGGACAGGATGACGCAGAGTTGTTGCGCGAGGTGCTACTGACGATCAACGGTATCGCTGCTGGCATGAGAAATACCGGTTGATCTCAGGCCCAATCGGGTTATATTAGGCAATGGCATAAGAAGAGTCGGGCTCTGACGGAGCCTGGCTCTTTCTTGAACTATCAGCATTAGGCGTTACATATTCTTGGTTTGGATAGGACAAGCTCTGACAAGGCAGAAGCGGATGGGGGGTGGATGGATGGATCTGTACGAAGCAAGGCTTGCCCAGTTGGCACGAAATGGAGACCGGGTAGCATTTCGGCAGCTAGTTGATCATTATCAGAATAAAATATACCATCTCGCCTACCGGATGCTTGGCAACGCCCATGAGGCAGAGGACGTCGTGCAAGAAACTTTCCTGAGAGTATACAAGAACCTCATGCGTTATGACCCTGCGCAGAAATTCTCAACCTGGATCTACCGAATAGGGACGAATCTATGCATTGACATCTTGCGCAAACGTAAACGAAAGCGAAACATCTCACTGGATGCCAATCTGTTTGATTCGGAAAGTTCAGACGGTTATGATTTTATGCCGATGGATGAAGCGGAACAACCGGAGAATCTCCTGGTGTTGTCCGAGACGAGACGGCAAGTGCGCGAGGCGCTGGACATGATGCCGGAGCAATACAAATCGATCATGATCCTGCGTTATCTGCACGATCTATCCTTGCAGGAAATCAGTGATGTGCTTGAACTTCCAGTAACGACGATCAAGACGAGATTGCATCGAGGCAGAGAATTTCTACGCAGCAGGATCGAACACAGCCAAGAGTCTGGGTAGCAGGGTGTATTCGTTCGTTGTTGAAACATAATCCTCTCTGTTTCGTATGATTAAGGTACAGGACTTTTAATGCGTAGATAATGAAAGGGGAGGCTTAAGGTGGATTGCAAACAAGCCGTCTCTTGGATACATGAATATATGGATGGAGAATTGAACAGTTCCAACCAAGCGATTCTAGATGAACATCTGAGACAATGCAGCAGTTGCCGAGAACACTTTAAGGAACTGGAGATTGTTGAAGAGCGTGTGCAGATGCTGCGTATGAAAGCAGCACCGGATCTTACCGACCGCATCATGGCCAGTTTGCCGCCTCAGCAGAAGAGCCGGACCGTGTTGAACTGGCTGAAACGCCATCCTGCGTTGACGGCAGCAGCGATCTTCGTCATCGTCATGTTCAGCAGTTTCGCCACCTTGTGGGATACGAACGAACAACTCGTGATCAGCACGAATGAGTTCGAGAAAATTATCGTTGATGGCAACCGCGTCATCGTGCCAGAAGGGCAGACGATCAACGGCGATTTGATCGTGGAGAATGGGGAGATCATCGTTGAGGGCATGCTGCTAGGGAATCTGGTCGTCATCGATGGAAGCTACACGGCGTCCAGCGCGAATATCGGGGGACGCATCACAATCGTCAACCGGATGTTTGACTGGATATGGTATAAGATTGCAGGATGGTTTGGAACTGTATAGAATAGAAACAAGTTGTGCATTTGTAAGCTTTGTGGCATGGCCTAGTCAATTTGGATGGAGCACATACAGGCGGTTGGAGGATTGACGATGGATTTTTTTGCCAATATACGCATATGGGATATCATCGATATACTCATCGTCAGTTATGTCATATACAAGCTGATCATGTTAGTTCGCGGCACTCGGGCTGTTCAACTGCTGAAAGGAATCGTGGTGCTGATCATCGCCTGGGGACTAAGCATTGCCTTTCAGTTGCATACGTTAAACTGGATGATGAATCAGGCATTCACTTTCGGTGTTCTGGCGGTGATTATCATATTTCAGCCGGAGTTGCGTCGCGCGCTTGAACAGCTAGGGCGAGGCAAGCTGTTCGCCCGTACCTCTACCGCTGAGGAGTCTGCGCTCAACGACACGATCTCCGAAGTATACAAGGCGATCAACCACCTGGCCAAGCGCAAGATCGGGGCGCTCATCGTGTTCGAGCGTGAGACGGGGCTCATGGATTACATCGAGTCAGGCATCAAGTTGAATGCAAAGATCACATCAGAACTCTTGATCAACATCTTCATCCCGAATACACCGTTGCATGACGGAGCGGTCATCATTAGTGGCAACCAGCTAATGGCAGCGGGTTGCTATTTGCCTTTGTCAGAGAATCCATTCATCAGCAAAGAGCTTGGCACGAGACATCGCGCTGCGATCGGCATGACGGAAGTATCGGATGCGGTTGTGGTCGTTGTGTCCGAAGAAACTGGACAAGTCTCCCTGTCGATCAACGGACAAGTTGTCCGCGACATCAAGGAAGAATCGCTGATCTCCAAGCTGCACGAGGAATTGAAGCCGAAGAGCGCGAACTCGAAGAAGCCGTTCTGGAGAAGGAGAGGGCGCCGTGGATAAATGGTTTAACAATGTGAATGTTGTACGGGTCGCTGCACTGCTCCTAGGCATTCTCCTATGGTTGGTTGTCAAGCTCAATTATGAGCAGACTACGACGACACAGAATAATCCCATGTTCCAAACCGATACGATCGCCGACGCGAAGGTGACGATTGCCGGGCTGGATACGGATCAATTTTATCTGGCTTCGATCACGCCGGATGAGGTGGATATCATCGTCGAAGGGACGACATCCGCCCTCAATCGTATCCCATCTTCACAGTATGCGATCATCGCAGATGTGTCAGGATACACCGAAGGTACTCACCAGGTGCCGCTTATCGCCCAGAACTTCCCGACGGGTGTGGATGTCAAGCTCAATCCAGATACGGTGACGGTCACGATCGAACGGATGGATACGAAGCAGTTCGATGTCAGCATCGAGCTGACCGGAACGCCGCAGGAAGGATTGAAAGCCGGCGTACCCGTGGCAAGTCCGTCAAGGGTGCATGTAACCGTGCCTTCGAGCCAATTGGTTCAGGTGGCCAGCATTCGCGGTTATCTGGATATCGAAGGCGCGTCAGAAACAGTAGTGCGTGAGGTGAAGCTCGAGGCATACAACGCGTCCGGGCAGAAGCTCGAAGGTGTGGCGATCAGCCCGTCGATCGTCAGCGTGGAAGTACCGATCACGCCGCCGATTCGTTCTGTACCGCTGCAGGTCAGTTTCACAGGCGCGCCGCCGGCAGGACTGAGTGTCGCGAGCGTGAGCCAGAACGTATCGTTCGTCACGATCTCTGGCCCGCAGGAGATGATCGATGCCATCGAGTTCTATGAGGGTGTCATCGTGGATCTGTCCAAGTTGACGGGCGACTCCACGGTGACGGTGGAGCTGCCGCTCAAGACGGGCATCACAAGCGTGGAGCCGAGTGAGGTTCAGGTCAGCATCGATCTGGAGCCTACGGTGCAGAGAACGTTCAACAGCGTACCGATACGCTTGTTTGGACAGAATGAAGCCTATGAGATTGAACTGGTCGATCCGGCGAGCGGAGTTGTCAGCCTGACCGTCCAAGGTGCCGCGGCGCTCGTGAATTCGTTGACTGCCGGTGATGTTCAAGTCATCCTCGATGTCAGCAACGTTGCACCGGGCAGCTTCGTTCTCCCGCTGCGTGTGAATCTGCCGAAGTTCGTTGAGCTGGCAACGGGAGATCTGCTCAGAGCAAGCGTCGTCGTTACGGTACCTGCGGACGAAACATCGGGCAGTGGAGGCGACGGAGGCGGTAGCGAATCCGAACAGCCGACCAACGATGATGCTTCGACTGATACGGATGACAGTGCCGCGGAAACCGCAGACGCTTCATCGCCGACCGACATAGCTGACGCTGGCTCCGTTCATGGACAGTCAGCGATTTACAGCGGTTGACCGCTTATCACCAGCATAGGCATCCGCGCATAATAGATAGTAGTCATTTTTGCAACTCGAATAGCTGCATCTGATAACAAGTTTCTAGAGGAGAGCGAATATGGGGAAATATTTTGGAACTGATGGCGTGCGAGGGGTGGCGAACGAGCAGTTAACCGCAGAGCTGGCGTATCGTATCGGCCGTTGCGGAGGATATGTGCTGACTCGCCAAGCGCAGAAGGAGAAGCCAACGGTGCTGATCGGCATGGACACGCGCATCTCTGGACCGATGCTGGAGGCCGCGCTGACAGCAGGGCTGCTCTCTATCGGCGCAAACGTCGTACGGCTGGGGGTCGTTACGACGCCATGCGTCGCATATCTGACCAGAGTGATGAAGGCAGACGCCGGTGTGATGATCTCGGCTTCCCATAATCCGGTCCAGGATAACGGAATCAAATTCTTCGGTGGCGATGGTTTCAAGCTGTCGGATGAGACGGAACTGGAGATCGAACGCCTCATGGATGAATCTGCGGATGAATTGCCTCGCCCGATCGGGGCTGGACTCGGCACGGTCACGAACCATGAACACGCCAAATTCCGCTACCTGGAGTATCTCAAGACTACGGTCCGCAACAGCTTTGCTGGCAAGAAGATCGTCATGGACTGCGCCAATGGCGCCGCTTATGAACTGGCGCCGCTCGTCTTCCGCGAGTTGGGCACAGAGGTGATCACGATCCACAACGAGCCGAATGGGTTGAATATCAACCTGAACTGCGGAAGCACGCATCCGGAGAGCCTGAAGGAAGCGGTGCTGAAACATCGTGCGGACTTCGGGTTGTCCTACGACGGTGATGCCGACCGGCTGATCGCCATCGACGACACCGGTGAAGAGGTGGACGGCGACTATATCTTGAGCATATGCGGGCAGGCGATGGCCAACGAAGGCCGGCTCAAGCATCGAACGATCGTTTCGACGGTGATGAGCAATATCGGCTTCTACAAAGCGGTCGAGAGCATGGGTCTCAACACGGCACAGACGGCTGTTGGCGACCGGTATGTGATGGAGGAGATGCGCAAGGGCGGTTACAACCTGGGTGGCGAGCAATCCGGCCATGTGATTTTCCTCGACTACAGTACAACTGGTGACGGCATCCTCACCTCGCTGCAGCTAACGGACACGATCATCGCATCGGGCAAGAAGCTCAGCGAGTTGAAGCGGGTGATGAAGAAATATCCTCAGGTACTCGTCAATGTGCGCGTTGCCGATAAGAGCAAATACAAAGACAATGCGAGAATCTCGGAAGTCATCCGCGAAGTGGAGTCCAAGCTGGGCGACGATGGCCGGGTACTGGTCCGTCCGTCGGGTACGGAATCGCTGATCCGCGTCATGGCGGAGGGTCCGGACGGAGCTTTGGTCGAATCCTATGTGAATGAGATCGCAGAAGTCATTCGCACTGAATTGCAGTAGTTATGACACCGCACGCTGGGCGCAGCGTGCGGTTTGACGTTTGTTGGCAGATAGCGGGGCGACTGGACATATGAAAGAAAATAACAGTTGCGCTTTATAAGGCCTTTGCATAAAATAGGAATAACTCGTGATTGGAAAGGAGGATCGTTGGGACATTACTTAAGCGCCAGAACTTATGGCCGCTCGTTGCTTGGGGACGTTAAGCAACGAACGGATACGCGGATGGACGGTACAGATGCCGCGTTGGCATAAGTTGACGAGGTGAAGGTGTTCGGAGTTTTCGGCGGGGACCTTCCAGTCCAGGCATCGGGCTGTGAGTCAGAGAAGAAAACGGCGGGGTGACTTGCCGGCCAAAGCTCTGACAGATGTGTGAGATGTATGGATATTTCCATTGTGATGCATCTTACTTGGAATTGCACACGAATAGAATCAGCGTAAGCTTGGCAGCATGAAGAATTGGACGACGAACGGAGACGTGCTGCAGGCTTGTTCCGTGCTGGCCACAGAGATACCGGGGGAACATGGGATCGGCAATGATGATCATACGGTTGGACGGCTTTCCTTCCAAGCCTTGAAAGGTTGGAAGAGGAGGCTCAGTTTCACATTGTCTTCATCTGCGTTAATCGTTGAAAACAGGTTTGCTAGGCTTCTGGACAGGAGGCTTGGTTTCGCATTGTTTCTGGAACGTGTTGATCGGATGCAGAAGGTTCGTGGTATGGCACGGGCCTGATCAACTATTGATTGAACGACGAATTTAATTGGATAGGACTCAGGAGGGACTTGAATAACATGTGCGGTATTGTTGGATATATAGGGAATCGGGATTCCCAGGAAATCTTGCTTCATGGACTGAAGAAGTTGGAGTATCGGGGGTATGATTCGGCAGGCATCGCCGTCTATACGAACGAGGGGCTGAAGGTCAGCAAGTCGCAGGGCAGAATTGCAGTCCTGGAGGAGAAGCTGCAGGAGGAACCGCTGAACGGTTCGATCGGCATCGGCCATACGCGTTGGGCGACACACGGCAAGCCTTCGGATGAGAATGCCCATCCCCATACGCATGCGGATTCCAAGGTGAACATCTCCGTGGTGCATAACGGCATCATCGAGAATTTCATGGTCATCAAGGAGCGCCTGCTTGCGAAAGGATACACTTTCACTTCGGAAACGGATACGGAGGTCATCGCCCATCTGCTGGCGGATCTGTATGATGGCGATATCGTCTCCACAGTACGCCGTGCGGTGAAGGAGATGCGCGGCGCCTATGCGCTGGCTGTGCTGTGCGGCAACGAGCCGGATAAGCTGGTTGCGGTGCGTCTGGCCAGCCCGCTGATCATCGGCGTGGGCGAAGGGGAGAACTTCATCGGCTCCGACATCCCGGCCATCCTCGATTATACGCGAAACGTGTATATTCTGAACGATGGTGAGATGGCGGTTCTGACGAAAGATCGTGTCGAATTGATGACGATCGAGGGGAATTTTATTGCCCGGGAAATCTTTCGTGTCGATTGGGATATCGAGACGGCGGAAAAAGCTGGATATGATCACTTTATGTTGAAGGAAATCCATGAGCAACCGAAGGCCTATCGCGATACGATGGGAGCACGCATCGACGACTCTGGTAAGCGGGTGATCCTGGACGAAGTGAAGCTGACGGCGAATGACCTGCGGAATATTCGCCACATTCATATCGTCGCTTGCGGCACGGCTTACCATGCAGGTCTGATCGGCAAACATGTGATCGAGCAGCTCGCGCGCATTCCGGTGGAGACGGATGTGGCTTCGGAATACCGCTACCGCAATCCGATCATCGACCAGCATACGTTGGTCATCGTCGTCAGCCAGTCGGGTGAGACGGCGGATACGCTTGCGGCGCTGCGCGAGGCGAAGCGGCAAGGAGCGCGGGTCATCGCGATCACCAACGTCGTTGGCAGTTCGGTTGCCCGGGAAGCGGACGATACGATCATCACCTGGGCCGGTCCGGAGATCGCGGTCGCGTCGACGAAGGCTTATACGTCACAGCTCATCGTGTTCTATCTGCTGGGTATGCATTTCGCTCAGCTCTTGGGCACTGCTGATCCAGCGCTCATCGAGAATATCCTGACTCATCTGCAGCAATTGCCTGCGCAGGTGCAGACGATTCTCCATCAGGCGGAGAACATCAAGGCAATCGCGGGTAAGATCTCGACGCACGACAATCTGTTCTTCATCGGCCGTGGCCTCGACTATGCGGTGGTGCAGGAAGGCTCGCTGAAGCTGAAGGAGATCTCCTATATTCACTCTGAGGCATATGCGGCGGGTGAACTGAAGCATGGCACACTGGCGCTGATCGAGCATGGCACGCCGGTGATCGCGTTGGCAACCCAGACCGATGTGATGGAGAAGACGGTCAGCAATATCATCGAGGTACGAGCCCGCGGCGCGTATGTGCTCGGCATCGCTTCCGAAGGAGACGATGTTCTGCAGAAGTCGGTAGACGAGGTGTTCTATATTCCGAAGACGCTGGACCTTCTGTCGCCGGCGCTGTCCGTTGTTCCGTTGCAACTGCTCGCTTACTATGCGTCGCTGGCTCGCGGCAACGACGTCGACAAACCACGCAACCTCGCGAAGAGCGTGACGGTAGAGTAAGCGCAGCGCAGCGGGGATTCGTGTTGTAGACAGCTAATAAATCCCGTCCTGTGAAAATAAAAACTGTCCAGAGATAATAAAAAGTGTCCAAGAAGCCGAGCGTGGTAGGGGTTTGCCCTGATCCATGCTGGGCTTTTCTGTTGATAGGGGGACAGGGTATAGGGTAGAAAGGGTTGAGGGATCAGGTTTTGTCCCAATATACCCATCCCTTTTTCCTCTCCCCTTACCCCTGCTCCCTATCCCCTCAAATGATTTCCCTGGACATTTCCCAACGTTTCGTTTCCCTCATCCCTTCCCTCTAACCACCTAATTTCTTCCAATTGGACGGACACTTTTTATTTTCCTGGTTTTTTGTTCCAACTGGTTCCTCAAAACCCAAACCCCCTTGTGCGGCAAGGGATTGGAGGCTTTGGTGGGGCTAAAGTGGGATGGACATGAATTATTTTCTCTTGACATAGTAGGAAATTCAAAATGGGTTGATCGGACTCCTGCGGTTGGTTTGCGAAAGGGGGAAGGGGAAAGGACGCCAATTTTCTGTTCTGGTTTGTGATAAAATGATATGCAGAAAGCGAAGTAACGGAGTTGAGCATTTCGTGACCGTCCAAAAGGTAATTGATCAAATAAGCCATGAACTCAATGGAATACCTGGCATTGTGGGTGTCGTTTTGGGAGGTTCAAGAGCAAGGGGCACAAATCACGCGACTTCCGATATCGATATTGGCATTTATTACGATGAATTAGCAGGTTTTGATATCAAAGCAGTGAGCGAAATCGCGACAAGACTCGATGATCAACACAGAGAACATTTGATCACTTCTCTAGGGCAATGGGGACCCTGGGTCAATGGTGGCGGCTGGCTGGTGGTTCAAGGGTATCATGTTGACTTTTTGTTCCGTGACATCAATCGGGTAGCCAAAGTGATCGATGAATGCTTGCAAGGAAATGTTTCGGCCCATTACCAGACGGGTCACCCGCACGCTTATCTCAATGTCATGTACATGGGGGAAATCGCCATCTGTCAAATCCTGTCCGACCCAACGGAACAAATTTCCAAATTAAAAGCGAAGACGGTGCCTTACCCCGAGGCGGTCAAAGATGCGATCATGGGCTTTTTCTTGTTTGAAGCCTCTTTTTCTTTGATGTTCGCCGAGAATAACGTGGATAAGGACGACATTTCCTACGTCGCGGGTCATGTCTTCCGCTCGATTTCCTGTTTAAATCAGGTGATCTTTGCAATCAATGAAGAATACTGCATCAATGAGAAAAAAGCGGTTCGGATGATTGAAGGGTTTCGTGCCAAACCCCGTAATTACAAGCAAAGGATAGACAACATCATAACGTTGCTTTCCTCGGATCAGAAAAGCACAAAGAAAGCCGTGGAATTCCTTCGGGAACTGATTTCTGAAACCGAAGAATTAATAAAGAATTAGTGAATGTCGTTCATCCACGATTATCCCCAAAGGAAATCGGGGGCGGATATCCGAAATAAGGAGTTCTTTTATGAGGAGAGGGTCGAGTGAAGGCGGTAGAAACGAATTTATTGAAGTTCATGCAAGGCACAAAACAATTCATCATCCCGATTTATCAGCGAAAATATAGCTGGACGATAAAGCAGTGTCGCCAGCTTTGGAACGATATTGTCAGAGCGGCGGAAGACGAAAAGATCAAGGGGCACTTTGTTGGCTCGATTGTCTACATCGAACAAGGGTTATATCAAGTATCATCCGTTCCGCAACTGCTCGTCATTGATGGACAGCAACGATTGACCACGTTGACGTTACTGTTGCTTGCGTTGGGCAAAGCCATCGAGGAAAGCGGACAATCCTTGGATATTACGAAAAAGAAGATCATGAATTACTATCTGGTCAACAGCGAAGAAGAGGGGGAGCTGTATCACAAACTCATCTTGACGGAGAGCGATAAGGACACGCTGATCAACCTGATCTTAGACAAAAAACTCCCCGAGGAATACTCCCCGAGGGTGTACGAGAACTATCATTTTTTTGCGGAATCCATCAAAAACAGCGGTATCGATCTGAACAAGCTGTATCAGGGAATCTCCAAGCTGATTATTGTAGATATATCGTTGGATCGAGACCATGATAATCCGCAGTTGATTTTTGAAAGTCTTAACTCAACGGGGCTTGATCTGTCGCAGGCCGATTTGATCCGAAACTTCGTTTTGATGAAACTGGAGCCGAAAGAGCAGACGGAACTGTACAAGGAATACTGGTATCCGATGGAAAAAAGCTTCGGGAATCTGACAAATTCCGCTTTGTTTGACCGATTTATGCGTGACTATTTAACGGTGAAAACGGGGCGAATTCCAAACATTCAAGAAGTATATTCCAGCTTTAAGGAATACGTATTTCAGCACAGTGAACTGGACGTTCAACAAATTGTTGAGGACATTTATCGATATTCCCAATATTTTGTGAAGCTTGCATTCCAGACGGAAAAAGATAAAGAAATCAATGAAGTGCTTAAAGATATCAATACGCTTAAGGTCGATGTCTCGTATCCGTTCTTGCTTGAGGTATATGACGACTATGAGCGTCAAATTTTATCAAAATCGGAATTTATCGAAATCCTAAAGCTTGTTGAAGCTTACGTGTTCCGCCGAGCGGTTTGCGGGGTTCCGACCAATTCATTGAACAAAACATTTGCGACACTCAGCAAAGAGATCGACAAGGCGAATTATTTGGAAAGCGTTCGTGCGGCGTTTTTACTCAAAGATTCCTATAAACGGTTTCCGACCGATGAGGAGTTCAAGCGGGAACTCATGATTAAGGATGTGTATAATTTCCGTAATCGAAATTACCTGCTTCGGAAGCTGGAAAATTTCAATCGGAAAGAGATTATTGATATCGAAGCCTATACGATTGAACACATCATGCCGCAAAATCCAAACTTGTCTCCAGAGTGGAGACGGGATTTGGGGCCAAATTGGGAAGAGGTGCACAAAACGTATCTTCATACGCTGGGCAACCTGACACTGACCCGATATAATTCCGAGCTCAGTGATCGGCCGTTTAAGGAAAAACGGGATATGGAAGGCGGGTTTGCAGACAGCCCGCTGAGGTTAAACAGAGAACTGGCCAAACTTGAAACTTGGAATGAGGAGGAAATCCTCAAACGTGCTCAATTCTTGGCGGATTTGGCGTTAAAAGTGTGGGAGTACCCACATCTTTCCGATGATATTCTGGCCAAATATCGAAAGAAAGGCTCCGAAAATGAAAGTGTGACTTATACGATTGCCGATCACCCTGAATTACAGGGGGATATGTTGGCGTTATTCGAGGAATTGAGCAAACGAATCTGTAACCTGGACAGCTCTGTCCGCATGGAGTTCAAAAAGTTATACATTGCATTTAAGATGTCCACAAACTTCGTCGATATTGTGCCGCAGAAAAGCAGACTGCGGTTAAGCTTAAATATGCCCTTCGATGAAATACAGGATCCACGAGGTATTTGTAAAGATGTGAGCAACCTCGGTCGTTGGGGTAACGGAGACGTTGAATTTGGCGTTTCTTCTTTAGACGAAATCGACTATGCGATGTTTCTGATCAGACAGTCATATGAAAGGCATCGGGAAGATGAATAAAGGTGAAGAGGAGTAATGCGGCTCCTCTTTTTCTTTTTGCACGATGGTATACTGGAAATAAAGGGAACAAGGTGATTGTTTTATCAGCTTATCCTTAAATTAAAATGCAAAAGGGGGCAGTATGCATGGAGATGATGCCCAAGGCTGAGCCGCAGAAAATTCCGTTTCAGGTGTTTGAAAAGTCTATCCCGAACGAAGGAAAATGGGAATGGATCGATGGAGAGCTTTTGTTTTCGGATGAAGAGATGCGGAAAGTGATCCTCATGTTGGTCAGCCAAATCGGGTTAAAAAAACTGATAGACATTCTTCCCCATGAATCAAGGGACGAGCTTGAGAGGATCTTGAGGGATGAAAGTTGAGAGGGTTTGAAGAGCATGAGTCAAAGAGATTCGGCGTTTGTGCATCTGTTAACTGAGTTGACCCACTATGCCAGGGAGAACCAGTCGGGAACGGTTTTGCCGCGAATGCTAGTTTATGTTGAGGAGAAAGAAGTAGCGGTTATTCCTGATATCGTCTGCGTCAAGAGAGGAAGAAGCGGAATTATTCAGAAAAACAGGATTTGCGGCGTGCCTGATTTGGTCGTTGAAATCGTTTCGCATCCAAGCCACCGTGACAAACTGCTGGGCAAAAAGAAGGATACATATGCCCGATGTGAAGTTCCTGAATATTGGGTCGCGGATCCATCTGAAAAAGCGGTTAGGAAGTATGTGCTGGTTGGTGGAACATATCAGGAGGCGGAAAAATCGCGGCTGTTTCCCGATCTGCAGGTACAGTTGCTTGATCGTTGAAAAGGGTTGAAGGTTGCACAGGGATGAAATGAAACCCAAGTGCTTCTGCACGAAAAGAAACAGGACATTCCCACATGGAATGCCCTGCCGATGGTTCATCGCATATGCTCGCTAAAGTATTCCATTAATTGCTGACGAATTCCTTCCATCCTTGCCCTTTCCGCTTTGGGATAGCCAAGCAGACGGGATTTTTCACTGCATAATCCGCAAGTGCAATGGATTTTTCCTTTGGCCAACCGTCCCCACTGGTTATTTTTGATATGCCAATGGATTTGTTTGGCAATTCGCAATTTCCGATCAATCACTCGCTTACGGTGGTGTCGGTAATACGCACGATCTCTGTTGGTTGTTCTCGGTTTCATTTTGTCATCACGCTCCCTTGGTAATTGCTCCGCCTGCAAGAGCCTCCAAGGGAATAGTTTCAAGCTCTTACAGGCAAAGCGTGATGACATGGGTCAAGCATATATGCATCATCGATCACCTCAAAATTGCCTGTATTTATTTTATCGAGGACGATACAAGGAAGTCAAAACAGAAGGGCAAGCCTTTGTTTTTTTTCCTTTTAGCTGGCAGTTAAGCTGAGGTCAATTCATAAAATATGCATAAACGTTCAATTACAAACGGCCTGATTTTGCTGGATTTACAATTGGAATCTAAACAGATGCATAAGTTGTATGAATGAATTTATGAAAGAATTATGAAAGTGGTTCATAAAACCTGTATAAGATTTATGAAAAGATCAGGCATCCAGGAACTCAACCTAAACGAAAAGAGGGGTCTCGCCATTGTATGACAAGGAAATCACGCCACAAGATATAGAAAAAATATTAAAACTTTATGCAAAATCGACGGAATTAGCAGGTGCGGATCAACTTGACGGAAGATTGCAAGAATTTACGGTTGAGTTGACGAAAACATTGTCTGACACGGGTTTTCTGATGGTGTTTAACTGGCATGAGTGGCTTGACAGGAATGAAGTTTTTCAGGATTTAAACAAGGATATTCAGGAAGAGATCAAGTATGCGGATTTAGAAACCTTACGAAAGTTGATGACCAGCTACGTAAGAGGCGACAGATTTAACGAAGGATTGTTGGAACGCATTATTGTGGACGGCAAACTGCATTGCATTCTCCAAAGATTGCGGGAAATAAAAGAACAGTTGGAAGAGGGCAAGTAACCAGCAAATTGTTCACATATTCACAAGTTAAATTGTGCATAAGATGTGGAAAACCTCTCCCCTTCGCTCCTGTCTCTATTACTGCCTTCTTGCCTACCAAGCAACTTTGGCAGGAAAATTTTATTTAAGCAAGTGTTGAAAACTGACAGAAGGCCAGATAAACTTTTATTAACACCATGCAAACATTCGTTCTGATGAGGAGCGGATATAAATGCGAATATTATTTTTGCCAACGTCAAATTCAATACCTGTTTTTCCCAGGGGCATCACTCCAGAGTGATTGGAGTCGATGCCCCTTCAATTTTTTCAATCGTATTAAGAACATAACTTTATCCAATGAAGGGAGATCGGCATGAAGATCCAATGCACCAGGCATTTTTTGAAACGTTGCAAGGAGCAGAATCTGGATCCCAGGGACATTAGCCATTGCCTGAAAGAAGAGATGCCAAACATTCGGGGAGTTGCAAAGTGGAGACTGCAAAATGGCGTCGAAATCGTTGTCGATGGGATGGGAAATCGGCTTGTTCTCATCACGGTGGTTGGCACTGAGAAGCGAAAACTGAGGATATATGGACGAAACAAGACGTTCAAACTGAACGGTCATTTTCCATGTCAATCGAGCTGGAGCGGAGGATGGAGGTGGGTTGATGTATACAGGGGGAAGGATCGTTTTGAGGAGCAAGGATTTTGATTTATAAACAAGGCTGGCAACGCTTAAGATATGTTGATACCCAAAATAACAGGTTTCCCGACTGGGAATCAGATGGAAAGGAAGGAGAAATGCACCATGAATGAAGACATGCTGAAAGACGTGGATTTGTTGGATGAGACGGAAGAGGAGGCAGAAGGCTCTCTCACGGTATCCGACAATTTCGGGATTATGCTGAAGCATTATAGGAAACTGAAGAATCTGTCACTCAAGCAGTTGGAAGAAATCTCGGGTGTGAGTGCTTCTTACGTGAACCGACTCGAACGCGGCGAACGAAAAAGCCCGTCCATCACGAAAATCCTCCAACTCGCTGAAGCCCTGGGAATTCCGAATTCGGTTTTGGTGGCAACAATTATCCAGGAGCCGAGAAAAAATGAAAAAGTAGACTTGTCCGAACTTCTAATCAAGCATGAATACCTGTTAAAGGGCGGAACACTGAGCAGAGACGCAAAGGAGGGACTGCTGAAAATTATCGAGCACATAACCCAATGCCAATGGAGTTCAGACACGAAAATTCGTGACCTCTATGTCTTGGCGGAGCTGGTAGACCAATTCAAACTTGCGGTTTGAAAACATTTCGGTGGGAGGGGCGAATGTCTCTCCCTTCTCAGTCATGATGAAAAGGTGGGAGTGCATTGCCGAAACAACGTTCGGAAAAAGAGATGATTTTAAACCTTTACTTTAAGAAATATCCTGAGGTGCTGGAACGTATCCTGGGCGTTGACCTGGTTCAAATTGAGCTGGAAATTCCGCATGGTCGAAAGAAGATTGATTTTTACGCGGTGTCCAAAAACAGACGGGTAGAAGTTTTTGTTGAAAACCAACTGACGCCATCCGATGAAGCACATTTGAAGGAAAAAATCATGCCCATTCTGCAAAGCTTGCAAGAAGGCATTGTCGTCTGGACGGCTCAACGTTTTGACACAGCACATTTGTCTGCGGTCAAAGCATTTCTGAAAGCCAATCCGCAAAAGTACGTGAATTTTTATGGATTGGAACTTCATCCTGATGTGATGCAGGAACTTGAAAGATTGAATCATGTCGATGTATTGGACATATGGTCCAATTTGTGGCGGATAAACAAGGTTGCACAGCCGCTGAACATGGTTTATCGGCATGAGCAGATGCCCAGCATGCATGTCGGGAGAGTGTATGTGGGCGAGTACCGATATGATTTTAATCGGGTGGAGGATGTGAAAAAGTGCCTGATGGAGTATTTGCGTAAACATCTCGCCTTTTTTCCAAACATTCACAAAACAAAAAAGCATTCAGCATACAGTTTGACGATTAGTCTGGGTGCGGGCATCAGCGGTGCAGTTTATCAGCTCTCATGTCGAAATCAGCAAGGGAAGGCGTTTGTGGGAATTCACTTTGATAAAAGCCGTGAGGACATGTATCGAAGGTTTTGCCTTCACAAGTCCCTTATAACGAAAAAAGTGCATCCAAACATCGTGATGGAGAACCGTTCAATGAGGGTATACTTCGAACCCTACGCGGATTTGTTTGACACAATGGCGGAAATCAAAACGATTCTGGAGAAGATGATCCAATTTTTCTCGCCATACTTGCAAGGTTCAATTGGGGAGTTTCCAGATGACTTCCTTGGCGAGGCTTATGAAGAAAAAAGAATTCAAGGTCTGCAAGGGCAGGTTGTCGAACAAATCATGGAAATCGACAAAGAATGGTTGAGGTCGTCGATGATTGATCCAAGATTGGCAGAGATCTTGTTAGAAGAAGTCACGGATGAACGGGCGTTTTTAGCCCAACAAGAACGATTATCGGAGTATCTTATCAACCGTTTCTAAATCTGACCACTGAACCGCCTGTGTGGGCGGTTTTAATTTTGGAATTTTCATGATATGATCCATTTTTCCTTGGCTTGTATTGCACTAAAAGTAAGAATAAAATAGGATTTGAGTAATAATGAGGGCAGGTATGAGGTGTTCAGTTTGGAAATTAAACTTTTCTATAAGACGCAAAGAGAATTGGCCAGTACACTGAACAGCATTATTGATGCATATTGGAAAAATGAAATCAGTGAAGAAACCCTCATAAGAAGCATAACAGATATTTATTTAAACAACCAAAGGAAGTTCCTGAAAGAAGACGATTTTACTACCGTTCTGAAACAACAGTGCGGGAAACGGCGACTTGAGGTCGT
>Ga0207865_101215_pt1 | contig 20558 bp, 18 predicted proteins | sample HigsolmetaAR204D_FD_184836 | JGI IMG/M metagenome (GOLD analysis project Ga0207865, IMG submission 184836) | Ionic liquid and high solid enriched microbial communities from the Joint BioEnergy Institute, USA - AR20-4-D (SPAdes) (version 2) ...
TCGGATCACGAAAATTCGCGCCAATTCGATCTCTGGATTTGAAACGGCGCTTGATGCCATTTTATTGGCCTATTCGCTCGTTGTTCTTGGGCTAGTTGAGCGTTGACGCTCAACTAGCACCATGGGTTAATCTATTTATTTTATTGGTAATTTTTATAGCTGTTGGGTCATTGCTGTCTCCCAAGTTTTTATCCTTTCAAAACCTTATGAATTTGTTACAGCAGTCATCGGTTGTAGGAATTATTAGCTTGGGGATGACTTTTGTCATCATTGTCGCTGGGATCGATCTTTCGGTTGGTTCAGTCTTGGCATTATCCAGCATGGTTTTAGGTATCCTTGTTACCAACGGTACAGGAACTTTCTTTGCAATAATCATGGCAATACTAGCCGGGGGAATGCTCGGTTGGATTAACGGTATTGTTTCCACTAAGTTGAAGGTTCCAGCATTTATTGCAACGTTGGCAATGATGGTAGCAGCCAGGGGTATCGCACTGCTATTGACAGATGGGGAACCCATTCATAATTTGCCACCTTCTATTCGATTTCTTGGAGGTAATATTATTGATAATAAAGTTCCTGTTTCTGGGATTTTGTGGATATTATTAACTATTATCGGAATTTTCGTTTTGCATTATACTACGTTTGGACGCAAACTATATGCGATTGGAGGGAACCCCCAATCTGCCTATTTATCGGGTATTGAGGTGAACCGATATATTATTGCAGCTTATGTTATTTGTGGAGCCATGTCCGCCTTGACAGGAGTTGTCCTTACATCATGGCTGACGGTGGCTCAGCCTACCGCTGGGAAGGGAATTGAATTGGATGCTATCGCAGCGGTAGTCCTAGACGGAACAAGTTTATTTGGCGGAATTGGAGGTGTTGGCGGGACGTTTATTGGTGTTTTGTTGTTAAGTATTATCACGAATATTTTCAATCTGTTAGGTTTGTCGTCTTATTATCAGTCGATCTTCATGGGGATAATAATTGTTCTGGCTTTAGTATTGAATCGATTTGTTGTTAAAAAATCAGATTAAGAGAGGAGAATATCAAATGAAAAATTTTAGCTTGTTACGTTTACTTCTAGCTACGTTATTATGTTCAAGTCTTCTTTTGGCAGGATGTACAAACTCCCAGCAAACTGATGGATTATCAGAAAACGGTGAGGGGCAAACTTCCGATTCCTCTCAAGAAAATGACAATGTGGTTATAGAGTTTTCACAGGTTACGCTAGAGTCTCCATTTTATGTATCTTTAGTAGATGCTGCAAAAGCAGAAGCAGAAAAGCAAGGAGTTGAATTGATTGCTATCGACGCACAGAATGATATAGAAAAACAAAATCGGGACGTGCAGGATTTGATTACAAAAGGTATTGATGTTTTGGTAATAAATCCTACACATCCGACAGCCGTTGCGCCGGTGCTACAAGCAGCGAAACAAGCAAATATTCCAGTGATTACAGTGGACCGTCCCACTGAAGAAGAGGTAACAGCTTTTATTGGTCGAGATAATAAGGAAATGGGTAGAATTGCAGGAAAAAAAGCGGTTGAACTGCTTGGCGGTGAAGGAAAAGCAAAAGGAAAAATTATTGAACTGCAGGGAGATGCAGGCGGTAAAGTGATGAAAGATCGTCATGACGGGTTTCATGAAATTGTGGAAAAAGAAGCAGGCATTGAGATCATCGAAGGACCTTATTGTGACTATGTTCGTTCTAAAGCCGTCAAAGCATTTCAAGATCTTCTTCAAGCCCACCCAGATGTCAATTTGGTTTATGCCCATAATGATGATATGGCTCTCGGAGCCCTTCAGGTCTTAGAACAGTCAAACATGTTGGACAAGATAAAAATTGTAGGTATTGATGGGCTCACAGAAGCAGTAAAAGCCATTGTCGATGGCAAGCATCATGCAACGGTTTTAAATGATCCAGCAAAGTTGGGGCAATTAGTAGTGGAGACGTCTATAAAAGTTGCAGAAGGTGAAGAAGTCAAAGAGTACATTGATGGAGGTACTGGTTTGATTGATGCTTCTAATGCGAAAGATTATTTTGATGAAAAAACAGTTTTTGCATCAATGAAATAGGGGGATTCCTATGGATAATATTTCTTCATACATTGATCATACATTATTGAAGCCTGAGGCAACCGGAAAAGACATTGAAAAGCTATGTGAAGAGGCAATAAACTATCGATTTGCTTCTGTTTGTGTTAACCCGTATTTTGTTCCACTGGCGTCTAACCTATTAATGGGTACAAGAATAAATGTGTGCATGGTCATCGGCTTTCCCCTTGGTGCAAATACAACCATCATCAAAGTCAAGGAGACGGAAGAGGCTATTCAAAACGGTGCAGATGAAATTGACATGGTAATGAATGTCGGAGCTTTAAAGGAAAGGAACGATCAAGGGGTATTCCAAGACATAGAAGATGTAGTGAAAGCCGCACAGGGAAAAATCGTGAAAGTTATATTGGAAACTTGTCTATTGACAAAAGAGGAAAAGAAACGGGCTTGTTTATTGTCGAAAGAGGCTGGTGCACATTTTGTAAAAACATCTACAGGATTAGCATCAGGTGTTGCGACGGTCGAAGATGTAACATTGCTGCGAAAGGTAGTAGGTGATCGAATGGGAGTTAAAGCATCAGGAGGAATACGAGATAGAAAAACAGCCATAAAAATGATCGAGTCCGGAGCTTCGCGTATCGGTACAAGCAGTGGTGTGCAGATTGTGAAAAGCGATTTAATTTCCGACAATAATGGATATTGATGATGGAAACATACCTGTAGGAAAGTTACCTACAGATCAGCCTGTAGACAAAAGCTTCACAAGAAGCAGGTCTTCAGGCTTTTTTTGTCGAAATGATTAAAGAGTGATTCAACATTGAGGTGATGTGAAGGGAAAGAAAAAATCACATTGAAGGACGTTATCAAATCGCTTTTTTCTCCTTGGAAGATTTGGTTCCTCAAGATCATTTGCTTCGAAAAATCGACCAAGCGATTGACTTCAGTTTCATTTATGATTTGGTTCAAGATCAATACAGTCCCCATACCGGACGTCCCCGTATCGGTCCGGTTGTGCTCATCAAAATTGTCCTTATCCAGTATCTGTTTGGAATCCGTTCCATGCGCCAAACCATTAAAGAAATTGAAACGAACGTCGCCTATCGTTGGTTTATCGGTTATGACTTTACTCAACCCATTCCTCACTTCTCCACCTTTGGGAAAAATGATGCCCGCCGTTTTCGCGGCACTAACCTGTTTGAAACCATCTTCCAACGCATTTTGGAAGAAGCGGTTCGTCATGGTTTGGTGGACCCTGACATTTGGTTGATCGACCTTGGCGCCGGTCAAAGCCGGTGCCAATAAGCATAAGTTCATCAAAACCGCGATTCAGAAAGAGAGCCAAAAATATCAAGCACGCCAAATGGTGCTTGGAACGCAACATTCGTCCGGTCATGCCGTATACTCTCCCCCGTACAAAAGACGATTTTTTCCGCAAACGCGATGATATGATTGTTACCTCTGTCCGCAAAATAAAGTCTCAGACTATGAAACAACCACCCGGGTACCGTTCCAAATCCGGACCGATCGCGATGGACGGAAAGAAAAGATGTGACCAAGCGCATCAGTGGCCATATTTGGGTGGCGGATGTGGAAGAAGCAGAGCATTTGAGACACACCGAAGAAAATAAGGCTGTATACACTTAGGAAAGAAACCATTGAACGGGTATTTGCAGACGCTAAGGAGAAGCATGGCATGCGATGGATCTCTTTCCAATTATCGGAAAAAGTGTCCTTGCAGGCGATGCTTACTTTTGCTGCCATGAATTTAAAAAAATTGGCCACCTGGCTATGGAAGTCAGGTGGTTCGAAAGATCGATTGTTATTATTTTTCATAAAATGGCAAGTTCAGCACACTGTCTCTCTTCTTGTTGGCTTAAAACAGAGGTGTTTGTCATCAATCTGGCTCACTAAAGTGAACGATTAATGAGATTGTACAGAAGCAGTTACAAAGATTCATATAGCTGTTTTAAAGAAGAAGGATCCATTTCAACAGGATTGTTAAGCATGTTAGGAGCGAAGCTTTTTTTCACAAGTTGATCAAGTTGCTTCTCAGAAGTAACACCAACATCTTCAAGCGTCATACGAAATCCCATTTCTTTTTTCATTTCATCAATTCGATTGGCCAAATCATCAGCATTAGTAAATCCTAACCGTTGACTAAAGCTTTGGAGACGCTCTCGCACTTTCTCATCATCGCTTTGACTATTTAATCGCCAAAAAGCTGCTAATGTAAAAGCGCATGCTTCTCCATGGGGAATATTATAATCTTGGGTAAGCGGGTAAGAGCAAGCATGGGCTGCAGCTGTTTGCGTTAAATTGAAAGCAAGTCCTGCTGTGACAGATGCAAAACTCATATTTGATCGGGCCTCTAAATTATTTGGTTCATGAAATGCTGTTAATAAATGATCAAATACTAATTGCGCCGCTTTTTCAGCCATCATATCTGTGTAAGGTTGGTGTCTTTTATTGTAAAATGCTTCTAAAGCGTGAGCGAGCACATCGATGCCGCTTGTTGCCGTGACACTCGGAGGGCAACTGACGGTTAGTTCTGGGTCTATCAAGGCATATTTCGGATAAAAATACGAACTGGCTAAAGGTCTTTTTATTCCTTTTTCAGGGTCTGTCAAAACTGAAACAGAAGTAATTTCACTCGCTGTACCCGAAGTTGTAGGAATGGCGATTAAAGGAATTGACGGATGCTGAATCGGTTTCTTATTGTAGAAAAATTCCTTTGTCAAAAAATCTGTAGTGGCGACATAACAAGCCACTTTTGCACAGTCTAAAATACTTCCTCCGCCGAGAGCAACTGCAAAATCGTATGCCTTTTCCCGTAAAATGTTTGCACAGTTATCCGTATTTTGTAGCGTAGGATTAGGCTGAATGTCTGAAAAAATTTCTTTTATTTTGCCTTTTGATAATTTCATCATTTTTTCTGCAGTGCCATTTTTAACTAATGAGGGAGTGCTAATTAATAGTCCGCGTTTAAACTGGAACTTTTCGATGATTTCTGGGATTTTGTTGATTTTTCCTATTCCAAATTCAATAGGAACTGGCAATTCATAGTAAAAGTCTTGCATTTTATTTCACTCCTTACGCTAGTGCAGACAAACATTCTTTTTCGAACTGTTGTAAAGTTTGTTCAAAAAGGTCCATCGCTTCATGAATTTGACGTTCTGTAATAATCAGTGGAGGAGCGATAATGACGCTTGATTCGTGGGAATAGGTGTAAAAACCGTTGGAAATTAAACGTTGAACAAATTGACTCATAAGACCCGCTGGATCTTTTCCGTAATCCATCCCATATTGAATGAGTGGCTCTTTCGTGACTTTATTTTTCACTAATTCAACCGCGGCAAATAAACCGATATGACGGACTTCCCCAACTGAAGAATAATCAAGCAATTTTTCTAAACGGCTTTTCAAAGTTTTTCCTACTGTCTCAGCATTTTTGAAAAGATTTTCTTCTTCATAAATTTGTATGTTAGTACATCCAATGTGTGTACATATCGTATGTCCACTATAAGTTAATCCGGTCATTAGAATATTTTCATCAAAATAACGTGCCACTTTATCGCTTACAATCACCCCTCCAAGAGGCGCATATCCAGATGTAACGCCTTTAGCAAAAGTAATGATGTCCGGTTGGAAATCAAAATGATTTACTGCAAAAGGCTTGCCTGTTCTACCGAAACCGGTCATGACTTCATCACAGATCATTAAAATGCCGAATTCGTCGCAAAGGGCACGTACGCCTTCTAAATAACCTTTCGGAGGAATTAAGACCCCGTTACTTCCAGGGATCGTTTCTAAAACAATTGCCGCAATGGAATGGGGACCTTCATATAAAATTTGATTTCTTAATTTATCTAAATAATAAGCTGTAGCTTCTTCTTCGGAGTCAAAGTCGATGACTTCTCTATATAAATAAGGAACTTCAAATTTGATAAAGCCCGGTATACCCGGTTCAGCATAAAATCGACGGCTTTCGCCAGTGAGATTACCGGCTCCGAAAGTAGCCCCGTGGTATGAACGATATCTAGAAAAAATTTTGTAACGTCCAGTCACCATTTTAGCGATTTTAATAGCATGGTCGTTTGATTCCGCCCCACCGGAAGTGAAAAATACTTTTGACATATTAGATGGTGATAATTCAATAATCTTTTTCGCTAATTCCGATTTAGGTTTTGTCGCAAAGGAAGGGGAAGCAAGGGGATAGTTACGAATTTGTTGGAAACTCTCTATCATTTTAGGATGTTGATGGCCTACGTTTAAATACACTAATTGCGAACACATATCAAAGTAACGTCGCCCATTCTCATCCCAAAAATATACACCTTCTGCTTTTGTGATCACTTTCGGATTTAAGCCCTTCTGTTTTGACCAAGAATGTAAAACATACTTTGAATCATCATTTTTGATTTGTAGTAATTCATCCATTTTACATGACCCCTTTAATTGATATGATGAATTGATTTTATGTCATCATATCAACGGGAAAAGTTGAAAACAATGAATATTATGACAAATTATATTGTGCACTTGCACAACATATCTAACCTTTCTCCCCAATCCAAAAACGTATTTCATATTTAGTTTTAAACGTGAAGGTGCGTCAGCGCCAGTAAAAGTGGGAGATGAATGGTGGTCGATCAAGTCTTGCACCATTTCTAAAACTTTGTTTCGATTCTCACTGAATACGTCCATCAACCGATGAACACGCTGTATGTCGATGGTGAATGATTCTCGATTGCCAAGGGTTGGAAAAATGGCAAACTAACAAAAAGGCTTTCTACACAAAGGCATCACACCAATTAACGAAACGGTATGACGGCGTGGTGAATGAAGATCTCAACATGAAGGGAATGGCAAAAGCCCTTCATTCGGCAAAAGTGTTGCTGATCATGCGTCGGGGATGTTTATGACATTGCTCCAATATAAATTAGAAGAACAAAGTGAGAAACTGATCACAATCGACCAGTAGTTTCCATCATCCAAAACGTATTCGTGTTGCGGTCAAGTCAAGGAGTCGCTATTGCTTTCTGGGCGAACCTTTCGCTATGAATGAAGCGTCAATGCGGCGATCAATATAAACATCATTAGCGATAGCCTAACTTGACCGCAAACCGTGATACAAACGGGGATTGCTCTTCCCGTCATGAGATGGGATGGTCCGAGAAGCTCCCACCACTAGCGTTAGCGTTGATGGTGGGAGCATGTCACTTATTCTGATTTAAAATATTTTCAATCATAAAAGCGACGCTCAAATTAGTGCGGGCAAACGTATTATTTAAATCTACATCTAATAACGTTTCAATTTTACGAATTTTATATGTGACCGTATTTCGATGGATAAAGAGTCGTTTGCTAATCTTATTTGCACTGCCGTTTTCTTCAAGGAAAATTCTTAAAAAGTCAACAAAATCTGTTTCATGCAGCTCGTCATATAAATAGAGAGGACCGAGCATATCTTGATGAAATGTTTTAAGAATTGAATGATCTGGTACACTTAAAATAATTTTGTAGGCTCCAATTTCTTTGTACTTAAAGATAAATGGATTTCGATGTTTTTGTGATAAAAATATCACAGTTAGAGCTTCATTATAACTTTTAGACATTTTCCCTAGAGAATTATAAAAGTTGCCCATACCAATGATTAAATTTAATTCTCCGTCCTTCTCAATGACCTTATTATAGATTTTCTCAACAGTTTTAGAAAAAGGAATTCTGTTAGTTTTCACCTTTGCTTTATCAATTAAAAAAATGAGTTGATTGTCATGTTTTAAAGATAAAAAATCATGATAGCGGTTCTGAAATTCATAGAGGATAATGTCAAAATATTGATTAATGGATTTTTTATTATTTTTTGTTGTGCAAACGATAATGCCTAATTCTGCCCCTTTGGATATTCCTCTTTTTTGCAACTGTTTTTCAACAAGCTGTTGGAGATGTTTAAAGCGAAACAATAAATTGTATAAAATCTTTTCCTCCTCTTGATGCATAGTCACTTCTTTTTGAGCCATCGATATAAAGGCGAAGGTTTTTTTTAACAAATCAGCTACCCTGTACTTCCATTCCATTTGAATAAGGGGGAAATGATTGTTATCTGCAAATTCTATGATCGATGGAGGAACTTCAGGAATATATGGTCCCACATTTATAATGACCCCCGCCACTTTTTTATCAAAAGAACGTTTTACCAAGCGTTCTAGCATTTGAGTATTATTTTTCATTTGTATGCCTGTTGTAACGATTAACTCGTTCGCTCGACAAAATTGAATTAAATCATCGCTTTCAATCACATTGATGCCGGACAATTTACGGTTTAAACCATCTTTTCCTGCAATTAATTGAAGATGTTGAAATTCAGGTGCGAGAAGAAGATGTCGAATTGTCGTCATAATAACCTCCTCCAATTATCATGTTAATAAATATGACATATAATATATGCAAATGCATAATTTTTTTTATATTATTTTACATATACTATCAGAATAATATCCATTAAAATATTCTCAAACGGAATATATGTTAAGTTAAATAACATGGAAAGTGAGGGAATACAAGATGTATACATGTAATGCTGAGCGTTTAAAAGAAACTATCGAACAATTTAGTAAATTCGGAGCGACAAAAAACAACGGAGTCACAAGACTTTCTTTGTCAAAAGAAGATATTCAAGCAAGAGACTATTTTTGCGAATGCTGTAAAGCGCTAGGCATGGAAATAAAAGTAGATGATATGGCCAATATTTATGCGACTTTGCCCGGGAAAAAAGACCTTCCCCCAATTGTAATGGGATCCCATTTAGATTCTGTAGAAAAAGGGGGACGCTTTGACGGTGTTTTAGGAGTTTTAACGGCACTGGAAGTTGTTCGAACGATAAAAGAAAACAACATAGAATTGGATATTCCTGTAACGATTGTCAACTTCACGAATGAAGAAGGAGCTAGATTTGATCCTGCGATGATGAGTTCGGGAGTTCTTACAAACAAATTTGATAAAGAAAAAATGCTCCAATCGACTGATAAAAACGGGATCACCTTTGGTGAAGCTCTAAAGGAAAGTGGTTATGAAGGCGATGTTGAAAATCGATTAAAAGAAGCTTTAACTTTTATAGAACTTCACGTTGAGCAAGGGCCGGTGTTAGAAACGGAAAACAAAACGATTGGCGTCGTAGAAGGCGTGTTGGGGATGGTTTGCTACGAAGTCACTGTTACAGGAGAGTCTGATCATGCGGGAACGACTCCGATGAGCATGAGAAAAGATCCCCTTTTTTTATCAGTAAAACTCTTATCTTCAATCATTGAACAACTAGGAACAGTAGATGAAGAGTTAGTTTATACCGTTGGACGAGTCTTGGTTACACCAAATATTCATACCGTCATTCCAAATAAAGTAACGTTCACTGTAGAAGCTCGGCACAAAGAAGAAGAAAAAATTAAGCAAGTAGAAGATATTTTACAATCTTTGCCTAAAGAAGATAATGGTTGTACTGTTAAAGTCGAAAAACTTTGGGGGCGGGATACGGTTGTATTTGATTCGGACTTATGCGATCAAATCGAACAAGCGAGCAACAAATTTGGTTATTCGTCTATAAGGCTGTACAGTGGTGCTGGTCATGATGCTCAGTTTATTGCTAGTATCATTCCTTCCGCAATGATATTTGTTCCAAGTATTAACGGAAAAAGTCATTGCGAAGAAGAGTTCACACCGTATGAAGATTGTGCAAAAGGGGCAGATGTATTGCTTGAAACAGTATTAAATTTACAAAAGAAATTTTCTTTAGAAGAAAGCAAATCATAAAAATGATCGTTTTCAAGCCGTTTAAGTAAATGTGGATGGTAAAAAAATATTAAACTGGATAATTTAGAATATTCAAAAATATCCAAATGTTAAATGCTGAATGTGCCAAGATAGAAGTACACATTTGTAAGATGCAAACTGGGAAATTGCATTTAATCTGTCAGACGACGGGAGGTGGTATCCTCTAAACTTATGAAGTTTGAACAAACGGTTTGTGCAGCGGCACATGGAGTTATGTCGTTCCCATCAACAGAGGAGAATTTTAATATGGCAACGCCGTTAGTTCATAGAAAAACTTAAAAAAAGATTTTTTTCAAAATAGAGAAGGGGGTTGTCTATGATGAACGTTTCACTTTCTGATTTAGAAAAAAACTTTCACGAAGTCGAAAAGGGTTTAACCGACCGAGAAGCAGTGGAAGAAGCTAACCGATGTTTATATTGTTATGATCCGCCTTGTGTTAAATCTTGTCCAACAGGAATTGATATTCCTTCTTTTATCAAAAAAGTGGCAACTGGGAACTTGAAAGGATCAGCAAAAAAAATTATGTTGTCTAATCCTGTTGGTGCTAGCTGTGCAAGGGTATGTCCAACAGAGGAGTTGTGTGAAGGTGCTTGTGTTTTGAATCATTCCACTAAGCCGATCATGATTGGAAAATTACAACGCTATGTGACGGACTGGGCGATCCGGAATGAAGAAGTATTATTTAAAGCTGGAAATAAAAACGGAAAAACAGTGGCTGTTGTCGGTGGTGGTCCTGCAGGATTATCGGCTGCTAGAGAATTAGCGAGAATGGGATATACTGTTACCATTTTTGAAGCGGAAAAGGAAGCGGGAGGACTTAATACGTATGGCATCGTTTCCTTCAGGCTTCCGCAAGAAGTATCGTTTTGGGAAGTGAATCAAGTCAAACGTTTAGGAGTAGAAATTCGCACTAATATGCGGGTAGGAAAAGATATTTCTGCTAAGGAAATTTTGGACCAGTATGATTCAGTTGTTTTGGCTGTCGGTATGGGAAAAGTTCCGCAGTTAGGTATTGAAGGTGAGGACTTGGATGGAGTGTATGATGCCATTGAATTTGTAAAAGAGACGAAAACAAAAGAATTGACTGACAAGCTAGTAGGAAAAAGAGTTGCTGTCATTGGTGCCGGAAACACTGCGATTGATGGTGCCACTTGTGCGGTGCGTTTAGGAGCAGAAAATGTAAAAATTTTATATCGTCGTACAAAAGAAGAAATGACAGCGTACGATTTTGAATACGAGTTTGCAAAACAAGAAGGCGTGGAATTTCGTTGGTTAACTGCACCGAAGCGGATTGTTGGTGATGAAAATGGAAAAGTGACTCATATCGAATGTGTCCGTATGAAGTTAGAAGAGCCAGATGCAGACGGACGACGTCGCCCTGTTCCCATTGAAGGATCGGAGTTCACGATGCGAGTGGACGTAGTGATTAAAGCAATCGGTCAGACACGTCACGTTGATCTTATTGAGGAATTTGGATTAGAGCATGACGATGGCGTGGTGAAAGTGCATCCAGGAAAATATCAAACATCCAATCAAAAAGTGTTTGCTTGTGGTGATGTCATTTTTGATAAAGGAAAAGGTGAAGCAATGGTTGTCACTGCTGCACAACAAGGGAAAGAGACAGCATATGCTCTACATCAATATTTAACAAAAGCAGTGAGTGAAACTGCTTAATGATTAGCTATTTTTAGCAAAGGGGGACAAGAAAATGGCGGATTTAAGCATTAATTTAGCAGGTATCAAATCTCCTAATCCATTTTGGCTTGCTTCTGCACCTCCAACCAATTCCGGCTATCAAGTGCAAAGAGCGTTTGAAGCTGGTTGGGGTGGTGCGGTGTGGAAGACGCTCGGCGAACCGATTTTGAACGTATCATCCCGATTTGCAGCTTTAAGCTTTAATGGGCAGCGTGTAGCGGGTTTTAACAATATTGAGTTGATTACAGATCGTCCGCTTGAAGTAAATTTAAAAGAAATTTATGAAACAAAAAAGCGTTTCCCAGATCGAGCTGTGGTGGCATCTTTAATGGTTGAACCAAAAAGGGAAAAATGGCATGAAATCGTGAAAAAAGTAGAGGATGTAGGAGTGGACGGTCTTGAACTAAATTTTGGCTGTCCGCACGGAATGGCGGAACGGGGAATGGGGTCAGCTTCAGGACAAGTACCTGAACTTGTGGAAAAGCAAACGTATTGGGTGAAAGAGGTGGCACAGACACCTGCCATCGTCAAGTTGACTCCTAATATTACAGACATTACTGCAACGGCGGAAGCGGCTGTTCGGGGAGGAGCCGATGCCGTCAGCATGATCAATACGATCAATAGCTTAATGGGAGTTGATCTAGACACATGGAATACGATTCCGCATGTTGCAGGAAAGGGGACACATGGAGGTTATTGCGGTCCCGCTGTTAAACCGATCGCTTTGAACATGGTTGCAGAGTGTGCCCGAGACCCGTATATTCATGTACCGATTTCTGGAATCGGCGGCATCTCCACTTGGAAAGATGCAGTGGAATTTATGCTGATGGGTGCAACCGGTGTGCAAGTCTGTACAGCAGCTATGCATCATGGCTTCCGTATTGTTGAAGACATGATTGAAGGGCTGAACAATTATTTGGATGAAAAAGGAATCGCCTCTGTTATGGACATTGTCGGAAAATCCGTTCATAAATATTCCGATTGGGGAGATCTCGACCTTAATTATAAAGTAGTTGCTCGCATTAACCCAGATGTTTGCATTAATTGTAATAAATGTCACATCTCCTGCGAAGATACTTCACATCAATGCATTGATATTTTAACGAATGAAAATGGAGAAGAGTATTTGAAAGTGCGGGAAGAAGATTGTGTAGGATGTAATTTATGTTCGATCGTTTGTCCGGTGGACGGTGCAATTGACATGGTTGAAATTCCAGTTGAACATCCACCTATGACATGGAAAGAGAGACAAGCAGTCATTGGCAATCTCAGTAACTGTAATATTGACATAAAATAAGCTTTTTTAGTCAAAGGAGGATGAATGTAAAAATGACAAAAATTATAAAAAATGGAACGATTGTTACCGCAACGGATATGTATGAAGCAGACTTGCTTATTAAAGATGAGAAAATTGCGATGATTGGTCAAAATTTAGAGGAAACAGGCGCTGAAGTGATTGATGCAAAAGGTTGTTATGTATTTCCGGGTGGTATTGATCCCCATACCCATTTGGATATGCCGTTCGGAGGTACGGTGACAAAGGATGATTTCGAATCCGGGACAATTGCAGCAGCTTTTGGTGGAACAACGACCGTCATCGATTTTTGTTTAACAAATAAAGGAGAGCCGTTGAAAAACGCCATTGAAATTTGGCATAACAAAGCGAAGGGAAAAGCAGTTATTGATTACAGTTTTCATTTAATGATTAGTGAAATTACAGATGAAGTGTTGGAAGAACTACCGAAAATCATTGAAGAAGGAATCACATCTTTTAAAGTGTTTATGGCTTATAAAAATGTATTTCAGGCAGATGATGGAACGTTATACCGCACGTTGATGTCTGCCAAAGAGCTTGGAGCGCTTGTTATGGTTCATGCGGAAAATGGCGATGTAATTGATTACTTGACGAAAAAAGCGCTCGAAGAAGGGAATACGGATCCAATTTACCACGCGTTAACACGGCCACCGGAATTGGAAGGCGAAGCGACAAATCGGGCATGTCAGTTAACAGAGCTTGCCGGTTCCCAACTTTATGTTGTTCATGTAACGTGTGCGCAAGCGGTTGAAAAAATTGCACAAGCTCGCGATAAAGGTTTAGATATATGGGGAGAAACGTGCCCTCAATATTTGGTGCTCGATCAATCATATTTAGAAAAACCTAATTTTGAAGGCGCGAAATACGTTTGGTCTCCTCCGCTTCGCGAAAAATGGCATCAAGAGGTGTTATGGAACGCATTGAAAACCGGTCAGCTTCAAACGTTGGGATCTGACCAATGTTCGTTTGATTTTAAAGGACAAAAGGAACTTGGACGAGGAGATTTTACTAAAATTCCAAACGGAGGACCGATTATTGAGGACCGAGTCAGCATCCTTTTCAGTGAAGGAGTGAAGAAAGGAAGAATTACTTTAAACCAATTTGTCGATATTGTGTCTACAAGAATTGCCAAATTGTTCGGGTTATTTCCCAAAAAAGGAACTATTGCAGTAGGTTCTGACGCAGATTTAGTAATTTTTGACCCGAATATTGAAAGGGTAATTTCAGCTAAAACACACCATATGGCTGTTGATTACAATGCGTTCGAAGGAATGAAAGTAACGGGTGAACCGGTATCCGTTTTATGTAGAGGTGAATTTATTGTCCGTGATAAACAACTTGTGGCAAAGCCAGGCTATGGACAATTTTTAAAACGTAAAAAATATAGAACAACGTGAAAAAATACAGAATTTTTCCAAGTTACTGATAAATTGAAAAAATTAGAAATTTTTAAAAGGAGTGATATGATGAGCAATAAATCTAATTATTTAAAGTCCCCGGACCTTTTACCGGTACCTTACAACCGAAAAACTATTGGAAAATTAGGATTTGCTTTTATTTGGGTAGGGATGGCGGTAGTACTTGCAGCATTTGCGATCGGTGGTGCTGGGGTTCAAAATTTATCTCTTTTTTGGGTCATTTTAGCAACTGTTATTGGCTCAATTTTAATTGGTTTATGTATGACGATTATTGGCGATATCGGTATTGAGCATGGATTATCATTTCCTGTGTATATGAGAGCGCCATTTGGGACGATTGGCACACATATTCCTTCTTTGATTCGTGGTTTTGCAGCTTCCTGCTGGTTTGGCATTAATACGTATTTTGGCTCAACGGCTATGAATGGGATATTAAATATTTTATTTGATTTTGATAATTGGTTAATATGCTATATAATATTTGCTCTTGTACAGTTAATTAATACAGCATTGGGAATTAAGGCGATTGAACGTTTTGCAGATCTGGCTGCACCAGTTATTATCATTATTTCAGTTTGGATGTATACAACTTTGTCGGACAAAGCATTGGAAGAAGGACACCATATTTGGTCATGGGTGGAACATCCGGTTACTGGCGGAGCAGCTGTCACAGCCTTTATCATCGTTATTATGAGCAATATGGGATTTTGGTCTACACTGGCAGCAGATATGCCCTCCATATCAAGATTTATTAAAGCGCCAAAATATGAAAGAAATTGGTTTAAGCGAAATCAAGCATCAATTATTGGTAATATAGTAGCTTTGACGATTACACAAACATTTATGGTAGTTATTGGCGCGGTTTCCTATATTGCGCTTCAAAATTATGATCCGGTTTTTGCCCTTCAACAATCGGCCGACGGTTTGATTCTTGGAATTCTTTTGATTATGATTGTTCTGGCACAATGGTCTACCAATACATCCGCCAATATTGTTCCAGCAGCGACAATTTTTTCTAATGTTGGAGGTCCGAAATTCCCGTTTTGGGCAGGGGTATTTGCTGCAGGTATTATCGGAACGATGGTACAGCCTTGGAGTTTATTTGACATCATTATTTCGGCCCTATTAATTTGCGGAGGCATATTGTCAGCCATAGTAGGGATTTTATTTGCAGACTATTATTTATTGCGCAAGCGTCGTGTTAATGTGTATGACCTTTATAACGATCATGGGCAGTATCGCTATTTCAAAGGGTTTAATCTTGCAGGATTTATTGCTTGGACTATTGGTGGAACCGCAGCTTCTCTCCTCATAAACTATTCGTTTGTGGTCGGATTCGTCGTCGGTGCAGTATGTTATTATTTCTTAGCAAAGTACTGGTGGTTTCAAAAATATAAACAAGCTGAAATTGAAGATCCAGATGATGAAAAATATTTAGGAATAACAGTTGGAAGGGATTGGATCATAGATGAAGAACCGATAGAAGCCTCTGATGTCGTTACCGTAAGTACGAATGCAAATAAGGGTGTCAATATATAACACCAAATAGCACGATCAAAATGAATTATTCTCAAAATCACAATATTTATCAAATTATTTACAAAAATATACTACAGTTGTTTTGTTTTCCGCTGAGGTGGGGATATACCCCACCATTCTCACTTATCGTGGGTGCAGGACGAAGGAATGTGTGGCTTTCAGTCTATGAGATAAGCGATTGAGAGTATTGTGAAGATTTAATTACATCAAATGGGTTGTTAGTATCCTCTAGTAGCAAATAAATGGCTGTGAATTAAGCATTTATAAGAAATCGAGAAATCAAAGAGATAATTGCGCTTTATTGAGGGAGGTATGTCGATGTCTTCACATCAAGAATTTCTGGAAGAAAAGGATAAAATTGATTATTTGCTTCAACAAGGGTACTATATAAAAACTGTTAGAGAAAATTTAAGTGGAGCTTTCGTCGAATTCGAATTAAAAATTCCAGACCCTTCAGGTAAAAAGGACGCTACTCAAATACTGCATATTAAAAATGCGGATGCTCGTAAGTATTTTTCATCCTTATTAATGAAACAAGCTCAGTAGTTTACTTAAGAGAATTGTTTCAAGAGATGAATATAAATTTTTACATGCATTCACATTCAAACAAAAAGAAATATGAAGACAGACACATGAGACATGTGTGGCCGTGTGTTTTGCAGGTCGTTCTAAATGAAAAAGCAGGTTCCCGGTAAGGGGTCAACCTGCTTCTTTTGTTTGTGGAGGCGAAAGCGGTTTTGGGTTGCATGAATTGAGGCCGATAACAATCGTCTTTTTCATTCGTAAATCTTGTCGTTGTTTGCTTCCATTTTCTTGCGGACTCATCGTAAGTAATTAAGTTGATCGGCTAGGCGATTGATCTTCAGCTTGTTGTTTAGCGACTGCTTTGACTCGTTTTCTTTTGCAAGCTCTGTTAGCATGATTTTGTTCTTGAAACTTTCTCTTTGTTGAGCTCATGTTTTAAATAAAGAAGCGCTAATTCAACCATACTAGTTGATTCCAAACGAGAAACCGACCGTCGAATCGTATCGGCACTCCTTTACCGTCTCTTTCGGCATGGATGTGCAAATGCGGTTCCGTAGTATTTCCCGAATTGCCAACATTCCCGATCTGTTGTCCTTCTTGCACCTTTGCCCCTTTACTGACCATAATACTTCCTGTTTTCATATGGGCAATAAAAATCACGGCATCTACATTTTCACATGTTAGCGCAACATAGTTACCTTCCGGATTTTCATGATCCGTATTCGGAGGTGTCAAGTCAGGCAAGCGATCTCTCACTTCCACCACTTCACCGTCGCACGGACTATACAGTGCATCGCCGTATATCGCATACTTTTCGAGGTTTTGCGGATACAAGCCATTTGCTCGAGTGCCGAAGCGGTTCAGTTTGACGATGTCCAAAGCGTATTTCTGGGGAGGATAAGAACTGTGGTAATTCATCTGCACATGACTTCCCCCGTGTCCGACATAATAGATACCGTTTTTTAAAGGAAAAGACAGTTCAATTGCCTCTTCTTGTGACGTATAACTGCTGAAGACAAATACGTTATAGATGCCGATTATGAGAATGAGCACAACGTAGATTCCTATAGACATTTTTTGTGTGCCACTAAAAGTTGTACGGAACGGCAAAGTACGTGTTTTTTTCCATGACCGGTAAACGGCGACAATGAGTAAAACTAGCTCTATATACCGGAGGTAATAACCTATCCAATCCCAACTGCCTGTCTGAAAGAGCCACACGATGATCAATGTGGTTGAAAGCATCTGTATAAACCATTCAAGCTTACTCTGAAAAGCCTTTTTCCAAAGTGAATAGATAAACATGACAGGCAAAACGAGTTGGATAGCAAATAAGTAAATAATTATTTCTAACATTAGATTACCTCTTTTTTTGACTTGTTGACCCTTTTCCTGCGATCATTTTTTATTACAATATTTGGAAGGGTTGTGACGCCCACATCACCGTTATATTGAGGGACAATTGACGCTTTTTGAGTTTCAAGCCCTTATCCCTTCCTTGGTAACAGTATAGTTTATATTACTTTTACTGTCCAAATTCATTAAAGGGATTATAAGGAGTTGAAATGACAATTTAAAAAATTGTAGAGGGGAAGAGCAATGAAAGAGAATGGGGAAAGGGCACGTCCTTAAGGATTGCTTTAATGGACGTTGTCCCTTTCGTTTTAGATATAAGGAGTATTGTAAATTTTTCACGGAAAGAAGTCTTTCCCACCACCACCGGCATTAGCGCAGGTGGTGGGAGGATGTCACATTTGTCGGATGTTTTGTTGATAACGCTTCTAATATGAAACGGGATTCATTGGCTTTGTTGTTATGGTGTTTTTGAGGAGCCGATAAATAAAGGGATTCTTTGGCTCGCGTAATGGCGACATAACAGAGTCGCCGTTCTTCCTCGATAGCTTCGTCGAATTTGCTAATGTTTTTTTCTTTTGCTTTCTTCGATGGGATCCGGTCTTCCTGTTCTTCTGCGTTTAAGGCGGCTTTATGCGGAAGAATGTTTTCGATGACACCAATTAAAAAAACGGTATCGAATTCCAATCCTTTGGCTTGGTGAATCGTCATCAATTTTACTACATCGGCATCCGTTTGACGTAAGTGGTTCATTTTTTCCTTCCACTGAATGGATTTATCAATGAAATTTAAATAATCTAAGATTGTTTGATGTTTTCTTGCTGAAATTTCCAACTCGTTTAACATTTCAACAATCATTTCTTTGTGAAAGGTTAAGCTTTTTCGTTTGTTCATTTCTAAATATTTGTCATACTCAAAAGCTTCGCCTTTTCGGATCGTTTGAATCGCTTGATGGGGGGTATATTTTTTAAAATTTTTAAGCCAAAGCAATTTTTTCTCTAACGATTTTTGTTGAAATGGCTTCAGTTGATTGAACACCATCTGAATCACTTTTTGCACCTTGTTTGGACACGTTTTTTGATGCATTTCTTCTTCAATGGCAATGTGCTCCAAACATTTAGCAACCACATCTTTTTTTAGATGAGCATTTTGCAGATTTTTTAACCCAAGAGTGACAAGGTTTTTAACGAAATAAAAAAGGACTTCACCCCTTATTTGTAGAATTTTGAAGTGCCCCAAAAACAAAATTCATAAGGAGGAAGTCACTTTGTATATTCTACAAGAAAGTCTATTTTCCTTTGAAGAATTGCAAATTTTAGAGTCAAAAGAGAAATTACCGATCTTTTTTAGTGCTCTAGATTTGCGTCCTTATGCTAAACAATTGAAAAGTTCTTCACCCCAAGGGGCTGAAGGCCATTGTAGAGAAGGGATATTAAGGGCTCTTATCGCCGCCCCATTAGAAAAAATTGATACCTTCACTGAACTTCACAATCGTTTAAAAAATGATGTGCGCTTTCGATACCAATGTGGATTAGATATTAGTCGTCCGCATACAGGCAATGCAAATTGGGGTGCTAAGTTTGATTCATTTGGCAATAAAATTACTTGGTTTGGTTATAAGATGCACCTTTCAGTTGATACCAAAAGCGAATTGCCGATGGCAATTGAAGTAACCCCCGCTCATATGAATGACGGAGATGTTGCCCCACAATTAATTGAGCAAGTCAACCAATGTGTAAAAACGAAAATCGAATATTTGATTATGGATGCAGGCTATGACCAACTGAAAAACTACGAATCCGCTAAGAACATCGGAGCACAAGCAATCATCCCATTGAACTTGCGTAATGAAAAAGAACCTCCAGCAGGAATCGCTTCAAATGGAACCCCACGTTGTTCTATGGGATACAATATGACTTATTGGGGATCCGAAAAGAACCAACTTAAGTTTCGGTGTCCCCATGCGACTGGAAAAGTTGATTGCCCCTTGGGCATGACTGCCTGTTCGTCTTCCAATTATGGGATGGTTGTAAAAGTAAACACTCTTAAAGATTTACGAAGATATTCGATTCCTCATCGTGATACTAAGCGTTGGAAAGAACTATATAATGAACGAACGAGTGTAGAACGCTGTAATTCAAGAATGAAAAGTTATTTAACCGCAAATTCTTTACACATAAGAGGAATTGAAAAAGTAAAAACCCATATCTATTTAAATGCAATTGTGTTAATAGCTTCAGCACTAGCAATGAACAAGCAAAGTAGAAAGCAAATTGTTATTTAAAAATAATAAAAATTCATAAATTCTGTAAGTATGCTCAAATTTGTGGATTGATCCCTTTCTAAACTTTATCAAAATTAAAAATTATTGTAATAAAACATCTGATTATAATCAGCATTTTTTAAACGCTTTTTTTGTAGAAAATCAAATTTTGCAAAACACTCAGTTTTGAAAAAGTTGTTGGATCGATCTCTTTCAATAGTTCATTTATTGTGGATTGTGTGGTATCCCTATCCATCATAGTTTCTCCTTATTCTTAGGATTTGGATAGGACTGCCAATCCTAATTATAAGGAGTTTTTTTATATCCAAAAAGATGATATTTAACATAAAATTGGCTTGACAAATTAAATTAAAATTAACTTAATGCAATGCTACTGTTTTAACATAGTTTTCATATCATCATTGTCACTAACGATGTTTTATAATGCTCCCATAAGGTGAGACACATGAGCGTGATAAATAAGTTATAATGATACCATGAAAAAAAGAAACCGATATACCGCAGAATTTAAAGCTAAGGTGGTTCTTGAGGTGTTGCGTGAAGAGC
>Ga0207865_101217_pt1 | contig 20546 bp, 14 predicted proteins | sample HigsolmetaAR204D_FD_184836 | JGI IMG/M metagenome (GOLD analysis project Ga0207865, IMG submission 184836) | Ionic liquid and high solid enriched microbial communities from the Joint BioEnergy Institute, USA - AR20-4-D (SPAdes) (version 2) ...
GACGATATCATGCAGCGTATCGTTGAGATTATTTACTCCATTCCGTTCCTGCTCATCTCCATCCTGCTCATTGTCGTCATCGGTCCCGGCGTCAAGACGATCATCATCGCCTATGCCATTACCGGCTGGGTGCCGATGGCCCGGCTCGTGCGCGGGCAAATCCTGTCGCTTAAGGAGCAGGAATACGTGCTTGCGGCAAAGGCGCTCGGCGCCGGCGGTTCCCGCATCATCTTCCGGCACCTGGTGCCGAACGCGCTCGGGCTGATCATTGTGCAAATTACGTTTATCGTGCCGACAGCCATATTCGTCGAGGCATTCCTCAGCTTTATCGGGCTTGGCATCAAGGTGCCGCTCGCCTCGCTCGGCTCCTTGCTGTCCGACGGCGTCAACGTAATCCGGAATTATCCGCACCGCGTCATTTTTCCGACCGTGGTCTTCAGCCTGATCCTGCTCAGCTTTAACCTGCTCGGCGACGGGCTGCGGGACGCGCTGGACCCGAAAATGCGCAAATGATTTTCCAATCCACCGGTGCAAGGAGGTAGCCTCGAATGAATGAACCGATTTTGGAGGTCTCAGACCTCAAGGTATCTTTCCGGACGTATGCCGGCGAGGTGCAGGCCGTGCGGGGCGTCTCCTTTCAGCTGAACAAAGGGGAAGTGCTCGCGATCGTCGGCGAGTCGGGCTGCGGCAAGTCGGTGACCGCGCAGACGATCATGCGCCTCATTCCGACCCCGCCGAGCGTGATCAAAGGCGGCTCGATCCGTTTCAATAACAAGGAAATCACCCGACTGACCGATAAAGAAATGGAAAAGGTGCGCGGCTCGGAGATGGGCATGATCTTCCAGGACCCGATGACGTCGCTGAATCCGACGATGTCCGTAGGCCGGCAAATTACGGAAGGGCTGATCAAGCATCAAGGCATGGGGCGGCGGGCGGCAAGCAGCCGGGCCGTGGAGATGCTGAAGCTGGTCGGCATCTCCAACCCGGAGGGACGCATGAATCAGTACCCTCACGAGCTGTCCGGCGGCATGCGGCAGCGCGTCATGATCGCCATCGCGCTGGCCTGCAATCCGAAGCTGCTGATCGCCGACGAGCCGACGACGGCGCTGGACGTGACGATTCAGGCGCAGATTATCGAACTGATGAAGAAGCTGTCGGAGCAGATGGACAGCTCGATCATCATCATTACCCACGATCTGGGCGTCGTCGCCGATATGGCCCAGCGCGTCATCGTGATGTATGCGGGGAAAGTGGTGGAGCAGGGAACGGTCGACGAGCTGTACTACGATCCCCGGCATCCGTACACCTGGGGGCTGCTGCGCTCGGTGCCGCGGCTCGACTCGAGCCGCGAGGAGGAGCTCGTGCCGATTCCGGGCACGCCGCCGGACTTGTTCGCCCCGCCCGCGGGCTGCGCGTTCGCGGACCGATGCGCCTATGCGATGGAAGCCTGCTTCGCCGCCGATCCGGAGCCGACGCGGTTGACGCGCACGCATTCGGCCGCCTGTTGGCTGCTCCACCCGGACGCCCCGAAGGTCGAGCGGCCCGTGCTGACGGGAGGTGCGGCCCGATGAGCGAACAGCCGATATTGCAGGTAAGCGGCCTGAAGAAGCATTTTCGGCTCGGCCGCGGCAGCACGTTGAAGGCGGTCGACGGTTTGAGCTTTGCCGTTCGCCGCGGGGAGACGTTCGGCCTTGTCGGCGAATCCGGCTGCGGCAAGTCGACGGCCGGACGGACGATCATCCGGCTGTATGAAGCGACGGAGGGCGAAGTGCTGTTCGACGGAGAGAATGTGCACCGGCTGAAGGGCAGCAAGCTGCAGTCGTTCCGCCGCAAAATGCAGATGGTTTTTCAGGACCCGTACGCCTCCCTGAATCCGCGCATGACGGTGGGCAACATTATCGCGGAAGGGATCGACATCCACGGGCTGTACACCGGCAAGCAGCGCCGGGAGCGGGTCCACGAGCTGCTCCGCGCGGTCGGACTGAACGAGGAGCATGCCGGCCGCTTCCCGCACGAATTTTCCGGCGGCCAGCGGCAGCGCATCGGCATCGCCCGCGCGCTGGCGATCGAGCCACAGTTCATCATTGCCGACGAGCCGATCTCCGCGCTCGACGTATCGGTGCAGGCCCAGGTCGTCAACCTGTTCAAGAAGCTGCAGCGCGAGCATGGGCTGACCTACTTGTTCATCGCGCACGATCTGGCGATGGTGAGACACATTTCCGACCGGATCGGGGTCATGTATTTAGGCAAGCTCGTCGAGGTGACGGCGTCCGAGGCGCTGTACGCGAAGCCGCTGCATCCTTATACGCAGTCGCTGCTGTCAGCCATTCCGATCCCGGACCCCGCGCTCGAGCGCACCCGCGAGCGTATTATTCTGGAAGGCGAAATACCGAGCCCGCTCAATCCGCCGAGCGGCTGCCCGTTCCGCACCCGCTGTCCGAAGGCGATGCCGGAATGCGCGGCGGCGATGCCGGAGCTGAAGGAGGCGGGGCCGGAGCACTACGTCGCATGCCATTTGTACTGAATGAGTCTGTTTGTCATCTTCGCCAGAAGCTTCCTTGCCGCCGAATGACGCCGAATCATCCGGGGGGCGGAAGCTTCTTTGCGCTGCTTCTCACTGCTGCCGGGCGGCGGGCGGCGACAGGCCCGAAGGCCAAAATTGCGGCTTTGACGATTGTCGCGAACATGTGTACAATCAAAGGGTATTCACTTACATAATGGAAGGCGGTGCGCGCATGCGTATAGAAGCGTGGAACGTACCGACAGGCCAGCCGCTCGCCGATGATTATTGGCAACGGTTCGAACGGACGGCCGGACTGTATGAGGAGAATCCGCGCGACCTTGTCTCCTGGGAGCGCAGGGCGGCGTGGTTGGATAACGAGGAACGCCCCCGGGCTGACCGCCGCGCATTGGCTGAAGCGCTGCTCGCATTCAACGAGCGGTACGGATGCAGCCCCGAAACGGCCCGCCACATCAGGCTGCTCGCCGACTCCGGCGCCCTGTGCGTTGTCGGCGGCCAGCAGGCAGGGCTGTTCACCGGACCGCTGCTTGTCATATATAAGGCGCTGACGATTATTCGCACGGCGAAGGAAGCCGCGGAGAAGCTCGGGCGGCCCGTCGTGCCCGTATTTTGGATTGCCGGCGAGGATCACGATTTCGACGAGGCGAACCATATTTTCGCGCTGACGCCGGAGCTGCAGGCGGAGCGAATCCGGCTGGAGCATCCGACCGGAGGCCGCGAGCCGGTCAGCCGGCTGAAGCTGAGACCGGAGCAGTGGCTTGCTGCTCTCGAGCGCCTGGACGCCAGCCTGCAGCCTACGGAATTCAAGCCGGGGCTAATGGAGAAGCTGAAGCAATTCGCCGCGCAGTCAGAAACCTTGGTCGACGGCTTCGCCTTTATGATGGCATGGCTGTTCGGCCATGAGGGGCTTGTGCTGATCGATTCAGGCGATCCGGCTATTCGCCGGCTCGAAAGCCCGCTGTTCCGCCGGCTGCTCGAGCGCAACGAGGAGCTGGCGGCCGCCCTGCTGGAAGGGAAGAAGCGGCTGGAGGCGGCCGGGTACGAGGCTCAGGCGGACGTTCCCGCGAACGGGGCCAATTTGTTCGTGATCGATGGCGGCGAGCGGATTTTGCTGTACCGCAGCGGGCGCGAAGCTTTTGCCGACCGCAAGGGCGAGCGGACGTACGGGGCGGCGCAGCTGCTCGATTGGGCGGAGACGGCGCCGGAGCGGCTGAGCAACAATGTGATGACGCGGCCTTTGATGCAGGATTATCTTTTTCCGGTGCTGGCGGCCGTGCTGGGGCCTTCCGAGATCGCTTACTGGGGGCTCACCCGCGAGGCGTTCCGTTGCTTCGGCCTGCGGATGCCGATCCTGTTGCCGCGAACAGGCTATACGATCGTCGAGGGCACGATTCAGAAAAATATGCAAAAGTACGGCCTGTCCGCCGAGGACGCGCTGCTTAAGCTGGAGCAGCGCCGGGACGAATGGCTGCGCAGCCGCGATACGCTGCGCTTCAGCGAGCGTTTCGCGGAAGTAAGGGAGCAGTTCGCCCGCTGGTATGAGCCGATTTTGGCCGATCTGTCCGGAGTGAATCCCGCTCTCGGCAAGCTGGGAGCCACGAACCGCGACAAAATTATGGAGCAGATCCGCTTCCTTGAGAACAAGGCGGAGGAGGCGGCGAAGGCGCAGTTCGAAGCGGCACTCAGGCAGTACAAGCGCATCGGAATGTCGCTCGCGCCGGAAGGGAAGCCGCAGGAGCGGTTCTACAACGTCACGGCTTATTTGAACAAGTACGGCGAGGCGTGGTTGCAGCAATTGGCCGATGCGCCTACTGACGGCGATTCGCTTCACTACATATGCTATATGTAGCGCTCAAATTTCTATAATAAAGGAGCATGTTCATGAGTAAAGCATTGAACCGCAGCATCGTCCGCGACATGTCGCTGGCGCCGGAAGGCCATTTGAAAATCGACTGGGTGCGCGCGCATATGCCCGTCCTGAACCGGATTCGCGAGCGCTTCGAGCAGGAGCAGCCGTTCAAGGGGCTGAAGGTGGCGATTTCCCTGCATCTGGAGGCCAAGACCGCTTATTTGGCCAAGGTGGTGCAGGCGGGCGGCGCGGAGGTCGCCATCTGCGGCAGCAATCCGCTGTCGACGCAGGACGACGTCTGCGCGGCGCTGGTGGAGGACGGCATTACCGTCTATGCCAAATACAACCCGGAACCGCAGGAATATAAGGACCTGCTCATCAAGACGCTGGAGACGGAGCCGGACCTGATCATCGACGACGGCGGCGACCTGGTGACGGTGCTTCATTCGGAACGCAAGGATTTGCTGAAAAATGTGCGCGGCGGCGCCGAAGAGACGACGACCGGCATTTTGCGCCTGAAGGCGCTGGAGAAGGACGGCCAGCTGCAGTTCCCGATGGTCGCCGTAAACGACGCGTTCTGCAAATATTTGTTCGACAACCGCTACGGCACCGGCCAATCCGTGTGGGACGGCATTAACCGCACGACGAATCTCGTCGCCGCCGGCAAGACGGTCGTTGTCGTCGGTTACGGATGGTGCGGCAAAGGCGTCGCGATGCGGGCCAAGGGGCTGGGTGCGAATGTCGTCGTGACCGAGATCGACGCGATCAAAGCGGTCGAAGCGTACATGGACGGCTTTGCCGTCATGCCGATGAAGGAAGCGGCGAAGGTCGGCGACTATTTCGTCACCGTGACCGGCAACCGCGACTGCATTCGCGGCGAGCACTACGAGGTGATGAAGGACGGCGCGATTTTGTCCAACGCCGGCCATTTCGATGTCGAAGTGAACAAGCCGGAGCTGGAGGCGCTCTCCGTCTCCAAGCGGACGGTCCGCCGCAACATCGAGGAGTACACGCTGAAGGACGGACGCAAAATTTATTTGCTGGCTGAGGGACGTCTGGTCAACCTGGCGGCAGGCGACGGCCACCCGGCGGAGATCATGGACATGACGTTCGCGCTGCAGGCGATGTCTCTGAAATATGTGAACGACCATTACAAGGAAATCGGCAGCCGCGTCGTCAACGTGCCTTACGAGCTTGACGAGCAGGTTGCCCGCTACAAGCTTGAATCGCTCGGCATCGGCATCGACAGCCTGACAGAGCAGCAACGAGCTTATCTGGACAGCTGGGCGGAGCACTGATCGCCGCGCCGCCTCCGGGCGGCAGCAGCTGTCCCGAATTCCTAAGTGGCTGGGCAGCTTGAATACCGACTTAAGAACGCGCCTCCTTTCGGCTTCGCGCCGGGGGAGGCGCGTTTTGTTGTTTTGTCGTTGTTTCGCTTTCGCTAACGCTTGCCACGGTGCTTATTCCCCTCAAAAGGATCGATCGGGCCATGGCTTTTACAAAACTTTATCAATCATTTTACGATCTGTTAACGTTGGCCTCAATTGTCGTTTACAAACCATCGTTATGATGGGTTCGAGAAACGCATGAACATATATTTGATCTGGAGGGTTGTTCATTGAAAAAGCGCATGTTAAAGTCGGCGCTCGCTGTCGGACTGGCACTGACCGCAGTGTCGGTAGGAACGGCATCGGCGGTCGAGACCGGCCGCTCGGCCTCATCCAAAAATCTCATCGTATTGATCGGCGACGGCATGGGACCGGCACAGGTGACCGCAGCCCGCAATTACCTGATGTACAACAAGGGGATCGAGCACCTGGCGCTCGACAGCATTTATGTCGGACAAGCGACCACCTACGCCGACCGCGGCGAAGACGGGGATACTGTCGTTTCCGGAGTAGTGACCGATTCGGCCTCTGCCGGAACGGCGTTCGCAACCGGACACAAAACCTATAATGCCGCAATTAGCGTATCCAACCAGGAGGTGGCGAGGCCTTATGCTTCCGTGATCGAAGCGGCGATCAGAGAGGGCAAGTCGACCGGGCTGGTGACGACGGCGCGGATTACCCATGCGACTCCGGCCGTATACGCTTCGCATGTGCGCAGCCGGGACAATGAAAATGCAATCGCCGCGCAATATTTGGAAAGCGGCGTCGATGTGCTGCTTGGCGGAGGCAGCGACTATTTTATCAGCAAAGCCGACGGCGGCAAGCGTCCCGACAGGACCATCTTGGCCGATTTTGAAGCGAAAGGATACAAGTATGTCAAAGACAGCGCCGGGTTAAGCGCGCTGCCGGCCGACAGCGGGAAGGTGCTTGGCTTGTTCGGCAAATCCCATATTGCCTATGTTCCCGACCGGACCGAGGAGATTCCTTCGCTGGCGCAAATGACCCAAAAGGCGCTCGATATTTTGTCCCAGAACGAGAACGGCTTTGCGGTTATGATCGAAGGCGGACGGATCGACCACGCTTCTCATGCCAACGATTTTCCGACTACCGTGCAGGAAACGCTCGATTTTGACGCAGCGGTTCAGGTCGCTCTTGATTTTGCCCAAAAAGACGGCAACACCTCGGTCGTCATTACGGCTGACCACGAGACAGGCGGCCTCTCCTTGTCCCGCGACAATATCTACGAGCTGAACATGGATCTGTGGGATAAGCAAAAGCATTCTTCCGAATTCATCAGCAAGCGCTTGAAAGAAGCGAAAACCGCCGATGAGGTGAAGCAGATCGTTGCCGAAAACACCTGGATCAACGATTTGAGTGACGAAGAGGCGGCCCGAATTCTGGAAGGCGACGGCTCTTCTTATGCCCGGGAAGGCGCGTATAACGCCGTCGTGTCCAAAAGATTGCTCGTCGGCTGGAGCGGCCACGGCCATTCCGCCGTTGACGTCGGCGTATGGGCATACGGGCCGATCGCCGATCTGGTGAAGGGGCAAATCGACAATACGCAAATTGCCGTTCAATCGGCGAAGGTCATCGGAGCCGATCTGGAAGCGGCGACTGCGAAGCTGCAGGCCCAATATTTGTACCCCAAGTTCAAAGTGACCCGCGACGGAGAGGTGCTGTATCCGGCGAAAGATTTGGCCGAGGCGCTGGGGGCGGCTGTGGAGTGGAACGACAGCTCGCGAACCGCTACCATTCGCGCAGCCGGCAATACGCTGCAGATCGGCGCGGACAATGCCGCGGTCATGATGAATGGAGCGGATACAGGCCTGAGAGGAAACATCGACAACGGAAAGCTGTATTTGCCGCTTGCCGCATTCAATCACGCGACCGGCATGAACATGACCTGGGATTCCTTGTCCGAACGCATTGTGAAATAGTTGAACATGGTTTGAGCATGGACAGGAGAGCGCGCTGCTCTCCTGTATATGTTTCGGGGCGGCCAGGCCGAAGAGAAGGGGGAGCGCAGCCGTGATACGTATAGAACAGCTGGAAAAATCGTACCGGCTTCAAGGACAAACGAAGCTTATTTTGCAAATACCTTATTGGTCGGTGGCCGAAGGGGAGCGGATCGCCCTGTTAGGTCCGAGCGGAAGCGGTAAAAGCACATTGCTGCACCTGATCGGCGGCGTGCTGCCGGTTGACCGGGGAGAGCTTCAGGTGTGCGGCAGCAAAGTGAGCGGGATGAATGAGGCGGAGCGGGATGCGTTTCGGGCCGCCAATATCGGCTATATTTTTCAGGACTTTCACTTGATCCCGGCTTTGACGGCGAGGCAGAACGTGGAGATGGTGCTGGGCGGACCTGCTGATAGGCGCAGCCGGATGCAGCAGCTGAAGGAATGGTTTTCCCGGGTAGGGCTGGCTGAGCAAATGGATCATTTGCCTTCCCAGCTGTCGCGCGGTCAGCAGCAGCGGGTGGCGATCGTTCGCGCGCTGATCAATCGGCCGCCGTTGATTTTGGCTGACGAACCGACGGGCAGCCTCGATTGGGAGACAGGGGGGCTGGTGATGAAGCTTTTGCTCGACCTGTGCGAGCAGGAGGGGCTGACGCTGCTTGCCGTTACCCATGATCTTTACCATGCCCGGCTGTTTCCGAAAACCGTACCCATCAGCGATATGAATCGACTTCTGCAATCAGCGGACGGATTGGCCGTCGCAGCCGGAAGGGGCGAACGCTAATGAACGGCTGGAAGCTGCTGTGGAGAAATATGCTTTACCGCAAGAGCTTGTCGTTGCTTACGATTTTTGCCGTTGCCGTCACGGTTTCCCTGTTCGTTCTGCTGCTGCTCTGCAAGGACGGATTTGAACGGGGCGCTGCCAACGGATACGGCCCGTTCGAGCTTGTGATCGGTGCGGAAGGCAGCGAATCGCAGCTGGTGCTCAATACGTTCTACCGTGCGGGCGCCCCGACCGGCAACATTCCGCTGGAAGTGCTTCAAGCGGTCAGCGAGGAGAATCAGGTGGACGCCGCTTTCGGCATGACAGCAGGGGATCATTACAACGGCTTCCCTATCGTCGGCATGGACCCGGCTTATTTTCCTGTCAGGTATGGCGACCGCCACTTGAAAGAAGGCAGGCTGTACGGGCAGCTGGGAGAAGTGACGCTCGGTTATGCGGCGGCCCAATCGCTGGGCGTTCGCGTCGGCGACCAATTCAGCGGCGCGCACGGATTAATCGGACATCATGAATTGGAGGAAGAGCACGGCGATCACGAGGAGGATGCGCATGAAAGCTTCAAATATACGGTAGTGGGCGTGCTTCCCAAGCTGAATACCGCCGACGACCGGGCTATTTTCACGACGATGGATTACGCCTGGGCGGTGCATGACCATCAGCAGGGAGCCAGGGAAGTGACGGCCATTTTGGTCAAGCCGAAATCATTGCTGGGAGCGCAGTCCGTCAAGCAGAAGTACGATCAATGGGACCGGGTACAAGCGGTTTATACGAGCAAAGCGGTTGCCGATCTATTGAATATGGTAGATACCGGCAGCCAAATCTTGACGCTTGTCATGACGATCTGCGTATTGCTGGCCGCCTCGTCCCTGCTGCTTTCCTTAACGGCCGCCTTTCACGAAAGAAAAAAGGATATCGGCTTGCTCAGATTAATCGGCAAATCGAAATCGTATATTTTGCTGACGCTGCTCGGGGAGGGAATGGTGCTGACCGCCGCCGGTCTGGCAGCCGGCTTGCTCGTTGGGCACGCCGCGGGCTGGCTGATCAGCGAGCCGCTGTTCACGGCGACAGGCATCCAATTGGAAGGATTTCGGCTGTCGGCGAACGAGGTTTATATCACTGCGTCCGCGCTGGCTCTCGGCGCGATTGCTTCCATTATTCCTGCAGTGAGGCTGTACCGCGTCGACGCGCAATCGCTGTTTCGCAGCTAGGCGCAGATAGCGAGCGCAGCCTTCGTTCGGGCGCCGCCTGCGTGGTGACAATTGGGCCGGCGGATTACCGCCAAATTTTCGGGAAGAGACGCCTATGCCGCTGGCGCAGCACCATCAAATGGTGAAAATGGGCTGCCCGCCCTGGGGTGCTATTTTCAAGATAGACGCCCATGCCGCCGCACGGCACCATCAGATGATGAAAGTGGGCTGGGGGCCCGGGGTCATGATAGCAAATGTTGTATTTTGCACAACAAAAACGGGGAAATAACCCGCATTCGCGGCTCAATGTTGTATTTTGTGCAACATTTCGAGCGATGTTTCCGGTTTTGAAGCCAATCGCCTCTAAATTGTTGCACGAAATGCAGCATTTCCCTTCATTTTGTGCGAAGGGGGCGGAAAATGTTGCATTTTTTGCAGGATTTGTCGCCCCATGTGCCCGAGTCTGCCCGGGGAAGGGCCGCGCTAACGCGGAACTCGCACGATACCACGGATTTCGCACGCTAATGTGGAGTCCGAACGCTGGCGCGGGTTTCGGGGGCCGCCGGCTGAGCATATCCGTCGCAGTAAAGGATAGATTTGCGCAATATAGGGCCATTCCGAAGGCAAGGTTTTCTCAGCGTTTTCAGAAAAGCTGCCGGAAGGATCAACTAACAATAAAGCGTTAAAGTGTTAAATTGAGGCGGGGCCTTCCGTACCAGGCAAAACTGCCGCTCAAGCGCGCCCGCTCATCGGTTGAATGTGTTTCGATCGAAGCTTCTCTTCATGCTCGCCAGCCTAGGGTGCAGTTTTGCCGGGTAGGCCTTAAGCTAACGCTAGCCACAGAGCTTATTTCCCTCGAAATCATCGATTTGAAATTGTAACGCAAGTGAGCAGCCTTATTTGGCATTTTGGGCTGCCAGATTCAGCGTTTTTGACAAAATAGCGCTACCAGCCTGCGTTACATTTTTCAAAGGCAGCATTTCATCAAAATAGCGTTTGTCACTGGCGTTAGAAATTCGGAAGCTTCGGCAGGAGCGCAGGAAGGGACGGTTCAGGAAGAAGCAGCTGTTGAAATGAACACGGCTTGAGGTTTGTTGGAATATTTTCAACAAAGACATCCTGCCATGTGTGGCACCATCAGAAGATGAAAATGTGCCGCCCGCCCTGGGGGGCTATTTTCAAGATAGACGCCTATGACGAGCGCTTCCTGTCGTCATCGGTCGTCACCTGCGGTATTGAAATTTTGTCGGCGTATACCGCCAAATTTTCAAGATAGACGCCTATGACGAGCGCTTCCTGCCGTCATCGGTCGTCACCTGCGGTATTGAAATTTTGTCGGCGTATACCGCCAAATTTTCAAGATAGGAGGTAACAATGAAGGCGAACAAAGTGATATGTGCGGCGTTCTTGCTCATTGCTGCTGGCGTCGCCGGCGGCTGCGGCACCCGGCAAACGCACGATGAGGGAGGAACATTCGCCGCCGCGCAGGAGCAACTGCCGGCAGAGCCGGTTCAAGCCGCTTCATCCGCTGCGCCTGGCCTGTTAGCGGCCAGCGAGGCTGCCGGGCAATCGCCGAAGGGAGCAAGCCAGGCTGCCGGCAGCGGCAATGCGGCAGAGGCTCAGGCGCGGCCGGATGCTCAAGCCGTGCCTGCCGTTGCTGCGCAGGCCGCCCCGGCAGCAGACGCGGCCTCGCAAGAGTCAGCCGCTCCGCCCGCTTCCGCGGCAGAAGAAGCGCCGCCGAAGTCATCGGCTCTGCCCGCTGCCGCGGCCGGTGCAGCGTCTGCAGCCGCCTCCGCGCACGCCGGAGCGGCTCCTCCCGGCAGCGAGCAGGCCGCCGCCGCGCTGCCGCAGGAAGCGGCGAAGCCGGACGGCGCCGCTGCGGAGAACAGTTCCGCGCAAGCGAACCATGCGGGGCATCCTGTCATCAAATGGTCGGAGTTTTTTGACGATGACAAGCAAATAGCCCCCTCCAGCAAATTTTGGGATTTGTCGGAGCAGCAGAAAACCGTGGAAATAAAAGGCTTCATGGGAGAGGTTCTGTCTTTTGAGAAGCGCTGGTTTCTGCTCATTCCCGAGCCGGGCGCGGAATGTCCGTTCGACAATGGAGATGAGACGTACTGGAACAAAATCATGATCGTTTTTGTCCCGAACGAGACGAAGCTGCGCTATACATCGGGGCCGTTAAAGGTAACGGGGCGGCTGGATGTCGGGATCAAAGTGGATGAGTCAGGGTATAAAACGATGTTCCGTCTATACGATGCATCCTTCGAAAAAATCAAGGAGTAAAATTCCAATGCAGTAAAATGAATGCAACATTATTGGCGTTGCCCTCGTCTATGGAGCTGAACGGCCGGAGGCAAGTGTCCGGCGTTCGCCATATTTCCAATGGCTATAACAGACAGGGGGCGAAGCGATGGAAAGCAGACGGATGGCGGAGCAGACAGACGGCGGCCGTCGGCCGGCGGGAGGCCGCGCCGCGAAGCTCGTGCGGGCGCTTATCGCCGCTGCGCTTGCTATGGCGCTGGCTAGCGGCTGCAGCGCGGCGGGAACATCGGGGGCGGCAGAGCAGGCGGCCTCCGGCCGCGCCGCAGATTCGGCCGGCAAGTCGCTCGGCGCGGCAAACGGCAACGCCGCGGCCCTGACCGTGGCGCCGAGAGAAGGCGGCGTGACGCCGGTTTCGGCAGCGGCGGGACAGGAAGCCGAGCGCAAAATCATTTACGAGGCGGAGCTATCCATGACGTCGGGGGATTATGCGGGGACCGTGGTCAGCATCCAGGAATCGGTGCGCCAATGGGGAGGCTACGTGCTGCAGTTCCATGAAAGCTCCGGCTCAGTGAACAAAAGCGGCACCTTCGTCATCAAGGTGCCGGCGCAAGGCTTCGATCCGCTGCTGGCGGAGCTGGAGAAGCTCGCTCCCTTGGACAGCAAATGGATGAGGGGAGAGGACGTCACGGAGGAGTTCGTCGACCTCGAGTCCCGCTTGAAGGCGAAGCAGGCGGCGGAGGAGCGGCTGCTTGAGTTTATCGGCAAAGCCTCCAAAACCGACGAGCTGGTCGCCTTCTCGAACGAGCTTGCCAAGGTGCAGGAGGACATTGAGGCGCTGAAGGGCCGGATGCGTTATTTGGAGCAGAATGTCGCCTACTCGACGATCCGGCTCAGCCTGAAGCAAAAGGTCGGTTCGGCGGAGGCGCTCCAGGCGCCGGGGCGCGAGCCGCTTGCGCAAAGGGCGTCCGAAGCGCTGCAGGGCACGCTGGCGGTGCTGGCGTTCTTGTTCGAAGGGCTTGTCGTCATCGTCGTCGGGGCGCTTCCCGTGCTGGCGCTGCTGTTGCTCATCCTCGCTTCTCTCTGGCTGTGGCGGCGCAAGCGCAGGCAAAAGCTGCGAGACATCCGGGACCGGCTGGCAACCGAGAACCGGCTTGCGGCGGACGACGGCAGCGAGGCGAACGAGCAAGCGCCGCGATGACGAGCGTCTGTTCACGCATTGCCCGACCGCGGGCTGGAGCCTGCGGATGCGGCCGATCATGGAAAGCTTCATGCATAACCTTGTCGGAAAAATCAGCCTGCGGAAAAATCCTGCTGAAGACGAAGCGCTTCAGCAGGATTTTTCGTTTGTTCGCCGAATTTTTACTGTACAAGTGGAGGAAAGTGGGGTAAAGTGGTGGGAAAGGGGTGACCAGTGGATGTTCATGGGGGAATATCAACACACCATCGACGAGAAAGGCCGAATGATCATTCCGGCCAAATTTCGCGATGCCCTCGGAACATCGTTTGTCGTCACCCGTGGCTTGGACCAATGCTTGTTCGTGTATCCGATGGATGAGTGGGCGGTGCTGGAGAAGAAGCTGAAATCGCTGCCGCTGATGAAGTCGGACGCCCGCGCCTTTACCCGCTTTTTTTTCTCGGGAGCGACGGAGTGCGAGCTGGACAAGCAGGGGAGGGTGAACATCCCGAAAAATTTGGTCGAGCATGCCAAGCTGGAGAAGGATTGCGTCGTGATCGGGGTGTCCAACCGCGTGGAGATTTGGAGCAAGGCGATCTGGGAAAGCTATTCCCAGCAATCGGAGGAATCGTTCAGCGAGATCGCCGAGAAGCTCGTAGATTTCGATTTCGACCTCTAGAAAGCTTGGCCGCCGGACCCGTTCTTTGCAGCGACCGGTTCACAAGTGTCATAAGGTCGAAAGCCGACAGCCGGGAGGAGCCTGAAGAGAGATGTTTCATCATGTAACCGTATTGAAGCAAGAGGCCGTGGAAGGATTACATATAAAGCCTGATGGAATTTACGTCGACTGCACGCTGGGCGGGGCCGGACACAGCAGCGAGATCGCTTCCCGGCTCAGCCTGGACGGGCTGCTCGTCGCGTTCGATCAGGACGAGATCGCACTCAAGCACGCCCGCGAGAGACTGGCCCCGGCGGGCGAGCGGGTTAAGCTCGTGCGCAGCAATTTCCGCTATCTCGAGGAGGAGCTTAGAGCCATTCCTGCAGCGATGAAGGAAGGGCGGCCCCAGGTTGACGGCGTACTGTTCGATCTCGGGGTATCGAGCCCGCAATTGGACGAGGCGGAACGCGGCTTCAGCTACAACCATGACGCCGAGCTCGATATGCGCATGGACCGTTCTTCCGAGCTGACGGCGAAGGCTGTCGTGAACGAATGGCCGGAGCGAGAGCTTGCCCGCATATTGCACGAATACGGCGAAGAGAAGTTCGCCCGGCGAATTGCCGCCCGGATCGTTGAGGCGCGCAGGATGAGGCCGATCGAGACGACCGGCGAGCTGGTCGAATTGATCAAGGAGGCGATCCCGGCTGCGGCGCGCCGCACGGGCCCTCATCCGGCCAAGCGCAGCTTTCAGGCGATCCGCATTGCGGTCAACGATGAGCTGGGCGCCTTCGAGGATGCGCTGGAGCAGGCGATACGCTGCCTGAAGCCCGGCGGACGCGCCGCCGTTATTACGTTCCATTCACTGGAGGACCGCATTTGCAAGCAGACGTTCGCCAAATATACGGAGCGTTGCACGTGCCCGCCGGATTTTCCGGTTTGCGTCTGCGGGCGGCATGGAGTCGTAAAGCTGGTCAACCGCAAGCCGATCGAGCCGGGCCCGGAGGAGCTGGAGGCGAACCCGCGGGCCCGCTCCGCAAAACTGCGCATTGCCGAGAAGCTTCCGGAGCGGTGAACGGCACCGCCCCGGTCTCGTCATCTTCTATACTAAACTACCGCCAAAGGAGGATTTACGCCCAGTGCCAGCCTATATTCAAGGAAACTTAGCCGTCGAACAGAAAAGCAAGGGGGACAAACGCCCCAGCTACAAGGAAACCAGGAAGGTTGTCGTCAAGACCAAAACGCTGCCCGTGCAGGAAAAATTGCTGTATTTGTTTACGGTTATCGTGTGCGTGCTGGTAGCAAGCGTCATTATTTGGCGGTATGCGCAAATCTATGAAATGAATTCTGCCATTCAAAAAATACAAACAGAGATTAACAACTTGGAAGCGGAGAACCGAATCCTGAAGCAGAAAATCGACGAATTGGCGGACCCGAGAAAACTGGAAAACCAGGCCAGAGCATGGGGGATGACAACGCCGCAGCAGGAGCAATCCAATTCCGCAGGCGGCCGCAATTCCGTCGCTTCGTCTGCGCAATCGACCAAATCGAAAGATCGTCCCTGACCCTGGCCAGAAAGTCCGAAGTTGAATCACGGGGGAGGTATTGCAGCGATGGTCAGAAGGATCAAGCTACGTTCCATGCTGCTCGGGGGGGTATTCACCCTCCTTTTTGTCATTTTGGTAGGCAGATTGTATTGGGTGCAGGTGGTCCAGGGCGCCGAGCTGCTCGTTCAGGCCCAGGAAAAATGGGAGGTCGACAAGCAGCTGACGGCGGTTCGCGGCTCCATTCTGGATCGCAACGGCAAGGTGCTGGCGGAAGACGCCCCGGCGTTTACCGTAGCGCTAACTCCCAAGCTGATCAAAGATTACGGGCTGGAGGACGAGGTCGTTCGCAGCCTGGCCTCGTTTCTTCGCACCTCCGACGATCCGGCGGCGCAGGCCGAGCTGGAGAACAAAATCCGCAAGCGCCTCAGCAGCGGCGCGGGGCAGGTGGAGATTCGCAACGAAGGCTGGAAAATCGACAGCGCGAAAGCAGCGGAGATTCGCGAGTGGGTCAAAAAATTAAAGGAACAGGTCAACGCGAAATGGAGCATCGGCATTTTGCTGATCGAGGAGCATAAGCGCTACTACCCCGGCGGCTCACAAGCGTCGCACGTGATCGGCTTCAGCGATAAGGAAGGCAAGCCGATCATGGGCCTGGAGAAGCAGCTGGACAATTATTTGAAGGGCACGGACGGTTTCCTGCGCTACGGCCGGGACCCGAACGGCGTCGAGCTGCCGGACACCGAGGTTAAGTACCAGGCGCCGGTCGACGGCAGCAACGTGAAGCTGACGATCGACAAGAACATCCAATTTTATATAGAGAACGCCTTGAAAAAGGTGTACGAGAAATACAACCCGAAAAGCATCATGGCCATCGCGCTCGATCCGAAGACGATGGAGGTGCTCGGGATGGCCAATCTGCCGACGTTCGATCCGAACAAATATTGGGAGATGAAGGACGGCAGCACGGTAAACCATGCCGTCGCGTCCCAGTACGAGCCGGGCTCGACATTCAAGCTCGTCACGCTGGCCGGCGCCGTGGAAGAAGGCTTGTTCAATCCGGGGGAGAAGTTTCAATCCGGCTCCATCGTCGTAACCGGGGAGAAGCTTCACGACCATAACCGGGTAGGCTGGGGGCGTATCGACTATCTGGAAGGATTGAAGCGCTCCAGTAACGTGGCGTTCGTCAAGCTCGGCTATGAAAAGCTGGGAATGGAGAAGCTGCGGGAATATATCGACCGGTTCGGCTTCGGCGCCAAGACGGGCATCGATCTGCCGGGCGAGGTCGGGGGGATCGTGAACATGCGGTATCCCGCCGAATTCGCGACGGCCACCTACGGCCAAGGCTTGACGGCGACGGCGATCCAGCAGGCGGTCGCCTATGCGGCGATCGCCAACGGCGGCCTGTTGATGAAGCCCCACGTCGTCAAGGAAATCGTCAACCCGCAGACCGGCGAGGTCGTCTATAGCAGCAAGCCGGAAGTCGTTCGCCGCGTCGTGTCGGAGCAGACGGCCAAGCAGGTGGGCGAACTGCTCGAGCAGGTCGTCGCCGACCAGCAGATCGGCACGGGCAAGAAGGCCGCGATCGAAGGCTACCGCGTTGCCGGCAAGACGGGGACGGCGAACAAGGTCGTTCCCGGCGTCAAAGGGTACGCCGAAGGCAAATGGGTCATTTCCTTTATCGGTTATGCTCCTATTGAAGATCCGCGCATCGTGCTGGCGATCATCGCCGACGAGCCGGATCTCGGCAACAATTATCATTTGGGCGGGGACGTTGCGGCCCCGGCGTTCAAGGAGATCGTCTCGCAGACGCTTCGCTACATGCGCGTGCCGTCCACGGTGACGGAGCAGCAGCGGCAGACGGTGGAGCAGGCGTCCCGCACGGTCGTTCCGGAAATGACGGGCATGACGCTGGCGCAGGCGAAACAGGTCGCTTCCCAATACGGCATCGAAGTCGAAGCGATCGGCAAGGGAGACAAGGTGCTCGCCCAATCTGTGCAGGCAGGTACGAAAATCGCCGTTGACCAGCGAATGTATGTAGTGATGCAGAACGACGGCGAAGTGACGCCGCCCAACCTGACAGGCCAATCGCTGCGCGATGCGATCGCCGTATGCTCGCTCGCCAAGCTGCGCTGCGAATCGACCGGCGAAGGCTATGTCGTCTCGCAGACGTTGGAAGGCGAAGGAAAAGACCGGGTGCTGAGGCTGCAGCTTATGCCGTACAACGAGATCGAGGCGGCCGGAGGATTCGAGAAAGCCTCCGCCGCACTTGCCGCTGCGGCATCAAGCGGCAAGGACGCGGCGCAGCAGGACGATTCATCCGGGAAAGACGACTCCCAGTCAAGCGGCGCAGGCGGCAAGGACGAATCCCGCCAGACGGGCGCGTCCGGCGACAATGAAGCGCGCCGCGATGGAACGTCCGGCAGCAGGAGCGAACAGGGCGTTGGCAGCGAGAGCAGCAACACGGCAGAGAACGGTGCCGGCAATAGCTAGGCGAACGAATCCGCAACGAAAGACGCCGGGACCGGAAGTTCCAGGACCAACGATACGACAAACAACGATTCGAAGAACAACGGCTTAATCCGCATAGGCGGCAAGACGCCTTAACCGAATATCCGAAAGTGCGGCGAACCGGACAGCTTGTTCTAACCCCTGGTTGTCCTGAATAGGCATGATAAGGAACGATCTGCTTGTTCAGGAGGGAGCGAACGGTCATGAAGGCATCGAACGTCACGGTTCGCCGCCGTTTATTTGCCGCATTGGTTGTCGGAGCGATTCTATTCTTGGCGCTGGTAGTTCGCCTCGCTTATGTGCAGATTTGGATGGGGCCGAGATTGTCCCAGGAAGCGGAGGACAACTGGCGCCGCAATATACCGGTCACCGCCAAGCGCGGCGAGATTATCGACCGCAACGGCGTAAAGCTGGCGTACAATGTCAGCACGCCGACCGTCATGGCGATCCCGGCCCAGGTGAAGGACGCCGAAGCGACAGCCGCCCGCTTGGCCGATGCGCTGCAGATGGATGCGGACAAAGTGCTGGGCATGATTACGAAGCGGGCGTCCAGCGTGTATATCAAGCCCGAAGGGCGGAAAATTTCCCAGGAAAAGGCCGAGGAAATCCGCGCGATGGGGCTGCCCGGCATCGTCGTGACCGAGGACAACAAGCGTCACTATCCGTTCGGCGAACTGGCGGCGCACGTTCTCGGCTTCACCGGCATTGATAATCAAGGGCTTACGGGCATAGAATCAACATATGACGACCTGCTGACAGGCATTAACGGCAGCATCTCCCGGCTGACCGACGCCAGCGGCAGGGAGATGCCGAATTCGACAAGCAAATATACGAAGCCTCAGGACGGGTTGAATCTGCAGCTGACGATCGACAGCCATCTCCAATCGATTCTGGAGCGAGAGCTTGATCAGGCGATGGTCAAATATCAGCCCAATCATGCGATCGCCATCATGATGGACCCGAACAACGGCGAAATTTTGGCGATGGGGGCGAGACCGGGGTACGAGCCGGGCAATTTCCAGGCTTATCCCGTCGAGAATTACAACCGCAACCTGCCGATCTGGATGACGTACGAGCCGGGCTCCACCTTCAAGATCATCACCTTGGCGGCGGCGCTGCAGGAGAACAAGGTGAACCTGAACGAATCGTTCTACGATCCCGGCGCGATCGAGGTGGCCGGGGCCCGGCTCCGCTGCTGGAAACGGGGAGGGCACGGGAGCGAGACGTTCCTGCAAGTTGTCGAAAATTCGTGCAACCCGGGGTTCGTCGTCATGGGCGAAAGGCTCGGGAAAGAGAAGCTGTTCGAATACATTCACAATTTCGGCTTCGGCAAAAAGACGGGCATCGATCTCGGCGGCGAAGAGAACGGCATCCTGTTCAAGCCGTCGCGCGTCGGTCCGGTGGAGCTGGCGACGACCTCCTTCGGCCAAGGCGTATCCGTCACGCCGATTCAGCAAATTACGGCCGTCTCTGCAGCGATTAACGGCGGGAAGCTCTATAAGCCGCATGTAGGCAAGGCCTGGTATCATCCGGAGACCGGCCAGCGGCTCGGGACGATGGAGCCGGAGCTGGTGCGGCAGGTCATCTCCGAGGAGACGTCCAGGAAGGTGCGCGAGACGCTCGAGAGTGTCGTCGCCAACGGCACAGGCCGCAACGCCTTCATCGACGGATACCGCGTCGGAGGCAAGACAGGGACGGCGCAGAAGGTGGTAAACGGCCGCTACTCCGCAAGCGAGCACATTGTCTCGTTTATCGGCTTCGCTCCGGCGGACGATCCGAAGGTGGTCGTATATGCCGCGGTGGACAATCCGCAAGGCATCCAGTTCGGCGGCTTGATCGCCGCTCCGCTGGTAAAAAATATTATGGCCGACGCCCTGAGCTACATGGGGGTCGAACCGCGCAAGGAGCAGCTTGACCGCAAGTACGTGTACGGGGATACGCCGATCGTCGAAGTGCCGAACATGGTTGGCATGACGGTAGCGGATATATACGAGAGCCTGAACATGAACTTCAACCTGGCCAAATCCGGCGCGGGCAAATATGTCGTCAACCAGGTGCCCAAAGCAGGCAGCCGCGTGGAGCGGGGCTCCACGATCCGCATCTATTTGTCGGATGCGGAGCCGCCGCAGCAGCCGGAAGGCCATGCGCCGTAAGGCACGAGGGCGCTGCTGGCGGGAGTGCCGCCGGCTCGCCCCGCCCAAGGGGCGGGGCTGACACCATCCCGCTGCGGCGGGCCGCGCTTTTTGCAAAATAGACGCCCATGCCGCTGGCGCGGCACCATCAGAAGAGGAAAATGGGCCGCAGCCCTGGGAGCTATTTTCAAGATAGACCCCCATGCGGCTTGCGCGGCACCATCAGAAGGATGAAAATGAGCCGCGGGCCCGGCGCTATTTTCAAGAGAGCTAGCAAATGTTGTATTTTGTACAACAAAAACGGGGCAGTAACCCGAACTCGCGGCTCAATGTTGTAGAAAGTGCAACATTTCGGGCGATATTCTTCGATTTGAAGCCAAACTCGCCCAAATTGTTGCACAAAATGCAACATTCCCCTTCCTTTTGTGCGAAGGGGGCAGAAAAAGTTGCATTTTTTGCAGGATTTGTCGCCTCATGCGCCTGGGTGTGCCTGGGGAGGGACCGCGCTAATGCGGAGCTCGAACGCTGACGTGGAGCGTCTCTTCATGCTCGCTAGTCTAGGGTGCTGTTTTGCCTGGGCTAACGCT
>Ga0207865_101220_pt1 | contig 20441 bp, 10 predicted proteins | sample HigsolmetaAR204D_FD_184836 | JGI IMG/M metagenome (GOLD analysis project Ga0207865, IMG submission 184836) | Ionic liquid and high solid enriched microbial communities from the Joint BioEnergy Institute, USA - AR20-4-D (SPAdes) (version 2) ...
GCGGCGAACGCTCCGCCGCCCGAGCGCGGCCAACGCCCCGCCGCCAGCGAGCGGCGAACGCCCCGCCGCCCGAGCGCGGCGAACGCTCCGCCGCCAGGGTGCGGCGAACGCCCCGCCGCCAGCGAGCGGCGAACGGCTTGCCGCAATGCCGATCGGCCGCCGGCCAGCTTTCGTTCGCATCCGCATACCGCAAGCGAAACCGTCCGCAATGGCCGGCGCCGCCTATAATCAGGATGAATTCGGCCTATAATCGCTCTCGGGCATTCGTGTAAAATGGGGGGCGTGACGGGGCAGGCGCGATCCGCGGGATGTTCAGCCCTGTCTGTACGAGTCTTGCCACAGCCCTGCGAGATCGCAGTTCTGCATAACGCAGTCCCGTGGGGCCACAGCCCTGCGAGATGCGAGATCGCAGTTCTGCATAACGCAGTCCTGTGAGGCCATAGCCCTGCGAGGCCGCAGTCGTATCAGGCCGCAGGCGGACAAGCGGCGGGAAGCCTCGTGCCTGCTAAATGCTGATAGGAGGAAAAACGCAAATGAAAGTGACGGAGCTGACAACGGAATATGCCGATCGCCCGTTAGGCTTAGATACGCCCGTTCCGAGGCTGAGCTGGATCAGCGAAGCGGAGGAGGACGACCAGTTTCAGACGGCGTACCAGGTGCTGGTGGCATCCCGTCCGGAGCTGCTGAGCGAGCATCAGGCCGACCTGTGGAACAGCGGCAAGGTGGCGTCGGATCAATCGGTCCATGTGCCCTACGGAGGCAGGCCGCTGGCATCGCGACAGCCATGTTACTGGAAGGTCCGAGTATGGGATAAGCGCGATGCGCCTTCCGCATGGAGCCGGACGGCCCATTGGTCGATGGGGGTGCTGAGCCCGGACGAGTGGACGGCGCGCTGGATCGGCAGAGCGAAGCCGACGGCAGACGGCGGGTTGATGCCTTCGCCGTATCTCCGCAAGACGTTTGCCGTCGACAAGCCGGTTCGCCGCGCCATGATTTATGCCAGCGCGCTGGGGCTGTACGAGCTGCACCTGAACGGCGAGCGGGTCGGCGAGGATTACTTCGCTCCGGGCTGGACGGATTACGCCGTCCGGGTGCAGTACCAGACCTATGACGTGACGAACTTCTTGGCCGTCGGGGAAGCGGCCGTCGGGGCGATTCTCGGCACAGGCTGGTACGCCGGTAACGTCGGCATGTTCGGCCCGAACCGCTACGGCGACAACCCTTACCTGTTGCTTGAGCTGCACATCGAGTATACGGATGGCTCGACCGCCGTCATCGTGACCGACGAATCGTGGCGCACGTCAGCGGGGGCGATCGCCTATTCCGATTTGCTGAAGGGCGAAAGCTACGACGCCCGGCTCGAGCCCGAAGGCTGGAGCCTGCCCGGCTTCGACGACAGCGGCTGGGAGCCGCCGGTCGTGCTGGAGCGCTACGGCGGCAAGCTGGTGGCCCAGGTCGATCCCCCGGTCAGGGTGATGAAGGAGCTGGTGCCGGTCAGCATGAAGCGGACGCCGCGGGGCACGTATATATTCGACATGGGTCAAAACATGGTCGGCTGGGTGCGTCTGACCGTCGACGACGGCCGCGAAGGACAGCGCGTGACCGTCACCTGTGCGGAAATGCTGAATGAGGACGGCACGCTGTATACGATCAATTTGCGCGAAGCCGTCCAGCGGGAAACATACATATTAAAAGGCGGGAGGTTAAAAGGCGAGGGGACGGAGCGTCTGGAGCCGCATTTCACCTTTCACGGGTTCCGCTACGTGGAGGTGGAAGGCATCGACCATCCGACGCTGCGGACCGTAACAGGCCGCGTCGCTTACTCGGCGATGCCGCAGACGGGCTGGCTGAGGACGTCCGACGCGATGCTGAACAAGCTGATCAGCAACATTGAATGGGGCCAGCGCGGCAATTTCCTCAGCGTCCCGACCGACTGCCCGCAGCGGGACGAGCGGCTCGGCTGGACGGGGGATGCGCAAATTTTCGCCCGCACAGCCTGCTGCAGCATGGAGGCGGCGCGCTTTTTCAGCAAGTACATGACCGATGTGCTCGACGCCAGGCTACCTTCCGGAGCTTTCCCCGACGTGGCGCCGGATGCCGGCTGGGAAGCGTTCAAGCGCGCCAGCAAGACGCTGAATTGGCATGCTCCCGACAGCGCCGGCTGGGGCGACGCCGGGGTCATCATTCCCTGGACGGTGTACCAGATGTACGGGGATACGCGCCTGCTCGAAAGCTGCTTCCCGGCCATGGCGCAGTGGGTCGATTATTTGACGGCCAACACCGACGGCTTGATTCGTCCCGGATACTCCAATTACGGGGACTGGCTCTCGGTCGGCGCGGATACGCCCAAGGATGTGCTGGACACCGCATACTACGGCTTCAGCGCGCAGATCGTCGCGAAGGCGGCGCAAGCGCTCGGCCGGGAGGAGGAAGCCCGCAAGTACGCGGAGCTGTTCGAACGGATCAGGCAAGCGTTCACAGCAGCCTTCGTCGGCGCCGACGGCCGCATCAAAGGCGATACGCAGACCGTGTACGCCGTCGCCCTGAAGATGAATTTGCTGCCGGAGGAGCTGCGCGCGGCTGCTGCCGGGCACTTGGCAGACAACATCCGGGCGCACGGCAACCATTTGACGACAGGCTTTCTCGGCGTCGGCTATTTGCTGCCGGCCTTGACCGAAAGCGGACGGGTGGATGTCGCCTACGACCTGCTCGAGCAGCACACGTTCCCGTCCTGGCTCTATTCGGTGAAGCACGGAGCGACGACGATCTGGGAGCGGTGGGACGCCTGGACGGAAACGGACGGCTTCCAAAATCCCGGAATGAACTCGTTCAACCATTATTCGCTCGGTTCCGTCGGCGAATGGATGTACCGGGCGATGCTCGGGATCGATACCGACGAAGCGCGGCCGGGGTTCAAGCATATCATTATTCATCCCCGTCCGGGGGGAGGACTGCATTTTGCCAAAGGCGAATTTCGCTCCGTTCACGGCCTGATCGGCGTGGAGTGGAAGCGGGAGCGGTCCTGCTTCACATTGAAAGTGCGCATTCCGGTCAATACGACGGCGACGGTCATTGTGCCGGGCCAGGCGATTGCCGACGAGATGCATGAACAATCCGGCGTCACGTACGTCGGGAGGGAAGGCGGCGCATCCGTTTTTCGCGCCGGCTCGGGCTGCCACACGTTCGTCGCGACAGGAGCGGGCGCCGGGCATCCGGCTAAGGAAAGGAGGAGCTTGCATGGGATTCGAGGTTGAGAAGACGACGGGCGACAGCGAATGGTTCGTTCGCGACCGGTTCGGTTTATTTATTCATTGGGGCTTGTATTCCTTGGGGGCAAGGCACGAATGGCTGCAGTCGCGGGAGCGAATGTCGCCTGAGAAGTACGCCAAATATTTCAAAAGGTTCGATCCCGATCTGTACGATCCCGAGCTGTGGGCGCAGCTTGCGGCGGATGCCGGAATGAAATATTTCGTGGTGACGACCAAGCATCACGAAGGGTTCTGCCTGTGGGACAGCAAGCTGACCGATTACAAGGCGCCGAATACGCCGGCCGGGCGCGACGTGCTGCGGCCGATGGTCGAGGCGTTCCGCAGCCGCGGGCTGCGCACCGGCTTTTATTATTCGCTGATCGACTGGCACCATCCGCATTACACGGTCGATCCGAAGCATCCGCTGCGGTTCGACCCGGAATTCGTGGCGCAAAGCGCGACGCGCGATTTCTCGGTCTATCGCGACTATTTGTTCGGGCAGACGCGCGAGCTGCTGACCGGGTTCGGTCAAGTCGATCTGCTGTTTTATGATTTTTCGTTTCCGGCGGAGAACGGGCTGGCGGGCAAAGGGAAGGACGATTGGGGCGGCGAGGAGCTGGTCCGTCTCGTCCGGTCCTTGCAGCCGAACATTCTGCTTAACGACCGGCTGCAGGTCGGCGGCGACATTACGACGCCGGAGCAGTACATTCCGACAGGCTGGGTGAAGGTAAACGGCAAGCGGGTCGTCTGGGAAACATGCCATACGTTCAGCGGCTCATGGGGCTATCACCGCGAGGAAGAGTCGTGGAAAAGCGTCGAGCAGCTGATCAGGATGCTGATCGACGTCGTCAGCAAGGGCGGCAACCTGCTGCTCAACGTCGGGCCGACCGCCCGCGGGGAGTTCGACGAGCGCGCGGTCGACCGGCTGAAGGGCATCGGCGAATGGATGCGGCGCCACAGCCGCTCGATCTACGGCTGCACGCAGGCGCCGGAGTCGTTCGAGTGCCCGCCGGACTGTCGGCTGACGTACAATCCGCAGACGAACCGGATGTACCTGCACGTGTTCAGCTGGCCGTTCAAAAATATTCACCTGCGCGGCTTTGCCGGCAAAGTGGAATACGCCCAATTGCTCGGCGACGCATCGGAGATCCGCATGAAGGAAGGCTTCGTGGCGAGCGGCATCGAGGAAGGGGCGTTCCGGGAAGGCAGGGACGAGCATACGGTCACCTTATCGCTTCCCGTCAAAAAACCGAACGCGGCGGTGCCGGTCATCGAGCTGTTCCTGAAATAAGGACAGCTTGGCGAAGCGGTGAAGCCGACGCGCTCAACAAGGAGGCACGACGAAAGTGAAGCAAACGGTCGTCATTGGATACGATCCCCATCCCGCGCCGCGGGTGCAGCATGGCATCCGGCTGCTCGGCGACGCGCTGCGCGGGCTCGGATATGATGTGCGGGAAGAAGCGGCATGCTGGACGTGGGACAGCTACCGCTCGCCGGGCGAGCGGCGCATTTTCGCCGGAAACCGCGGGGAGTCGGCGCTGCTGCGCCAGCTGGAGGAGCGCGACGTGCTGCTGTATCATACGGAAGCTCCGGAGCGGGAAGGCTTTTACCTTGCCGCGTGTCCCGGCAACTTGCTTGCGGTATCGGGAGGGAGCGACAGCGGCGTGTTGTACGGCTGCCAGGAGCTGGCCCGGCGCATCCGCGCCGCGGGTCGCTTGCCGGACGACATGGCGTATGGGGACGCGCCGCAATTTTCGCTGCGGGGGCCGGCGATCGGCCTGCAGAAGACGACGGTGGAGCCGCCGCGGCAGACGTACGAATACCCGCTGACGCCGGACCGTTTCCCGTGGTTTTACGACCGCGGACTATGGCTCGATTTTCTCGATATGCTGCTGGAGGAGCGCTGCAACGTCGTCTATATCTGGAGCGGGCATCCGTTCTCCTCGCTGGTGCGGCTGGACGACTATCCCGAGGCGCTCGAGGTGACGGACGAACAGTTCGAGCTGAACGTGCAGACGTTCCGCTGGCTGGCCGAGGAAGCGGACCGGCGCGGCATCTGGATCGTGCTGAAATTTTACAACATTCACATTCCGCTGCCGTTCGCCGAGAAGCACGGCCTTAAGCTGCACCAGCCGAGACCGCTGCCGCTGACGAGCGATTACTACAAGAAATCGATCGCCGCTTTCGTCCGCTCGTTCCCCAATGTCGGTCTCATGGTTTGCCTCGGGGAAGCGCTGCAGGGGCAAATATACGGGGTCGAGTGGTTCAACGAGACGATTCTCGCCGGCCTGCTCGAAGGACTGAAGGATGCGAAGGTGAAGGAGAAGCCGCCGATTATTTTGCGCTCGCACGCGATCGAGCCGCAGAAGGTCGTCGAAGCGGCGCTGCCGTTATACCCGAACCTGTATACGGAGGCAAAATACAACGGCGAATCGCTGACTACCTATACGCCGCGGGGCCGATGGCAACAGATTCATCAGCAGCTCGGCTCGCTGCAGACGATCCATATCGTCAACGTGCACATCCTGGCCAATCTGGAGCCGTTCCGCTACGGGTCGCCCTCGTTCATTCAAAAATGCATGCAGGCGGCCAAATACCGGCTGAAGGCAAGCGGGCTCCATCTGTACCCGCTTTTTTTCTGGGACTGGCCGTACTCCCCGGACCGGGCGGGGCCGCGGCTGCGCCAGCTGGAGCGCGACTGGATCTGGTTTGCGGCCTGGTTCCGCTACGCCTGGAATCCGGACCGCGACCCGGCAGCCGAGCGGGCATACTGGATGCGCCGCATCGGCGAGCGGTTCGGCAGCCTGGAGGCGGGAGAAGCGATTCTGGACGCATACGAAGCGTCCGGCGAAGTGGCGCCGAAGCTGCTGCGCCGCTTCGGCATCACCGAGGGCAACCGCCAGACGATGAGCCTCGGCATGACGATGAGCCAGCTGACGAACCCGGAGCGGCACATGCCGTGGCCGGATTTGTGGGAATCGCAGTCGCCGCAGGGCGAAAGGCTGGAGGAATACGTCGCCCGGGAGCTGGCGGGCGAGCCGCACGTCGGCGAGACGCCGCCGGAGACGATTGCGGATGCTGTGCGCCATGCGGAGGAGGCGGTGGCGGCGATCGAGCGGGCGGAGCGCTTCGTCGCCCGCAACCGCGAGGAATTCGGCCGGCTGGCCGGCGATATGCGGGCGATTCGCCTGATGGCGCATTCCTACGCGCACAAGGTGCGCGCGGCGCTCTGCATTCTGACCTACAAGCATACGGTTCGTGGACAATATTTCAGCCGCCTGGAGCTGCTCGAGCAGGCCGCGGTCGAGCTGGCCCGCAGCCTGGATCGCTACCGCGAGCTGGCGGCGCTGACGGAGAAGACGTACGAAGCCGCCAACAGCATGCAGACGCCGCAGCGCAAGGTGCCGATCCGCGGCGGGCTGGAATACCGCCACTGGCAGCAGTGTCTGCCCGTATACGAGGCCGAGCTGGAGCGGTTCCGGTTCCATCTGGAGGAGCTGAAGGCGGGCACGCTGCCGGAGGCGGTCAGCAGCGCGAAGGCGCCGATCGCTCCGTATCGCGAAGCCGCGTTCCGGCTGCTGTCGGAAGGCGCGGAGACGTTCCGCGTCGAGAAGGGGGCCCGCGTGTTTACCGACGGCGACATTCACATCGTCGGCTGCGCGGAGGAGCTAAATGGGCTTACGGGAGTCCGCTTCGGACAGATGGAGGCAGGGCTAAAGGGGGTCGCCGTCGAGCTGGAGCTGCCTGAGCCGTGCCATGTGCTGATCGGCTACTTCAACTCGAAGGACGCGCAGTGGCTGCAGGCCCCGAGCCTGGAGGAGAACACGCATGCCGACGACCGGGGAGGATACGCCCCGATCCTGAAGAAGGGGCTGCGGCTGTACGCCTATCCTTCCGTCAACGTCCATGCGCTTCGCTATGAGGCGGGGCGCCATACGCTCGATTTCGGCCGCGGCGCGTATTTGATCCTGGGCGCCGTGCCCGTCGGCGAGACGCTGCGGCCGCGGGACGTGGAGCATAGGAACGACGGGATCGACACGCTCGATTGGCTGTACGAATAACGGCGGAGCCCGGCCGCGCGGGCAGGCGCGGCCGGCCGGGGAGGGATTGTCGATGAAAGCGATCAGGCAGACGCTGTGGTATAACAGGCCTGCCGCCAATTGGTTCGAGGCGCTGCCGGTCGGCAACGGCCGGCTCGGCGGCATGATATTCGGCGGCGTCGACCGGGAGCGCATCGCGCTCAACGAGGATACGCTCTGGTCCGGCGAGCCGCGGGAGACGGTGCGCTTCGACGCGCTGCGCCATCTGCAGCCGGTGCGCGAGATGATTTTCGCCGGGCGGTATGCGGAAGCCGAGGAGACGATCGAGCGGTACATGGAAGGGCCGGACATCGAGTCATACTTGCCGCTCGGCGATCTGGAGCTGATCTTCGAAGACGGCGGCGCGGCCGACATGGCGGAGTATCGCCGGGAGCTGGACCTGGACGAAGGGCTCGTGCGGGTGAATTACCGGCAGGACGAGGCGGCGCACTCGCGGGAAATGTTCGTCTCCGCCGCCGATCAGGTGATGGCGATCCGCCTGACCGCGGACCGCGGCATCAGCTTCACCGCACTGCTGCACAGCCCGCTGCAGCATGCCGTGCGCCGGCTAGGCGGCGGCCGCATCGAGCTGGCGGGCCGCTGCCCGGTTCATGTGCTGCCGAATACGGTCAAGTCGCCGGAGCCGATCCAGTACGCCGCGGGCCGCGGCATCGGCTTTGCCGTGCAGCTGCAGGCGATCGCGGAGGGCGGCAGGCTGGAGGCGAGCGGCGGACGGCTGCGCGTGAGCGGCGCCCGCGCGGTGACGCTGCTGCTCGCCGCGGCCACCAGCTTCAGCGGCTTCGACCGCGATCCCGCCGCATACGGGCTTGACGCGGCGGCGCTGTGCGGGGAGCGGCTCGCCGCCGCCGCCCGGCTCGGCTACGCCGCGCTGAAGCAGCGGCATGCGGACGACTACGCCGCGCTGTTCGGCAGCGTCGCCCTCGAGCTCGGCGGCGCAGACCGCAGCGGCATGCCGACCGACGCCCGCATCGAGGCGGTGAAGCGCGGGGAGGACGATCCGGGTCTGGCCGCCCTGTTTTTCCAGTTTGGCCGTTATCTGCTAATCGCCAGCTCCCGCCCAGGCAGCCAGCCCGCTAACCTGCAGGGTATCTGGAACGACCGGATGCAGCCGCCGTGGTGCAGCAGCTGGACGACGAACATCAACCTGCAGATGAACTATTGGCCTGCGGAGGTGGCGAATTTGGCGGAATGCCACCGGCCGCTGTTCCGATTGATCGAGGATTTGCGCATTACCGGGCGGAAGACGGCCGCGGTTCATTACGGCTGCCGGGGCTGGACGGCCCATCACAACATCGACCTGTGGCGCACGGCGACGCCCGTCGGCGGCTCGCCGAGCTGGGCGTTCTGGCCGATGGCCGGAGCCTGGCTGTGCGAGCATCTGTGGGAGCATTACGCCTTCGGGCAGGACGAGGCGTTCCTGAAGGAAGCGTATCCGGCGATCCGCGAGGCGGCGCTGTTCTGCCTCGACTGGCTCGTCGCAGCGCCGGACGGCAGCCTCGTCACGTGCCCGTCGACATCGCCGGAAAATACGTTCATAGCCCCGGACGGACAGCGCAGCAGCGTCAGCAAAGGCTCGACGATGGATATGGCGCTGATCCGCAATGTGTTCGCCCGCTGTATCGAGGCGGCAGAGATACTGAGCCTCGATCCGGCGCTCCGGGAGGAGCTGGCGCAGGCGCTCGCGCGCATACCTCCTTACCGCATCGGGCGGCACGGGCAGCTGCAGGAATGGGACGAAGACTTCGAGGAGCTGGAGCCGGGCCATCGGCATACCGCGCACCTCGTCGCGCTGCATCCGCTGGAGCAGATTACACCGCGCCGGGAACCGGAGCTTGCCGCCGCCTGCCGCAGGACGCTGGAGCGGCGGCTGTCCCACGGCGGCGCGCATACCGGCTGGAGCTGCGCGTGGATGGTCTGCTTCTGGGCCCGGCTCGGCGAGCCGGAGGAAGCGGCCCGCTTTCTCGGCAAGCTGCTCGGCGGGCTGCACCCGAACATGACCAACGCTCACCGGCATCCGAAGGTGAAGCTCGGCATCTTCCAGATCGACGGCAATATGGCCGGGGCGGCGGGCATCGCGGAGCTGCTGCTGCAGAGCCACGCCGGGGAGATCGCGTTGCTGCCGGCGCTGCCTGCGCAGTGGGCGCGCGGCCGCGTCCGCGGTCTGAGGGCGCGCGGCGGCTTCGAGATCGCGATCGAATGGAGCGAGGGGACGCTGCTAAGCGCCAGCATCGTCTCGCGGGCCGGCAAGCGATGCCGGCTGCGGACGGCCGCGCCGGTGCGGGTCCTCGCGGAAGACGGAACGGCCATTCGCGCGGCGCGGGAAGCGGCCGATACGATCGCGTTCGCTACGGAAGCAGGGCGGGTGTACAAGATCGAGCCCGCCGCGGCGAGCGGCCGCGGGCAAGACGGAGCCCGCCCAGAACACGGAGTCCATCTGGAACTGGGAGGCGATATCGCTTGAAGTATCATGTGAAGGCGGCTGAATTTATTTTCGGAGACGACAGGCCGTTTGCCAGCTGTCATGCGTCTACGCTGGAGCTGCTGCCCGGCGGCGAGATCATGGCCGCCTGGTTCGGCGGATCGCGGGAAGGCGCGGGGGATGTGGCGATCTGGACTTCGCGCCGAACCGGCGGCAAGTGGACCGCGCCGGTCAAGGTAGCCGAGCGGGAGGATACGCCCCACTGGAATCCGGTGCTGTTCCGCCGCGGCGACGGCGTGCTGCTTCTCTACTACAAAGCGGGCCGGCGCATCGCCGAATGGGAGACGATGGTGATGCGCTCCTCCGATAACGGGGCGACCTGGAGCTCCCCGGTTCCGCTCGTCCCCGGGGATGCGGGCGGGCGAGGCCCTGTCAAAAACAAGCCGATCGTGCTTGACGACGGCACGATCGCCGCCCCCGCGTCGCTCGAGCCGGCCTGGGACTGCTTCGTCGACCTTTCTTCGGACGGCGGCGAAACTTGGACGCGCAGCGAGACGGTGCCGATCGACCGCAGCGGATTTCTGGGCAAAGGCATCATCCAGCCGACGCTGTGGGAATCCGCCCCGGGCGTCTTGCATATGCTGACGCGCAGCACCGAAGGGGCGGTCTTCCGCAGCGATTCGCGCGATGGGGGGAGGACGTGGTGCCCGGCTTACCGGAGCGGGCTGCCGAACAACAACAGCGGCCTCGACCTGGCGAAGCTGGATAACGGCCTGCTTGCTCTGGCGTATAACCCGACCCGCCCGGAGCCGGGCCAAACCAAGGGCCCGCGTTCGCCGCTCGTGCTGCGGCTCTCCCGCGACAACGGCCATACCTGGGACGACGAGCTGCTGTTGGACGAGGGCATAAGCCAATATTCGTACCCGGCGATTGTCGCGGGAGGGAACGAAGTGTACATCACGTACACTTGGAGAAGAGAGCGCATCGCCTTCCGGCAAATCGCCATTGCGGATTAAGCAGAAATGACCTATAGAATGAGTGGATAACCACCCTAAAACTGTGCTCGGAGTGGGATATATTAGAAAATGGAAGAAGGATACACCAATACTTGGGAATGGGGTGTAGGGGAATTCATGACATCCGTTAGCGCCTTGGATGAACAGCTGCGCGCCGGCCGGAAAGCGCTTCGCACGCTCCCCGGAGCCCTGCTGCTCGGATCGACCGGGGCGCGGCTGTGGGCCGATTATGTGGAGCCCGTCCCCGGATTCGCCGGCCGGTTCGATTTTATCCATAAAGTCAATATCCCTCTGTTGTATAAAGTGACATGCAGCCTGGCCGCCTCCTTCGAGCCTTGCCGGACCGAATGGCGCCCGAGCCATCTGCGGATGGATTACGAGGACGGCCGCGTCACCTTGAAGGAGAGGAAGTTCATCTCCTGGGACGATTGCGCCGTCTCCTGCCAGACGTGGACGAACCGCAGCGGAGAGGAGCTGGTGCTGCGCCTGGAGACCGACGGCAGCCGGTTTGCGGAGCGGGACGGGAACGAGCTGTTCGGCACGTTCGAGATTCCGCATTACAGCTTCGATGTCGCGGGAGCGATCGCCGCAAGCGACCCGGAGCTGCTGAAGGGGCTGCGCATCGCGCCGGGAGAGACGAGGCAGCTCGTCATCTGCGCCGCGCTCGGCATCGCCGGAGCGGACGACCGCGGCCTGCTGCGGGAGCGGGCCGCGGCCTACGCGCAGAGCGGGCTGGATGCGGAGCAGACGGCGGCCAGGCACAGCGCCGAATACGAGCGGTGGTTCGAGCAGGCGCCCGCTTTTCGCAGCAGCGATGCGCTGCTGAACCGCACCTGGACGTACCGCTGGTTCCTCTTGAGGCATAATTTGGCCGATCCGCGGTACGGGCATTTGCCTTATCCGCTCTTTTACGAAGGGCGGTCGCACAAGAAGAGCAAGCGCCCGTTCGCCAAGGGGGGATGGGAATTCAGCAAGCTGATCAACCTGTCCGTGCCCCTGCATCTGATGGACGCCAGATGGTACCATGATCCGGTTTACTGCGAAGGCGCGCTCCGCAATATGGATGCGTCTTTGGGCGAGGACGGGCTGTACCGCTGCCTGACCGTCGATGAAATCATGCATTCGTTCGCCAACTTCAGCTGCTGGGCCGCTTACCAGCTGTACCTCGTGCATCGCAACAAGGATACGATGGCCAAGCTGCTTCCGTCGCTGAAACGGCAAATCGAAGGTTGGAAGCGTATTCACGGAAGCGACCGCGACGAATTGATGATTGAGTACAAGCATACGCGGACAGGCAAGGAGTATCAGCCGAGCTACTGGTACTTCCACGACTACCCCAGGAACCCGAAGGACAAAAGCACCTACACCCACTTAAAGCGGGTGGACCGCTCGGTATACCATTACTTGAACACGCTTGGCGTTGCCGAGCTGTGCGCCGTCGTGGGCGATCCCGACGAGGCGGCGTTCCGCCGCTTGGCGGACCGCATCCGGCGCGATATTCTGGCCAAAATGTGGGACGAGGAATCGCAATTTTTCTATGATCTTCATTACGAGACGGACGAGAAGGCGCTGGTCAAAAATATCGTCGGCATTTATCCCGGCTGGGCGCAAATGATCGACGACCGCTACGACGGCATGATCGAGCATCTGTTCGACCCGGCGCAGTTTCATACCAGCTGCCCGTTCCCTTCGGTGGCGGCCGATTGCCCGGCTTATTCGAAGGAAGGGGGGTGGATGGGCCATTTCGTCAAAGGGCGCAACGGCTGCGTATGGGACGGCCCGACATGGCCGTACACGAACTCCATCGCGCTCGATGCGCTGGCCAAGGAAAGCAAGCGGCGGGGACACCGCTTTGACAGCCACTTCGCCCACTATTTGCGGGAATACGCCTTCCTTCATTTCCAGCAGCGGGATTTGGAGCGGCCCGGCCTCGTCGAGCATTACAACAGCGAGACGGGCGAGCCGCTCAGCGACGAGCAGGAATACAACCATTCCTATTTCATCGACCTAGTGATCTCGCACGTGGCCGGCCTTGCGGTGGGGCGGGACGGCATCGCGCTCGATCCGCTCGATATCGGGCTCGATTATTTCCGGCTTGATCGGCTGAGAGTGGCCGGCAGGGAGCTGGCGATCACTTACCGGAAGCCGGGAGCGCCTGTTCCCGGCGAGCTGGCCGGGCTCGGCGAAGGATACCGGCTGTATGCGGACGGCAAGCTTGTATTCGCAAGCGGCGGGCTTTGCCGCACGGCGTTGACCTGGCGCGAGCTTGACGCGGTCCCGTAATGCGCGGGGCTGCAATCGCGCGATCATTGCAAAAGGAGATGGAGTTGAGCATGAATCGTTTTAACGGCATCGTCTCCCCGTCGGAGACGGACCCGAAGCGGCTGGAGGCGTTTCTTCCGGTGCTTCATCCGAACGACAGCCACGCGGCCAATTTGCTGGAGCTGGATAACGGGGATTTGCTCTGCGTCTGGTTTAACGGGAGCGGGGAAGGCAATCCGGATACGAACATCGTGATGTCGCGGCTTGCGGCAGGCTCGAACCGCTGGAGCGAGCCGGTGCGGCTGTCGGACGACCCGGAGCGCTCGGAGCAAAATCCGGTGCTGTTCCAGGCGCCGGACGGCCGGCTGTGGCTGCTGCATACGTCCAACGAGCCGCACGATCAGAAGACATCGCGCATCGTCCGCCGCATCTCGCAGGACCGCGGGGCGACGTGGGGGCCGCCGGAAGTGCTGTTCGACCGCAAGGGCCTGTTTCTCAGGCAGCCGATGCTGGTGCTAAGCTCCGGGGACTGGCTGCTGCCGGCCTATTACTGCAAGCTGGACGGACATTACAGCGTCGTAATGATCAGCTCGGACGAGGGGCGGACGTGGACGGAGCACGAGGTCGCAGGCGGCGTTCATCGCGTGCAGATGAGCGTCGTGGAGCTGGACGGCGGCACGCTGTTCGCCGTGTTCCGCAGCCGGCAGGCGGACCGCATCTATACGAGCGTCTCGCATGACGCCGGCCGGACGTGGACGGTTCCCGCAAGGAGCGCCCTTGCGAACAACAATTCGTCGATTCAGCTGACGAAGCTGCGCAGCGGCCGGCTCGCGCTGCTCTTTAACGATTCCACCATGGAGCGTGACCAGTTCCGCTGGGTTCAACGAAAGGGGGAATTCCGCAAGAAGCCGCTGCGAACGCCGCTTACGCTGGCCGTATCGGAGGACGGCGGGGCGACATGGCCCCACATTCGGAACGTGCAGATGGCCGATCTGGAATATAAGGATTCCGAGATCGGGTATTCGTATCCGACGATCATAGCGGGACGCGACGGCAAAATACATATGGCTTACTCCTATTTGCGCAAGGCGATCAAATACGTGTGCGTCGAGGAGAGCTGGGTGTCAGAGGGGTAAAATTCTATGAGCCCGAGGTGATAGTGATGAATGGAAGAATCGAGCATTTATGCGGCGATCAGTTTTTTGACGAGAATCTGGACATTTTCATTAACCGCGAATTGGAATCGTTTGCAACATCGCAGCATACCCATGATTTTATCGAAATCAGCTTTGTGGGCGAAGGTTGCGGTTACCATTACGTTGAAGACCAAGTCATTCCCGTCAAGCAGGGCGATCTGTTTGTCATCCCGATCGGCACTTCGCACGTGTTCAGGCCGTCCTCTCCTCAGCAGGATAAAACGCTCGTCATCTATAATTGCATATTCCGCGCGAGCAATCTGGAACGCTGGAAGCATTTGCTGCAGAAGGATTCCTACGCGTACAACATCATTTTTCATCCGGGCTCATCGAACGAGCGCTGGCTGCATTTTCAGGACAAACACGACACGTTCGCCGGCATGTTCCAGACGATGTACTGGGAATATTTGAAGCGCAATACCGGCTTCGAAACGATCTTGACGGCAATGCTCGTGCAGATGCTGGTCATGCTGCAGCGCTTTACATTGAAAAACGAGGCAGAAACCGCCTCGTTCAGCAGGCTCGAGGAGGTCGTTCATTTCATCCGCAGCAATTATACGCAAAATATTACGGTGCAGCATGTGGCCGACTACTTCTATTTGAGCGCGAGCCATTTCCAGCGGCTGTTCAAAAAATCGACCGGACTTACGTTCACACAATATTTGCAGAACGTCCGCATCCAAAAATGCTGCGAGCTGCTCAAGTCCACCGACATCCCGATCTACCAGATCGCCAATCAGGTCGGCTATTTGGATATGAAGTTTTTCCATGCGCTGTTCCGCAAAAAAACAGGGGTAACTCCAAGGCAATACCGGCAAAACTTTCAGGAGTTCGAGGATAAAGCGATATCGCTGTAATCTGGTCAATATAAGGCGGGCTGACCCTGTAACGGAGCAGCTCTTTTTTTGTTGTCCGGGCGTTAGGCATGAATCCCCTATAGAGTAAGCAAACATCACCTATAATCCGGCAAGGCGGGAGAGGTATAATGAAAAAAACGTCTGAAACCGTTACCATAGACCGTTTTTTCGGGTACGTACGAATGGGGAGGTGCCGTCGTGGGACGGATTCTTTTGAATCACGTGGAGAAGCGATTTGGCAAGGAGAGAATTTATGCTGTAAAAGACTTTCATTTAGAAATTGAGGACGGAGAATTTCTCGTTATGGTCGGCCCGTCGGGCTGCGGAAAATCGACGACGCTGCGGATGATCGCCGGTCTCGAGGACATTACTTCAGGCGAGCTGTATATCGGCGACCGGCTTGTTAACCATTTGCCGCCGAAGGACCGGGATATCGCCATGGTGTTCCAAAACTACGCCCTGTACCCCAACATGAGCGTCTACGAGAATATCGCCTTTGGCCTGCGCTTGCGCAAAATGCCCAAGCACGAGATCGATTTGGCGGTCAAAAAAACGTCCCGCATCCTGGAAATCGAGCCTTATCTCGAACGGAAGCCGAAGCAGCTGTCCGGCGGCCAGCGCCAGCGCGTCGCTCTCGGCCGGGCGATCGTCCGCAATCCCCAGGTGTTCCTGATGGACGAACCGCTGTCCAATCTGGATGCCAAGCTGAGGGTGCAGATGCGGACGGAAATTATTCGGCTGCATAAGCAGCTCGGCGTGACGATGGTGTACGTGACGCACGATCAGGTGGAAGCGATGACGATGGGCAACCGCATTGTCGTGATGGACAAAGGCGTCATTCAGCAGGCGGATACGCCGAAAGCGATTTATAACAACCCGAGAAATATGTTCGTCGCCGGCTTCATCGGCACGCCGCCGATCAATTTCCTTGAAGGGAAAATTATGGAGGGCGAGAACGGCTCGCTCGAATTTCACACGAACCGCTATTATTTGCGCATTCCGGCTCCGCAGGCGGCGATGCTCAAGGAGAAGAAAAAGGTGAACCGCACGGTCATTCTGGGCATCCGCTGCGAGAACATCCATCTGGATGCCGCCGCCCGCCAAGCCCATCCCCATTCGCAAATTACGGGCATCCAGAAGCTGCACGAGCTGATGGGGGCCGATATGTACCTGTATTTGGATATCGGGGCGCCGAACCTCTTGATCGTCCGTACGAATGACTCGCATCCGTACGAGGACAACGGAAAGCTGACGCTGACGCTGGATATGCGCAAGGCGATTTTTTTCGACAAGGATACGACAGAAAATTTGATGTACTAACGGAATGCGGAGGGATGGAGTTGAAGGCGTTGTTGCGTAACCGGGCGTGGATATGGTCATTGCTGGCGCTTGCGTTAGTATGGGGGCCGGCTGTTTCCGGTTCGGCGAATTTCGCCGGTTCGGCGTCGGCGGAGCAGCAGGCGGAAAGCGCTGCCGACAACGTGCCGGGCAATCCGCCTGATGTAAGGGGCACGAGTAGCCCGCCTGGCGTCACGGGTGCGGGCAATCCGCCTGGCGTCACGGGTGCGGGCAATCCGCCTGGCGTCACGGGTGCGGGCAATCCGCCTGGCGTCACGGGCGCGGGCAATCCGCCTGACGTCACGGGTGCGGGCAATCCGCCTGACGTCACGGGCGCGGGCAATCCGCCTGGCGTCACGGGCGGTATGGGCGCAGTCCTGCAGCGCGATCCTTATTACGCCGAAGTGCTCGAGCGGTGGAAAAAGCAGGGCGCATCCGACAATCACGGGGGAATGATAACCATTCCCGGGTCCGGCTTCAGCGCCCGTTCGGAACAGGCCCGCGTGAGCGTCGGATCTTATAACGGCAAGGACGGTGTGCTCATCTGGGAGGCGCAGGGAAACGAATGGATCGAGTACGAGGTGGAGACCGAGCAGGAAGGGCTGTACATGATCGAGGTGTCCTACCATCCGTTCGTCGGGCCGAAAAACCGCAAGCCGATCTCGTGGAACATTTCGGTCGACGGCGTCAGCCCGTTTCTCGAATCGAAATCGGTGCAGCTGTACCGCAGGTGGAAGGATCAGCTGCCGGCCCGCAAGGACAGCAACGGGGACGAGATTCGGCCGATGGCCGAGGACATTTCCGGCTGGATGACTGCCGCGCTGCGCGATCAGGGCGGCGCTTACGCGGACCCGCTGCTGTGGTATTTGCAGCCAGGCAAGCATACGATCCGAATCGCCAGCAGCGATGCCGTGGCCGTCGAATCGATCGTGTTCCGCGCGCCGGAAGCGACCGCCGATTATAAGACGGCGCGCCAAGCGATGCCCGCGGCTTCGCCCGTCGACGCGGAGCCGATCGTGATCGAGGCCGAGGCCGTGCAGTGGAAGAACGATTCATCCATACCGCTCGCTTATGATAACGATATCGCCTCGACCCCTTACGAGCGGGGCAAAATTACGTTCAATACGATCAACGGCGAACGCTGGTCGAGCGGCAATCAGGAGATCACGTGGAGCTTCGAGGTGCCGGAAAGCGGCTATTACAAGATCGGCATGCGGTCGCAGCAGTCGTTCTTGTCCAACCGCTCGTCTTTTCGCGCCATCTCCGTCAACGGCAAGGTGCCGTTCTCGGAGCTTAAGGCTTACCGGTTCCTGTATCATTCCGGCTGGCGAGCGACGGTGCTGGAGGATGAGAGCGGCCAGCCGTACGAATTTTATTTGCCCAAAGGGACGAATACGCTTTCGATGCGCGTGACGATGGCCCCGCTCAAACCGGTGCTGATCGACCTGGAGAACGGCATTGCCGATCTGAAGGTGCTGTCGGCCGACCTGAAGGCGCTGACCGGGGGCGTGGACGACAAAAACCGGACATGGGATCTAAAGCGCGAGCTTCCGGGCTTTACCGACCAGCTGCAGGCTTTGGGCGACAGGCTCGACGCCACCCGCCAAAGGCTGGAAGGGATCAACGGCCGCCCGGACGCCGTGTCCCAGGGCATCTCCACCATCGTGCAGGATATCAACCTGCTGCTGGAGAACGAGAACGAAATTCCGTATGAAGCGAGCCGGCTCGTCTCGCTGCAGGGGAAGGTCGGCGACCTGATCCAGCAGCTGAGCTCGCAGCCGCTGCAGCTCGACCGCATCTATATCGTCCCGGCGCAGCAGGAGTTTCCGCGCATGGTAGCGACCTTCGGGCAAAAGCTGCAAGGCTCGCTCGTCAACTTCTTTTATTCCTTCATGCCGAAGGAGAAGTTGAGCGACGTGCGGGGCGACGTGCTGAACGTCTGGGTGCAGCGGGGAAGGGATTATGTCAACCTGCTGCAGGATATGGCCAACGAGTCGTTCACGCCGCAGACCGGCATCAAGGTCAAGGTGAATCTGCTGCCTGACTCGGGACTGCTCGTGCTGATGAACGCAGCGGGCATCGCCCCGGATGTCGCGCTCGGACTCGCGCAAGATTTGCCGTTCGAATACGCGCTGCGCAACGGGATCTACAATCTGAAGGAATTTCCCGATTTCGACACGGTGTACGAACGGTTCGCTCCCGGCTCCTGGGTGCCCTTCTATTATGACGGCGGCTATTACGGCGTTCCCGAGACGCAGACATTCCAGATGCTGTATTACCGCAAAGATATTTTGCAGAGCCTCGGACTCGAGGTGCCGGATACGTGGGACGACCTGTACAAGATGCTTCCCGTCCTGCAGCAGAACGGGCTCAATATGACGCCGGTCAGCCACAATCCCTTCTTCCTCCAGAACGGCGCGGAGTATTTTCAGGAGGACGGCACGAAGACGGCGCTTAGCTCGGAGAAAGGCTTCGACGCCTTCAAGAAATGGAGCGATTTCTACAACAAGTACGCGGTCGACCGCCAGGTGTCCAGCTTCTATCAGCACTTCCGCGACGGCACGATGCCGATCGGCATCGCCGACCTGGGCATGTACATTCAGCTGACCGTCGCCGCTCCCGAGCTGAACGGCTGGTGGGGCGTCGCGCCGATTCCGGGCGTGCGGCAGGAAAACGGCGAGGTCGTTCGCTGGATGGGCGGCGGCATGCAGTCGTCGGCCATCTTCAAGCAGACGAAGAAGCCGCAGGAAAGTTGGGAGTTTCTGAAATGGTGGACGTCGGCGGAGGTGCAGGAGAGGTACGGCACCGACCTCGAGACGCTCAACGGCGTGACGTTCCGCTGGAACACGTCGAATATCGACGCGTTCGTCGAGCTGCCGTGGAAGGAAGACGATCTGCAGGCGATTATGGAGCAGTGGAGATGGTTCAAGGAAATTCCGAACGTGCCCGGCAGTTATTTCATGGAGCGCGAGCTGCAGAACGCCTGGAACCGCACGGTTGTCGACGGAATCAATTACCGGACCTCGCTCGAGACCGCCATTATCGATATCGACCGGGAAATTCAACGGAAGATGCAGGAGTTTCATTTTATCGATGCAAGCGGCAACGTCGTCCGCTCGCTCAACCTGCCGAAAATAACCGAGCCGTGGAAAGGGGTGGACAAGTATGTTAAAAAGTGACGCGCAAGCGCTGCCGAGCTCGACGGCGGACGCCAAGCGGCTGAAGCGCCGGTTCGTTCCGGCGCTGCAGACGATCTGGTCCTACCGGGCGTCCTATATCTTCATCGCGCCGTTCATGATCTGCTTTATCCTCTTCATCATGCTGCCGGTCATCGCGGCCTTCGGGCTCAGCTTCACTTACTTCAATTCGCTCGAACCGCCGCGGTTCGTCGGCTGGGAAAACTTCCGCTACATGCTGTCGCAGGATTTGCTGCTGATCAAATACGCGCTGCCGAACACGTTCAAATTCGCGACGATCGTCGGACCGGGAGGATATATCGCCTCGTTCCTGCTCGCCTGGCTGATTTCGATTTTGCCGGCCGTTTACCGCAAATGGTTTACGCTCGCCATGTATACCCCGTCGCTGGCCGGCGGGGTGGCGATGGGCATCATTTGGCTGCCACTCTTGTCCAGCGACCGGATCGGCTACTTGAACAGCTTTCTGATCAAGCTCGGGTTCATCAGCGAGCCCATTCTATGGGTTACGAGCAAGGAATATTTGATGGGCTCGATGATCGTCGTCACGCTGTGGTCGAGCATGGGGATCGGCTTTCTGGCGATGCTGGCCGGCATTTTGAACGTCAATCCGGAGCTGTACGAGGCCGGCAAGCTGGACGGCATACGCAGCAGGCTGGAGGAAATCTGGTACATCACGATTCCGTCAACGAAGCCGCAGATGCTGTTCGGCGCCGTCATGGCGATCGTCGGGGCGTTCAAGGCCGGGGGCATCGGAACCGACCTGTCCGGCATGAACCCGACGCCGCAGTACGCCGGCCACGTCATCGTC
>Ga0207865_101223_pt1 | contig 20406 bp, 20 predicted proteins | sample HigsolmetaAR204D_FD_184836 | JGI IMG/M metagenome (GOLD analysis project Ga0207865, IMG submission 184836) | Ionic liquid and high solid enriched microbial communities from the Joint BioEnergy Institute, USA - AR20-4-D (SPAdes) (version 2) ...
TCCAGCATTTCAATCTGTTTCCGCATATGACTGTGATGCGCAACGTTACGGAGGCACCCCGCAGGGTGCTCGGCGTGTCGAAGGAGGAAGCCGAGGAGCGCGCCGTGACGATGCTGCGCAAGGTCGGGCTCGCAAGCAAGCTGGATGCATATCCCTCGCAGCTTTCCGGCGGGCAGAAGCAGCGCGTGGCGATCGCCAGGGCGCTCGTCATGCGACCGAAGGTGATGGTGTTCGACGAGGTGACGTCGGCGCTCGACCCCGAGCTGGTGGGCGAGGTGCTGGAGGTGATCAAGGAGCTGGCGCTGGAGGGCGAGATGGCGATGCTGCTGATTACGCACGAGATGGATTTCGCCCGCGATGTGGCCGACCGCGTCGTCTTCGGGGCGGACGGACGGATCGTCGAGCAGGGACCGCCGGAGGCGATCTTTGAAAATCCGCAGAGCGAGCGGCTCAAGTCGTTTTTGAGCCGGTTCCGCGCCTCGCGCTAAGCAGCGCGGCCTGCCCCCCGCGCGGGTGCTATTCCGAACGAGAGGAGGACGATGCATGAACCTGAACGCAAGTTTGGCAGCGGCCGGGCCGGGCGTCATCTTCCGGCAGCCGTCGGCTATAGACGGCGCGCGCGTCTGGGCGTTGATCCGCGAAGCGGGGACGCTGGATGTGAACTCGGCTTATTGCTACATGATGCTGTGCGAATATTTCAGCAAGACGTGCCTGCTGGCCGAGCAGGACGGAGCACTGTGCGGCTTCGTTTCGGCTTTTCGGGTGCCGGAGCGGGAGGATACGCTGTTCGTCTGGCAGATCGCCGTGCACCCCGAGCGCCGGGGGCAAGGGCTCGGCCGCCGGCTGCTGGATGAGCTGCTGGAGCGGCTTCAGACGGCAAGCCGGGAAACCGCCGGGGCAGAGCCGCCCCATGCTGTACAGCCGCCCATCCGCTATATCGAGGCGACGATCAGCCCGTCCAATGCAGCTTCCCGCGCTCTATTCCGCAGTTTGGCCCGGCGTCTGAAGGCCGGCTGCGAGGAGACGAGCGGAATGCCGGAGGACTGGTTTCCGGTCGAGCAGCGGCATGAGGCAGAGCGGCTGTTCCGGATCGGTCCGCTGGCTCCGTGATCCGGATCGGTGCTGCAGGCCCCAGGATATGGATCGGGCTCGCTGGTCCCGCGATCCGACGCGGTGGCGTAGGTACCATGATCCGACGCGGTGGCGTAGGTACCATGATCTGGCCTGGTGCCGCAAGCTCCTGGATCAGGCGGAATCGGTTCTGCACGCCCCACGATCAGGCACAGAAGCTGCTTGAGAACGTACTGGAATTTTTTTTGCAAGAGAAAACCCCAATCGAGGAGGATGATCGAGTGAAAACGCAAACGATGGAGACAGCGTCCTTGCACGTGTTCGAACAGCTGGAATCGGAGGTGCGCAGCTACTGCCGCAGCTTTACGACGGTGTTCGCCCGCGCGAAGGATGCGATCCTGTGGGATGCGAACGGGAACGAATATATCGATTTTTTTGCGGGTGCGGGATCGTTGAACTACGGGCATAACAATGACGTCATCCGGCAGCGCCTTGTCCGCTATTTGCTGGAGGACGGAATCACGCATAGTCTCGATATGGCGACCGAGGCGAAAGAGCAATTCCTGCTGCGTTTTCAGGACATCATTCTGAAGCCGAGAGGGCTGCAATACAAAATCATGTTTCCCGGGCCGACGGGCACCAACGCGGTGGAAAGCGCGATGAAGATCGCCCGCAAGGTAACGGGCCGCACGGGCATCCTGTGCTTCACGAATGCCTTTCACGGCATGTCGCTCGGCTCCTTGTCCGTCACGGGCAACGCCTTCAAGCGCAAAGGAGCGGGCGTCAGCCTGAACCATTCCGTCTTCATGCCTTACGACCGCTACTTCGGGCCCGACGTGGATACGGCGGCTTACATCGAGAAGCTGCTGGACGATCCGGGCAGCGGCATTGAACGGCCGGCGGCTGTCATCCTGGAGACGGTCCAGGGGGAAGGCGGGCTGCATGTCGCAAGTCCCGAATGGCTGAGGCGTATCGCCAAGCTGTGCAAGGATCGGGACATCCTGCTGATCGTGGACGACGTGCAGATGGGCTGCGGCCGGACAGGATCGTTCTTCAGCTTCGAGGAAGCGGGAATCGAGCCGGATATCGTCTGCATGTCCAAGTCGATCGGAGGCTACGGGCTGCCGATGGCGATTACGCTGCTGAAGCCTGAGCATGATATTTGGTCTCCTGGCGAGCATAACGGCACGTTCCGGGGCAACAATCTCGGGTTCGTCGCCGCTAGCGAAGCGTTGAATTATTGGATCGGCGACTCGTTCGCTGCCGAGATTCGGCGCAAGAGCGGGGAAATTCGCGCCGCTTTGGAAGGCATTCTGCGCAAGCATCCGTCCCTGAAAGCGCACATTCGCGGCAAAGGGATGATTCAGGGGTTGGCCTTCGAGGAGGAAGGAATGGCGGAGCGCCTGTGCGCAATCGCTTTCCGGAACGGTCTGATCATGGAGACGTCCGGCCCCCGCAGCGAGGTCGCCAAGCTGATGCCGCCGCTGACGATCGCCGATGAGGCGCTGCAGCGCGGTTTGCAGGTGCTGCAGGCGTGCGCCGCCGAGCTGGCCGGGGAAATCGCCCGCACCGGAGCCAAAGCCGCCGCGGGCCGGGCGGCAGCAGTGCCCGTTGCCCGGACAGGGACCGAACGTTAAGGGCAAGACTCCGGGGCCGATTCTGAATCTCATCATCCATCCACAGGAGGGAGCAGCGAACATGATCGTCAAACATTTGGAAGACATTATCCGCACGGAGGACGACGTCGACACGCCGACCTGGAATGCCCGCAGGCTGCTGCTGAAGAAGGACGGCATGGGCTTCTCGCTTCACGATACGGTCATCAAGGCGGGGACGGAGACGATGATTTGGTACAAAAACCACCTCGAAGCCGTGTACTGCATAGACGGAGAAGGCGAGATCGAGGTCGCGGGAGGCGAGACCTATCCGATCCGGCCGGGTACGCTGTATGCGCTGGACGGACACGAGAAGCATTACTTGCGCGCCTATTCGGGAGGGCCGATGCGCATGGTCTGCGTGTTCAACCCGCCGCTAACGGGCCGGGAGGTTCATGACGAGGAAGGAGCGTATCCGCTGGTTGAATAAGCGGACTGCCGGCAAGGGACGGCCGCTTGACAGACGAAGCCGCTCCCGCGCTTGAACGCTGTCTGCGGCGCAGAACGCGCAGCGCGCGCGAGGCGGCGTACGCCTGAGCCTGAGTGCCGCATCGCGGACCGATATGGCCTCTCTCGTTAGGCGAAGGCCTATGACTGAAAGGCGGATGGCAGGAACCGACGAAGCTGGATCGATGACGATACCTAGGACGATACCTGGATCGATGATCAAACCAAGAGATCGCTGACGATACCAAGAAAGAGGAGATGAACCCTGATGAGCAACCCTCAGACGAACGTGCGTGAGATCGATGTGTATCCTTCCCGGATTCATTCCGAGCCGGCGATTTTGGAACGGCAGGACCCGGTCGTATACTCTGAGTGGACGGAAAGCAGCCCGCTCAGCAAAGAGCAGTCCGACTTTTACGACAAGAACGGGTACTTGTTTCTGGAGGGATTCTTCTCCGAGGCGGAGGTCAACGTATGGCGCCAGGAGCTGCGGAACATGTGGGAGCAAGCCAGAACTTCGAATGCGGAGGAAGTGATTCGCGAGCCGGATAGCCAGGAAGTCCGAAGCATCTTCGCCGTTCATCGGGAAGGAGTGTTCGCCGAGCTGGCGAAGCACCCGAGTCTGGTCGGCATCGTCCAGTATTTGCTCGGCGGCGACACGTATATTCACCAATCGCGCATCAATTTCAAGCCGGGCTTTAACGGCAAGGAGTTTTATTGGCACTCCGACTTCGAGACATGGCATGTGGAGGACGGAATGCCGCGCATGCGGGCGCTCAGCTGCTCCATCGCGCTGGAGGACAACTATTCGTTTAACGGCCCGCTGATGGTCGTGCCGGGCTCGCACCGCAAATTCGTCTCCTGCGTCGGGCAGACGCCAAAGGACCATTACAAAAGCTCGCTGCGCCGGCAGGAGTACGGGGTGCCCGATCCGGACAGCTTGACGGCGCTCGTGCGCGAGGGCGGCATTGACACGCCGACTGGCAAGGCCGGCTCGATCCTTCTGTTCGACTGCAACATTATGCACGGCTCGAACAGCAATATCTCGCCCATGCCGCGCAGCAACGTGTTCCTCGTATACAACAGCGTAGACAACCGCATCGGCGAACCGTTCTCCGGTCAGAAGCCCCGGCCGGCCCATATCGCTACCCGCGAATAGCGATGCTGTCGCTGCCGCTGGTCGCCGGGATCGTCGGGATTAACGTCGCGTATGTATCCATTTTTACCCTGAGGCTCATCCTGGTCATCAAGGGGAGGATTGCTGTCGCTTCGTTCATGGCCATGCTCGAGGTGTTCGTCTATTTGACCGGTCTCAGTCTCGTGCTGGACAGTCTCGACAACCCGTTCAACCTGGCGGCCTACTGCATCGGATTCGGTCTGGGCGTGTATACGGGCAGCCGGATCGAGGAATATTTGGCGCTCGGCTATCTGGTCGTGCAGGTGATCGTCGATTCGCCGCAATCCGTGCTGCCCGCGAAGCTGCGAGAGATGGGCTACGGCGTGACGGCTTGGCCAGCGGACGGGCGCGACGGGCAGCGGCTCGTCATGCAGGTGCTGGTGAAGCGCAGCAACGAGCGGAAGCTGCTGAACAGCATTTCGCAGCTTTCGCCCCGGGCCTTCGTCATCTCCCATGAGCCCAAGCGGTTTGTCGGCGGCTTCTGGGTCCGGCGAATCGGGCAGTAGGGCAAGGCCAGTATCAATGAGGCGATTTTGCCCATGCTGCATTGCATGAGAGAATGCACCGGTTTTAGGGCATGGCATCAGGAAGAATAGCTTATGACCGGAGCGTGTGCGCGACTGGGTACTGCCCAAACGCCCGCTTGCGGAGTTCTTTTGCTTGTCCAAGAAGGAGGGGGGACTGGGGCTGCTGGTCTGCAAAGGGTGCCATGGAAGAGGGACATAACCTCCGGATCGCTACTGCAAACGCGGCTAAAGCCACGGCGGATATCCAGTTCTTCGCCGTGCAGCGCGCTCTTCCAGTGATCGTTCCCCTCGCCGTCCCGGACGATCTGTCTGCGTCGATCAGCGCAAATTGCTCCAGATAGCAAATGTTGTATTTTGTACAACAAAAACGGGGGAATAACCTCTATTTGCGAATCAATGTTGTAAAATGTGCAACATTTCGGGCGATGTTCCCGGGTTTGAAGCCCATTGCGCCCAAATTGTTGTATAAAATGCAACATTACCCTTTCCCTTGTGCAAAAGGGGCAGAAAATGTTGCATTTTTTGCAGGATTTGTCGCCTCGTGTGCCTGGGACCCGCCCCTTGGGCTATTTTCAAGATCACCGGTCGTCACCTGCGGTGTTGAAAATTCAACGTTTAGATGAATTTTCAAGTTAGCGAAACTGTGCTCACCGCAGCCATCTTGCGGCAATATCGGAGCGTCCGTAGGGATCAGCCAATTGCTTTCACTCGTTTGATAGGCGATCGGTTTCCACCCTTCGCTTACCGGCGATCTGATTATTGCAGCAGTTGTTCAAGCTCGGATTTGGAACGGATGAGTATAATATAACATATTTTCCAAATTCAGAAATGTCTGTTCCGACGACAAAAAAGGCACAGCTCCTCATGGATGAGGGCTGTACCTTTTTCGCTTCATGACACGGATTGTGCCGCTTGGATATGCTGGACTTACTTGCTTTGGTTGTAACGGTCGTAAGCCGCTTTGTACACTTTCAAATATTGGTCGACGCCCATGCCCTGCACGGTCTGAACGTATTTGTCCCACTCCGAGAACGGCGTCGCGCCGGTGATGAACTTCGCTTCCATTTCCTTAATATAGGTATGAATATCGCTGCCGATGGAGCTCATGAATTCCGTCTCTTCGTCCGTGAAGTTGAAGTTGTACCACAGTTCCTTGATGGCATGCGGCTCAGCCTTCTTGCCGGCCTCGATCGATTCCGGCAGCGTTTCGGAACCTTTGAAGTATTTCTCCTGCACGTAGCCGGGGTAGCTGCCGCCCATCCACGATACGTACTTCGTCAGCGCCTGATCCATCGTCAAGCCGCTTGGGTTGTTGCGGATTTCGTCGACGTATTCCAGCTTGCCGTCGGCCGTTTTGTTGTAGGAGACGCCTTCTTTACCCATGAAATAGAAGGTCGCGCCTTCGTCCCCATAGAAGTGGTCGATCCAGCGTACCGTCGCCTCCGGGTTTTTGTTTTTGTCCGTGATGACGAACGCGCCCGGCCATACCATCGGCACCTTGATATGCGTGTACAATTGATCGCCGTGCGGTCCTTTCAGCGCGCCGAGGCCGATGTACCCTTCGCCGTTGAACTGCGTTTTCGGATTCGGATTGATCGTTGCCGCGAGCAAGTCCTTGCCGCCTTTGGCGTACAGGGCGTTGCCGGTTTGCGTGAAGACGTCCTTGTCGATCAGCCCTTCCGTATACAGCCTGTTCATATATTGCAACAGCTCTTTGAAGTTTTCCGTCGTGCGGAAGAAGCGCAGCTCGTTCGTTTTCGGATCGATATCGACATGCTTGTGGCCGAGGCCGCGGGTGCCGACGCCCCATGCGCCCATCAGCTGCTCCATCAGCGGGTTGATGCCCGTGCCGCTATACGGAATTTCATCCAGTTGTCCGTTGCCGTTCAGGTCGGTCGTCTTGACAGCCTTCAAGTATTGATAAAATTCCTCCGTCGTCTGGGGAACCTCCATGCCCAGCTTGTCCAGCCAATCCTTCTTCACCCAGAGCGGAGTGCCGATCAGCATCGGAAGAAATTCCGGGCTATAGAACGACGGGAACGAGTAGATGTTGCCGTCCGGCATTGTCAGCGCTTTGCGCAGATCCGGGTATTTCTCCATCAGCTTCTTCAGGTTCGGGGCATATTGGTCGATCAGATCGTTCAGCCGGATGAAGACGCCCTGGCTGCCGTATTTCATCAGGTCCGCCGCCGGAACGCGGGCGGAGTAGAGCGCGTCCGGATAGTCGCCGTTGGCGAGCGCCAGATTGCGCTTTTCCGTCAAATTCTCGAAGGGAACGGTTTGGAAGTTGACTTTGATGTTGGACATCTTGGCATATTCCGACCAGACGAGCCGCTCTTCGAATTTGTTGCTGCCGTTCGTGGCTGCAAGGCCGGTGAAGAACGTCAGCTCGATCGGTTCCTTGACAATCGGCATGCCGGTCGCATTGAGGTTTTGGCTTTGAGCCGTCTCGCCCTCTTGCTCCTGCGACGCTCCGCTGGTGCCTCCGTTATCTCCGGCGCCTCCGCAGCCGGCCAGCAAAGTCGCTGTCATGACCGACGACACCGTCAGCGCAGTCCATTTTTTCCATCTCATCTTTGATTTCCTCCCCTGGTCTTGTTGCATCGGAATGTATCGCCAAAAGGGAATTATCCCTTTAAAGCCCCAATCATGACGCCTTTGACAAAATATTTTTGCAGGAACGGGTACAGCATGAGAATCGGCAGGTTGGCGACGACGACGACCGCATATTTGATCGCTTCCTGGTCGAGCAGTGTCTTGGCGTGCGAACTGTCGCCGACATTGACCATTTCTTCCATCTGGCCTTGTATGAGAATTTCCCGCAAAATAAGCTGTAGCGGGTAATCCGCGCGGTCGGTCAAATAGATCAAGGCGTTGAAATACGCATTCCAGTGGCCGACGCTGTAAAACAGCACCATGACCGCCAGTATCGGCATCGACAGCGGCAGCACGACGCTCCGCAGGATGCGCAGCTCCGAACAGCCGTCGATCGCGGCCGCCTCCTGGATTTCTCCGGGAATGCTCGATTGGAAGAAGGTGCGCATAATAATGATGTTGTACACGGAGACGGCGTTCGGGATCACCAGAGCCCAGAACGTATTCGTCATGCCGAGCTGCTTGACGAGCAGATAGGTCGGCACGAGGCCGCCGCTGAAAAACATCGTGAACACCATGACCCCCATCAGCAGGTTGCGTCCGCGAAAATCGCGCTTCGACAGCGGGTACGCGGCCATGACGGTCATGACCAGATTGATCGCCGTTCCCAGCGTCGTGTAAAAAATCGTATTGCCGTAGCTGTTCAGCAGATCGCTGTTGTCGAATACTTTGGCGTATCCCTCGAACGTGATGCCTTTGGGCAGCAGCCACATATCGCCACCCAGGACGGCGGCCGGATCGCTGATCGAGGCGCTGAGGACGAAAACGAGCGGATACAGGACAATGATCGATATGATGCCGAGCAATGTCATGTTAACAGCGTCAAACATTTTGTCCCCCGAGCTTCGGGTTTCCATGTCGGTTCCTCCTTCCGGATGTCGCGAGGCCATGCGAGTGTTGTGGTCGGCTGGCTCTGTCCATTGACCGGACGTTTACCAAAGGCTGACCTGATTGACCTTTCTCGCGATGCGGTTGACTGTAATGAGCAGGATGAAGTTGACGACGGAATTGAACAGCCCGACCGCCGCCGAGAAGCTGTACTGTGCCCCCAAAATGCCGCTTCGGTACACATAGGTCGAAATGACATCCGAGCCTTCCATATTCAGCGAGTTTTGCATCAGAAACACTTTCTCGAAGCCGACGCCCATCAGCGAGCCGAAATTGAGAATCAGCAGGATGACGATCGTCGGGCGGATGCCGGGCAAGTTCACGTGCCAAATCCGTTGCAGCCTCGTAGCCCCGTCGACCTTGGCCGCCTCATGAAGCTGGGGATCGATGCCGGCCAGGGCCGCCAGGTATATGATCGAGCTCCAGCCCATCTGCTGCCAGACGCCGGAGAACACGTAGATCGTCTTGAACCAGCCCGGCTCGGTCATGAAGGAGATCGGCTCGCCGCCGAAAGCCTGGATCGCCAGGTTGACCAGACCGCTCGTCGGGGAGAGAAACATCAGGAGCATGCCGACGATGACGACCGTGGACAAGAAATGCGGCGCGTACGTCACTGTCTGCACGAATTTGCGGTAGCCCTTCAGCCGGACTTCGTTGATCATGAGCGCCAGCAGTATCGGAATGGGAAAGCCGACGGCCAGCTCGTACAAGCTGATGCCGAGGGTGTTGCCGATCAGCCGCCAAAAGAAGTAGCTGTCGAAAAAACGCTCGAAATGCTTGAAGCCGACCCAAGGACTGCCCCAGATGCCTTTTGTCGCGATGAAATCTTTGAAGGCGATCTGCACGCCGTACATCGGCCAGTAATGGAAGACGGCGAAGTAGCCGATGACCGGTGTGATCAAAAGATAAAGCTGCCAATGACGGCGAAGCGCCTTGACGATCGCGCTGCACCGCCTTTTCGGGGCTGCCGGAGCTTTTGCCGGAGCCGCTTGGGCCAATCCGCGCGCTGATGTCGTTGATTGTACTGGTGTATTCATATGCTCCTACATAACCCTCCATGGATCGATTTTGGATTAGACGCCTATGACGAACGATCCTTCGTCAATCGGTCGTTACCTGCGGTGTTGAAAAATTCGCCGATGAGCTTCGTCGAATTATCAAGATAGACGCCTATGACGAACGATTCCTTCGCCAATCGGTCGCCCTCTGCGGTGTTGAAAATAAGACGGAAAAAAAGCCACAGCAAAGAAGCGGCCTCCGTTTCCGCAACGCGCGACTTGCAGGCCATCTTCCCGCCGGGCTTTCTCCTCATCTCCACCCGTTATTGACATGACTGACGCCTAGGACGAATGAATTCTTCGTCATCGGTCGTCCCCTTCGGTTGTTGAAAATTTGCTGATGGGTTTCTTTCGTTCAACTGATATTGATTTGCTAATATGGATAAGCTCCTCCGGCCAATCGTCAGTTCGCAAACGTCCGATCCGGTTCGTCGACGGCTTGCTGCCATGCTCCTTTCGCCCCGGGAAGTCCAGCCGAGCGGAGGGCCTGTCCGATTGCCTATAACGAGCATACCGGCCGATTGTTAAGGGGAGATCAAGCTCGTGTGAAGAATTTGTAAAGGGGTTGATGAACGGTCCGTTCTGCTTTCTTGCCGCCTGCAGGCAGTGGAGATGGGGGGAAGCGCTCGTCCTGCTCGGCTTCCCCGGCAATTCCAGAACTGGCAAGAGCAGTTCGGGGGCTGTGCGATGAGGACCGCTGCTTCAAAGAAAAGCGTCAAGTGGCAGGAAGCCCAGCCTGGCATTTGGGATGGGCAGGAGCAGGACGATGAGACGGATTGGGGAAGTATTTTTGTAATAATGTACTATCGTGCTACCACACTATTTCATTATTGCTTTATAGCGAAGTCAAATATGATAGCTGCCAATCGGCTTGTTCAGCACCCACTCCAGCAGCATGATTTTCTCTTCCAGCTGATCGATGTCCCGTTGAATTGCCGGCTTCTCTTCTTCGGCCGCGGAGGCCAGGCGGCTTGCCAGCGATTGCTTCAGCATCAGCAGCTCGTTCGCTTTACGTCTTACCTGATCTTCGGTTCTCATCCCGAATCCTCCAATTCTTATTCAAGCATTCACATGCAACACGTACTTAAGCGATCCTTAGCCAAGGCACGGATGACAGGCACAGGCAGTGCCCTTTCCCAGGTTCATAGCGCCAGATCCCGTCGATATGTCTGCCCATAGTATAGCTCACGGCATTCGCCGCTGTCAGCTAATGGAATGCGGACCGGCCGTCGTCTTGGCATTTGTACAGTTCATGTCCATTGCGGGCCGGAATGAAAAGCCGTGTTCCGTGGGACCGCTTCCCAACCGCTCGCCGTTCAGGCGCGATGTTCGTGCTGAATCCTATAAGAAAAATGACCGCTAAACCGCGGTCGCTCATCCTTGAATGGACGTCGATAGACGCTTTTTATCGCGCAGGTCGCTACAAGCTGAGCCGAAACGGTTCTTCCTCGAACTGCTCGAGCAGCTGGTGGGCTTTGCCCAAGTCCCTGGAGTGCACTTCCAGCCGCAGGGTGGCGGTATGGTAAGAATGCTCGGAGGCTGCCGCCTGCATAGCTCCCAGATTGGCATGCCCTTCGGACTTTACGCGGCACTTCACCTGGTGCTCCTTCAAGAAGGCGTATTTGGCTTCCAATTGGTCGGCATCCGCACCGGAGCTGATCTGGACCGTTTTCCAAAGCACGCTGCGGCGATAAAGGACATACATCACGACCAGCGCAACCAGTAACAGAATCAAGCTACTCATGGAAAACACCGCCTTTTTCCGATTTTCGGCCGCAATGCTATGATTACAGCCCTGCCATTCATTAACCGGGAACGAGGCAGGTGAAACCGTCGTAGGGAAATTTTTTTGTAAAATCCCTGAAATTGGTGGGGCTCGTATCCCCGCAAACGATGCTCCAACGCCCGAAAGCTGTAGCAAGCCTGATGCCATCAGGCGGGTTAAACGTCGGCTGCGGCGAAACATTCGTCATCGGTTGTCATCTTCGGGCTGCTGAATTTGCTTGAAGGCCGCATGGCTGCTGCCATCGCCGGATGGCATGAGCTGACGGCCGCCGTGAAGGAAGCGGCCTCCCAAATCGCAACCGTCGTCAAAGGTAACGTATAGAGACAGCATTACGAGATATGAAAAAGGTGACCGTAGCCGCGGGAATCGCTCCCGCGGCTTCCGCGTTTTCGCGGACTTTCGCGGGCTTTCGCGCCTGGATCAGGGCGTAAGAAACCGTGCGCCAATATAAGCGATCAATGTCGGGAACATTGCCTGCAACGATTAGCTCGGTCAACCAATGGCTTTCATGCTATACTGTTGGCGTATGCATGCGTAAAACATAAGGGATAGCGAACGTAAGCCCATTTTGAAAAAAGGCCGGGAGGTGCCGATTTGATTATCGAGGTGTTTCAAGATACGGTTTGTCCGTGGTGCCGCATCGGCAAGCGGCATTTGCAGACGGCGCTGGAGCGTTGGGACGGGGAGCCGGTGGAGCTGGAATGGAGAGCGTATGTGCTCGATCCGGGCGTGCCGGCTCAGGGCGCTCCTTACCGCGAGCTGATGAGCGCGAAGCTTGGCGGCGAGGAACGAATGGAGCACGCTTTTGCGCATGTGACGGAAGCAGGGCGCAGCGTCGGACTTGACTTCCGGTTTGACCTGATCCGCGTCATGCCGAATACGCTGCTGTCCCACCGGGTGATCGCCCTGACCCCGCAGGAGAAAAAGACCGCGCTCGTGGAAGCGATCCACCGGGCCGTATTCGAGGAAGGACGGGACATCGGCCGATTGGAGGAGCTGCTTGCTTTGGCCGAGGCGGAGGGCGTCGATGCTTCCGAGCTCAGGGAGCGGCTGGAGCGCGGGGAAGGGACGGCGGAAGTGGAGCGGGATCTGGCGTTCGCCGCGAAGCTGAAGGTGTCCGGCGTGCCGTTCTTTATCATTAACCGCCGCTTCGGCGTAACCGGCGCCCAGCAGCCGGAGACGCTGCTGCAGGTGCTGCGCCGCGCGGCGGGGGAGAGCGGCAAGCAGGCATGAGGAGAGGGCTGGACGAACCGCCGTACGGCAGTTCGAGGTTCGGGACTTCGAGGCAGGGTTCGCCTTCCGGCAGCGCGGGCGGTTCGGAGCCTCCCGGCCCCGGCGGCGGGACGCCGGGCATCCGCTATAGCTTAGGCTCGAGGCGGCTTAGCCTTTCCTGCACTCTGCGCTTTCGGTACAGCATCATCGCGGCCTCCGACACGTCCTGCAGCGTGCTGCGGTTAATGAACGCGCCGAACAGCATGCCGGCGACCGGGATGAGCTGGAACAGCTTCTTCCAGCCGAAGTTGTCGCGATAGATTTGAATCACCTCGCGCCAGCCCTGCAGCTGCGAGATGACCTGGGCGTGCCCATCCGTTCGGCCGAAAGCGGACAGCTCCGCAAGAATGGCCTGCTTGCCGACGATGTCGGACGAAGCGAACTGCATGCATTTGACGGCGAAGATCCGCTCGTTCTTCTCCTTGGGGTCGTAGCCGTAGCAAACCGCCATCTCTTGAATCACCTTGAGCGATAGCCCGATCACAGCCGGGATGTCCAGCGCCAGCGTGAACAATCCGCCGAAGCCGGTCGTCGCTCCCTGCACGGTGGCCAGGCGCGTGCCCGTATCGCCCAGCTCCGCGGCGGTGCGGTCCATGATGGCGAGCGGCACGAAGGAGACGTCGGCCGCGGCGGACAGCGGCACCCCGTTGTGTGTCCCGGTAGCGCGCCGGTTCTGTTCCAGCTTCTCCAGCACGCTGCGCTCGGAGATCAGGTATTGGCCTCCGTTCTGGATATAGCTGCCGAGCTCATTGACCGCCTGGCCCAGCTTTTCCTGCACGAACTTCGGCGTCAGCCGATCCAGCAGCGCGAACGGCAGGCGGCCAAGCTTTTCCCAGAACCAAAGATCTTTCTGCTCTTGCTCCCATGCTTCAATCTGCTGCAGCGCCTCGGTCAGCTCTTCGCGCGTTTCCGAGGGCGGGGGAAGCAGTTCGTTTGGTTTCATGGTTTCACTCCTTGAGGGATAGATACAAAGAAAAGGACTGACTGGCATGATCAACATCGGGCTAGCCGGGTGGGGGGATCACGACGATCTCTACGGACAAGGGACCGCCCCCAGAGACAAGCTGAAAATATACAGCCGATATTTCTCTGTCGTCGAAGTAGACAGCTCCTTCTATGCTGTGCAGTCGGAGGAGACGTATGCAAGGTGGGTCCAGGAGACCCCGGATCGTTTCCGTTTCATAATCAAGGCTTATCAGGGAATGACCGGGCATTCCCGCGGTAAAAGTCCATACGCGGGCCTGGCGGAAATGTTTCAGGCTTTTTGCCGCTCGATCCGCCCGGTTGCGGAAGCGGGCAAGCTGAAGGCAGTGCTGTTTCAATATCCGCCCTGGTTCGACTGCCAGCGCAAGCACGTGCAGGAGCTGCGCGAAGCGAAGGCGCGCATGGAGTGCTATCCTCTGGCCCTCGAGTTCCGGCACCAGAGCTGGTTCGTTCCGGAGATGCGGGAGAAGACGCTGGCGTTCATGGAGCAGGAAGGCTGGGCGCACAGCATCTGCGACGAGCCGCAGGCCGGTCCCGGCTCCGTCCCTACGGTGCTGCATCCGACAGACCCGCGGCTGACGATCGTCCGCATGCACGGGCGCAACGCCGCAGGCTGGAATCAGGGAGGCTCGCCCGATTGGAGGGCGGTGCGGTACTTGTACAGATACAGCCGCGAGGAGCTGGCGGAGTGGAAGGCGCACCTGCAGCAGCTGCTCAAGTCGACGAGGGAGATTTGCGTCATCTTCAACAACAACTCCGGTGGAGACGCCGCAGTCAACGCGCTGCAAATGATGGAGCTGCTAGGAATGAACCCGCCGCCGCTGCCGCCGCCGCGGCCGGAGCAGATGGAGCTGTTTTGAGTCGCTGCGTGAGCCGCCGCGAGCCGCTACGCTGGCGCTGCGCTCGAGGCGAAAAAAGGGGCTCCCGCTGCGGGAACCCCTTTCGAAATTATGCCTGCACCGCTGCCCGAGTCGATATTTCCGGCTCAGCCGGGGTGCGTTTCAACACTTCCAGCTTGCGCACGCGGTGGTGGTCCTTTTCCAGAATCGTAAAGACGACATCGCCCTGCTCCCAGGGCGTATTCAGCCCGAGCTCCGGATTTTGGGCGTACAGCCAGCCGCCGATCGTGTCGACTTCGTCGTTTTCAAGCTGAAGGCCCAGCAGTTCGTTGACCTCGGACAGCAGCACCTTGCCGTCGAACACGTAGCGGTTCGGCTCCAATTGCTCGATTTCCTTCCGCTCATCCGCGTCGAATTCGTCACGGATTTCACCGACAATCTCTTCCAGGATGTCCTCGATCGTAATCAGACCCGAGGTACCGCCGTATTCGTCCACCAGGATGGCCATATGGACTTGTTCCTGCTGCATCCGCTTCAGCAGAGCGTTCAGCGGAGTCGATTCCGCTACGGTGAGCGCAGGCTGAACCAGAGAAGCGTAGTCGAAGGCGGTGTCTTCTTTGTTATAGTTCATGAAAAACTGCTTCGTATTAATGATGCCGACGACGTTATCCTTGCTCTCGGACACGAGCGGGAAGCGCGTATATTGCTCGCGGCGAATGATCTCCAGATTTTCTTCCAATGTGTTGTTGACGTACAGGCAGACCATATCGGTGCGCGGCACCATGATCTCCCGGGCGGTCAGCTCGTCGAAGGCGAAGATGCGGCTGACGTAGCCGTACTCGGATTTGTTGATTTTGCCGCTTTGATAGCTTTCGTTCAAAATAATCTGGATTTCTTCTTCCGAGTGGGCGTCTTCGTGTTCGCTCACCGGCTTCAAGCCGCCCAGTCGAACAAGGTAGTTGGCTGAACCGTTCAAAATCCAGATAAACGGATACATCACTTTATAGAAAAACATAATGGGCTTGGCAACCAGAAAGGTGATGGCTTCCGCTTTCTGGATGGCGAGCGTTTTGGGGGCCAGTTCGCCCACAACGACGTGCAGATAAGTCATGGAAATAAAGGCGATCAGATACGAAATCAGACTGCTGATTTGCGGGCCGAGAGCCCACTGGTCGAAGACGGGATGCAAAATCTTCTCGACCGTCGGTTCGCCCAGGGCGCCGATGCCGAGCGCAGTGATTGTGATCCCCAACTGGCAGGCGGACAAGTAACCGTCCAGATTGCTTGTGACCTTTCTTACCGCAAGCGCGTTTTTGCGGCCTTCGGCGACCAACTGGTCAACGCGGCTCGGGCGCACCCGGATGATAGCGAATTCAGTGGCGACGAAGAAAGCAGTAAGAAAAATTAACACGGCCACAAGAAATAAATTAAGTATCATATCGACCTTCCTTTATGATAGGTTCGAACTTATCCTAAGAAAAGTTCTTATGAGCTTATTTTACGAACTTCATAATAGAATAACAACAACCGTTTTTAGCAGTTTTTGACCTTATTTTTTCAAATTGGAGCAATTTCATCCCTGAAGCGGGTGCGTATCTTATAATTAATTCCTTTGACAATCCATTTTGTTCGTCTTATCATCAGTTCATGTGAACGTGTCAGTTTAGGAAACGGGGAGGTCAGCTTATGGAGACATTCACATTAACCCGGAAGGAAATGGCCACCATGCTACTAGCGCTGCAAGGGCGGTGTCCCCATAAGCCGCTGTCGGTGCTGCAGGAAGCATGGATGAAAAATCATCGCTCCGACGTGCAGAAGGGAACTCCCTTGTCCGCTTTCTTATCGACGCAGCTCCCCGCGGTGTTCGAGAAAATGATGAAGCAGGAGCAGCTGCCGGGCTTCTCCCTCCAGGAGATCGTCTCGCTGGCCAACCAGATCGAGTATACCCATTGCTCCATTACGTCTGTACAAAATTGGGTCAAGCGGGATTTCAAAGATTTTTTCGGCTCGCCGAAAGCGGGCAAAAAATATTCGCTTGATCAATGCGCGCTCATCTTCATTATCGAAGATTTGAAAAATAACTTGGACTTCGAATCGATCCGCAAGCTGTTCCAGATCATTTTTCGGCAGCCGGACAACGATGCCGACGATCTGATCAAGCCGGTTGATTTGTATTATGCCTATTCGATCTCGTTCGAGGAGCTGGACGCCAACAACGACCAGCTGATGGATGTGGAAGGGCACGAATCCGGTCGGCGCAATCACGATATTTTGATGGAGACGACCATTCGCCGCAAAGCGGACGACTATGCCGGCAGCTTGTCCGGGCTGGACGTTCGTCAGCGGGAGGCAGTGCGCAACATGCTCTTCATCGCTATGGTATCGGTACAGACCGCGTACTTCCATTCGTTGGCCCGGCGGTACTTCAACGCCGCCCTGTTCCTCCAGCATCTTGCCGCCCGGCCTGAGGAATGAAAAAAGACCATCGCTTTTGCCATGAAAAAACTGCCCCTCCAACGGCCAGATGTGTCTAGCAATAGGAGTGCAGTTCGCGGCGCGGCGATGGTTTTTTTGTGCCTTTATGTTCCAAATATCCGATACCGGCAGGCTGCGCCAGTCGCGCCCCCCGTTGTTCGCGGGTCATGTCGAGCGTGACAATCGGAAATATCCGGATCGGCAAGAATGAAGCGCTTTAAGCCTCCTCTTCCGGCATCGTTGTCCACGATTGGCCCCACCGTTCCTTAAAGATCAGGGGGTCCAAAGCCCGCCGGCGTTCCCAGTCATGAATTTCCAGCAGTGGGCGGTCGGGATAGTCGTCCGTATAGCCGATCGAGAGCAGGGCGACCGGATCGATATGCGGCGGAATGGCCAGCAGGCGCTGGATATCCCTTTTTTTGTAAAAGCTCACCCAGCCCATCGCGAGGCCTTCGGCATACGCCGCCAGCCACATATTTTGAATGGCGCAGCTGACGGACATCAGATCGGTCTCCGGAATCGAATTGCGCCCGAGCACATGATCTCCGCCCCGGGTCGGATCGCAGGTGACGCAAATGGTGACAGGGGCTTCCAAAATGCCGGCGATTTTCAGCTCCAAAAACTTGGTCTCGCGCCCCGTTCCTTCATAATGGATGGCGAGCGCGCGCCGCTCCTTGTCAACCGCCTGGGCCAGCTCGCGCTTTAATTCCGCCTCTTCGATCAAAATAAAGTTCCACGGCTGCATAAAGCCGACAGAAGGGCCGTTATGCGCCGCTTCGAGCAGCTTCCTGAGCAGCTCGGGAGCGACGGGATCGCTGCGGAACGTGCGGATGTCGCGGCGGTTGCGGATCGCTTTGTACACTCCGTTCTTTTCCTCCGGCGTCAGTGTCACGTTTCTCCCTCTTTCGCTTAGATTTACGCCGATGACGAGCGAATCCTTTCGTCATCGGTCGTCCCCTTCGGTGTTGAAGTACCTTCAAGTATAGGCGCTTCCCTCCTCCGCGGCAAGCCGCATAAAGAGAGCGGGATTGCCCCATAGTAACAGAGATGCTGAACAAGGAAAGGAGGAACGGCATATGCCCCGCAGCGATTCCAGTCTGCAGTCGCAAAATCCGGTTTCCCAAGCCCAAAACTCGGTAGAGAAAGCCCACAACGCCGTGACGCAGGCGCAGTCTCATCCGTCGGAGCAGGTGATCCGGCAGGCGCGCAATGCGATCGGCAAAGCGGAACGGGCCCTGGAGCAGGCGAAGCTGAGCGACAATCAGGAAGCGGTGGAGCTGGCCTCATCGATGCTGGCAGAGGATGAAGCGGCATTGAACGCTATCCAGCCGATGAAAGAAGAATAAGGTGCGGAAACATAAGCCCGTCTGCGCGTCCGATGTCCGCGGCGGGCTTTTCGCATGGCCAAGTACGGAAAGCGGCCCGGGCCGAATGGGCTCAAGGAAGCCGCAGCGTTCCGGAAGGCGAAGAACGGAAGAATGGCTTATGACCGAAGCGTGTGCGCGAACGGGTACTGGCCCAAACGCTCGTCTGCGGAGACGAAAGGGCGTTTCGTCGCTGGCCGGGGATGCTTAAAAGGGGATGCTGACAAGATGTCAGCATTCATAGGCCGCCCGCGTGCCCGCTGCCGCAATGGGGTTAATTGTGTTACAATAACGATGATAAAAAACTAGCGCGGATGAGAGGCGGTGGCTAGGCATGCGTAAAGAAGCGGAAGCTGGGCTGGAGCTGGTGTGGGACGGACGGGCGCTGCTCGGCGAAGGGCCGGTCTGGGACGAGCGAACCGGGGAATTGCTGTGGGTCGATATTTTGAACGGCCGGGTGCATGTGTACAGCTGGCGTGCAGGAACGACCCGCACCGTTCAGCTGGATCGTCCCATCGGGGCTGTCGTTCCGAGGGCTTCGGGAGCCGGCTGGGTCGGAGCGATGCGCGACGGACTGTATTTGATCGACCCGGATACGGCAGCGCTTACCCGTCTGGCCAGCCCGGAGAGCGACAAGCCGGACAACCGTTTTAACGACGGCAAGTGCGACGACCAGGGCCGCTTCTGGGCGGGGACGATGAGCATGCGGGACGAGCAGGGGGCCGGGGCCCTGTATTGCCTGGAGCCGAACGGCAGCGTCCGCAAGGCGCTGGAGGGCGTCACCGTATCGAACGGGCTCGGCTGGAGCCCCGATGGACGTACGATGTATTATATCGATTCCCCGACCCGGCAGATCGCCGCCTTCGATTACGATCCGGCCCGCGGCGAGCTCTCCCGCCGCCGGATCGTTGTGTCGCTGGAGGGAAGCGACAGTCAGCCTGACGGAATGACGGTGGATGCGGAAGGCATGCTGTGGGTCGCCGAGTGGGACGGCTGGCAGGTATCCCGCTGGAACCCGCTGACAGGGGAGAAGCTCGGCGCTGTGGCCGTGCCGGCGGCGCGGGTCACCTCCTGCGCATTCGGCGGTCCGCAAGGCGACGAGCTGTACATTACGACGGCCACGGTAGGGCTTGGCCCGGAAGCGCTGGAGCGCCAGCCGCAGGCCGGCGGGCTATTCCGCATCAAGCCGGGCGTGCAGGGGAGACCGACGCATTGGTATGGCGGATGACGGAATAAGATCGGGACAAGGCCAGGACAGACGGCCCCCCGGGCTTGCCGGCGTCCATGCCGCGCGGTCGGCAGGTTGGCGGAAGGAGCGGCGCCGCGCGGAGGCGCCGAAGCCGCTCGGACCCGCCGCGGGCAGACTGGGGGAGCATGAGCTGGATTCCGTGCGCGAATACATCGCCCGCATCGAGGAGCAGCTTCTGCCCGAGCTGGCCATCGAGAGCGAGCATCCGGACGAGCCCGTCGCCGTCCGGAGCCGGCCGTCCGGCTGGCGGGTGCTGGGCGTCGGCAATTACGCCGCCGTCTTCCTGCATCCCGATTATCCGCGCTTTGTCGTGAAGGTATACGCCCCGGGCCGGCCCGGACTGGAGGACGAGGCCGAGGTGTACCGGCGCCTGGGCCGGCATCCGGCCTACTCGGAATGCCTCCATTATGGCAACCGTTATTTGGTGCTCCGGCGGCTGACGGGGGTGACGCTGTACGACTGTCTGCTTCGGGGCATCGTCATCCCCCGCCGCGTCATCGCCGATATCGACGATGCGCTGGATTACGCCGTCCGCAAAGGCCTTAATCCCCACGACGTTCACGGCAAGAACGTCATGGTGCAGAACGGGCGCGGCGTCGTGGTAGACGTTTCCGACTTTTTGAAGCCCGAGCCGTGCCGCATGTGGAACGATCTGAAGCAGGCTTACCGGCTGCTTTATTTTCCGGCGATTTTTCGCCGCTTCGCCGTGCCACACTGGGTGATGAATGCGGTGCGCAGAGGCTACCGCTGGTTCCGGAGGAGACGCAGCCGCTGCTGAAACCGGCCGCGGATGCAGCGCGTATGTATCACCATAACCAATCCGATTTTTTATAAGGTGGAGGTCTTCCCTATGTCCTTGTTCAAAAAAGTGTTGGCGAGCGTCGGCATCGGATCGGCCAAGGTGGATACGCGTATCGCATCGACGCAGATTGAGGTGGGCGGAGAGCTGCGCGGCGTTG
>Ga0207865_101227_pt1 | contig 20381 bp, 20 predicted proteins | sample HigsolmetaAR204D_FD_184836 | JGI IMG/M metagenome (GOLD analysis project Ga0207865, IMG submission 184836) | Ionic liquid and high solid enriched microbial communities from the Joint BioEnergy Institute, USA - AR20-4-D (SPAdes) (version 2) ...
TGGCTCACAGGAGCTTCCTCCTTCTTGGTGTGTTGTGCGCAAACATCACTTTACCAAGGGAGAAGCTCTTTTTCTATATCCGCTTTTTCCAATTCCTACACCCACAGAGATTTTACACTATCCAATCACTCAGTCCAAATGTACCGAAGAGGTATCGGATCACTCAAATCAAAATGTTACCGAAGGGATGTGAGTTGAAATTAACCATGAAACTCGACGCGAATTGATCCATCCCCTGCCAGTCACGCCGCAGCACGCACCGAAACCAGACGAAAGGCCCCGGCCGTTATCGGCCAGAGCCTCTTCGTTACTCCTATCTCTGAACACTTGGCAGTATCCCCGAGTACCCATGTCCTATCCAGAACCGCAAACCGCAGGTAAAGACCAGTGACAAAGAACCAACCGTTCGTCAGCGGCGTCTATCTATCGATGCCTAACCTGAGCTCCCCCTTAGCCCCCCATGCGCTTCCGTGCCAGAGCCCGGCGCCTCGCCTACTCCTTCAGCTCCTCGAGCGTCACCTCAGCCGAATGCTTCTTCCCTTCGCGATAGAAACCGATCGTCAGCTTCTCGCCGATCTGCTTGCTGCCATAGATATATTTGCGCAGCGCCAGCATCGTTTCGGTCGGCTGGCCGTCCAGCTCCACGATGACGTCGTTCGTCTTCAGGCCAGCCGCTTTCGCCGGGCCGGTCGCCTCCAGCACGATAATCCCCCGCTTGACGTCGGACGGCAGCTTCAGCGATTCCGTGCCGACGTAGCTTTGCAGCTCCTGAGTGACGATGCCGATAAAAGGCCGCTTCACCTTCTTCTCCTTAATCAGCGTATCGATGATCGTCTTCGCCTGATTGACGGGGATGGCGAAGCCGAGCCCCTCGACGCCCATGTCCGACACCTTGAGCGTGTTGATGCCGATGACCTTCCCCTCGAGATTGACCAGCGCGCCGCCGCTGTTGCCCTGATTGATCGCTGCGTCCGTCTGGATGACCTCCATCTCCCAATCGATCGTGCCTCCCCGCCCGAGCGATACCGGGATCGTCCGCTTCGGGTAGCTGATGATCCCCCTCGTCACCGTAGGGGCGTAACCGATGCCGAGCGGATTGCCGAGCGCGATCGCCGTCTCGCCCGTTCTCAGCGCGTCGGAATCGCCGAATTCGGCGATCTGCACGATGCCGTCGCCGTCGATCTCAAGCACGGCCAGATCGCTGATCTGATCCCGGCCGATGAGCTCCGCCTTCCGCCGGTCGCCGGCCGCAGTGACGACATCCAGCTTCGTGAAGCCTTCCACGACGTGATTGTTCGTTACAATTCTCGCCTTGCCTCCGGCTCGTTCAAAAATAACGCCCGAACCGATCCCGACCGCGCCGCTGCGATAATCGTCCGGATCGTTCTCCATCTCCTGCCGCAAACCGAGAATGCTGACCACCGCCGGTGATACTTTGGCCGCTGCGGCGACGACCGGATCGACGGTGTACGCCGGCAGACCGGCCGCGGTGTCCGCTCCCGGCAGCGGAGCCATCGTCGCTACCGCCGGGGAATCCTGCGGCGCCGCCTCGTCCGACCCGCTCCCGCCAAACAGCAGGAACAGCGCCGCCATCACCGCCGCGCCGCCAGCCGCTGGCATCATCCAGCCGGGCAGACGCCGCCGGCTACTGATCAGCTGCCGCCAGCCAATCCTGCGCGACACCTTGGTGGAATAAAAATCGTCATCAAACAACCCCATCGCCGTTCGCCCCTCTCCCCGCCGATCCTGTCATTTCTTTAACTTTACCCGAAATGAATCCGGTTTGAAACCGCCGCCGACCTACGAACGTATCCGCCCCAACGCGAAATTCTCATAATCTTATAAATTTCAGGAATGTTTTATCCCCTGCAAGACTAGAATAATAACAAAAGAACGGAATCGCAACCGAAAATACGAGAGGAAGATGCTTCCATGAATACGAACCGGATCTCGGCGCACCTGGATGCCGTAAACCTGATCGGCAAGCTCGCCGACCTGAAGGAAAGCCACTACCAGCAAGGCCTGCTCCTGAACGCCGTCATCGAGCTGCTCATCGACAAAGGGCTGCTGACCGCCAAGGAGCTCGCCGTTCGCGCGGAAACGCTCGATAAGGAAGCCGCCATTTCGCCTTATACGCGCACCTCCTTGCCGGAGCAGTAGCCTTCAAGTTATGTAACGGGCGTTAGCCGTCCGGCTTTACTCCTCGCCGAGATCGTCCCACTCGGTCGCCCGGTCGAAATACGTATCCATCAGTTTGGCGCGATGATCATCCGGCTCCAGCCGGTCCTCTATCATACTATTCACCGTCAGCCTGGCCAAATCCATCAGATTATGGTCGCGGCTGAGATGCGCCAGGTATACCCGCTTCGTCTTGGCCGTCATCACGTCGACCAGTCCGATGCCCGCCGCTTCGTTGGACAAGTGTCCGGTATCGCTCATAATTCTGCGCTTGATATTCCACGGGTACTTGCCCATCCGCAGCATCTCGATGTCGTGGTTGGATTCCAGCACGAGCGCGTCGCTGTCCCGAATCTGCTCCTTCACCCTGGAGCTCATATATCCGAGGTCGGTGGCCAGGCTCAGCTTCTGCTCCCCCTGATAGAAGCAGTAGCCGACCGGCTCCGCCGCATCGTGCGAAATGCCGTAAGACTGCACCTGCAGCGTTCCGAAATCGCGAATTTCTCCGGTGTCCATCACGCAGCGGTTGCTCTCCGCGATCTCACCGACATGGCGCTCCAGCTCGTCCCACGTCTTCTCATTGGCGTAGATCGGCAAATCGTATTTTCTCGATAGCGCGCCCAAGCCTTTTATATGATCGGAGTGCTCGTGCGTAACCAGAATCGCATCCAGCTCCTTCGCATCGACTCCCCGCTCCTTGAGCAGCTGCTCCACCTTCTTCGCGCTTAATCCCGCGTCGATCAAGACCGCGGCGTCTTCGGTCTGCACCACCATGGCGTTGCCCGTCGAGCCGCTGGCCAGTACACTGAAACGAATCCCCATATATTCCTGCTCCTCTTCCTTGGCGAAAGCCCTTAGGACTGTCGCCTCACTGCTACTCCACGGCTCCGTTGAACGCATGCACGAAATACACTTCGCCGCTGCCGAGCGACACTCTCCAGTAAGGCACCATGTACATCGTCTGCGAATTATATTCCTGGCCGTGATATCCGAGCCGGATGCTCGTTACGACAGAGCCTTCCGGCAAGTAATACTCGATCAGGCTCCGCAATGCCACATACGGCGAAATGACCTTCTGCTCCTTCTGCGCCTTCTGCCCGGTCTCCGGCTGCACTTCCGCGTACCTTTGGCGGTAGGCGGTGATTCGGCCGCCTTGCTCCAGCAGCTCGAGCCGCACCTCGAACATCGGCAGATCGCCGTACATCTGATTGAACACGTGCGTCTCCTTCGTCGATACGATCGGATCGTACTCGTACGCGTCCAGCTGCGGAATGGAGGCTCGTGCGACAGCATCGCGCACGGCCCCTTTATGGATCAGCGGATTGAACTTGAAGGACGTTTTCAAGGCCGTCGGCTGCTCCGCGGTTATCGACTCGTCGAAACGAACCACGATGTCCTTCAGCCTCGGAACGTCTTTCGGCAGATCGTCCGGCACCTCGATGTTCTTCGCCTGCAGCAGCCGCTGAATCTCCTCCGCCGCCCCGCCCGCGCTCACCTCCAGATCGAGCAGCTCCGACCGGTTCATGAACAACTGATAGCCGAGCACCAGATTCAGCAGCAGAAACGCCAAAATCAATATCGTCTTCGACCGGCCCCAATCCATGCGAACGAGCCCCCCTTCCGGCGCGGTGTCCATCGTATTTCCGGCTTACTCCAAATATTCGTAGGTGCCGTCCCGCAGCTCGACCGTCCATACCGGCACCAGCTCGATCGACTGCTCCATGACCGTTGCCCGGTAGGCGGGAAACACCGCATACACGGAATCCTTCTTCGGATAACGGCTCAGCAGCTCGTCCAGCTCCGCTCCGCCCGGAAGCTGCACCTCCCGGGTCGCCGTGCGCTCGTCCGGAATCATCAGAGACCGCTCGTAGCCGGACACGATGCCTTTTTGCAGCGCGATTTTGATGAATCCGATATTTTCGGACGACTTGTTCATGATCGGCAGCGATTCGTAATACTGCCGGAAAATAAACGCTTGATTCGTCGGCAACAGCCGCTGCTGCGGCACCTTTTGCACCGAGTATGTGCCGTTCCAGCCGCCGTGCTGATTGACGAAGCGCACCGCCGAGATCAGGTTGTCCTCGACATCGATGCGGTCCTCCACCGGCGCCACAGGGTCGGAGTAGGTAAGCCACCGCTGCTCCTTCTTCAGCTGCAGACCGCGCTTGCCATCCGTGTATATTTCCGTGCCGTCGCGCTCCGTCAAGTTCCGGATGACGGCAGGGTCCACGAAGAACGTCCGCTTCAACTGATCGATCGTGTACTGCGTCACCGACAAGGTGTAGCTGCTGAGCGTAATCGGTGCGGTCGGCAAGTAGTAATCGTCCTCGGCATACCGGTAAGGCACGCCCGGCTCCGCCTCCTGCACGAACCGCTCCATGTCCTTGGCCGTAAAATCGGCCTTCATCGCCTCATAAACCGTGCTCGCCGTATCCGTGAACAGGATCGTGCGCGCCTCGTTCGCATCGACCGCGAAAATCCATATTCTCGTAATCAGGTCGTCGTCCGCCGGAAGCTCGCCCTTAAACTGCATCACCCGCTGCAGCACGCTCATCGGCAAACCGTCGCGGAAGCGGATTTCCACCCCCTGCTGCTTGTCCCTCACCTCGTTCCAATCGATGTTCATCAGCGACGGATTCGTCTTGCGGAACGATTCGAACGTCCGCTGCCTCACATTGCCGACAATCCGTTCATACGTCTCTGTCTTCGGGTAAAAGACCGCATGCTGGCCGTCGCCGCGATGCAGCACGAGCTGATCCGGAAACAGCAGATCCTCCAGCACCTCCTGGGAGCCGAGCCTATCCGTCTGCACGTACTCCTCGGGATCGACCGGTTCAAGCTTCGGAAAATTGTAGGCGATCAGATAGCTCTGCAGCAAACTGAGCAGCACCAGAAATACCAGCGTTACGCTTTTCAGCTTCTCGATCATTGGCCGGCCTCCTCCTGCTGGTACGGGAGCGTAAAGGTCACCTTCGTGCCGTGCCCGTATTCGGATTCCAGCTGAATCGTTCCGCCGTGCGCCTTGACTATTTCCCGGGCAATCGACAAGCCAAGTCCCGTGCCGCCCATGCTGCGCGAACGGGCCTTGTCCACCCGGTAGAACCGCTCGAAGATCCGGCCCAAATCCTTCTTCGGAATGCCAATGCCGTTATCCTCAATGGTGATTTCCAGCAAGGCCGGCTCGGTCCGCCGGGCGCCAATCCGGATATGTCCCCCTTCGGGCGTATATTTAATGGCATTGGACACCAGATTGTCGAGCACCTGATCGATCCGGTCGCGGTCCAGCTTAATCTCCGGAACGTCCGGCTCCACCTCGATATCGATCTTGATCGCCTGCTGATTAAGCTGGAAGGAGAAACGGTCGGCCACCTCCTCCAGCATATCGCCGACATCCGTCGTCTCCCGGCTGATGATCGCCTGCTTCGAATCGAGCCTCGACAGCTGCAGCAGATCCGTGACGAGCCGAATCATCCGTTCCGTCTCGTTGCGGGCGACGCTCACGAATTTCTGGCCGAGCTCCGGCTCCTCCATCGCGCCGTCTCCGAGCGCTTCAAGATAGCTCTTGATGGTCGTCAGCGGCGTCCGCAGCTCGTGAGACACGTTGGCTACGAACTCCCGCCGCGACTGCTCCAGTTTCTCCTGATCGGTTACGTCCTGCAGCACGACGATCGTCCCCGACGTCCCGCTCTCCTTGCTATGGCTGTGAATCTGGGTGAACGTCGCCCGCACGAAGAACGGCTCGTCCTCCGACGCATGCACGAGCTTCAGCAGCGTCTCGCTCGTATCTTCAGACTCGCTCATCTGGCGGATAACGTCAGGGCTTAAGGCAAGCACCTCCGTCAGCGGCTGGCCCAAGGTCGTATCCTCATTCACCTGCAAAATATGCTTCGCCCTCCGGTTGATGACGATAACGCGTCCCTGCTCGTCGGTCGCGATGAGGCCGTCGTTCATATTGGAGAGGATCGACGCGAGCTTCTCCCGCTCCTCCTCATTGAGCGACAACGCCTCTCGCAGCCGCTCCGTCATGAAGTTGAAGGTCGCGCCGAGCTGGCCGATTTCATCGTTGCCGTGAACCGGCACCTTCTCGTTGAACCGCCCTTCGGCGACCGCCGTCGCCTGCTTCGTAATTTGCTGGATCGGCTTCGTGATCGTGCCGGTCAGGATGACGCCGAGCAGCGCGGTCAGCGCCAGCGCGAACAGCGTGCCGGAGATGAAGATGCCGTTGATCCGGTTCACCGTATCGTAGACGTCCTTCATCGAAGCGACGATGTATACGGCTCCGTATACCTTCACCCCGCTGCCGATCGGCTTGGCCAGCACCAGCTTGCGGACGCCGTCATAGTCGGTGAACATGCGCTGGTTATCCTTGATCCCCTGCAGGGCGCGGCTGACCTCCGTCTGGATGTTCTTCTGCCCGACGACCGACTGGCGGCCCGCCACGGAGGTCGACAGCACGATGCCGTTGGCGTCGATGATCTGAATCTCCGACTGGCTGATCGCGAACAGGCTGACCACCTCGTTCAGATCGGCCGCCAGCTTCTTCGGATCGGCGTCCTTGCTCTCCTGATTGTTGTCGCGCAAATATTTCTCCACCGTCTCGGCCAGCAGCTGCGCCTGCTTCGTCCGGGAATCGATGAAGTCATTCTTGAAGTAATTCTCCAGCGTGAGAATAAAATAAGCGCCGATCAGCTGCATCGCGATCAGAATCATCAAGACATAGATGATGATCAGCTTGTACTGGATCGATTGAAAAAACCGCACGCCCTTCATCCTGCGAATCGCCTCGACCATCGCCTAGAAGCCTGTGCGCGAATTGCGCATCATGTAACCGAGCCCGCGGCGGGTAATAATGTATTCGGGGCGGCTTGGGTCGTCCTCCAGCTTCTCCCGCAGCCTGCGGATCGTGACGTCCACTGTGCGGACATCGCCGAAATATTCGAAGCCCCACACCGCCTGCAAGAGATGCTCCCGGGTCATGACCTTGCCGCTGTTCTTCGCCATATACTGCACGAGCTCGAACTCGCGGTGCGTCAGGTCAAGCGGCTCGCCATCCTTATACACGACATACATATCGTTGTCGATGAACAGGCTCTGAATGCGGATGCCGTTCCGCGCCTCTGCCGTCTCGGCGGCGGCGATGCGCAGCGGCTGCGCCGAGCGGCGCAAATGCGCCTTCACCCTCGCCAGCAGTTCCCGCGTGCCGAACGGCTTCGTCACGTAATCGTCCGCACCGAGTTCCAGACCGAGCACCTTGTCGATCTCGTTATCCTTGGCCGTCAGCATAATGATCGGCGCGTTGATCCGGGACCGCACTTCGCGGCAGACGTCCATGCCGTCCTTTACCGGCAGCATAAGATCAAGCAGAATAAGATCCGGCTCCTCGCTGAAGGCCAGCTCGACCGCCGTGCCCCCGTCGTAGGCGCAAATCACCTCGTAGCCTTCCTTTTCCAGGTTGAATTTCAAAATGTCCGCAATCGGCTGTTCGTCGTCGACGACCAATATTTTGGCCATTGTCCTCACCGCCTGTCAAAGACTTACATCATGTGCACGGTTTCTTGTCTTATTATCTTATCATATCTCTATGCAAAAAGAGACACGAAAGAAGCTCATCCCAGCTTCTTCCATGCCCCCTGTTTTGTCTTGCCTGTTATGCCTTAAGCGTCATTGATTCAAATATTTGAGCGGGTTTTCCGGTTTCTCGTTGCGCTGAATCTCGAAGTGGAGATGTACGCCCGTCGAATTGCCCGTGCTGCCCATGTAACCGATCTTCTCGCCCTTCTCGACGATGTCCCCTTCGGATACGTACAGCTTGCTCATATGGCCGTACAGCGTACGGTACCCGTTCAAGTGATCGAGAATGATCGTATTGCCGTACCCGTCCTTCTTGCCGGCAAAAATCACCTTGCCGTTATCCGAAGCTTTAATCTCCCGGTTCCCCGTCAAGTCGACTCCCTTGTGGAACGCTCCCCAGCGGGTGCCGAACGTGCTTGTAATTTTGTACGAAGAGACAGGCCAAGCGAATTTCCCGGTGCCTTCGCCCAGGACGACCTTCGTGCCTTTCTTGGCGACTTCCTTCACCGGCTGCTGCACGATCTCCTCGCTGAGCACGACCTCTTCCTGCAGCAGTCCGTTCACCTTCGTCAGCTGCAGCGTCAGCCTCTTCTGCCCGTTTCTGCCCGGAGAGATGACCGCAATCTCGCCAAGCCGCATCGTATCGTCCAGCTGGTATTCAACTTCGTATTGAATCTCCTGCGTTTCGACAACCTTCTCCACCGTCTTCACGGCCAGCGTAGGCTTCAGTACGGTCAAATCGAGCTCCTCGCCGACTTTGATCATATCGTTCTCGATCCACGGATTGTTCTGGTAGATGACCTGTTTGGGGATGTCGAACTTCTGAGCGATGCACGACACGCAGTCCCCCTGCTGCACCGTATATTTGATCGGCTGCACATTGCCGGTCTCCAGCTTATTGCGCATATCCTCCGCGTTTAGCACCTGCTTCGGATCGACCTTGGTTTCCTTTGTCTCGACCTTCTGCACGAAATCGATCGACTGCAGCTCGCCCTGCACCGGGGTCGTCTCCTCCGCCACAGCGGACAGCACGCTCACCTTGCCCGGCTCCTTCTTCTTGCCCATGGCCGCCAGAGCGTTGTCCTTGACCTGCTGCAGCACGGTCTTCGCCGTCTCCTCGTCCTTCACGAAGCCGACGCTCTTGCCGTCGACAAACAGCTCCACGCCGACCGGGTACGCCGTAAAATAACCGCCGAGCTTGGCGAGCAGCTGCTCATCGTCGGTTTGGGCATTGAAAGCCCTTTCAGCCATAAATTCAACCTTGGGCTCCTCCACAACCATCGTTACGTTGTCCGGCCCCTTCGCCAATAGTTGCTTCTTGCTTTCGCTATATTTCTCCACAATGGCAGGATCCGACACGGTGCCGATCTCCTTGCCGTTGACATAGACATGAAAAATATCGGACATCTGCGCCTGCACATACTGATGCCCGCTCCATACCATCGCACTGATCAATGCACAAGTGGATACGGCTTTGGCCAACGTCCATTTATGGTCAACGATCCCGTTCTTCACGCGGACCCATGTGATCTTCGTTGTTTCTTCGCTTACCGTCTGTTCCCCGTCATTTGCTGCCTGGCGCTTAAACCACGCTGCGAACTTCTGCCTGGATTTGTCCAGCAGCTGCTTCACCCGATCCTTTCCCCACAAACCACTCATCGTCTTCTCCTTTTAAGTCGTTTTTTGCAAGTTCTGCTGATGCGAGAAGCTCCCATGCTCTTCTCCATCGCTATGCTTCTCCGTTAGCCCCTTGGGCTTCATCGCTTTCGAAAGCAGACGGAGGCTTGTCTTGCGGCGCCGGACGGTCGATCCCCGGGATCTTTCCCCTCCGATGCTATAAAAACACCTTAAAATGAACATTTTCTCAAACGCGCAAATCCTTTTTTACTTTACCATATAAAGTTTCGCTGTTTCAACTTTTTTGTATGTTTTCCCACATTTTAATACAGACAAACATGGCAGGAGTGTGAAGTCAACGACTGGCAAAAGTCATTTGCTGTAGGTTTGCGACAGAAGTAGACCTGACAAAGGTGCAGTTGCCTCTGCGTATTTTAATGCAATCTTGTCTGTATAACGTAAAATTGTCACCGTTCCTAAATTTTCTTTTATCCAACAAAACGTCTTGCAAGCCCTGAACGTTTAAATGTAGAGAGTAGAGGATACGAAAGGAAGGAAAGCTATGAAGAAAATGGCAATGGGTTTGATATCGGGAGTTTTATTCTCTTTTGCAACTGCTGCGGTTGCTTCCAGTCCTACGATTGAAGCTATTTTGTTTCCAAGCACGGTTCATTTCCATCATGAGGGAAGAATAAATACCCTTGAGGGCAACGATAACACGATATTGAATTACAATAACAGTGTGTATGTTCCTCTTCGTTCCTTTGCTGAAAAGATGGGGGCTACTGTGAATTATACTCCGCCCAATTCTGAAACCGGTTCATTGCCGCAAATCGACATCCATTCTGCTCCGATGCAATGGGGATTAGTAGCAGTACATCCACCAGGAAATTTGCCCCTCTCCCCCCTTTCATTAAAACTGGGTAGCGTTAAGGCCGATGCCGGAACAAATAGTGACTTTATTGGAATTTATGCCGAACTGTTCAATACAGGGAAGGAAATAATAGATATCACCAAAACTAAACTAGAAATTAAAATTGAGAAGGTTACGGAAGAGAAACTTGAACTTGTTTGGAGCGGGGAAATCTCTTCGCCAACTTCTCCCGGAGAATTGATGATCCCAAGCAGCAATACAGAAGTTGTTTGGGCAAGAAAATCTCCTATCCTTCACTGGGATAAAAAAGATATGAATGGCAATTTGGTTCCTCCGGGCCAATACCAGATTTCTTTGAGTCAGCCAGCAAATATCGAATACAGTATAGCATTCGCCCCTGCAGGCAGTCCTGCAGGTAAAATCGAATCTCAAACGATCAATCCAGATACATCAAATACGACTGTCGTATACATTCAATAACGATGTCTGTACAAGATAGACGCCTATGACGAACGAATTCTTCGTCATTGGTCGTCGCCTGCGGTATTGAAAAATCAGCTTGTAGATAAAGCTGTTTTTCAAGAGAGTCAGCAAATGTTGTATTTTGTACAACAAAAACAGGGGGTTCACCCCCATTTACGGCTCAATGTTGCATTTTTGTGCAACATTTCAAAGCGATTTTCCCGGGTTTGAAGCCCACCGCCCCCAAATTGTTGCACAAAATGCAACTTTACCCTTATCCTAGTTCAATAGAGGCGGGAAATGTTGCACTTTTTGCAGGATTTTCCGCCTCCACGTGCCTGGGGAGGGGCCGCGGGCCCGGGCTATTTTTACGTTATCAAGCATATATTTCTACCCGCATGCATTCAAGAGCCGAGCCCTATTCCGACTCGATGATCGACAGCAGCTCTTCATAATCTTCCGCCTTCAAATGCTTCTTCAGCAGCTGCTCGATTTCCCTCATCTCCGCAGCAGTAATCCCATCCTCCATCATCGTGGAGATCGCGAGGATATCCGATGCCGGCATGCTGGAAATGACGCTCAGCACCTTATCCTTCTGTTCCCTCGTCAGCTCATTCTTCTTCTTGGTGAATTCCTCGCCTGTCATGACGATCTTCTGGTCCTCCGCCGCAGCCGCCGACCCGCTGGATTGCTGGCTCCAGACGGCGACTGCATCCTCCGGAGGCTTCCGATCCGAACCGGTTCCCTGACCCGGCGTGTCCGTTGTGTCCGTGCCTCCCGTCGGCTCCGACGGAGCGGACGAGCCCGAGCCTGTACTTGTGCGGCCATCCGCTATTCCTTCTCCTGTCTTTTGCGGCGCCGCGGCGGCCGGAACGTCCCCCCCGCCGGGCAGCGAAGCCTTCGTGCCGGAGGCGCCGCCCCACTGCTTGCCCATATAGGCGACGAACTGGCTCCAGCTAATGCCCGCATTCGCCGGTCTCTGAATATGGTATTGATCGAGCAATAAGTTCACGTACGTATTCACCGTGTAAAAGGTCGCCGCAATGCAGATCAGCGATGTGACGATGGCGGTAACGGCTGTTTTGGTCAACCACAGCAGCAATCTCATCTTTTCGCTCACACTCCCGTTTGCCATGCAGCAGGGCAAGGCTGCTTTTCCATCCAGTATTGACCTTTTTGCCTCAAAACAACCGTGTCTGAAAGCCGGAAGGCACAAAAAAGAGAACGCCGCAGCGTTCTCTCGGGATAGTTATCGTAATGAATTGCCGATCAATAGATCGGCCGAACCAGGTTCGTCTGCTCCCGGTTGCGTCCTACGGAGAAGATCGCAATCGGGATGCCCGTCAGCTCCGATACGCGCTCGACATAACGGCGCGCATTGGCCGGCAAATCCTCCAGACGGCGCACGCCGCCGAGGTCTTCGCTCCAGCCCGGAAGCTCCTCATACACCGCTTCGCACTCGCTCAGCATCTTCAGGCTCGCCGGGTAATGCTCGATCAGCTCGCCGCGGTACTTGTAGGCGGTGCAGATTTTGACCGTCTCCAGTCCTGCCAGCACGTCCAGCGAGTTCAGGGACAGTCCCGTAATGCCGCTGACACGGCGGGCATGCCGGACCACGACGCTGTCGAACCAGCCGACGCGGCGCGGACGGCCCGTAACTGTGCCGTATTCGTTGCCGCGCTCGCGGATCCAGTCGCCGGTCTCGTCCAGCAGCTCTGTCGGGAAGGGACCGTCGCCGACACGGGTCGTGTACGACTTGGCCACGCCGATAATTTGCTGAATCTTGCTCGGTCCGACGCCCGAGCCGATGCAGACGCCGCCAGCCGACGGGTTGGAAGACGTCACGAACGGATACGTCCCTTGGTCGATATCGAGCATCACGCCCTGCGCGCCTTCGAACAGCACTTTGCGGCCGGCGTCGATCAGGTCGTTCAGCACGACGGACGTATCGGTCACGTACGGACGCAGTTTCTCCGCATACTCGAGATATTCCTTAATGATCGAATCGGCGTCCAGCCCCTTCGAGCCGTATACCTGTTCGATCAGCACATTCTTCTCCTTCACATTATGGCGAACCTTGCGCTCGAACTCCTCCGCATCCATCAGATCGGCCATGCGGATGCCGTTGCGGGCCGCCTTGTCCATATAGCAAGGTCCGATCCCTTTGCGGGTCGTCCCGATCTTGTTCTCACCCTTGCGTTCTTCCTCCAGACCGTCCAGCACCAGGTGGTATGGCATAATGACATGTGCCCGGTCGCTAATCTTCAGATTAGCGGTCGAAAAGCCGTTCTCGTGAACGTATTCGATCTCCTGGATCAATGCGCCCGGATTGACGACCATGCCGTTGCCGATTACGCATACTTTATCGGAATAGAAGATGCCTGACGGCACCATTGTCAGCTTGTACTTTTTACCGTTGATCAGAATCGTGTGCCCCGCATTGTTGCCGCCTTGATAGCGGGCTACGACCTCTGCGGACTCTGCCAAAAAGTCGGTGATCTTCCCTTTCCCTTCGTCTCCCCATTGCGTTCCGACAACTACAACCGTTGACATGCTGCTCATACCCCCGTCAGGTGGTAACCACCTCATAATTAGCCGTCATGGTGCAGCGCACCATGACTAGTTTAGCAGTACGCCGCAGCAAAGTCAATAAAAGCGAACGATTATGGGCAAGCGCACAACATCGTTCGGAATCGTGCCGGCTAAAGGACGAATCCGCGCCCCGAAATGCCGCCCGACGCAACACTTTACGCTTTACGCTCCCGGCGGCTCCTGCTGATGCGACAGGCTGACGAATTTATTGTAATTTTTCAGGAACGCCAGCTCGACGGTGCCGACCGGACCGTTCCGCTGCTTGGCAATGATGATCTCGATAATATTTTTTTTCTCCGTATCCTGATTATAATAGTCGTCCCGGTACAGGAACGCCACGATATCGGCGTCCTGCTCGATCGAGCCGGACTCCCGGAGGTCGGACATCATCGGCCGCTTGTCTTGCCGCTGCTCGACGCCGCGGCTGAGCTGGGAGAGCGCGATGACCGGGACGTTCAGCTCGCGCGCAATCTGCTTCAGCGTCCGCGAGATTTCCGATACCTCCTGCTGCCGGTTATCGCCGCGGCCGCGGCCTTGGATCAGCTGCAGGTAGTCGATAAGGATCATGCCGAGCCCCTTCTCCTTCTGCAGCCGGCGGCATTTCGCCCGGATATCAGCCACCGTCACCGAAGGGGAATCGTCGATGTAGATATTCGCTTCCGAGAGCGATCCGATAGCCATCGTCAGCTTCTCCCAATCGTCCGGCTCGAGAAAGCCGGTACGAAGCCGCCCCGCATCGACGTTGGCCTCGGCGCAAATCATCCGCTGCACAAGCTGGGCAGCCCCCATCTCCAGGCTGAAGATGGCGACCGTTTCCTTCTCCCGCACGCCGACATTTTGGGCGATATTGAGGGAGAAGGCCGTCTTGCCGACAGACGGACGGGCCGCGACGATAATCAGGTCGGAGCGCTGGAATCCGGACGTCATTTTGTCCAAATCGTGGAATCCCGATTTGATGCCGGTCGAGCTTCCTTTGTTCGTGTACAAAAATTCGACCTTCTCGAACACGTCCATCAGCACGTCGCGGATGGCGACGAAGCCGCTGCCCGACCGGCGCTGCGAAATTTCCTGAATCCGCTGCTCGGCATCGCTTAGCAGCTGACCGACTTCTTCCCCGCCGCTATAGCCGTTCGATACGATCTGCGTCGCCGCGCGAATAAGCCGGCGCAGCATCGATTTCTCCTCGACGATCTGTGCGTAATAGTCGATATTGGCCGCCGTCGGAACGGCGTTGGCCAGCTCCGACAAATAGCTGAGGCCCCCGACGTCCTCCAGCTGCTGCTTGTCCTGCAGCCTTGCCGTGAGCGTAATCAGATCGACCGGCTCGTTCTCCTCCGCAATCTCGATCATCGCTTCGAAAATGAGCTGGTGGGCCGTTCGATAGAAATCGTCGCTGTTGATTCTCTCCATCGCCGTCACCAGCGCGTCGCCGTCCAGCAAGATCGCGCCGAGCACCGCCTGCTCAGCCTCCAGGTTCTGCGGAGGAATGCGATTCTCCAGCAGCATCTGCTCGTTCAATGCTCTCTCCTCCCCCTATGCCGTTTCCACGAAGTCCGGGAAGCCGAGGAAGCCGGCGAATCGATAGAATCCGCCGGCTCCCGGTCAACCTTGCCTTTTATTCTTCAACGACCTGCACCCGGATCCTGCTCGTCACTTCCGGATGCAGCTTGACGGCCACCTCAGTGAAGCCGAGCGTGCGGATCGGCTCATCCATGACCAGCTTCCGCTTGTCGACCTTCAGGCCCGCCTTGTCCAGCGCCTCAGCCACCTGCTTGCTCGATACGGCGCCGAACAGCCTTCCGTCTGCTCCGGATTTCGCCTTGATCGTAACCGTCGTCTCCGCCAGCTTGCGGCCGAGCGCTTCCGCGTCGGCTTTCTCCTGCGCCTTGCGCTTGTCCTCCGCCTTCTTCTGCTGCTCCAGCACCTTCATCGCGCCTTCGCTCGCCGGGGCGGCCATTTTTCTCGGAAACAAAAAGTTATTCGCATAGCCTTCGGAAACGTCCTTGACTTCCCCTTTTTTTCCTTGGCCCTTCACATCCTGCAAAAAAATCACTTTCATTCGAACAGCCCCTCCTCCGCATGAATCTCGTTCAAAATGTGCTTCAGTCTCTGCGTCGCCTCCGACACCGAGCCTTCCAACTGAGTCGCGGCGTTGGTCAAGTGCCCTCCGCCTCCCATCCGCTCCATGACGATCTGCACGTTCATTTGGCCGAGCGAGCGGGCGCTGATGCCGATCAACCCGTCCGGGCGTTCGCTGATGACGAACGAAGCCAAAATATTGGTCATTGATAACAATGTATCAGCAACCTGGGCAATGATCAACTGAGAATATTTGCGTCCTGGCGGTGCGACGGCCAGGGCGATATGATCGTAGATGACGCTGACGTTGCGAATGATCTCCGCCTTCTGCACCGACGCCTCCAGATCCTCCTTCAGCAGCTGCTGAATGAGCGATGTATCCGCGCCGCTGCGCCGCAGGAACGAAGCGGCCTCGAACGTTCTCGCGCCGGTTCGCAGGCTGAAGCTCTTCGTGTCGACGACGATCCCGGCAAGCAGCGCCGTCGCCTCCATAACGTCCATCGCCAGACGGTCGTGAAAATATTGCAGCAGCTCCGTCACCAGCTCGCACGTCGAAGAAGCATAAGGCTCCATATAGACGAGCGTAGCGTCCTGAATGAACTCCTCGCTGCGCCGGTGATGGTCGACGATGAATTTGCGCTGGGTGAGCTGCAGCAGCTTCGGTTCCGCCACCATCGAAGCCTTGTGCGTGTCGACCACAACCGACAACGAGCGTGCGCTCGTGATCTGCATCGCCTGCTCCGGAGTGATGAACCAGCGGTTCAGCTTCTCGTCCTCGTAGATAGCGTCCATCAGCTTCTTGATCGACGGATTGATGCCCTCCAGGACAATGTAGCCTTCCTTGCCGCTGATATGCACCATCTTAAGCACGCCGATCGCAGCGCCGATCGCGTCCATATCCGGCACCTTATGGCCCATGATGATGACTTTCTCGCTATCGCGGATCAAATCCCGCAGCGCATGGGAGATGACCCTCGCCCGGACTCTCGTTCGCTTCTCTACCGCATTGCTGCGGCCGCCGTAGAACGTCAGCTTCTCGCCCACCCGCAAGGCCGCCTGGTCGCCGCCGCGGCCCAGCGCCATGTCCAGGCTCGTCTGCGCCCAGTGGCCAAGCTCGTTCAGCGAGGACGAGCCGGAGGCGACCCCGATGCTGAGCGTCAGCGGCAGCTTTTGCTCGATCGTAATGTCGCGCACTTCGTCGAGGATTTCGAACCGCGACTGCTCCAGCGCCTTGAGCGCCGTCTGATTCATCAAGACCAGATAGCGGTCAGAGGCAGTGCGGCGCAGGAACAAATTGTACTTCTGCGCCCATTCGGTAATTTCGCCCGTAACCTTCGCCATCATAATGCTGCGCGTCTGATCGTCCATCCCCTGCGACACTTCGTCCAGGTTATCCATCATGACGATGCCGACGGCCAGCTTCTCTTCCTCGTATTTGCGCGCCAGCGCCGTATAATCGGTAATATCCGTTATATACAAGAGCCGCTCGTCCGGCTGAACCTGCACCTCATACAACCGCTTGCCGATCTCCAGCTCGATCTTCGTCTCTTTGTCCTTGCGCGATTTGAGAGCGGGCAGCAGCTCGTACAGAGGCTCACCGATGACTGAATCCCTATCCAATATTTTGCCGACGAACGGGTTATGCCACTCGACAACCTTCTCCTCGTTATACAGGACGATCCCCAGCGGCAGCTCGTGAATCACCTCGCTGCTCGCCCGTTTGACCCGATGCGACAGCGTGGAGACGTATTCGTTCAAATCTTTGCGGAATGCCTGTTCCGCCGCCAGCGTAAAGTACCCCAATACTCCGGCTAATAGCAGCGCGATCAGCCCTACAGCCCACTGATACCAGAACAAGATGATGATGAGCGCCAGCAGCAATGCAAACGTCCACACATTGTGCATGCCATGCCAACGCTTTAACAGGAACTTCGGCATTTCACTCGCTCCTACACCGTTATGTTATTTGCGGTTCAAACGTTCGCGGATCGGAAACGCCACATCGAATACCCCGAGCAGGCTGAACAAGAAGAAAGCCGGCGGGAAAATCAGCAGCACGATGATGCCTGCCACAGGCAGCGTTTTGTTCCAGCGGTTCGCGTACGCCACATAGAAGAGGAATGAAATGGCCTGCAGCGCAAAAGCGACCGTCAAGATCGGCAGCAAATTCCAAACAATAGAGAAGACGACCGACGTGATGTCTCTGACGAACATATCAAGCAGCAGCGTCACCAGATAGATCCAGACGAACGATCTCGGCAGCTTCCAATCCTTGATCGGCTTGAAGGCCGGAATGGATTCGCCCGAGCGGACGAGCACCTTCCTCGCCAGCCAATGCGACACGACGACATAAAACAGCGAGAAGCCGATCATATATACCGGAAGCATCTTCACCATCATCGATAGCAGCAGTTCCTTGTCGACGGGCAGCATCGCCTGCAGCTCCGGCGGCACCGTGTTCATGCTCTCCAGCATAAACTGCTGGATTCTGGGGACCGGCTGCAAACCGAGCAGCTGGCTGACGACAAGGCTCAGAAGCAGCTCGCCAAGCAGTGTGATCGTCCCGATGGTCAATACCGATCTTGCCGCGGCCCGTTTCTTATATAGATTGCCCATCTGAATGACAGGCGGAAGAAAGAACAGCGATACCGACATCAGCAGCGCGCCGACCCATCCGGCGAACAGCAGCGATGACAGCACATACACTACAGCCAAACTTGCCGCATAATGCAGAAAAAAACGCTTTGTATCGAGCTTGACGTACATTACCGTGACCGGCACCATAATCAGGCTGACTGTAAGCAGGTTGAACGGCGGCAAAAGTACGGACAATAGCAAGAATACATATACTATGCTCCAGCCGAGCATACGCGACCTCTGAGTCGACAAACCGTTCACCTCTTACGCAAATGTTCCTCCAAAGCGGAGATGTCCCCGTACCAGTCCTCGAGCTGATGTCCTTCCTGGCGATGCTTTCTCATCTTATCGAGCACCGCCTCATCCAGGCTGCGCAGCGAAATTCCCAAACGGCGCCCCAGAATGTAGCAGCAGGATATGAGACTGGCCAAACCGTCGATAATCTTATGCTGACTTCCTTCCCATATTCCCTTCAGCAAATGAGCCATTTGGTCGACCAGCTCGGTCTTGAGCCACTCGATAATTTTCGCGCGCTTGGCCAGGTCCATCTCCCTGTCCGTGTTCGCCAAAGCCGCATCTCCTTCCGAAAGTGTAGCTGATATCTGCCCATTTAGTTAATTATACCACAAAATCATGCTTTTTGTTCCGACAGCTTCTGCTCCGACTGCCACAGCTTGAAGCAGTACTCGATAATCTCCCTCCGTCTTATAATGCCAATAAATACTTCGTTATCGTCAATCACGGGAACATAATTTTGATTCACCGCCAGCGTAATCAGGTCCTGGACCTGCTGGTCGATGCGTACCGGTTTGATGCACCAATGCTGCGGAACGTCGCTGAGGCGGACTTTGTGAGCGTTCTCGAAACCGATCTCGGGCGAGCGCTTCAGCTTCCACAGCAGATCCCCTTCCGTAATCGTTCCGGCATATCGTCCGTCCTCGTCAATCAGCGGAACCGCGGAAAAACGGTGATACCCCATTCTTTCCAACGCTTGCCGGATCGTATGATTGGGCGATAAATAAATGACTTCCTCTTTAGGCACGAGAAAAAACGCAATATTCAAACCGATCCCTACCTTTCAGCCAAAAACTCCGCCATCCTCATCATATCACGTTCAGGCTATCTTGAAAAATTGGACGGCATCCTCCGGCGAATTTTCAGACACCGCAGGTGACGACCGATGAGACAGGAATCGCTCGTCATAGGCGTCTTTCTTGAAAATTTGGCGGTATACGCCGACAAAATTTCAATACCGCAGGTGACGACCGATGAGACAGGAATCGTTCGTCATAGGCGTCTATCTTGAAAATTTGTCAGCCGCATCCCTTAAGCATAAGAAAAGGCAGCCCCTGTGTGAGGACTGCCTCTTCTCATGTTCACGCCGTTATTCCGTTGTATATGGCAGCAGTGCCACTTGACGGGCGCGTTTGATCGCAACCGTCAGAGCGCGCTGATATTTCGCGGAAGTACCCGTTACACGGCGAGGCAAAATTTTGCCGCGCTCGCTGATGAACTTCTTCAGCGTATCGATATCTTTGTAATCGATATGCGTGATCTTGTTAGCGGTGAAGTAGCAAACTTTGCGGCGCTTGCCGCCTTTCTTGCCGCGGCCGCTGAATCTTCTTTCGCGCTCCGGGCGTTGTTCGCGCTGTTCGCGTTGTTCGCCTTCGCCGGCTCTTTCTTTCTTCTGTTCCATTGTGCGTCTCCATCCTTTCTGCGTAGAGTGTTCGCCCCTGTCCGATGCCGTCATCAGAAGGGCAAGTCATCATCCGAAATATCCACCGGCCTGCCGTCATCCTGGAAAGGATCCTGGTTGTCCCGTGCTCCGCCGCCATAACCACCGCGGTTGCCACCGCCGCCGGACATGCCTCTAGCGCCTCCCATGCCCATGGCATCGCCATTGTCGCGGAAGCTGCTTTCGCTATTGTCCCCACGGTCCAGGAAACGCACATTATCAGCAATGACCTCGGTCACGTATACACGCCGACCTTCGTTATTGTCATAATTGCGGACCTGAATACGTCCATCGACAGCCGCCAAACGGCCTTTGCGCAAATAATTCGCGCAGTGCTCCGCTTGCTGCCGCCACACGACGATCGGAATGAAATCCGCCTCGCGTTGTCCGGACTGACTGGTAAACGGACGGTCGACCGCCAGCGTAAACTGGGTAACCGCTACGCCGGACGGCGTATAGCGCAGCTCCGGATCGCGGGTCAGCCTGCCGATCAGAATAACACGGTTCAACATCGATTATCCCTCCCGCGAATGCAACGACTTAAGCTACGTCTTTGACGATCAAGAAGCGGATGATTTCGTCCGAGATCTTCAGTACACGATCGAGCTCGTTGACGACATCATTGTTTCCGTTGAA
>Ga0207865_101232_pt1 | contig 20306 bp, 18 predicted proteins | sample HigsolmetaAR204D_FD_184836 | JGI IMG/M metagenome (GOLD analysis project Ga0207865, IMG submission 184836) | Ionic liquid and high solid enriched microbial communities from the Joint BioEnergy Institute, USA - AR20-4-D (SPAdes) (version 2) ...
GCGGGTCAAGGCTGTCCTGAACGGCTTGCCAACGGCTCTGCCGGGAGCAAACCTGAAGGAAGGCAGTCTGGTTTGCTTGTTTGCGGGCGATCGCCTGCTTGGCATTCACCGCGTTTGCCGGGGGGACAAGGGTCTCTTTGCCAAAGCGGAAAAAGTCTTTCCTTCCGAGGTGTCATCATCGTGAAAACGATAAGCTTGCAATACCCACTGCCAGAAGACTTTCAACAGCCCTCCCCCAGCGTGATTGCACTCGGTTACTTTGATGGCGTCCATCTCGGACATCGGCGGGTGATCCAAAAGGCGATCGATGTGGCAAAGGCAAACGGCTGGCAAAGCACCGTGCTTACGTTTGATCCCCATCCCCGCGAGGTGCTGGGACAAAGCGGCTACACCCGGTATTTGACGCCGCTGGAAGACAAGCTGGAGCAGTTCGCAAAATTGGGTGTGGATGTCACCTATGTCATGAAGTTCGACATATCCTTCGCAGCCGTCTACCCCGAAGATTTTGTGGAAGAATGTTTGCTTCCGCTCTCCTGCCGCCATGTGGTGGTCGGTTTTGACTTTACGTTTGGCCACCGCGGCAAGGGCACGGCGTCCACCCTCCAGGAACTGAGCGGCGGGCGTTACGGCGTCGACGTCATCGGTCCCGTCAACAGGCTGGGCGAGAAGGTGTCAAGCACGATGATCCGCGAATACCTGCTCAACGGGGATGTGAGACAGACCCAGCAGCTGCTTGGCCGCCCCTACAAGATACGGGGCACGGTCGTTCACGGCGACAAGCGGGGGCGCACGATCGGCTTTCCCACCGCCAACATCGCTGTCCGTTCCCCCTATTTGATCGGCAAGAACGGGGTTTACGGGGTGCGGATCAAGGTTGACCATCATACGTATTATGGCGTCATGAATGTCGGGATCAAGCCGACCTTCGAACTGGAGAAGAAAGAAAAGTCTTTGGAAGTGCACATTTTGGACTTCTCCGGTGAGATCTACGGAAAAGAAGTGGAAGTGGAATTTCTTTTCTTCATCCGGGAGGAACAAAAATTTTCCGGAGTGGACGCGCTGATCGCGCAAATTCGGAAAGACGTGGAAACGGCCAGAAAAACTTTTGCCAAAGAGCCCCTGTAAAAAATCAACTTTAATTTTGCCTTTCACTTTTATGTATGTTATAATTCAACTTGTTGTACAGATATACCGTGGCTTGGCTGTTCGACTCTCACCGGCGGCAGACTCGGCCAGCGGGATAAGAATGAGGAGGTGAGTCGCGATGGCATTGTCGCAAGAGCGCAAAGCGCAACTGATTCGAGAGTTCCGTACGCACGAGAACGACACCGGTTCGCCGGAAGTTCAAATTGCGATCCTGACTGAAAACATCAACAACCTCAACGAGCACTTGCGTACGCACAAAAAGGATCACCACAGCCGCAGAGGCTTGTTGAAAATGGTAGGTCAACGCCGCAACCTGTTGAACTACCTGAAAGAAAAAGACGTGCAGCGCTATCGTGTTCTGGTGGACCGTCTGGGTCTGCGTCGCTAATCGTTGTCTGGAAAAAGCGGGTCTCATCCCGCTTTTTCTAATACATGTAAAAGATTTCCAGCCTGACATTAATTTGCAGAAGGGCAGGAAATAATACATACAAGTAGAAAAGAAAGTGTAGCACTGCTTGTTGGTAAAAGGAGGACTGCTAGGAACATGGAGCAACAATACCGTACATACGATTACGAACTGGCAGGCCGGAAGCTGAGGCTGGAATTTGGCAAGATGGCCAAGCAGGCGCACGGTTCGGTGCTGGTTCGGTACGGCGATACGGTGATCCTGTCGGCAGTGACCGTATCGAAGGAACCGAAGGCGCTCGATTTCTTCCCGCTTACGGTAAACTACGAAGAACGGCTTTACGCGGTCGGGAAAATTCCCGGAGGATTTATCAAGCGCGAGGGGCGTCCCAGCGAGAAGGCCATTCTGGCCAGCCGCTTGATTGACCGGCCGATTCGTCCGCTCTTTGCGGAAGGTTTTCGCAATGAAGTGCAAATTGTGAACACCGTTCTGTCCGTCGATCAGGACTGCTCGCCGGAAATCGCCGCGATGATCGGGACATCTGCCGCGCTGTGCGTATCGGAAATTCCTTTCAATGGGCCGATCGGCGGTGTCATTGTCGGCCGCGTTGACGGAAAATTCGTCATCAATCCGACGGTGGAACAGGCCGAGAAGAGCGACATCCATCTGACCGTCGCCGGAACTGCCAATGCGATCAACATGGTGGAAGCCGGGGCTGACCAGGTGCCGGAAGAAGTCATGCTTGAAGCCATTATGGCGGGTCACGAAGAAATCAAGAAACTGGTTGAATTCCAAAATCAGATCGTCGCGGAAATCGGCAAGGAAAAAATGCAGGTCGAGCTGTACGAAGTGGATCCGGCCATCGACCAAGCCGTCCGGGAGTTGGCGGAAGCACGCCTGAAGGAAGCGGTTCGCATTGAGGAAAAGCAGGCCCGCTACGACGCGATTGACGCCATCAAGGCAGAGACCAAGGAGCATTTCGCCGCGCAACTGGAGCCGGAAGTCTACGCCGAACAGGAGAAAATGATTGAAGACGTGCTGGACACCATCGTCAAGGACGAGGTTCGACGCATGATTACGGAAGAAAAGATCCGGCCGGATGGACGGGCTCTCGATGAAATTCGTCCGCTTTCCAGCGAAGTGGGCATTCTCCCCCGCACGCACGGATCGGGCATGTTCACCCGCGGACAGACACAGGCATTGAGCGTCTGCACCCTTGGCCCGCTCGGAGATGTGCAAATTCTCGACGGTCTTGGCCTGGAAGAGTCCAAGCGCTTCATGCACCACTACAACTTCCCGCCATACAGTGTCGGGGAAGCGCGTCCGCTGCGCCCGCCGGGAAGACGTGAAATCGGGCACGGCGCGTTGGGCGAACGGGCGATCGAACCGATCATCCCGAGCGAAAGCGAGTTTCCGTATACGATCCGTCTCGTATCCGAGGTGATTGAATCCAACGGTTCCACCTCGCAGGCTTCGATTTGTGCCAGCGTGTTGGCCCTGATGGATGCAGGGGTTCCGATCAAGGCGCCGGTTGCGGGGATTGCCATGGGGCTGATCATGAGCAAGGACGAAAAGAACTTCTCCATTCTCACCGACATCCAGGGCATGGAAGACCACCTGGGCGACATGGACTTCAAGGTGGCCGGGACGGAAAAAGGGGTAACCGCCATCCAGATGGACATCAAGATTGCCGGGATCACCCGCGAAATTTTGAAGGAGGCACTGGAGCAGGCACGCGTCGGACGGTTGAAGATCCTCCAGCACATGAAGGAAACCATCGCCGAACCGCGCAAGGAACTGTCCCCGTACGCACCGAAGATCCTGACGCTGACGATCAATCCGGAGAAGATCCGCGACGTGATTGGTCCGCAAGGGCGGGTCATCAACAAGATCATCGAGGAAACCGGCGTGAAGATCGACATCGAGCAGGATGGACGCATCTATATCGCCTCCGTGGATCAGCAGGCGAACTTGCGAGCCAAGCAGATCATCGAGGATCTCGTGCGGGAAGTCGTGGTTGGCCAAACGTATCTCGGCACGGTGAAACGCGTGGAAAAATACGGTGCGTTCATTGAATTGTTTGCAGGCAAGGAAGGGTTGTGCCACATTTCCCAGCTGGCGGAAGAGCGGGTGGCCAAGACGGAAGACGTCGTCTCCATCGGGGACAAGGTTGAAGTCAAGGTTACGGAAATTGACGATCAGGGTCGCATCAATCTCTCACGCAAGGCCGTCCTGAAGGAAAAAGCGGCAGCTTCTGCGGCTGCAAAAGCCAAATAAACGGCAGACAACAAAAGGCTTCGTCACTCGAAGATCTCAGACTTCGTGTACGGAAGCTTTTTTCTTTTTCCCAGGACGTCCTAACCCGCCTTCCTTTTTCATACATTGGACAAAGAAAGTCTTGTACGATGAGTCAAGGGGGCTGGGTTGGATGACAGCGGGGAGGCTGTGGTTTACCATCTGCTGCGCGGCACTGTTCGTCTTTGTCACGAATGTGGAGCCGGTGGCACATTATATGGAAAGTGTAAAAGGGAAGGCGACAATTCCCGCAATAACTTCCCGGGAGCAGCGGGACGAACTGCTGGCAAAGATTGAACAGTGGAAAAGCGGAAGGGAAGAAGAGCCTGTTGATGCCCGGGTGGACCCCGTCTGGAAAGCGATTCCAGGATACAACGGACGCAAGGTGGACATCGAAGCGACCTTGAGGAAAATGAGAGACGCGAAAACGCCGGGACCGGAACATCTGGTTTTTCGCGAAGTCCCGCCTGCTGTTTCGCTGGAACAGTTGGGAGCTCACCCGATTTACCGCGGCAACCCCAAAAAGCCGGCGATTTCGTTCATGGTGAATGTCGCCTGGGGCAACGAGTATCTGGACGCCATCCTGGATACGTTTGACAGGCATCAAGTCAAAACGACCTTTTTTCTGGACGGCTCCTGGGTGAAAAGGTTCCCGGAGGCCGCGAAAAAAATCGCAGCGCGCGGCCATGAGATCGGCAATCACGCCTATTCCCATCCGGATATGAAAACGCTTGGCGCTGAACGGATTCATCAGGAGATCAACCGGACGCAAACCGTGATTCGCGACACGATCGGTCTGACACCCAGGCTGTTTGCCCCGCCTTCGGGTTCCTATAGCCAAAAGGTTGTCGAGATTGCCAGTGATTCGTACCAATTGCGCACGATTTTGTGGACGGCAGATACGGTCGACTGGAAAAATCCTCCGCCGGCCCAAGTGGTTTCCCGCGTCAGCAAGAAGCTGGAGAACGGCGTGCTGGTCTTGATGCATCCCACTGCCGCCTCCGTCGGGAGTTTGGATCAATTGCTGACTATCGCCAAACAAAAGGGACTGGTTCCGACGACTGTCTCCCAGGTGATCTCCAGCAAGAGGCTTTCCGCGCATTGATTTGTTGTGGTGCTTGGAGAAGTTTGCTATAGTTAGACGTGTTTACAGATTTTTCGCTGGGGAAGAGAACAGCAAGGCGATGGAACTTGAGGAGGATGTTTGTGATTGAACGTCATACGTGTGAAAACGGTCTGAGAATTGTGACGGAGAAAATATCGTCCGTGCGCTCCGTTGCCATTGGAATATGGGTCGGGACCGGTTCCAAATATGAGAACCAGCAGATAAACGGAATATCCCATTTTCTCGAACATATGTTTTTCAAGGGGACGACCAGCCGTTCCGCCAAGGAAATCGCGGAGGCTTTTGATGAAATTGGCGGTAATGTCAATGCGTTTACTTCCAAAGAATACACCTGTTATTACGCCCGCGTGCTCGACCAGCATGCTTCGATCGCCTTGGACGTGCTTTGCGACATGTTTTTCCACTCCGTTTTCGACAGCGGTGAGCTGGAAAAGGAAAAAAATGTCGTGATTGAAGAAATCAACATGTACGAGGATACGCCGGACGATCTGGTGCACGACTTGATCGCACAGGCCAGCTACGGCAGCCATCCGCTGGGCTATTCCATCCTCGGAACGGAAGAGGTGCTGCGCAGCCTGAAGCGGGAGGATCTGCTGACCTACATCGAGGAACACTATCTCCCCGGCAACACGGTAATCGCCGTGGCGGGAAATTTCGATGACAGCCTGGTCGAAAACATCAAGCAACGCTTCTCCGGCTTTACCAGCAAGCACAGGAGTGTGGCTGTGCCGAAACCAGCGTTTGACGCCGGCGTGATTGCGCATCACAAGAAGACGGAACAGGCACACTTGTGCATTGCCCTGCCCGGTTTTCCGGTCGGACACGAGGAAGCGTATTCCCTGACGCTTTTAAACAACGTGCTGGGCGGCAGCATGAGTTCCCGGCTTTTTCAGGAAATTCGCGAAGAACGGGGATTGGCTTACTCGGTCTATTCGTACCATTCGGCGTACAAGGAAACCGGAACGTTTACGATTTATACCGGCACTTCTCCCGAACAGGTGGGGCAGGTATTCGACATCGTGACCCACGTTTTGCGGGATGTGGCGGAAAACGGCATTACAGACAAGGAATTGAACAAGGGCAAGGAGCAGTTGAAAGGAAGTTTGATGCTCAGTCTGGAAAGCACCAGCAGCCGGATGAGCCGCCTGGGCAAAAACGAACTGCTGCTTGAGCGCCATTTGAGTCTGGATGAGGTGATCGCCAAAATCGACCGCGTCTCCCACGAGTCCGTGCGGGCGGTGGCGCGCGAAATGTTCCGGCAGAAGATGGCGCTGGCCATGGTAAGTCCGTTGGACGGCTTCCCGGCCAATGTGAAAAACGACATCCTGTTGTAAGTCCCAAGAAGCAAAACTCCCGGCGTACGCCGGGTTTGGGCGTGCAGACAAGATACCCGCTGTACAAGGTCTGCGCGCTTTTTTCATGCGCAGAAATTAATAAGGCTGAAAAAGCGGGTCAATTCAAAACGCTGGGGACTTTCCCCAAAACGCGGACGCCCCTTAGCAATAGAACAGCCCGTGGCATACGCCCGTTTTTCTTCCGTATATAAACAGTAAGACTTGCGGACAAGGGGAGTGGGAGAAGATGCGTTTCAGCGAACTGGTGGGAAAGGAAATCATCGGATTGGACAACGCAGAGAAAATGGGGGTGATTGGCGATTCGGACCTGGTCATCGACGCGGAAAGCGGCCGAATCGAGTCGATCATCCTCCCCCGAAAAAGCGTTTGGCCCTGGGGAAAAAAGCGCGATGACCTCGTCATCCCCTGGCAGTCCGTCGTCACAATCGGACCGGACATGATCATTATCCGTTTGAATCAGCAGGGGCAAACCCCGCTTGCATAGTTGCGTTGTCACCGGACAATGGCGCAGCGAATAGAGTAAGTTAGCTGGATTTGGAGTTTGTTTAGCTCTGTTTAACTTGTGAAAAACCTTCGCTTTACGACATCTTGTTACATGCAGTAAAATGTGTGGAAAGGGGTACGCAGCATGCTAACGGGCATACATGTTGCCTTTATTGGCGGAGACGCGCGCCAGTTGGAAGTGATCAAATGCTGCATACAACTGGATGCGACGGTTACGTTAATCGGCTTCGACAACCTGGAAAGCAACTTTACAGGGGCAACGAAGAAACCATTAACATGCGATGTGTTGAAAGACGCGGACGCTCTCATCCTCCCCATTGTAGGTACTGATGACAATGGCTTCGTGGAAAGCATCTTTTGCTCCAAGCAGCTTCAACTCAAACAGGAGCATGTTGCTTGCCTGAAGAAACATTGCGTTGTGTATACAGGAATGGCAAAACCTTACTTGCGCAACCTGCTTTCCGCCGAGCAAATTGAACTGGTGGAACTTTTGGAGCGGGACGATGTGGCCATCTACAATTCCATTCCAACGGTGGAAGGAGCGTTGATGCTGGCGATCCAGAACACGGACATCACGATTCACGGATCCCAGTCGATCGTTCTTGGATTTGGCCGCACCGGCCTTTCCATGGCTCGCGTCCTGCATGCCCTGGGAGCGCGTGTAAGAGTGGGGGCAAGGCGTCAGGAACACCTTGCGCGCATTTATGAGATGGGAATGACTCCCTTCCATATAAGCGATATTCGCAACCAGGTGACGAATGCAGACTTTGTCTTCAACACCATTCCATCATTAGTCCTGACGGCAGAAGTGATTGCACAGATGCCGCAGACGGCGTTCATTCTTGACCTCGCCTCCAAACCGGGAGGGACAGATTTTCGCTACGCGGAAAAACGAGGAATCAAGGCACTTCTCGCACCCGGACTCCCTGGTATCGTCGCACCAAAAACGGCAGGACAAATTCTGGCGAAAACATTGTCCCGCCTGATTGCGGAGCAAACGATATCCAGGGGGAATCAACATGGGTAAGCTTCAGGGAAAAACCGTTGGATTCGGACTGACCGGTTCGCACTGCACGCTGGAAGAGACGATGCCGCAGATCCGCCGTTTCGTCGAGGAAGGCGCGCGGGTCATTCCCATTGTCTCGCAAACGATCATGACGACCGACACCAAGTTTGGCACGGCGCAAAAATGGCGGGAAGAAATCAAAAAGATCACGGGAGAGGAATTGATTTCCACGATCCCGCAGGCAGAGCCGTTGGGGCCGTCCAAACTTCTGGATGTCATGCTGATCGCTCCCTGTACGGGAAGCACGACGAGCCGCTTGGCCAATGCGATCACCGACAGTCCGGTGCTGATGGCGGCCAAGGCGACCATGCGCAATTTGCGGCCGGTTGTGATCGCCATTTCGACGAATGATGGATTGGGATTAAACGCTGTCAATATTGCCAAACTTTTGACGGCGAAAAACATTTATTTCGTCCCGTTTGGTCAGGATGCCCCGGAGAAAAAGCCCAACTCTCTCGTCGCCCGCATGGATCTGCTGCTGGATACGTGTGTGGCCGCGATGGAGGGTCGGCAGCTACAACCCTTGCTCATCGAGAGATTCAACTACTAGATCTTGCAGAGAAAGAAAAAACAATCCCTGTTTTTTAGCGATTAGGAGGAGAGTAAGAGATGGCGAACCAACAATTGTACACGGTTGCCGTAGTGGGGGCGACTGGTGCTGTAGGACAGCAAATGATCAAAATTCTGGAAGAGCGCAATTTTCCGGTGAAACAGCTGAAACCCCTTGCTTCCGGACGTTCAGCAGGCAAGACTGTGCGTTTCAAGGGAGCGGATGTTGTGGTTGAGGAAGCAACTCCGGAAAGCTTTGCCGGTGTGGACTTCGCCCTGTTCAGCGCTGGCGGCGCCGTCAGCAAGGAACTGGCGCATCATGCGGTAAGACACGGAGCAGTGGTCATTGACAACACCAGCGCGTTCCGCATGGATCCCGAGGTGCCCTTGGTGGTTCCGGAAGTAAACATGGAGGCGGCGTTCTCCCACAAAGGGATCATTGCCAATCCCAACTGCTCGACCATCCAGATGGTCGCCGCTCTGAAACCCTTGTATGATCGTTTCGGCATAGACCGCATCATCGTATCGACGTATCAGGCTGTTTCCGGTGCCGGACAATCAGCCATCAACGAACTGCTGGAACAAACTCGCGAGGTGTTGGACGGCAAAGAGCCGACCAAAAAAGTTTTGCCGGTGTCGAAACTGCCGGTTCACCACCAGATTGCATTCAATGCGATTCCGCAAATTGACGTGTTTACGGAAAACGGGTTTACCTTTGAAGAAATGAAAATGGTGAACGAAACGAAAAAAATCTTTGCGGATGAACAGGTAAAGGTGTCGGCAACCTGCGTTCGCATTCCGGTCGTTTACGGCCACAGCGAGTCGGTATACGTGGAACTGAAACAGGATTTCGAGCTGGAAGAAGTGAAGGCGCTTTTGCAAAAGGCTCCCGGCGTCGTTTTGGTGGATGTGCCGGAAGAGCAAAAATACCCGCTGGCCACGGATTCGGCCGGAAAACTGGATGTATTTGTCGGACGCTTGCGGCGAGACCTGCACCATCCCCGCGGCTTGCACATGTGGATTGTCTCCGACAACCTGCTCAAGGGGGCTGCCTGGAATACCGTGCAAATCGCGGAGGAGCTCATCAAAGCAAGAGCATAGGGGAGAGGTTTATTGAACATTCTCGTACAGAAGTTCGGCGGTTCTTCCCTCGCCACGGAAGAATGCCGAATGCGGGCGATTGGCCATATCGAGAGAGCGCTTGACGAGGGGTATTCCCTCGTCGTCGTCGTATCGGCCATGGGGAGAAAAGGCGACCCGTACGCAACCGATACGCTTTTGCAGCTGATTCGTGACAATGGAAACCAATTGCCAAGCCGGGAAACCGATTTGTTGATGCACACCGGAGAAATTATTTCGGCAAGCGTAATGTGCAGCATGTTGAATTCGCGCGGGATGGAAGCCATCATTTTGACAGGGGGCCAGGCAAACATCATCACCACCGATGATTTCACCAACGCGCAGATTCTGACGATTGACCCTGGCCGCATCCGAAAGGAACTGGAAAAAGGAAAAGTGGTGATTGTCCCCGGCTTTCAGGGCAGGACGGTGGACTGGGAGATCACCACGCTGGGCCGCGGCGGGAGTGATACGACCGCTACGGCTTTGGGCGCAGCCCTGCGGGCGGAAGTGGTTGACATTTTTACCGACGTCAGCGGAATCATGACAGCCGATCCGCGGATTGTGGAAGAGGCGCAGCCGCTTGCGGCGGTCACCTATACGGAAATTTGCAACATGGCGCATCTTGGCGCCAAAGTGATCCATCCGCGCGCGGTGGAAATTGCCATGCAGGCAAACGTGCCCATTCGCATTCGCTCGACGTTTTCCGACGATCCCGGGACGCTTGTCACTTCCTTGCCGGAAATCGACAAACGCGGGCAGAAGGTTCATGATCGCCTCGTCATGGGAATTGCCCACGTCCCCAATATCACCCAGATCAAGGTGGCGAACAAGGAAGGGGAATACGATACACAACTGCAGGTATTCAAGACGATGGCGAGATATAATATCAGCGTCGACTTCATCAACGTCAACCCGCTTGGCGTCGCCTATACCGTGCATGACGAACTGGGAGAAAAGGCGGCGTGGCTGTTGCGCGACATGGGCTATGATCCCCAGCTTTTGCCGCATTGCGCCAAGGTCTCGGTGATCGGTGCCGGGATGGCGGGTGTGCCCGGCGTCATGGCCCAGATCGTGGAGGCTTTGACGGAGGCCGATATCCAGATTTTGCAATCCGCCGATTCCCATACAACCATTTGGGTCCTGGTGTATGAGAGCGACATGGTGAAGGCGGTTCGCGCCCTGCATCAACAATTTTGTCTGCATGCCCCTTCCTTTTCGGAAGACAGGGCAGCCGTATCATCTGATATTCAATAGAGGAGATGGAAGAGATTGGCACGCTTTGGCCGACTCGTTACCGCCATGGTAACGCCGTTTAACGATCAACGAGAGATTGACTACGGGAAAACGGAACGTCTGATAGACCATTTGCTTGCAACCGGCAGCGAAGGAATCGTGGTAAGCGGAACGACTGGCGAGTCCCCCACCTTGACTCGCACGGAAAAACTGGAGTTGTTCCGTCATGTGGTTGCTTACGCCAAAGGCAGATGTCATATTATCGCCGGCACGGGGAGCAACGATACGGCGGCCAGCATCGAGTTCACGCAAGCTGTCAAGGAGATCGGCGTGGATGCTGTCATGCTGGTGGCTCCCTACTACAGCAAGACGTCGCAGGAAGGGCTGTACGAACATTTCAAGGCGATCGCGGCTTCCACCGATCTGCCTGTCATGCTGTACAACGTTCCGGGCCGCACAGCCGTCAACATGACTGCGGAAACAACCTTGCGCCTGGCTCAGCTTCCCAATGTGGTGTGCATCAAGGAAGCGTCCGGAAATCTGGGACAAATGGCGAAGATCATTGAGCACGCGCCGGAAGGCTTTGAACTGTACAGTGGAGACGACGGACTTACCCTGCCGGTTCTCGCCATCGGGGGAGTTGGGGTGATCAGCGTCGCCAGCCATGTCGTGGGGACCCAGATGCAAAACATGATAAATGCCTTTTTTGCAGGAGATTACGCCCAGGCTGCTTCCCTGCACCGCAAACTCCTTCCCGTGTTTGAGGGATTGTTTGCCTATCCCAGCCCGACCCCGGTAAAAGCAGCGCTGAACAAGCTCGGTGTGGATGTGGGCGGCGTCCGCCTCCCGCTGGTGGAACTGAATGAAAAAGAAAAAGCGTTTGTGCATTCCCTGCTTGAACAGTTGTAATCTTTCTCAGGAAACCATTGCGTGAGAGCCATTCCCTGCGGATGGCTCTTTTTTCTTGTGTTCGCACTTTCACATCGGGTATAATGAAAACAAGTGATTTGGGGCGGTTTTTTTGAGTGTATTTGACAACTAAATAGGAGGTTAACAGATTTTGGCAAAGTCCAATCACTCTGTTCTCATTTTCGCCCTGGGCGGAGTCGGCGAAATTGGGAAAAACATGTACGTGGTACAGTGCGATGATGACATCGTGGTCATCGATGCCGGGCTGAAATTCCCGGAAGAGGAAATGCTGGGAATTGACATGGTCATACCGGACATCACGTACTTGGAGGAAAATCGCAGCAAAGTACGGGGAATTATCATAACGCACGGACATGAGGACCACATCGGGGGACTCCCTTATGTGCTGAAACACCTGAATGTACCCGTTTATGCGACCAAGCTTACCTTTGGACTGATCGAAGCAAAGTTGAAGGAAGCGGGCATCCTGAACGAGACGAAACGTGTTCTGATCAACAGCGATTCGGAAATTGTCCTCGGCCGGATGAAAGCCACCTTCTTCCGCGTCAACCACAGCATTCCCGACAGTGTCGGGGTCTGCCTGGAGACTCCGGAAGGGTATATCGTCCATACCGGGGATTTCAAGTTCGATCAGACGCCGATCAACAACCAATCAGCCGACCTGGCAAAAATGGCGATGATTGGAGAACGCGGTGTCCTTTGTTTGCTTTCTGACAGTACCAATGCCGAAAGGCCCGGCTTTACCGGGTCCGAACGCTCTGTCGGCGTTGCGATCAAGGATGTGTTCAGCAAGGCGCCCGGCAGAATCATCGTCTCCACTTTTGCGTCCAACGTTCACCGCATTCAGCAGGTGGTGGACGCAGCCGTGCAGTACAACCGCAAACTGACGGTTGTGGGCAGGAGCATGCAAAACGTGATCAATATCAGCCGGGAATTGGGCTACTTGATTGTCCCGGACGGGTTGATTGTGGATAACGATGAAATCAACAAGCTGCCTGCCGAAAAAGCCGTCATCCTCTCTACCGGAAGTCAGGGTGAGCCCATGTCTGCGCTTACCCGGATGGCCCGATCCGCCCATCGGAAAATTGACATCCTTCCGGGGGATACTGTCATTATTGCGGCTACACCGATTCCAGGAAACGAAAAATACGTAGCGCGCACAATCGATCAGCTGGCTCGAATTGGCGCTGAAGTCATTTACGGGACTTACGGGTCCCATGGCGCCGTTCACGTATCCGGTCACGGCAGCCAGGAAGATTTGCGTTTGATGCTCAATTTGATTCGACCCAAGTACTTCATCCCGATTCACGGCGAATATCGAATGCTGAAAAGCCACGCCCTGCTGGCAGAACAGGTGGGCATCCCGAAAGAAAACATTTTCCTCATCGACAATGGCGATACGGTGGAATTTTCTGGAGGGAAGGCTCGTTACGGGCCGAAAGTGCAAGCCGGCAATGTTCTGATTGACGGGCTGGGTGTGGGAGATGTTGGAAATATCGTTCTTCGCGACCGCAAATTGCTCTCTCAAGATGGAATACTGGTAGTTGTCGTTACACTCAGCAAACAAAACGGAACGATTTTGTCCGGCCCAGATATCATCTCTCGCGGCTTTGTCTATGTGCGCGAGTCCGAGGAGCTTCTGGACGAAGCAAATCGCATCGTTACCCAAACACTTGTCAAATGCATGGAAGAAAACGTAAACGAATGGTCTTCCTTGAAAAACAACGTGAAGGACGCGCTGGGACGCTATCTGTTCGAGCAGACGCGCCGCCGTCCGATGATCCTGCCGATCATCATGGAAGTGTAGCCAAAACAGCCGAATCCGCATGTACGGAGTTCGGCTGTTTTTCTTTTCCTCATCGTTTTTCGCGCGGAAATTGTTTGGCTCGGGTACATCATTTGGCATGGGGATATTCATACTAACAGGGAAAGTGAGGGAGGATGAAGATGTCAAACCGCCAAAATTGGGATTTTCTGAACCAGCCCCCGTTTTCCCGCGTGCCGAAGCAGGGAACAGTCCTCGGACAATCGGCTGCCGAGGATGAGCCGGCCGTGCCGGAGGAAGCGCCTTCCGCCCCTCCAGCGGCAGCGCCTGCTCCCGTACCGGACGACGCGAAAAAAAAGCTGCTTGATTCCATTACGCAGCTGGGTCAAACCAATGTTCCCCAGCTGGAGAGCAATATTTACTGCCTCACGATTATCGGCCAGATCGAGGGGCACATTCAGCTTCCGCCGCAGAACAAGACAACCAAGTACGAACACTTGATTCCGCAACTGGTGGCAGCGGAGCAGAACAGCAAGATCGAAGGGGTGCTCGTCGTCCTGAATACGGTAGGGGGAGACGTGGAAGCTGGACTGGCGATTGCCGAGATGATTGCTTCGCTGTCCAAGCCAGTGGTGACGTTGGTACTGGGAGGCGGCCACAGCATCGGCGTGCCGATTGCCGTAGCGGGCACTTATTCGTTCATCGCCGAGACGGCGACCATGACGATTCATCCCATTCGCTTGACGGGACTGGTGATTGGTGTCCCCCAAACCTTTGAATACCTGGACAAAATGCAGGATCGCGTCGTCAGTTTTGTCGCCCGCCACTCCAAGATCAGCGAAGCGCATTTTCGCGAGCTGATGATGCGCACCGGGGAGTTGACACGCGACATCGGCACCAATGTGATCGGCGCGGATGCGGTGAAGCACGGTTTGATTGACGAGGTGGGAGGATTGGGGAAAGCGCTGAAAAAACTGAACGAACTGATTGAAAAGTCGCGGAAAGAGGAGAAGATGGTCCAGTGATCCTGCACACGGTCATTCCCGTGGAAACCGTCATGGCCAACATGGAAAAAGTGGAGAAGCAAGAGTTGAAGGAAATCCGGCAGGGCCGCATCACCATGCTGGTGGAAGTGACGGGCCCATTTGAAGGGAGGCTCGTCAGGCTGATCAGCCCCGATCCCCAGGACTATCTGAATCCTGACTATTCCCCCGGTCAAATCATCCGCTTCCTGCCGCAGGGTTCCTTCTAAGAAGTCCTGTATTTCTATGAATTTCCTGTGTTATACTAAAAGTGTGCGAACAGCAGCCGAACAGCAGTCGGCTGCCTTTTTTCACTGCGGATTATTCCGATTTTCATGCGCAAAGGAGGCTGGCCAATGAGCAGAAGAGGGAGAAGAAAATCGGGAGCGGCATTGGCCTCTGTGGTAAAAATTGAACTGCTGGGACTGGTCATCATCGTTCTGTCGCTCATCGGCCTGTTGGAAAGCGGATGGCTTGGCGAGAACGTTCTTTCCTTTCTGTTTCGGTTTGTCGCGGGTTCCTGGGACTTTACGATTCCGCTGTTTATGATCGGACTGGCGCTGTACATGATGTTTGCCCGTGAACGTCCGCGCCTGAACGCTCGCATGGCCGGGCTGTTTTTGCTCGGAGTGGCGGTCTGCACCTGGGACCACATGATCTTGTTCAAGCAAATTACCGCAGATGGCAAGTTTGCCGAGCAAAGCATCATCGGCGTCACATGGGACCGGCTGTTGCTGGATCACAGCCAGCGCGTTTCCACCACCGGAGTAGGCGGCGGGATGCTGGGCGCGGTCGTGTTTGCCTTCTGCTCGAGCCTGGTGGGCACGACGGGCACGGGAATTGTCATTGCGTTTCTGTTTTTGGCCGGGCTGATGTTTTTGTTCAACTTTTCCTATGTGGACATCATTTTGTTCCTTCGCGACAAGGCCGGCAAAATGTACGGCAAGGCCAAGGAGACGGTGAAGAATTCCATTCAGCTGCTGCAGGAAGAAAGCGAGAAGCGCAGGCAGGAAGCGGAGAAGGAAAGGCAAAAGGAGGATAAACCTGGACAGGCGGCCGGTTTGGCCGAATCTACCGAGTGGGGAGGCAATCAGCAGGCAGCCGCCCGTGACCCGGCGGGAGCGATGGCCGCCATGGCAGAAGATGTGCCGGTGCAACCGGTCATTCACGATTTTGCCGAAAGGATTGCGCAGGAAGACGATCAGCAGGCGGACGCAGCCGTTGCGGGCAAGGCTCCGCCTGACGGGGAACAGGAAATCACCTTTTCCCTGGAAGGGGAGGAAGAGATTTTCGGCATCCTGGAAAAGGATGAGGAGCATGCCGCTCGTCCATACGTCCTGCCGAGCCTGCACATGCTGACACGGCCCAAGGTGCAGGCATCCGGCAAGGAGGTGGACCACACCGCCAATGCGAACAAGCTGGTGCAGACGCTGAAAAGCTTCGGCGTCAACGCCGTGGTATCGGAGGTTCACCGCGGTCCTGCCGTAACCCGTTACGAAGTGCAACCGGCTACCGGGGTAAAAGTGAGCCGGATTGTCAGCCTGACGGATGACCTGGCGCTCGCCCTCGCCGCCAAGGATATCCGGATTGAGGCGCCGATTCCCGGGAAGTCCGCCATCGGTATTGAGGTTCCCAATGCGGAAGTGGCGATCGTCAGCCTGCGTGAAGTGTTGGAATCTTCCGCTTACCAGGATGCGCCGGGAAAATTGACGGTCGCGTTGGGACGCGACATTTCCGGCGAGCCGATTGTCGCCGATCTGACACGCATGCCTCATCTGTTGGTGGCGGGGGCGACGGGAAGCGGGAAATCGGTTTGCATCAACGGCCTGATCATGAGCATCCTGTTCAAGGCCAAACCGGATGAGGTCAAGCTGATGATGATTGACCCGAAAATGGTGGAACTGAACGTTTACAACGGCATTCCTCATCTGTTGGCACCGGTTGTGACGGATCCCAAACGGGCTTCCGTCGCGCTGAAAAAAGTGGTGGCGGAAATGGAGCGCCGCTACAATCTGTTTGCCAAGACAGGCAGCCGCAACATCGAAATGTACAACGCCCACACGGAAGACGCGCCGCTTCCCTACATCGTCGTGATCGTGGACGAGCTGGCTGACTTGATGATGGTCGCCCCCGGCGAGGTGGAGGATGCCATTTGCCGCCTGGCGCAAATGGCGCGCGCCTCGGGGATTCACCTGATTATCGCCACCCAGCGGCCCTCTGTCGACGTCATTACCGGCGTCATCAAGGCGAATATTCCCTCCCGGATCGCGTTTGGCGTCTCCTCGATGGCCGATTCGCGCACGATTCTCGACATGGGCGGGGCGGAAAAGCTGCTCGGCAGAGGAGACATGCTGTTTTTGCCCATGGGGGCTTCCAAGCCGGTTCGGATCCAAGGCGCGTTTGTTTCCGACCAGGAAGTGGAGGATGTCGTCCGCTTTGTGAAAGAACAGCAGGAGGCGCGGTACAACGAGGAGATGATCCCGGGAGAAGCGCAGGAGGAACAGCAGCCGGCCGTCGACGACGAGCTGTACGAACAAGCTGTACTGATTGTGGCTGAGGCGCAAACCGCTTCCGCATCGCTGTTGCAGCGGCGCCTGCGCGTCGGGTATACGCGGGCGGCCCGTTTGATCGACATGATGGAGGCAAACGGCATTGTCGGTCCCTATGAAGGAAGCAAGCCAAGAGAGGTGCGCATTCCCCGTCCCAACGCAGAGAGCCAGATTTCTTAGGAAAATGCTCCGGGACAAGAGTCCGCCGTCCGGCATCGGGATGACGGAAAGAGAACGGCAGAAGTGGACAAACTAGGAGGAGCAATCCTTTTCAGAGGAAAGGAGGCTCTCTCATGTGGACATGTCCCTATTGCGGAGGAACGCACGGCATCCCGTTTCACGACGAAGAGTTGAACGGAGTGCTTTGCCTGGAGCCAGACTGCGGCCGTTTTGTGGAAGATGACGAATTCGGCGACGATTTGCGGCAATGGGACGATACGGATTTTTAACGAAGAAAGGAGCGCTGTCGCTCCTTTTTTGTTGCAATTCGCCAAGTCTTTTGCTTGTCGGCCTGGCCTTTGGTTACAATAGGAAGGAAGTCGAATGAAAGGGAGATGGGAGCATGAGCGTGCAGCCAGCCGGGATTTCATTTCAAAGCACCGCAATCAACGGAATCGATGTACATATTTTGCCGACCGCCAAGTTCAAAACGACGACCATCGTGACGATGGTGGAACAGCCTTTGGCGGAAGAGACCGTAACCCCGACATCCTTGCTGGCCATGGTGATGAAGCGGGCAACGGCACGGTTCCCGGAGACCAAAAAACTGCGGGAGCACCTCGACTTTTTGTACGGGGCAATCTTCGATGTGGATGTCCTGAAAAAGGGAGAGCGGCAAATCCTGCAAATCTACATGGAGGTGCCCAATGAAAAATACCTCTCCAAAGATACGCCGCTTTTCGAAGAAGCCATCCGCTTCGTCGGAGACATGCTGACCCGGCCGTGTGTGGAAAACGGTTCCTTTTTGCCCAAATACGTTGACCAGGAAAAGGAATCCCTGCGCAAACGGATCGAGAGCCTGATCGACGACAAGATGAAGTACGCCAACCAGCGGGTGACAGAGGAGATGTGCAAGGGGGAACCGTATTCCCTGCTTGTTTACGGGCGGCTTGCAGACCTGCCGGCCCTTGACGGCGGGCGGTTGTACCGGCATTTTCAGAAAATCACCGCCGAGAGTCCGATTCACATGTTCGTCGTGGGCGATGTCGACGTTCAGCACGTGCAGGAAGCGATTTCCTCCCTTGTGCCCCTGCCCAGGCGGGAGCGGGTTCAACCGCCGGTTCTGGACGTGGTGAAACCGGTCGAACAGGTGCGGCAAGTGATCGAGCGCCTCGACGTCACCCAGGCGAAGCTCAACATCGGTTGCCGCACGCAGATTGGCTACAGGGACGACGATTACCCGGCGCTGCTTGTGTACAACGGCATTTTTGGAGGATTCCCCCATTCCAAGCTGTTTGTCAATGTGCGGGAGAAGGCCAGCCTCGCCTACTATGCCGTATCGCGGCTGGAAAGCCACAAGGGGATTTTGATGATCATGTCCGGCATTGACGTCCGAAATTACGAGAAGGCGGTCAACATCATCAAGGAGCAGATGGAGGCGATGCGCCAGGGCAGCATCAGCGAGGAGGAACTCAGCCAGACGAAGGCCACCCTGACCAACCAGTTCCGCGAACTGCAGGACAGCGCGCGGATGATGATCGACTTTACCTACAACGGGCTGGTCAGCGGGCGGCAGCGCAAACTGGATGAGATGCTCACCGCCATCGAAGCCGTGACGAGGGAAGACATCGCCAGAGTGGCGGAAAAGATCCAAATGGATACGATTTACTTGCTGCGGGACAGGAAAGGAGAGGCGTAAAACATGCGGATGACCACTTTTGCGCAGGTAAACGAGACGGTTTGCCACGAGGTTTTGCGCAACGGCTTGAACGTTTACCTCGTGCCAAAACAAGGTTTCAGCAAGACGTACGCGGTGTTCACCACGCGCTACGGCTCCATCGACAGCCATTTCCGCACCAACAGCGGCGAGACGATCCGCGTGCCGGACGGCATTGCCCATTTTCTCGAGCACAAGATGTTTGAGAAAAAGGATCGTGATGTGATGCACGAATTCAGCAAATACGGCGCCTCCTGCAACGCTTTTACCAGCTTCAACCGGACGGCGTACCTGTTCTCCTGCACGGACAACCTGGACAAGAACCTGAACCTGTTGCTCGATTACGTGCAGGAACCGTACTTTACCGATGCCAGCGTGGAAAAGGAAAAAGGCATTATCGGGCAGGAAATCACCATGTACGACGACAACCCGGACTGGAAGGTGTACATGAATCTGCTCCAGGCGCTGTATCAGGAGTATCCGATCCGGATCGAGATCGCCGGGACGGTTGAGAGCATCTCGCACATCACCAAGGAATATCTGTATCAGTGCTACGAAACGTTTTACCATCCGGCCAACATGCTGCTTCTGGTCGTCGGTTCGTTCGACCCCGCGGACGTGATGAACCTGATTCGCCGCAACCAGGAAGGCAAAGCGTTTCCGCCGGCACCCAAAATCGAACGTTTCTTCCCGGAAGAGCCGCCGGCGCCGGCGCAAAAAAGGGTGGAGGCGCATCTGGCCGTTGGCCTGCCCAAGGTGCTCATCGGCTTCAAGGAGCGGGAGAACGGTTTAAAGGGAAAAGACTTGCTGAAACGTGACCTGACGACCAAATTGCTGCTCGACATTGTGCTTGGCAACAGCTCCGCCCTCTATGAAAAACTGTACGAGAGCGGACTGATCACGGAAACTTTTGATTACGATTACAGCTGTGAAACGGATTACGGATATTCCATCTTCGGCGGCGACACGCCCGACCCGGATGCGCTGGTGGAGGCCGTTACACGGGAGTTGGAAGCCGTCAGGAATGCGGGGATTGATCCGGAAGCGTTTGAACGGGCCAAAAGGAAGAAGATCGGCCAGTTTTTGCGGGCCCTGAACTCGGTGGAATTTATCGCCAACCAGTTTACCCAGTACAAGTTTAACGGAAACGACCTCTTTGACGTGGTGCCGGTGCTGGAGTCGATTGCGCGGGAAGAAGTGGAACAGCGCATGAAAGAGCACTTCCAGCTTGAGCAGATGGCAGTCTCGATCGTGCGTTCCGCGGCAGGGCAGGAGTCTGGGAAATCGTGACGGGCGGATTGAAGCCATGGGCCCTGGTGACGGGGGCCTCGGGAACGATTGGGCAGGCCATCGCCTTCAGCC